>Ga0307990_1000031_pt1 | contig 124522 bp, 100 predicted proteins | sample EllFjometagen129_FD_203168 | JGI IMG/M metagenome (GOLD analysis project Ga0307990, IMG submission 203168) | Marine microbial communities from Ellis Fjord, Antarctic Ocean - #129 | ecosystem: Environmental > Aquatic > Marine > Unclassified | place: Southern Ocean | collected 2014-10-08 | reverse complement strand
ACCCTTGGAAAAGAACAACAGGCCCTGACGCAGTCAGTTCCAATGCTTGGAAAATTTGATGCCGTCTTCATCGGCTCGCTGCATCCGAATGCCAAGCCGTTCAAGGAAAGTTTCCATCCGCCTTCGCCGGAAGGCTCCGGCGCGACAAGAGGTTTGGAAAATATTAAAACCGCCGCGCTACTGATCGGCCCCGAGGGCGATTTTACCAAAGAGGAAGTTCATGCGGCCGTCGAGGCGGGCGCGATTCCCGTCACCTTCGGCAAGCAGATCTTACGCACCGAAACCGCGGCCATTTTCGGTTTGAGCGTACTGGCCTATGAACTGCTGGGCTGAGTCGTCGCTGGGTGGCTTACGCCTTGGCTCCGCCGAAGAGTTGCTTTTGTTTATCGCGCCAAAACGCACTGAAAGACTGGCCCTTCAAGTGTTCGCGCCCAGCATCGGGTTTGCCGGCACCCGCAGCCTCAATAATTTCTCCCGAAAGCATTTCTTTTGTAATCGCCCCGTTTTGCACAAGAGAAAGCAGTTGCTGAATGGTATTGCTCAGCTCCTTTTGATTGCCGGGCCAGGTGTAGCTGTAAAGAATGTTCTTCACGTCTAAATCAATCACCGGAACGTCAGCGCCCGGCTCCATGTTCTCGCGAATAGCCCGGTCAACAAGAAATGGGACGTCTTCTAACCGCTTGTTCAGCGGCGGAACATCAATGTGCAGAGCACTCAGCCGATAATAGAGATTTTCAGAGAACAAACCCTGTTTGACCAGTTGATCCAGTTTTTTGCTGGAGGCGACCACCATGCGCACATCCATCTGTGCATCACCCGACCCGTCGGTCTGACTGCCGTTTTTAACTTGTATCACGTTGAGAAGTTCAGCCTGAACCTCAAGCGGCATGGCATAAATAGTATCAATAAATAATGTTCCGCCCTTCGCCGCATCAAGCTGTCCAGCCGCGCCCCCGAATAATTCCTGCCCAATGAGCTCCGCAGGCCGCACCGCACAGTCAAAAACAATAAACGGCTCGTCCTTGCGGAGACTGTAGTAATGGATCGTGCGCGCAATCAGCTCATAATCTATTCCCTTTTCGCCACACAAAAGGACGGCAATGCTTGCGGGAGCCACGCGCCGGATGGTCTCGCACATCTTTTTCATCGCGCCACTTTCGGTCACAAGCCCTTCTAGCAGGCTCACCTTTTCCCCAATCGGATTGTTGTTCGGCGAGGCATTATAATACAGGAGTGAACGCTGTACGGTCGCAAACAGCTCATCGACATGAAACGGTTTAACCAGAAAATCAAAGGCTCCCTTTTTCATGGCATCAACCGCCACTTCAACTTCATCGTGGCCGGTGAGCATAATAACGCCCATATCCGTATAGGCTTCATGGGATTTCTCAAGAAGCTCCATCCCATCCATCGGGGTCATATTGACATCCGAAATCATCAAATCAAATCTTTTGGTTTTGAGTATTTCCAAGGCCTCTTCTCCACCTTCAGCCGCGGTAATGTCATATCCATGCCCGGTGAGTAGCCCCGTAATCACTTTACGAAAAAACATATCGTCGTCGACAATCAGAATGCGCGTCATGGCTTGCTCCCGTTTTTTTATTTAAACCGGCTACTCCTCTACCGTTTTCCTTTATACACAACGTTCTATTTCTCTTCAATCTTCGATTACGCTCTGAGCGGAAGGGTCCTATGCGCATTTGCCGTATTGCATCCCCTTCCTTTCTTCGGCATGATCGCGAATCTCGAATGACGGAACCCAAATCGGAAGTTTTGACCATGAGCACCAAAGTTATCGCACTCGCAAATCAGAAGGGAGGCGTTGGAAAAACCACCACCGCCGTCAACCTCGCCGCCTACCTCGCCCGGCGGAAGCAGAACGTCCTGCTAATCGACCTCGATCCGCAAGCCAACGCCACCAGCGGTGTCGGACTGGAAAAAGAAGAAGGCGGCAGCATCTATGCCGCCCTGCTCGGCGAAGCCGATGTCCGCACGCTAATCAAGCCGACCGACACCAAACGCCTACATGTGATCCCCTCGGAGCTTGATCTGGCCGGATGTGAAGTGGCGATCGCGCGGATGGATAATTATCTGCACTGCCTAAGAAACGCCATCAAACCCATCGTGGATCAGGACGAATACGACCTCATCCTGTTCGACTGCCCGCCGTCGATCGGCATTCTCTTTATGAACGCGCTCTACGCGGCCGACAGCGTGATTATCCCGATGCAGGCCGAATATCTGGCGCTGGAAGGACTGAGCGTTATTTTCAACCTGATCGGGAAGGTCCGTGATGCGGGCAACCCCGGCCTTCGCATCGAAGGCATCGTGATGACGATGTGTGACCTGCGCACCAATCTGGCGCAGCAAGTGGTTGACGAGGTGAAAAAACACTTCGGCGAAGCCATCTACGAAACACTCATTCCGCGCAGTGTGCGCCTGAGCGAAGCGCCCAGCTATGGTCAGCCGATCATCCAGTACGCTCCGCTGTCCAAGGGTGCGCTAGCCTACCGGGCGCTCGCCAAAGAGGTGCTCAAACGTCAAAACAACATCTCGGCTCCCGACCCGGAAGTTATTCCCGATGCAGCCGCCTCAGGAAATGACTTGGCAGAACAGAACTGAAAATCTATCTTATCCGATCTTTCGCCGGAGGAGTGGCAGAGTGGTTGAATGTGGCGGTCTCGAAAACCGTTGTGCTCGCAAGAGTACCGGGGGTTCGAATCCCTCCTCCTCCGCCACTTTTAAAAGTCGCAGATCAACGATCTGTGGCTTTTTGCGTTCAGAGGGATGAGAACCCCAGGGTTCGACCCGAGCGAAGCGAGAGAGGCTCCGCTATTGCGGGGCAGGACGCAGTCCGTCAATCCCTCCTCCTCCGCCACCTAAACGGCAGCGATTATGGGTTTGTACGACAGAGATTATAGGAAATTGCTTTTCAGGCGATTGGGGTGATTTATGCGCGAGAGATAAGGAGGCGAAGTCGACTGCCCTGTTCGCAGAGCGGAGAAAAAACACCGCTTCCGCCACATAAAAAAATCCCGCCTGAATATTAATGGCGGGATTTTTTGTTTAAAAACGGTCCAGAGCCAAAACCGAAACCGTTCAAAAATAAGTAAAGGCATTGGCTTTTGTGGTCGTGCCGTGGCTAGTGGAATAGACCACGACGTCGCCGGTTCCAGCCGTTCCAAAAGCTACCGTTACAACAAGTTGAGTCGAAGACTGACTGTCGATCGATGTCACGGAGGTACCATTCAGCGTGACGTTGGTGATATCTGATCCATCGCCGAGATTGCTGCCGGTGATCGTAACTTGATAACCGCCGGTCGAAACGCCGGAGGTCGGAGAAACGCCATTAGCCGTATATACGCCATAGACCACATAGCTCTCGCCCGCATTTAAATTCCCGTTAGGGTCAGCACCATTGGCCCCGATCAGCAGATCATCGAGCCCGTCGCCGTTCACATCCCCCGCTCTGCTGACCGGATAGCCGGAGCGGTCATCTCCATTAATTCCGTTGATGACAAAGCCGTTGGTGCCGTTCAGCGAAGAGAGATTGAGCCCCGCCGCAACCCCGTTGGGGCTTCCGCACACCACATAGCTCTCGCCCGCATATGAATTCCCGTTAGGGTCAGCATAATAGGCACCGATCAGCAGATCACCGAGCCCGTCGCCGTTCACATCCCCCGCTCCGCTAACCGAATAGCCGGATTGGTCAGCTCCATCGATTCCGTTGATGACGAAGCCGCTGGTGCCGTTCAGTAAAGAGAGATTCAACGCCGCCGCGACCCCGTTGGGGCTTCCGTACACCACATAGCTCTCGCCCGCAGAATAATTCCCGTTGGGATCGGCACGATAGGCTCCGAGTAGCAGATCACCGAGCCCGTCGCCGTTCACATCCCCCGCTCCGCTGACCGAATAGCCGGATTGGTCAGCTCCATCGACTCCGTTGATGACGAAGCCGGTGGTGCCGTTCAGTGAAGAGAGATTGAACCCCGCCGAAAACCCGTTGGGGCTTCCGTACACCACATAGCTCTCGCCCGCAGATAAATTCCCGTTAGGATCAGCACGATGGGCTCCGATTAGCAGATCACCGAGCCCGTCGCCATTCACATCCCCCGCTCCGCTGACCGAATAGCCGGATTGGTCAGCTCCATCGATTCCGTTGATGACAAAGCCGTTGATGCCGTTCAGCGAAGAGAGATTCAGCGCAGCCGCAACCCCGTTGGGGCTTCCGTACACCACATAGCTCTCGCCCGCTTGTGAATTGGCGCCATAGGCCCCGATCAGCAGATCATCGAACCCGTCGCCGTTCACATCCCCCGCGCCGCTAACCGAATAGCCGGAGCGGTCATCTCCATCAATTCCGTTGATGACAAAGCCGGTGGTGCCGTTCAGTGAAGAGAGATTGAGCCCCGCCGCGACCCCGTTGGGGCTTCCGTACACCACATAGCTCTCGCCCGCTTGTGAATTGGCGCCATAGGCCCCGATCAGCAGATCATCGAGCCCGTCGCCGTTCACATCCCCCGCGCCGCTGACCGAATAGCCGGAGTAGTCAAATTCATCAATTCCGTTGATGACAAAGCCATTGGTGCCGTTCAGTGAAGAGAGATTGAACCCCGCCGAAAACCCATTGGTGCTTCCGTACACCACATAGCTCTCGCCCGCATCTAAATGCCCGTTAGGGTCAGCACGATAGGCTCCGATCAGCAGATCATCGAGCCCGTCGCCGTTCACATCCCCTGCTCCGCTGACCGAAATGCCGGATGAGTCATATCCATCGATTCCGTTGATGACAAAGCCGTTGGTGCCGTTCAGCGAAGAGAGATTGAGCGACGTCGCTAAACTTTTGCCATGAATAATGCCCGCAGGGTTCACGGAGTATGCAGCCTCTAAACTGATTGATCCGTTGAAGACAATGTCCTGAACTCCGGAACTGAGGCCACTCGGAATAGTGATGGTTACGCGGTCCGATGTGCTGCCGGTAATGACGACGGATGCCCCGCCCACCGTCACATTGGTAACATCGGAACCGATCCCTATCTCCAACCCAGAGATCGCGACTAAATTGCCGCCAGCAAATGGACCGGAAGCCGGATCCACCACAATCTGACTCAGATTCCAGTCAATCACGGTAATGTTCAGTTCCGCCCTATCGGTTCTGTCTTTGTCGTCGGAAACCTGCAGAGTCCAGCTATTGGCCCCCACATCTGCATTGCCGGGCGTACCGGAAAGAACCCCGTTGGTCGCCACGCTCAGCCACGCCGGCCCGCCAGGAACAAGGCTGTAGCTCAGCGGGTCGCTGTCTACGTTCGTCGCTGCGCCGGCCACGGTCTGACCCGTATAAGCCACATCTTCCGTAGCATTGGCCTTGGTGATCGGATCGGTCGCAAAGACCGGCCCACCAACCGCTACGAACTCAAGATAGTTAATATTTATACCTCCAGTTTCGATGACGATCTTAACCACCTGTTCGCCGCTGCTGAGCGGAACATTCCATACTATATCGGTCCAGATCTGCCAGCCACCGGTATCCGCAACCGAGATAGAACCCGTTACGTCGACGTCGTCGACTTCAATGTGGAAGGCACCCGTTCCGCCGCCAGCGGCAACACGTGAAGTAATCGTATAGTCACCCGTTGAAGCAACATCCACGGTGTATTTCAGCCATTCACCGGCTTCGGTCCAACCGACATTGTATCCACCGCCGCTATCGGTGCAGATCTCGATGCCCACCTCTTCAGAAGTCCGAAAGTCGCCTCCTTCATTAGCAACGGCGGTGTCGTGATAGCCAACGTTCTCGCCACCATTATCAAACAATTCCGCTTCAATGATCCCAGGGACGGCCATCGGGGTGCCGGAATATGGACCGGCATTCGTGAGCAAATTACTCCCCGGCGTCTGGGCTTGGGCAGTAGTCGCCAACATGCAGCCGACGGCAATGACTCCGATAATGATTTTCATAATTTCACCCTTTTTCATATTATATAGCGAATGTCTCGCGTCACTCTGAGCGGGCGGAGCCAGCGATAGAGTGGATGCGTTGGTTGGACAAGTTACTTTTTAAACAAGTCGCTATGACTTCCTGTTCTTTCCAGTCGCAGCGAATCATCGCTGGCTGTGTAAATAAGCAGCCAATCGGGTTCTACGTGACAATCACGCGATAGTTTCCACGAACCAACGAGAGCATGATCCTTGTTTTTTGGGGGAAGAGTTGCTCCTTGAGCCAGGATCCTGACAATACGCTGTAGTTTGGCGAGGTCTTTGCCGCGTTTTTTCATTCGCTTGATATCCCGGACAAATTGTTTGGTCTGGGAAACCTTTTTCATTTCTCCCAGCTTTCAAACATGTCATCGACCGACTCAAACTTTACAACATCTTCCCCCTTGCGGCTTTTCTCCAGAGTTTTTGCGGTACATTCATTGGGAATCTCTACAGAAAAAGGGAGTCCGTTTCGTAAAGAAATCTGACGATAAAAAATACGGATTGCTTCAGTGGGAGTAATTCCAAGACTATGGAGTACTCCTTCTGCTTTATTTTTCACCTGCGGTTCAATTCGTGCGTGGATTGTTGCTGTTTTCATAAGCTCTTATGTATCACATATGCAACACACGGGCAACTTTTGTTTTATTGTATATGTGTCCAACGTTTGAAAGGAGCCTCGTGAAGTGTGCTTCATCTGGGCGACGGGCGTCATCACGTAGGCTCGCTTGATTTGTTCAATTATTTACCCTCTGAGGAATCTTGGTCATATTTCACTAGCGCGTGGCGTGAAATATTTTCAAGCAAGAGACGCCTTTTGTAGTTCTTTTCATAAGGATCCGCTGTTCCGCCAACAAACCAGCCGGTCCATGTCGATAAGGAATCTTCAAATGTGTACATTCTCGATTTTTCATCTGATCTGTATTGATACGTTACAGTAAAGTCGGTGGAGTTGTGGGAAGGAATAACACCCAAACTGCAAAGTGTTAAAAGTACCGCCAGCGGGTTTTCATTTTCTTGGACTTTCACGTTAAAATTGACGACGGAAATATCATCATTTTTTTTGAAAAATGTTTTATTCACCGAGCCGAACGCATCTAAACCTGCTGCTGTCTCCGCAAAGATTTGATCGAATTCCTGCTCAATTAACCTTTGAACAAACCCTTTCTGTGCAGGATTCAAGTATTGCCCATTGGCATAAGATGCTCTGCTGGAAAAGAAAAGGTTCTGCCCATTAACGTTTTGGACCTTTAAGTTGTTCACACGGGGAGTCTTATACTTAATTGATGTGCTGGTGCATCCCGCAAAAAATAAGATGCTTAATGCGACCGCTAGAGCTGGGATTTTTTTCATAGTCATTCTCTTCTTGTTTCCATATACATTGAACGTTTGAAAGGACCCTGAGCGTTTAAGCGATAGGGTCACTTGACTGGTTCTGCCTATTTTTTTGATTTTGCTAGCTGCGTTAAGTATCCAAATAACCATGCGCCAAAGAACATCCAAATGATAAAGCTAATGACCAAGGTTATGGCGTCGAAATCTTTATTTCTGATCATGGGGATGATATCCATCACAACAAACATGAATGCTCCCCAAGGCAGACCGAATCTCCACGCAGATTTAATTTTATTTATATTCATAATATGTTCTCCATGCAGAACATAGTTATTGAGTCTACTGACCCTTTTTGTCCGAACAGCTTACTATTCACCCTCTTTTTAGCAAGAAATCCTACAAACTTGTATTTATATTGGCCTCTTGAGGTCCCTTTACACCCCAAATCGGGGTGCATCAGGACATTTGCCATTCGCAATGCTCATTGCCGGCCAATGGCCAGCCTCACTTCGTGTATCTTTAATTCGGGAAAATAATTAACTAGCCCGGTACAACCCTGGTGGCACGGAAAAACCGCTCAGAGGAATCAGGGGCAGGCTCTGGGGTTGCTCACCCAAAAAGCGTGCCGTAGGGGCGAGCATTGCCTGGTGATGAGACGGGCCGGGATAGACCGCCTCCAAGACGTGAGTAGAGTTTGCGGAGAAGAAACACCGCTTCCGCCACATAAAAAACCCCCGCCTGAATATTAATGGCGGGATTTTTTTTGTTTAAAAACGGTCCAGAGCCAAAACCGAAACCGTTGCCACAGCGATGGTTTCGGGGATGGGGTTTGCGCCGAGGGCGCTTTCATATAGTCTCTGTCGTAGATCCCCATAAGATTCTCTACAAAATTTGGCGGAGAGAGAGGGATTCGAACCCTCGTTACCCCTTTCAGGGTAAACACGCTTTCCAAGCGTGCGCGTTCGACCACTCCGCCACCTCTCCGAAAAGTTGAGCGCGAAAACCTATCAGGCTTCTTTGTAAAAATCAACCGGAAGGCTTCTATTAATTTCCGTTTATCTGCCGATAAATTATTGATGACTTTTATTTCTGTGATTATGCTCCCCGAAACGGAAAAGTACCGCTTTATACAACAAAGGGGAGACACTCGTTATGAAAGAAAAAGTTCTGGTTCTGTCACTCGCACTCATCCTTCCTTTCGGCCTGTTTGCACAGGACGATGTCTCTACAATTTTTGATGATCTGTCTGATTTTGAACCGGCGGCCGCGGCTATGCCGGCCACCCCAACGATTACCATGCCGAAACCCACTCCGGAACCAGTGGCGGAATCCACCGCCCCAACGATCAGCATGCCGAAACCCGCGCCAACGCCAGCAGACACACCGCTCACCATTCAGATGCCACCTCAGCAAAACCCGATTCTCTACACGATGGCAGACGGCGGAGGTGAACCCGCCACGTTGACAAACGAGCCGGAGCCGCTACCGATTGACATCGACGAATATCTTGCCCGCGGCAAAGAAGCCTATGGCGAGGACGACTGGACGCAGGCTCAGAAACTGTTCGAAGCCGTTCTCTATACCGACCCCTACAACAAAACAGCCATCAAATGGCTAAAGCACATCGCCGGCAAAAAGGCCGACCGCGAAGAAAAAAGCTATGACACCACCCGCAGCCGCATGCTCGAAAACGTGCAGGCCGCTTGGAATACCCCGAAAACCGAGGGAGAACCGGCTGACGACAGCGCGGTTGAGCGCGAACCGACCGAAAACGAGCTCCGCGTCGTAGCCCTGCACGAAAAACTCAAATCCATTCAGATTCCCGCCGTGGCTTTCCAGGATGCCGACATTCAGCAGGTGGTGTTGGAACTTTCCGCGCTCTGCCGCAAACTCGATCCCAAGCGCAAGGGAGTCAATCTGGTGGTGTTCGGCACCTCCGAAACCCTGTTGCCGCCGATCACCTTTTCCGGAACCGATCTCTCGGCACTCGAAACCCTCGACATCATCACGCAGATGTCCGGCACCAAATATGAAATCGGCCCGAATATAGTCAGCCTGACCCCGGTCAACTACGAGCCGCCCCAGCAGATGGTTTCCACTGAATTCGATGTGATGCCATCCGTGGGAAGCAAGATCATGATGAGCTCCGGCAGCGACAACGCCTCCGCCCTAATCGATGTGCGCGGCTTTTTCAGCACCGTCCCCTTCCCCGCCAGCTCCAGCGCGCAGTACAACCCGGAATTCAACATTCTGCTGGTGCGCAACGTCCCGAAACATCTTGTGAAAGTGGAAGCCCTGCTTAACCGCTATAACGCGAAAGCGGTTGAAGAGCGCTCCCGGCAGGTAGAAATCGAAACCAAGTTCATCGAAGTGGCCGAAGGCGCACTCGACGAACTCGGCTTTGAGTGGACCATCGGCGAGAGCGGTACCTATCTTAACAACGACACTTGGGCGGTGCCGGGCGGACAGAAACTGTTCACAGACACGCTTCGCACAGGCGCCGAAAGCTTTGATTCCGCCGTCGGCACAGGCGGCCGCGCCGCCGGCTTCAACTCCTACGCGCGCCCGTCGGCCAGTTCGCTCGGCGACTCACTGGTCGATACCGCGGGAGAACTGCTGATCCAGAAAGTTAAAGGCGACATCAAAGTGAATTTGATCATCCGCGCACTCGAACGGCAGGAAGGCTCCGATCTGCTCTCCGCGCCGAAAGTACTCGCGAAAAGCGGCGAAACCGCCACCATTCACGTCGGCGAAATCCGCTCCTTCCCGACCGCTTACGATGTCGTCATCGAGCGCTATGCCCAGCCCAGCCTGCTTCCGCTCGACTACAAAGAATATAAAACCGGCGTGATGCTCGAAGTGACCCCGCAGCTCGATCCCGAAAACGGAACGATCGATCTAAAACTCGCCCCCGAAATCCGTGAACTGGCCGGCTTCGACGAACAGCACGTCGGTACCATCTGGCCAGAATTTGGAGATGAAGCTCTTGATATGAACAGCGACACTCCGGCGAACAACAATCTAGTCGACTTCCTGACCGCCCGCGAAGAAAACCGCACCATCAACGCCGACCGGCTGATCGCGCACATGCCGGTGTTCAGAAGCCGCAAGGTGGAAACCCGGGTCACCATCGAGGACGGAAGCACCATTGCCATGGGCGGACTGATTAAAGAAAAGTTGGAAACCTTCAAGGACAGCGTTCCAATCCTTGGAAAAATCCCGTTCATCGGACGCCTGTTCCGCTCCGAAGGCGAAAAGAGTGTGAAGCGTAACCTGCTAATTTTTGTGACCGCGAATCAGGTGGATGCCACCGGACACCGGAAAGCCGCGGAGTAACCCTGAGCCTCCAATGTTTGGACGATTTCTGCCCGGTTTTTCCAAACATTGGAAAAAGAAAAAGCGGCCATGCTATGGCTTCCAACCATTGGGGAAAATGAAAAAACTTCTTCCAGTCTGCCTAATCGCCTTCGCTTTGTGCGGCACTGCGTTCGCTGACACCATTTGGTCTGAAGATTTTAGTAGCTATGTAGATGCTGGAATTACCGGTGCGGGAAATAGTGGAGGCTACCCCAGCTCTGTAACCAAATGGAACATTGATGTCAGCAACTGCACGCTTGCAGATGCTGCTGACTACTTCATGGCGGTCGATACCAGCGCCGGGAGAATGGAAGCAGTGGACATTGACGGAGAGGCAATCTGGACTTCTGAGTCTATTGACATCAGCGGCTACACCAACGTCAGCCTGTCCGTTGATACATCCGAAACCGGATCTTCGGTCAATGTGCTGAAGTATGTTCAGCTGTATTATAAACTTAATGGGGGCTCTGAAACTCCATTCTCGGTCAACCCGACCAACAGCGGCGACTGGGGTTCCGCAACAGCTACTCAGGGCGGACTTTCCGGATCGACGATCCAAATCATCGCTAGAGTAAACAACCCCAACGCCGGCGACGCTTCGATCTTTGACAACGTCACCGTTTCTGGCGACCTCGGAACGTCTAGCAACAGTACGCCGGTGCTCGATTCCATCGGCGATCAGGTGGTGCTCGAGGGCGGCGATCTCTCCTTCTCCGTCACTGCCTCCGACCCGGACGACGACCCCATTACGCTCAGCGCAACCAACCTGCCGACCGGCGCGGTCTTCACCAACGGCACGTTCACCTGGAACACCGCCGCACCCGCCGGCGCTTATGATGTCACCTTCACCGCAACTGACGAAGACGGCTCCGACAGCGAGATCGTCACCATCACGGTGGTTGAAAGACCGTTGCTAATGATCTCGGAAGTTGCCGACCCCGATGAAACCGGCGCAGACGTATTCCGCTTTGTTGAGCTCTACAACACCGGCACCAACGCCATCGATCTGGCGGCGAACAACTGGCATCTGAGCCGGCAGGTGAACGGCGGTTCTTGGTGCGATCTGGAACTGACCGGTACCGTATCCGCCGCCGGCACATGGGTGATCGCCAACAGCTCCGCCGACTTTGCAACTACCTATGGGTTCACACCCGATCAAGCAGACGGCTCGGTAGTGGACGGCAACGGCGACGATGCCTACGCCCTCTTTTACGGAGGCGACAGCGCCGCGGGAACGCTGATCGATATTTACGGCAACTACATCGATGGAACCGGCACGGCATGGGACTATGAAAACAGCCGCGCCGAACGCAACAATTCGGTTTTCGAACCCAATACGACGTGGACCGCCTCCGAGTGGGCTCTTGCCGCCGGAGCGACTACCAATGACATGAATCCGGGCGTTCACGGGCCGACCCCCGAGTTCATCGGGCTCGAAGATGTCTTCGTCTGGCTGGGTGATAATCTGAGTCTGACCGTCACCGCGGTCAACACAATGCGTACCGATGTCATCACGCTGTCCGCCTCCGTGCTACCGGCCGGGGCGACCTTCCCGACTGTAATCGGCACCAACACGGTGTCGGGCGCCCTGAGTTGGACCGCCCCGACCGCGGGTGGCTATACCGCGACCTTTGACGCCGCCGGGGACATCGACACCACCACGAAATCAATCACCATCACGGTCTCCGGCACCGATGCAATCGACGGACAATTCTACGGCTGGACCCCAGATACCATCGTGAAGCTCGACAACGGCCAGTTCTGGCGCAACACCGGCGGCGCGGGTTCTATTATTGACCCGCCGTTCAACAACCCCGACGTGACGGTTACCAACGCACTGGGAAGCTGCCGGATGTACGTTGAGACTGTCGCCAGCTACACAACGGTCGAACCAATCGACGTCACAGAAAGCTCTGTGGTCAACAGCTTTACCGGGTTGCATAACGGCAACACCTATCAGCTGGCCGACGGAACGGCCTGGGAGCAGGTCAGCTTCGAAAACATCAGCTCCTCCGCCGATCCGGTGATCGCCTGGCGCTGGGAGGAGAGCGGCGATACCTTTATGCGCTTCCTCGACACCGACGATGCGGTGATCGGAACCTGTGAGGTCATCATCACCACAAACAATCCGCCGGCAAACAGCCAGATCGACGGCTACTTCCGCGGATGGAGAAAAGACCGCATCTTTGTGCTGAAGAACGGTGATTTCTGGCAGCAGACGTCCTACGACAGCTCCACCGAAACCATCCATGAGCCGACGGTGATCATCACCAACTGGCTACAGAGCGGCATCTGGCGGATGGTTGTGGATGGCGCCGATGCGCCCGGATACGTGGAGGTTCAGCCGCGCACCGATGTGATCCGCACCGCCATCGATGGAACCTTCTATGGTTTCGGAAACGGAAAAAATTTCCATCTGCAGAACGGAATGTGGTGGAAACAAACCTCGTTCCACACCTCCGCCTCCACCCGGTCAAACCCGGAAATTCTCCTGTGGGAGGAAGACGGCACCACCTATATGGAAATGCCGGATGAAGGGCGCACTGTTATTTCTAGACTGCTGAATGTTGTGGCCGAGAGCTCCATCACCAACACCTTTGAAGGACTGCACTACGCAAACACCTATGAACTGGCCAGCGGCGACAAATGGATACAGATCAGTTTCGAAAACGTCAGCACCAACCTCAGTGAGCCATTCGCAATGCTCTGGACCGAATATTCCACCACCAACCTGCTCATGCGATCGACTAGCGATACAACCATCGGCGACTGCGAAGTGGTCGACCCGAATGCGGACGATGACAACGACCAGATCGCCAATGCCGCCGAAATCATCGCCGGGACTGATCGGGTGGACAACGAATCGTTCTTCCAGATCACCGAAACCACGGTCAACGGAAGTGGACACTATGTTATCAGTTGGATTGCAATTGAAGGACGCGACTACACGATTCTATGGACGCCGTCGCTCACCAACGGGTTCCAGGAGCTGTCCACCGTCAGTGCGCCGACCAATAGCTGGACCGATACCGGCCACACACCCGAGACGGAAAGCTTCTATAAACTGGAAGTCGGCCTGACACCGTAAGCAGACTAAGCCTGCACCCGCATCATTTTCAAATGGTTGAAACTTTGTGCCTGACGCCTTTGTCCCTTTGCCCCTCTCCCTACCACCAAATTCGATAGCCGCCTTCCAGCTGAAAGGCGTTTTCGATGTGACGGATTTCGGGCGGCTCGCTAATCACTTCGATGATGTCGAAGCGAATCGTTGGCGGCTGCAATTTGCGCTTTTGCAAAAAAGTGACCGCCGCGCGCGACAGCTTGCGGCGTTTGTCGCGGTTAACGGCCGCCGCCGGTCGACCATACGTTTCAGTTTTGCGGGTCTTCACTTCCACAAAAACCATCGTGTCATCCTGCCGTGCAATCAGATCGATCTCATCGTGTTTGCCGCACCGAACCCGGCGTCCGATAATTTTATATCCTGCTTTTTTCAAAAACCGTTCCGCCTGTTTTTCACCCCGCCGCCCTGTCTGAAGGTGCGGTGCTTCGGGAGCTTTTTTAAACATAGAAAAAATCCGATTGAAAATGATTTTATCACCCATGATTTTGCCGCACCTCGCCCTTTATTGTAGGACAAGCTTTTCTGTACTCAGAGAGCTTGTGTCTGCATCAGGAAAACACACGCTCCCGAATACGGGAAGCGTGTCCTACAAAAACTTTACTTAAACCCAAATTCCCCCTGATTGAGTTCGGCGATCGGGCGAAATGTTTTGCGGTGGCAGGGAAGCGGCCCGTATTTATGAATGGCTTCGATATGGCGTTTCGTGCCGTAGCCTTTATGACGGGCAAAGCCGTATTCGGGATGTTTGGCGTCGAGCTCGCACATTATGCGATCGCGAGTGACTTTGGCGATAACAGATGCGGCGGCGATGGAAAGGCTTTTGGCATCGCCTTTAACGATGCTTTTGGAGTCGCACGGCAGACCGCGCACGGGGTTGCCGTCGACCAGCGCGAGCTCGGGCAGGCGGTCGAGGCCGGACAGCGCGCTGGCCATCGCTTTCCAGGTGGCCTGTAAAATATTGATCGAGTCGATCTCTTCGGACTCGATCACCGCGAAGACGGTGTGCACAAACGGACAGGTGGTGAGCTGCTCAAAAAAGAGGTCGCGTTTTTTTTCGGTCAGCTGTTTGGAATCGGTGAGCCCGGCGAATTCTTCAGCGCCGCCGTTTTCAAGAGACTCGCGATCGAAGACGACGGCGGCGGCGACGACCGGTCCGGCGAGCGGACCGCGCCCGGCCTCATCGACGCCGGCAATAAAAAAGAGGCCTGAATTCCAGGCCTCTTTTTCAAATGCGAGCATGTCCATATTGCTGTTATCGGTTATTAGATATTGGTTATTGGTGTAAAATTAAAACTCCATATCCAGTGCAAAAATTCTCCCTAATAACAAATAACGCTTAACAAATAACTGTCGCGAAGCGACCTATACGCGACGCTCTTTGATGCGAGCTTTTTTGCCGGTGAGATCACGCAGGTAGTAAAGTTTCGCGCGGCGGACTTTACCGCGGCGGACCACTTCGATCTGAACAACGTTCGGGCTCTGCAGTGGGAATACACGCTCCACGCCTTCACCGAAAGCAACACGGCGGACAGTAATGGTTTCAGCAACGCCAGAACCGTTACGGGCAATCAACACGCCGGTGTAGTTCTGAATACGCTCTTTGGCGCCTTCTTTGATTTTCACATGCACACAGAGGGTATCGCCGATCCGGAATTCCGGAATTTCTTTAGTGCATTGTTCAGCGCCGATTTTTACTACGGTTGCGTTCATAATTCTTCTCTTTCTTCAAATTCTCAAAAGCGAGCAGTGGATAGTACCTAAATGAGTCCACCGGTCAAGCGAGGATTCCTGCTTTTCCGCGCTTTCAGGACGGCTCAGCCTCCCAGCAGGTCGGGGCGGCGCTCGGCGGTGCGCTGTTCGGCCTGTTTGCGACGCCAGGCGGCGATGGCGCCGTGATCGCCGGAAAGGAGCTCCTCAGGCACTTTCATGCCGCGAAATTCAGCGGGGCGGGTGTATTGCGGCCCCTCCAGCAGCGGTTCGCTGAACGATTCCGACTCGGTGGCCCCCTCGCCGCCGAGCACGTCGGGGAGCAAACGGACGACCGCATCAATCACCACGGCGGCGGAAAGTACGCCGTTAGTCAGCACATAGTCGCCGATGGAGATTTCCTCATCAACCAGCTCCTGCCGGATTCGCTCGTCGATTCCCTCGTAGTGCCCGCAGATGAAAATCAGGTGCTCTTCATCAGAAAGTTTCTGTGCGCGGGCCTGCTTAAACGGTTCGCCCTGCGGGCACATCAGAATCACGCGGCTCTTTTCGGTGCGTAGCGATTCGACCGCCTTAAACATCGGCTCGGGCTTCATCACCATGCCGGGGCCGCCGCCGAAGGGACGGTCGTCGGTTTTATTGTGCTTGTCCTCGGTGAAGTCGCGCAGGTTGATGAGGTTAAACTCCACATGGCCCGCCTCGGCGGCGCGCTTCATCATGCTCTGGCCAAGGAAGCCTTCGAGCATTTCGGGGAAAATAGTGATCACATCAATACGCATGGGAGGAAGAATGGAATATTGGATGATTGGAGTACAGGAGTATTGGGGGACAAAAAAAGCGCCCCGCAAAACGGAACGCTTTTTTGAATTGGGAAGTATTGGGAAGAAGAATCATCAATCCATCATTCCGGCATTCCAGTATTCCAATCCCCCTACTCCACAACTTCGAGCATGGCCCGGCGACCTTCGCGGGCAGCGATCGCTCCGAGGAGCGTGCGCATGGCACCGACCGTTTTTCCACTGCGGCCAATTACTTTGCCGACGTCTTTGGCGTGACAGCGCAGTTCATACACAACGCTTTTTTCGCATTTGATTTCGGTAATCTTGACGTGGCGGGGATGGTCCACCAGGGCGGTGGCCATCTGCTTAACGAGTTTTTTCATGATTAGGACTCCTGTTTTTCAGGAGCTTCCTCTTCCACAACCTCTTCGGCAGCGGCTTCGGGAGCTTCTTTTTCAGCAGGAGTCTCTTCGGCGACAACCACTTCTTCCGCCTTCACTGAAGCTTCGGCGGACACGGCAACGGCCTCTTCTACGGGAGCTTCGACGGGCGTTTCAACCTGTTCGGGAACGGCGTCCATCAGAGCCTGTGTATCGACCTGTTTTGCCTGCGGAGCGGCACCCGGTGCGACACCTTCGCCGGCGCGGGCTTTTTTGATCAGGCTTTTTGCGGTAGAGGACATCTGTGCGCCCGTTCCCAGCCAGTAATCAACGCGATCAACTTTGACGCTGAAATTTTTCTCAGCTTTCTTGGGGTCGTACCAGCCTAGCACTTCGAGGTTGCGGCCGGTGGTTGCAAAGCGCGAGTCAGCGACAACCAGACGATAGAAGGGGTTGTTGCGGGCGCCCATGCGGCATAAACGTATTTTTGTAGCCATAGTATTGTATCTCCAGTCCAATAGTGCGGGTTCTCCCCGCGGAAAAAGAACGTGCTTTCTATCCCAATTGCCCCGTCCCTTCAACCCTATTTCCATGTTTTTTATGTTCTTCCATTCTCCCAATCATGATCTTTATCCTAATCTTAATCTTGATCTGGCTACGGACGAGAGAGGGAGAGTGCGATTAGGATTAAGATTAAGATAAAGATAAAAACTCGCTATGCTCATCCTCAATGCCTCCAAAAACCATCCTTCACATCGACATGGACGCCTTTTTCGCGGCGGTCGAAGTGCACGACAATCCCGAACTAAAGGGCAAGTCCGTTGTGATCGGCTCGCCGCGCAACCAGCGCGGGGTGGTCTCCACCTGCTCCTACGAAGCGCGCGAATTCGGAATTCACTCCGGCATGCCGTCGCGCGCAGCAGCGCAACGCTGCCCGCAAGCGATTTTTCTGCCGGTGCGCATGAGCCGCTACCACGAAGTCTCAGCGCAGATTATGGAAATCTTCGAGCGCTTCACCCCGCACGTCCAGCCGCTTTCGTGCGACGAGGCGTTTCTCGACGTCACCGGATCCATCCACCTGTTCGGCGACGGCCCCGAAATCGCCCGTAAGATCAAGTCCGCCATTCTGGAGGAGACCGGACTCACTTGCTCGGTCGGCGTCGCCCCCAACCTGTTCCTCGCAAAAATCGCCAGCGATATGAATAAGCCCGACGGCCTAACCCGCGTCCCCTTTTCCGAAAAACTGATTCCCGCCTTTCTCGCCCCGCTTTCCATTAAACGGATGTGGGGCGCGGGCGGCAAAACCCAGGCGATGCTCAAGGCGCGCAATATCCACACCATCGGCGATTTACAAAAAGCTAATCCCGGTCTGCTGACAAAATGGCTCGGTGAAAACGCCGCGGCCTCTTTCCGCCGCCGCGCCTTTGGCATCGATGACCGCGAGGTGATCACCGGCATCGAAGAAAAAAGTATCTCGAACGAAATCACGTTTGCAGAGGATGAGACGGACCCCGACGTAATTGAGCAGCGCCTGATGGATCTGGCCGACAAAGTGGGCGGCCGCCTGCGCAAGGCCGAGTTCTACGCCGCCACCGCGCAGATCAAAGTACGCTGGAAAGATTTTTCCACCATCACCCGCCAACGGCGGCTCGACCCCGTCTGCTGCGACGATATCACCCTGCGCGAAACCGCGCTCGAACTGCTGCGCAAAGAAGGGCTTCATTCGCCCGTGCGCCTGATCGGCTTCGGCGTGAGCGGTCTGCGCAAAACGGCCGAATCTGCGCAACTCGACCTATTTGCCTCAGAAAAAAAACAAACCTCGACCCAGCGCGAGGCACTCAGTCGCGCCGTCGATTCCATCCGCTCAACGTTCGGCCCCAAAAGCCTGCGCCGAGCCTCCAGTATCAAAAAGAACACTGACCACGGAATACACTGAAGACACGGAAATCGAACAACCTTCTGTGTTTTCCGTGTATTCCGTGGTTAACATTCCCCATGGCCCACTCATCGATCATCTGTCCCGTCTGCAAGAAAGAGCTGTTGCTAAACAACCGCACCTTTCTGTGTGAAAACAACCACTCATTCGATCTGGCGAAGGAGGGATACCTCAATCTATTACTGAGCCATCAGCGAAAATCAAAAAATCCCGGCGACGATAAAGCCATGATCCAGGCCCGCCGCCGCTTCTTCGACTCCGGCGCGTTCGATCCAGTCACAAAAGCAATCCAACATTCCACATCCCACCTTCCACATCCTACACACGAAGTGAGGCTGGAGCCTGCGACAGCAACGAAGCAAAGCGAAGTGGCAATTCTCGATTGCGGCTGCGGCGAAGGCCATTTTCTCGGCGCGCTGAGTGGCCGGCGGTTCGGAGTGGATGTGTCGAAAGAGGCCATCCGCTGCGCGGCCAAACGCTATAAGGATGTCACATGGATCGTCGCCAACGGGATGCGCGAACTGCCCTTTGCCGACCAATCGTTTGGCTGTATTCTGAGCATTCTCGCCCCGCGTAACACCGAAGAGTTCGCCCGTATCCTGAAACCCGACGGCCAGCTCATCCTTGGCATTCCCGGCCCGAACCATTTGATCGAGCTGCGAACCCTGCTGAATCCGGAAGCCGGTGACTTTGAAGAAAAAGCCGATGAGGCCACCGCCAAGTGCGCACCGCTGTTCGAAGAGAGTGCGCGCGACAGCGTGTCGTATGAAATCACTCTCAATCAGAAACAAATTACCGATCTGATTCAGATGACACCGATCTTCTGGAACTCGAGTCCGGAAGCAAAAGAAGAGGTTCGGCAACTCAACGAGCTGAACATCACGATCAGTTTTGTCCTGCAAACGTTTAGAGTGCGGCGATAAAGACATGGCTCGCCGCTTTTTCCTGGACCGCTGGGATTTCGCGCACTGATCCGTGGAATCACTTTGTCATCCGTGGGAACTTTTCCAAATGATCGGTTCATGTGAGGGGATTTGTCCCACGGATAGCAGGGCCGCCCCACGGGTCATTTCAAATGCGATGGTGCGGAACAAAAACTATCACCGCACTCCAAAAGGTTGCGTTCCGCAGACAATCCGGTCGAGTCCCGCATAGTCTTTGATGATCCGGACGTTTTTGAAACCGCACTTTTCCAACCATTGGAAAACCGCCTCGCCCTGATCAAAGCCGATCTCGAGAAAAAGACCGCCACCGGGTTTCAAAACCCTTGAGGCCTGTTCAACCAGCGGGCGGATAAGGTCCATGCCGTCCGCGCCGCCATCAAGCGCCAGCTGCGGTTCATACTCTTTAACTGAACGATCCAACTCCTTACAAATTCCCGACAGAATATAGGGCGGATTAGAAACCACGACGGCGAATGAGTGTTCCGCAAAGAGCGTAGACGCGGTGTCCTCACCGCATTCTTTGCGGTTGCAACGCGACGAGGACGTCGCGTCTACGTTGAGAAGATTTCCCTGCACAGTAGTAAAACGATCCAATAGTCCGAGCCGCTCCGCGTTCTCTTTTGCCAGCGCCAGCGCGTCCGGCGAAATATCGATGGCGGTCACTTTAGCGTTCGGGAGCTCATGAGCCAAGGCCAGACCAATACAACCCGTTCCAGTGCAGACATCCGCAATGCGGATGAAATCTGAAACTTGAAAATTGAAACTTGAAACCGACTTTAAGACCTCTTCTACAAGAAGCTCCGTTTCCGGGCGGGGAATGAGCGCGCGCAAATCGCAGGTGATTTCTACTCCCCGGAAATCGACGTGGCCGATGATATACTGGATCGGCTCGCCGAGCTCCGCGCGGGTGATCAGGGTTTCGAGCTCGGCTTCCTGCTCCGAGGTCATTTCACGGAAGTAGATTTCGAGCGGTTTGCAACCGAGCACGTGCGCCGCCAGTTCCTCAACCGATCGCTTTGGGTTGCCGTTCCCCTTTGCCGTCAGTCTTGCTTCCAATGGTTGAAGCCAGGTTGAGCTTGGACCCTTGCTTTTTTCAGTCATCCGTATTCGCTTTCTGCTTCATCTTAACAGGCGGGGGAAAGCAAACTCGCCCTGCAAATCATGAGTTTAACAGCAGTTTTTCGAACACCTCTTTTTCGCCGAAGCGGGTGAGCATGGTGCCCGTGCGCTCTTTTTTACGCCTGCTCGAACAACCAGGTGGAGAGATAGCGCTCGCCGCTATCGCAGACGATGGTGACGATCGTTTTGCCCGCATTCTCCGACCGTTTGGCCAGCTCCAGCGCGGACCAGACGTTGCCTCCGGCGGAGATTCCGCAGAGGATGCCCTCCTCTTTGGCCAAGCGGCGGGATGTATCTCCCGCATCGGCCGAGTTGATCTGGATCACCTCGTCGATCAGCCCCGTGTCTAGGTTGATCGGGATAAATCCCGCGCCAATGCCCTGAATTTTGTGCGGTCCGGGTTCGCCGCCGGAAATAACGGGCGAGTCGACCGGCTCAACGGCAACCACTTTGACTTCCGGCTTGCGTTCTTTGAGCGCGGAGCCGACGCCGCTGAGGGTTCCGCCGGTTCCGACACCGGCCACGAAGATATCGACCGTGCCGTCCGTGTCGTCCCAAATTTCAACTGCGGTGGTTGTGCGGTGAATCTCAGGATTCGCGGCGTTGTCGAACTGCTGCGGCATGAACGCTCCGGGCAGCTGCCCAGCCAGTTCCTCGGCTTTTTTAATTGCGCCGGGCATGCCGGCGGAGCCGGGCGTGAGAATCAGTTCCGCACCAAGCGCGGCCAGCAACTTGCGCCGTTCCATACTCATGGTTTCAGGCATGGTGAGGATCAACTTGTAGCCTTTGGCGGCCGCGGTGAACGCGAGCGCGATCCCGGTGTTGCCGCTGGTCGGCTCCACAATGGTGTCGCCGGGTTTCAAATCCCCGTTTTTTTCAGCGGATTCAATCATGGCAACACCAATGCGGTCTTTGACACTGCCAAGCGGATTGCGTGATTCCATTTTCACGAGCACCGTGGCTTTCAGCCCGTCCGCCAGACGATTCAGTCGAACAAGCGGAGTCCCACCCACGGTCTGCGTTACACTGTCATAAATTTTCATTCCTCAACTCCCCCTATTAAACTAGATGCTGTAACTGGCGGCGCCGGGTTTGTCATATTCGGCAGCCCGTTCAACCAGGTCTTGGAGTGTGATTTTTTCGAAGTACGCTTTAAGGACGTTGGAAGCGCCTTCCCATGCCGGACGAGTGGCGCATTTGTTTTTATCGCGACCGGCGCAATCCATCTGTTCGCAGTCGACTAATTTCATCACGCCTTCAGATGCGACGAGAATATCATACACTGTGATGTCCTTCGGCTCTTTAGACAGTTTGAACCCGCCCTTGACCCCGCGGATACCAACACACAGACCGTCATTCTTAAGCGGAACAATAATCTGCTCAATATAATCGGCGGAGATGCCCTCATCGGCTGCAATAATTTTTTTCGGAACCGGCCCGTTATGCTGCCGGCGAGCGATGCTTAAAAGAATTCGAACCGCGTAGCGGCCTTTAGTAGACATTTTCATAAACCTCATCCTTTCCATAGTGAAAACCTGCTATTCCTTATCAGTTTTATAAGGTTATTACTATATGTGGGCAAAGCGGTCAACTTTTAATGTGAACCTATTCCCCCAATATTTCGCACAAAAGATTGCCATCCCGCACAAAATCGGGCAGAAAAACCCCTACTTTTTGGGAGAAATCAGTATGAGCGCACCAGCTGGAAATTTTATTCATGACATTATCGATGGGGATCTGGCATCCGGCAAACGGAGCGAGGTGGTCACCCGCTTTCCGCCGGAGCCCAACGGCTATCTGCACATCGGCCACGCCAAAGCAATCTGCCTCGACTTCGGCACCGCGCTCAAATACGGCGGCCGCTGCCACCTACGCTTCGACGACACCAATCCCACCGCCGAAGACGTCGAATATGTCGACGCCATCAAAGACGACGTTCGCTGGCTCGGCTTCGACTGGGGCGAGCACCTCTACTGGGCTTCCGACTATTTTGAAAAAATGGCTGAGTACGCGGTTCAGCTGATCCAACTCGGCAAAGCCTACGTCTGCGACCTGAGCGTCGACGCCTTCAAAGAATACCGCGGCGTGCCGACCGAACCGGGCAAAGAGCCGGAAGGCCGCCAACGCTCCATTGAAGAAAACCTTGAGCTGTTCGAAAAAATGAAAGCCGGCGAATTCGAAGACGGCGCCTATGTTCTGCGCGCGCGCATCGACATGGCCTCGCCCAACCTGCACCTGCGCGACCCAGCTATCTACCGCATCAAACATGTCGAACACCACAACACCGGCAACACTTGGTGCATCTACCCGATGTACGACTTCGCCCACTGCATCGAAGACTCCATCGAAGGCATCACCCACTCGCTGTGCACCCTCGAATTCGAAGTGCACCGCCCGCTCTACGACTGGATCCTTGAAACCCTCGGCACAACTCAGCCGCAGCAGATCGAATTTGCCCGCCTCAATCTCACCTACACCGTCATGAGCAAGCGCAAGTTGCTCGAACTGGTCAAAGAAGGCCTCGTTAACGGCTGGGACGATCCGCGCATGCCAACGCTGTGCGGCATGCGCCGCCGTGGCTATCCCGCTGAATCCATCCGCAACTTCTGCACCGAAATCGGCGTCACCAAAACCGAAAGCCTCTCCGACGTCGCCCTGCTCGAACACCACGTGCGCGACGTGCTCAACGAAAGCGCGCCGCGCCGCATGGCCGTGCTCGACCCGCTCAAAGTCGTCATCACCAACTACGACGAAACCCTCGTTGAAACCTTCGACCTGCCGAACCATCCACAGAAAGAAGAAATGGGCACCCGCGCCGTCCCCTTCACCCGCGAGCTGTTCATTGAGCGCGACGACTACATGGAAGACGCGAACCGGAAATATAAACGCTTCACCATCGGACGCGAAGTCCGCCTGCGCGGCGTCTACCTCGCCACCTGCAACGAAGCCATTAAAGATGCAGACGGCAACGTCGTCGAACTGCAATGCACCGTCGACCTCGACTCCAAAGGCGGCTCGGCTCCCGACGGACGGAAAGTCAAAGGCACCATCCACTGGGTCTCCGCGACTGAAGGCGTCGAAGCCAAAATCAATCTCTACGACCGGTTGTTCGGATGTGAAAACCCCGCCGCCGAAGAGGCCGACTTCAAAGAGCTACTCAACCCGGATTCATTGAAAACCGGCACCGGCATCCTCGAGCCTGCGGCAATCGCCGAAGCCGGCACCCCCTTCCAATTCGAGCGCGTCGGCTACTTCTGCATCGACAACGACTCCACCGACACCGCCCCGATCGTCAACCGCACCGTCGGCCTGCGCGATTCGTGGAAGGGATAAACTGGTTATCAGTTATTGGGAAGCCCTGAAAGCCGGCACTGCCGGTTCCAATGTTTGGAACAATTTCTTCCAACCTTTGGGGAAAGGGCTATACTCCGTTCTTACAAGGAGGTTGTTATGAAACGCACATGGATTGTTTTTTCTCTTCTGACCACGCTGGCCCTGTCGCTGTTTGCCGAGGTTCAAATGGAGGGGTCCCCTCGCGAATTGAGCGGCTACCTGACTGATGTTCCGCAGACGGTTTCCATCACCGGAACCGCCGAAAAAAAAGTTCCGACCGACCGAGCGATCCTTCATCTAAACGTGACGACCGAAAGCCGCTCAATGGATGAGGCGCTCGACCAGAACCGGATTCTGCGCGAGCAAATCACCGCGAACCTGCTGGCCGCCGGCCTGACCAAAAACCACATCAAGGCCGCGCAATTTTCCTCCACACCGAAAAGCGGGCTCTTCACCGACAAGATCCGCAACTATAAAGTGGAAAACACCATGAAGATCACCACAACCAGTGAGGCGGGATTTCAGGCCGTAGCCGCGCTGATCGACGCACATAAAGAGGTGAGCTATAAGACAACCGAGTTTGAGCTTTCCAACCGCAAAGAGATTGAACGCCAACTGCTAGCCGAAGCCTGCCGCGATGCCGTTGCTAAAAAAGATCTGTATGCGGTCGAGTTGAAGGTGACCCTCACGCCCGTGCGCTTCCATGACGGCCGCATCGTTCTGCATAAGCCGAGAATGCTGGCTCGCAAGGTGGCCAGTTACGGAATATCGGAAGCCGACAGCTTCGCGCCGCCGCCTCCGCCGGTTCAGTTTGATGAAATGACGCTAAATGCTTCGGTCACAGTGGAATACCACCTGAGCGCCCAATAGGCCCTCAGGCCTTGGTTTGAGGCCAGAGGTCGACCTGCGCGATTCGTGGAATAAATAAGTCCGGGGTTCAGAGTTCGCAGTTCAGAATTCCAAGGTTTGGAATTCATGGTGGAAGCGGCATCCCTATGGCGCGCCGTAGCGGGCAAAGGCGGCTGCCGCTTAATTTTTTCGTAAAATAATTAATGGGTAAAATCATTGGAGACCCTCTCCTGCTGCGATTAAAAATAATTTTACCCATGAATGGTTTTGCCCACAGTCTCACTCCCCCCTCTTGCAACTTAGCAACAACGTGGAGGTCGGCTTTGGAGTAGGCGTGTTTCCCAAGCATTGGAAGATTTTTGACAGGATAACAGGATGAACAGGATTTTAATCTCCTCATCCCATCAATCCTGTAATCCTGTCTAGAATTCTCTTCTCGACTTCAGTGCAACCGCTCCAACCATTGGAAAAGTTATTTGCAGGAGGCTTTGAGCCATGCGGCGTATTCTTTTGCACCGATTTCCCCGGCAGCTAACGCGAGGGTTTTCAACACCGCCTCGGCTTCGGGCGCGTCTAACTCTTGCCCATTTACACCGAGAAAAATGTAGGCGGCCATAAAGCCGACGCGCTTATTTCCGTCGAAGAACGGATGGTTTTTCACAATACCCAACGCATATTCTGTCGCCAATTCAAACAGCGACGGTTTCCCATAATGAAAAAGGTTCTTAGGACGATTGAGAGCGGAATCGAGAAGCCCTTCATCGCGCAACCCTGCAAGTCCGCAAAAACGAGCTAATAGTTCTTCCTGCACAGCTAGAACGACTTCGGCGGATACCCAGAGCGGCTCTTTCATTTGGCTAACTCCCGCAAGGCATTGCGATAACGCTGCATACCTTTCTCAGCAACTTGCATCATTGCATCGAAATCCTTCTGCTCAGGAGTCACCTGTACTGCACCTTTTGGCGCTTCCGTAATATAAAGCGTCGCGCCCTCTTCCACTTTCATCGCCTGCAACGCCTCCTTCGGGAGCACAATGCCGAGCGAGTTTCCGATCTTCCGAACTTTTGTTTTGTAGGCCATGTAATAACAATAGTTATAACATCTATTTTTGCAAGCCCGAAGTTTTTCAAACATCTTGTCCCGCCATAGCCTTGGTGACGGCAGCCGCCGCTTTGACGAGTCAGAATGCCTCGTCCACATGATCTACAAAGTCCGGAGAAAATATTTGGCCCCAAGCGCAGCGACGGATAATTTTCGGAGCCGAAACGTAACGCAGATAATTTTGCCACGCAAAATAGTGACCAAAGGAAACGGTTCAAATAGCGCAACGGTTCAACTCATTAGAGACCCTCTCCTGCTGCGGTTAAAAATAATTTTACCCATGAATAGTTTTGCCCACAGTCTCACTCCCCCTCTTGCAACTTGGCAACAACGTGGAGATCGGCTTTGGAGTAGGCGAAGGTTGATAAGTCCGCAGGTTTGACCCATTTGTAATCGGCGCAGTCGAGGAGTCGGGGTCGGCCGGAAACAATCTTCGTGAAATAGACATGCAGGGTCATGGTGAAATGGCTGTAAGCATGTTTGACGGTCATGAAGAACTCGCCGACTTCGACGTTGATTCCCAATTCTTCCTTGAGCTCGCGGGCGATGCATTCTTCGATGGTTTCGTTTGCCTCGAGTTTGCCGCCGGGAAATTCCCACAGCCCACCCAGCATGTCGGTCTGTTTACGCTGAGTAATCAACACCTCGCCTTTGCGGTTCACAGTGACCGCCGCGCCAACGATAATATGCGGCACCTTTTTCTTTTTCTTCATGACCGGATAGGCGTCCGGTTTTCCTTTGGCAAAGGCGGCGCAAACCTTCTGCAGCGGGCAGTCCTCATCCCGCAGTTGCGAGGATCTTCGACACTTTGGATTTGTTGAAAGGCAGACGAGCGCGCCGAGCTCCATCATGGCTTCGTTAAATTCGCCCGCGCGGCCTTTCACCAACAGCTCGTCCGCCCACGCCTGCATTTTCTTTTTGCCCGCGGCGGTTTGGGTGTCGCCGCCAAAAGCAAACAGGCGGCACAAAACACGAATCACATTGCCGTCGACCACCGCCGCGTCTTCATTGAAAACGAGGCTGGCAATCGCCGCTGCGGTGTACGGCCCGATGCCTGGAAAGCTGCGTAAAAAATGTAGACGCGATGTCTCCATCGCGTTTGCAGTCGCAGAGGAACGCGGTGAGGACACCGCGTCTACGTTCTTCAAGCGGCCATTAAAATCGTCACAGACGATTTTAGCGGCGGCATGCAGGTTGCGGGCTCGGGAATAGTAGCCGAGGCCTTCCCACGCTTTGAGAACATCGGCCTGCGGCGCGCGGGCCAGCGCGCGCCACGACGGGAAGGCTTTCATCCAGCGGCGGTAGTAGTCGATGACGGTATCAACGCGGGTCTGCTGCAGCATGATCTCGGCAACCCAGACGCGGTACGGCGTGCGGTTTTTGCGCCACGGCAGATCGCGACGGTTGACTACAAACCACGGCAAAAGCTTTGATTTTATGGCCTTTTTAACCGTTTTCTCGCGGGAGGGTTTCGGGGCGTTCCTTGACATGAGTCTTTCGTCTGTTACGGTTGATGTACATTTTTTGCCTGAATGGCGGTTTAAAACTTCAGGCACGATACACGAAATAAAAGGGAAATTCACGAATTCATCCGCCACTGCTGTTTTTTTCAGGACCTCTCCTGTTTCCTCAGTTCACCAGACAACAGGAGAGCCCATGAGTCCGATTTATACTGAACAGCAACAGGAGCTAGCCGAACAAATCGACGGGAATACGTCGCTCAAAAACTGGAAAGACTGGAAGTGGCAAATCAAGCACTCCATTCGTGATATCGCAACGTTTGAGAAACTGCTGGACGTTCGATTCACCGACGACGAGCGCAAAGCCCTGCTCGAAACGGTTGAAAAATTCCCGCTGAGTGTGACGCCCTACTATCTCTCGCTGATCGACCGCGATGATTTCCGCAACGATCCGGTCTTCAAACAATGCATCCCAAATCCCAGCGAGCTGATTATCGGCAAACACGACATGGTCGACCCGCTTCACGAGGATGCCGACAGCCCCGCGCCGGGCCTCACCCACCGCTACCCCGACCGCGTGCTATTCCACATCAGCAATGTCTGTTCGATGTACTGCCGCCACTGCACCCGCAAGCGCAAGGTGGGCGATCAGGAATTTATTCCGAACAAGGAAACCATTGAGAAGGCGCTGGACTACATCCGCAACACGCCGGAAATCCGCGATGTACTTCTCTCCGGCGGCGATCCGCTGATGCTCTCCGATGAATATCTCGATTGGATTTTGACCGAACTCGACCACATCGAACATGTCGAGGTGGTGCGCATCGGAACGCGTATGCCGGTAGTTCTGCCTTACCGCGTCACACCCGAGCTGGTGACCATGCTCAAAAAACATCAACCGCTCTGGATCAACACGCACTTCAACCATCCGCGTGAAATCACGGCCTCGTCACGTGAGGCCCTGCGCATGCTAGCCGACGGCGGCTTCCCACTCGGCAACCAAAGTGTCCTGCTTGCGGGCGTCAACGACTGCCCGCGCATCATCCGCGTGCTGGTACACAAACTAGTTCAAAACCGCGTTCGCCCCTATTACCTCTACCAATGTGACCTGTCCGAAGGGCTCTCCCATTTCCGCACACCGGTCAGCAAGGGGATCGAAATTATCGAGAGTTTGATCGGCCATACCAGCGGCTTTGCCGTACCGACCTACGTAATCGACGCGCCCGGCGGCGGCGGAAAGATTCCCGTTACGCCCAACTACCTGATTTCGTGGAGCACGCACAAGGTCATCCTGCGCAACTATGAAGGCGTCATCACTAGCTATCAGGAGCCAGAAAACTATCAAACCGTCTTTTGCGATCGCGACTGCGATAACTGCAATTTAAGCCTCAAGCTCGACGATGCGGACGAATACCAGTCCATCGGCATCGAAAAGTTGCTCAGCTATGACGACGACGCCATCTCGCTTATCCCGGCTGACAACGAGCGCCACCAGCGCCGCGATGAAGAAGAAGAAGAATGATCTGGATTGACTACATCCTCTTCGCTGTTTACATGGCCGCCATCATCGGCATCGGTTATAGGATGAGTGAAAGCAGGTCGGTCATATAAATAGCAAGGAGATGTCGTGATCCGGAAGATTCAGAAATGGCTTAATTCGCTTATGAATCGGGTGAGCTCAGGAATAAAACGTCCCGTTATTCCGCTCATCTCGGTCACTATTTTCTTGCTGGCAGCCCTCTTCTTGCCTTTACAAAGTAAAGCCTCTGAGTCGAAGCGCCTTACCGTGGCCCTGACCGGTAAATATCCCCCCTTCAGCTTCTACGACCCAAACGGCGAACTGGCCGGCTTCGATGTCGATGTCTCCCGGGGAGTGGCACGTGAGCTCGGGCAGGAACTGGAAATCGTCACCACCGAGTGGGACGGCATCCTGGCTGGGCTGCTGGCCGGCAAGTTCGACGCCATCATCGGCTCGATGGCGATCACTACCGAGCGCCAAAAGCAGGTGGACTTTTCGATCCCCTACTATGTCTCTGGAGCCCAGCTCTTCGTCAACGCCGAAAATGATGAGCAGATCGGCTCCATCGACGACTTGGCCGGACGCCGGGTCGGGGTGGTGCTAGGCGAGACCTTCGAGCATTACCTGACCGAAACCCACCCCGAGATCGAAACCGTAACCTACAAGAGTACGGTCGACATCTACCAAGAGATGCTGAACGGCCGCCTGGTCGGCTTTGTCACCGACCGCCTAGTCGGCGGCTACCAGATCAAGTCGGCCGGGATGCCCTTCCGGCCGGCCGGAAAACTGCTTTATCGGGAACAGATGGGCATCCCGGTGGCCCACGGCCATCCGGAACTGCTGGCCCAGATCAACCGGGCTCTGACCCATTTGGAAAAATCGGGTTCTATGGCCGACCTGAACCGCAAGTGGTTCGGTCCGGCGGCAAGTGACACCGTTGCGATCCACTCGTTCGCCATGAGCAACCGGACCATCACCATCCGCTTGCTACAGGGATTTGGGGTCACCATCGGGATTGCCTTTATTTCCCTGCTCTGCGGCTTCCTGCTGGCGGTGCCGGCAGGGGTGGTTCTGAACAGCAAGCCTTCGCCACTACTGCTACTGGTCCGGACTACGGTGGACTTCGTTCGCGGCACCCCGGTGCTGATTCAGCTCTTCTTCATTTACTTCGGAGCGCCGCAGATCGGCCTGACCCTCTCGCCGCTGACCTCAGCGGTGATCACTTTATCGATCAACGGGGCCGCCTATATGGCTGAGGTGGTCCGTTCCGGCTTGATGGCGGTGCCACCGGGTCAAAAACTTGCGGCCAAGGCCCTTGGCTTAAGCAACTTCAAAGTCTTCCGCTTCGTGGTCTGGCCCCAGGCCTTCCGCATCGCCATCCCGGCCTTGGTCAACTCCGCCGTGGCCCTGCTCAAGGACACCGCCCTCGTCTCGGTGATCTCGGTGGCCGAGGTGCTGCGTCAGGCCCAGTCGATCATCAGCGTCACGTATAATCCGATGAAGTACTATTTCATCGTCGCCCTGATGTTTTTCGTCTTTACCTATCCGCTAATGAAATTCGCCGGCCGTTGGGAAAAGACGCTAAAGAAGAGAGGATTTGCTGATGATTAAGGTCAACGATCTGGAATTCACCTATCCCGACGGAACCGCGGTCCTGAAGAAGGTCTCACTGGAACTTTCTTTCGATCAAGAGGAGCATATTACCGCCATTGTCGGCCGTAGCGGCTCCGGCAAGACCACTCTGCTGCAGTGTCTGGCCCGCTTTCTCATGCCCAAACATGGCCGCATCGAAATCGACGGAGTCGCAGCGCACTCCATGACGGAAGCGCAATTCAGATCCAAGGTCGGGGTGGTTTTCCAGAACCTTTACCTCTTCCCCCATCTCACCGTGCTAGACAACCTGACCCTGGCCCCGGTACACGTTACCGGAATGGCGGAAAAACTGGCTGAACAGAAAGCCCGGGAAATACTGGAGCGCGTCGGTGTGGGCGATCAGGCCGACAGCTATCCAGCCCAGCTCAGCGGGGGTCAGGCCCAGCGGGTGGCCATCGCCCGGGCGCTACTACTGAAACCCGATTTCCTGCTGCTCGACGAGCCGACCTCGGCCCTCGACATCAACACCACCAACGCCCTAGCGAAATTGCTCCAGAGCCTTGGCGGCTCGACCAACTTTATCATCGTCACACATGATATTCCCTTCGTCCGTAAGGTAGCCCATCGGGCCGTCCTGATCCGTGACGGTCGAGTCGTTACTCACGACACGGTGGAAAGCGTCATGGAGCTTTTTCAACAGGAAGAAAAGCAAGCGGAGCAGGTCAACGCCCAATAAGGTTCTGGTCTCAGATTGACCCCTTCGCAGTTCATCCCCAGTCGCGGAGGCCCGCGACCCTCCAGGTTGCTTTTGCGTTCTCTGCGATCTCTCGCGGTTAAACCTTCTCCCCTTCGTGCTGATTCGCGTCTATTCGCCGTTAAATTCCGAATCTTTTTCAGCGAAGGGTTGATCTGTTCTCTGAGACCGGTAGGTTAGAAATATGAGCGATACCCTTGAAAAAATCGGAAACTCGCAAATTCAGCACGGGCCGGACAATAACCGGATCTACTTGATGAAGCTCGACCCGGCGGATTTACCGGGGCTTATCGATCAGCTCAACGAGCTGGCCGAAGAAAAGGACTACACCAAAATCTTCGCCAAAGTTCCGGATCCCTGTGCATCGGCTTTCGTTCGCGAGGGCTATTGCCGCGAAGGAATGATTCCGCATTTTTACAACGGCGAAACCGACGCCACATTTCTCGGGAAATTCATCGATCCACGGCGGGAAATCACACCGCAGCGCGATGAAATCGAAAAAATTATTGCGCTGGCGCAATCGAAGAGCGGAAGCCCGATGAAGCCGCTTCCGGAGGGATACACGCTGCGCCCGGCGGCTGAAGCGGATGCCGCGGAACTGACCGAAGTCTACCGGCAGGTGTTTGCCTCCTACCCGTTTCCGATTCACGATCCAGACTATCTGATTGAAACGATGCGTAGCCATGTCTGCTACTTTGTCGCCGAAAAGGACGGAAAAATCGCGGCGGCCTCGTCGGGCGAAATGGATCAGGAAAACCGCAACGCGGAAATGACAGACTTCGCAACCCTGCCAGAGCATCTGGGCAACGGGCTGGCCGTTCATCTGCTGAAGTTGATGGAGCCGGAAATGCGCAAGCGCAACATCGCCACGCTCTATACCATCGCCCGCGCAATTTCACCGGGCATGAACATCACCTTCGCCAAGTGCGGCTACATTTTCGGCGGCACGCTCATCAACAACACCCAAATCTCTGGCTCCATCGAGAGCATGAATCTCTGGCATCGCACTCTGTAACGCATTTTAACCGCACCGAAGGGGTCGGGATCTTCGACAGATTACGCAAATGAAAACGAATCGGTGCGGTTCCCCATGAACGGGATCAAGTTTAACCACGGAAGACACGGAAATCCCCTCCAGCGGAGGGGTGCCGGAACGGCGCTGTGCCATGTAGCGAGCTATACTCTGCTACCGTGGGGGTGGGTTCTCATTTCCAATGGCTGAAAAATCAACTTCGGTTTTTAACCGCCAAAGAGCACAGAGAACGCAAAAGCAAATGCGGTGTCCCCACCGCGATTCCAAGGTTTGGAAAACTAAAATAACGATTTAGGCAAACCCCTTCGACGGGAAATAAAAATATGACATATCATATAAAAACCCCAAAATATGGGCCGATATGACACTAAATATATGATGTATCATATAAACTATTTTGGTGGAAAATGAAAAGAGGGGTCGTTGTGAAGTGAAATAACCCATTTCCCAGTCAAACTAACAGGCATGAAATATACAAAGCGGGATATATACAGATCTGTATTTATTTTTAAAATGACAGTTGACACGCATTGATTTCTGATCTATCTATGAATCATGAAAAATATAACTGGCTCCCCCGTTGAACATGATGATTTTTTTAATCGCCCAGATGACATTGAGCGGCTCCAGCGCGAATTAAGCAATAAAGCCAACATCCTTCTAACCGCACCGCGCAGAGTTGGAAAAACCTCGCTCATACTACGACTATGCGAACTGGAGAACACCAAAGGGCGCACGGCCGCATTCATTAACGTTGAAGGGTGTAAAGACGAACTTTCCTTTGCAGAAAAACTCGTAGACTGCCTAAAGGAAAAGGGGCTACATCCGCAATTTCTCTCACGAATTGCAACAATTCTCTACGCCGCACGCAAAACCTTGAACAATGTTAAATTTAGCGCAGCAGGCATCGAGATGGATATGGGGTCTGTCGAGAACCCCGAATTCGGCACGCTCGCCCGTGCCCTTGAAAGTGTTTTTAAAAAAATCGAAAATAGCGACACGCCTGTATTGATAGCCATTGACGAGATGCCGGAGCTTCTGCTTGCAATCGCCCGACAGGAGCACGGCTCAGAACGTGTGGATCTATTGCTGCACTGGTTACGAAAGCTTCGACAGACCTATCGCAAAAACATACACTGGGTTTTTCTCGGCTCCATTGGACTGGACAGTTTTGTCGATAACCGCAACCTGCGGAAAACAATTAACGACCTGACGCTGACCTCCTTGGACGCACTCCATTCTGGAGAAGCTAACGAATTCCTCAATAAGTTGGGGAATGACAATGGTCGACCTCTGTCCCCCGAGCAGCGCACACTCATCATCGATCGCGTTGGCTGGCCGCTTCCTCATCATCTGCAAGTCGTCTTTCATGCCCTAGTGGACTCCAACACGCAGGCTGACGGCATCGAAGCCGTGGAGGATGCATTCAAGCATCTACTTCGATCCGATGAGCTGATGCAATTCGACACTTGGCGACAACGGCTGGACGAACAGTTCGAAAAATCGGATGCAATTGCAGCCAAAAACATCCTCACCCACCTCTGCCAATTCCCTGAAGGCCGCAGACGCGACCAGCTCTTGGACGCACTCATGGCGAAGAGTCCATCCGCCGACCCCTCCACCATCGAAGAACAGCTTTCCCGACTGCTGGCCGTGTTGCTACGTGATGGCTACTTGCTGGAAAGCCAAGGTTGCTACACCTTTCGCTCATTCCTGATCCGTGAATACTGGAACCGCCGAGAGATACGATGAATCCTGAAACAGCACCCTTGCTAAAGCTCCACCAACTCGCGCTCTACAACACCGGGCGCATGCCACCAGAACAGGTGATCGCCACATTCGCTGTCCGGCAACCGCTACTGGATCGCATCCTCGCCGATCTTTCTTCGGAGAAATCAAAAAGCCGCGCCCAGCACCACCTCATTATCGGCCAACGCGGCATGGGAAAAACCATGCTTCTTGCCCGCATCGCGGCCGAACTGAACACCAACCCCGACTTCAGCAACCGGTTCATACCGCTTGTCTTTGCTGAAGAGCAATATTCTGTGGATCGACTCTCTAAATTCTGGCTCAACAGCCTCGACTCCCTCGCAGATGCCTATGAATCTGAAAAGAATACACAGGCCGTGGATGAAATTGACGAGATCGTCCAAAAACTATCCCAAACTCCGCCAACCTCTGCAAAAAACGACAACCCGATTGCGGACGAAGCCTACAAAGCCTTTGCCTCTGTCGCCCAGACAAAGGGTCGCCGCCCCGTTCTTCTGGTCGACAACCTGCAAATTGTTTTCCAACGTTTGGAAAAAGAACAGCAACACAGCCTGCGCGAGCTGCTGATGCGCCCGGGTTCTCCCATCCTCATCGGCGCCAGCCCCAGCCCTCCGGAACAATCCACCGACTACGCCGCCGCCTTCTACGACCAGTTCAAAACTCACTACCTTCATCCACTGAACGAAACGGAAATGCGCGACCTGCTCACCCATCTTGCCAGCATCGCCGGCCGCGATGATGTCCGTCAGCGCGTGCTCCAACATCCCGCCCGCTTGAAAGTTCTGCGTCAACTCACCGGCGGCAATCCTCGCACCACACTCACCCTCTTCTTCCTCTACGCTGAAGACTTCGCCCCCAGCGTATTCGGTGACCTCGAAGGCCTGCTCGACCGCGTCACTCCGCTTTACAAAGCTCGTTTTGAAGAACTGACCGATCAGCAGCAAGTCATCACCAGCGCCATCGCCAATCACTGGGATCCCGTCACCGCCGCCACCCTCGCGAAAAACACGGCAATTCTCCAAACATCAATCACTCCCCAGCTCGACCGACTCGTAAAACTAGGCACCATCGAGCGTGTCGAACTATTCGGCGAAAGCCGCACCGGATTCCAGATTGCTGAACGCTTCTTCAACATCTGGTTTCTCATGCGCAGCGCCTCCCGGCGGCAGCGTCGCGAAGTGGAATTCCTCACCCGCTTCCTCGAAAGTTTCTACGAACCCACCGAACGAACGCGCATCGCTAACCACCTGATGAGCGAAGAGTTGTTCAGCCCCGACCGCTGTCTCTGGAGCCGCGCCCTGGCCGATAATCTCGACAACCCCGAAACCGCCGAAGACCTCAAACGACATACCGAACTGCTCGCCCTGCGCGAAGCCGCTACCGCAGCCCGAAAACGTCTGCACGAGCTGATCGACTTTAACGCGCTCCCGCCCGCCACCCTCGCCTTCGATGAGATGCGAAAAAAACTCATGGCACTCGTTCCTGTTGATGCCGACATCACACCCAAGAATTTTTCAAAAGCCGTGCTGGGTGACCGCAATATGTTTGAAAACAGCGAGCGTGAACAACTGGCCTCACGAACCGACAAGCTGAGCTCTGACGAGCTGCATCGCGTCTTAGACAGCATCAAAAAATCCCGTATAGCCGATATAAAAGATTATTCAGAAGAAGCCGTCACATGCTTTTCTAAACGACTTGCATCCGGTCAGATCCGCAATGCCCAAGATGCTGAAGACTGGAATCGCGCCTTCCATCAAGCTGACGGAAAAGAATGCATCGAACTAATGGCCAACACACTTCCTGATAATTTTGGGGTCTTTTTGGATGGTTCCAGCATTAACCGAATTCATTGCGCTATTACCCCCAAAAACAAAGAAAACCCATGGAAGTTTATCCAATATGGCTATGTCTTGCACACAAAACTCGCTCAGCATAATGAAGCAGAAACTGCTTATCGAAGAGCTATCACTCTTGATCCAGAAAATGCCATCGCTTGGAACAATCTAGCCGCTCTTCTTCAAACAAACAAACGATACGATAAAGCTCAAATTGCCTATCAAAAAGCCGTTGAGATTGATCCCGAATATTCTTTGGCATGGAACAATATGGGGAGCCTTTTAGCTACCCATCTTCAACAATATGATGAAGCAGAAAAAGCTTATCGAAGAGCAGTCGCTCTTGATCCAGAGAACGCGCACGCATGGGGCAATTTGGGGAAGCTCTTGCAAGACCATCTCAAACAATATGACGAAGCAATAACGGCTTATAGAAAGGCAATCGCCTGTAAGTCCCAAAGCCCCCATTTCTGGAATAGTTTAGGCAATCTCTATTGCGACTACCTTAATCGATTCCCCGAAGCGATCGAGGCCTTTAAAATGGCACTAATCCTAGATCCATTTAGTGAATGCGTACGCCAAAACCAAATATTCCTGCATCGGGATTTTCTAGGAGAAGGCTCATCGGCACAGATTCTTATGGAAGCTCTAAAAAATCTACCCAAACAGGAATACCCAGACTCAACCTTTCTCCATGAAGCCCTCTTTGCCGCCTACGATGCAAACTGGGGGCTCACTCGCGATGCCCTGGCCAAAGCCATCGCCATCCGAGCTGATGGATTTTCAAAAAACAACACTGACGACTGGCTTCGTGCCAGCGCGGTTTTGATTCACCTGAACTATGGTGAGGAACTGCTGAGGTTCCTTGATGAACGCGGAGAGACTGCCCGGTTGCGGCCCTGGGTAGAAGCTGTGCGGGCAGTACAAATTGGCGACAAAAAAGCTCTCCAGAATATTGCGCCGGAGATTCGTACAACGGCCGAGGAGCTATACGACGGCATTGAACACCGTCTGCGCCAGCTCCCAGAATCCACCAGCCGCCGCCCTGTCAAAAAACCAAAACGCTCCAGAAAACGTTAGCCGGAAATGGAGGCAGCCGATAATTTTTGAAAACGGCTGCCTATTATTTTCCAAACCTTGGAAGCCGGTGCGGAGCGCGGCCCTTCGACCAGCTCAGGACAGGCGAGCTTCTCCTTCGCAAGAGCTTCGGCGCGACACAGTCGGACAGCCGTCCCTACCCTTTATCTGCGACCATCCGCCCCGAAGTGTCGCGGAAAATTTCTCAAACCACGGCAAAACCGAAGCCTTGATAGCTGCAAAAACGGGTTAGATTTTCATGGGATGGGATTTGACTGCTCTTTTGGTTGCTCTAAAATCCGACGCAAATAAGGGGAGATGCAGCCATGATCACAAAAAGAATGGAAGAGACCCTCAACGGGCAGATCAATAAAGAATTTTATTCCGCCTACCTCTATCTAGCGATGTCGGCCTTCTGCAACAAACTCGGTATGCCGGGCGCCGAGCACTGGTTCCGGATGCAGTACGACGAGGAGGTCATTCACATGACCAAGATGTTCGACTATGTGATGCAGCACGGAGGCAGCGCCCGTCTGCTGCAAATCGACGAACCGCCGCACGAATTCGGAACTCTTCTGGAAGCCTTCGAGGACAGTCTGGCGCATGAACAGTTTGTGACGAAATCCATCAATGAGCTGCTCGATGTGGCCATTGAGGAAAAAGACCACGCCACGCAGGTTTTTTTGCAGTGGTACATCACCGAGCAGGTCGAAGAAGAGGCCAACGTGGAAGAAATCGTTCAGCGCCTTAAACTGGCCGGCGATAATGGCGGAGCCTTGATGATGTTCGACGATAAACTCTCGCAACGCATGCCGCCCACACCGCCCGCCGCAAATTAACCGGAGAGAATCTGATGATGAAAAAACTGTTTTGTATGGCTCTGGTCTTGCTTGGAACTCTCAGCCTGTTTGCGGAGGAAGTGCCTCTAGAATGGCGGAAGAACATCACCCTGATCGCCGTTCCGCGTGAACCGCAGGCCATTCAGGTGGCGCAGGACATCTCGCACCGCTACCCCGTTCTGCTCGTCTGCTATCAGCAATCAGGCGAAGACATCACCCTTCACGCATGGAATGGCGAAATCTGGGTGAACGTATCCACCGAGGATTATGTGAACGGCGCCTTTTTTAAAATCCGGCCGCAGCATACCGTGATTGTGGAAAACGAAAACAAACCCGCTCCGGACGTCCTGATCCCCGACGGAACCTGGTGCGACAGCGGCAATCGACTGGCTTCCACCGACCGGCGCGTGATGACCCACCTGCTCGGGCGCTACTTCGACTTCCCCTACCGCTACTGGATGCAATTCTCCAAGCGATATGGCTATGCCCTCGAAGAGATCAACCCCGCGCTGATCAACGTCTTCTGGTGGCACTACCGCGGCGACGAAGTCATGCCTGCATTCGAAACGCGCGACGCTCAGGCCGACATGGATAAATGGTTCTTTCTGGACATCACCCCACCGGAACCCATTGAGCCGGTTGTGATCGAAGAAGAGCTCGAAACCATTCTGCCGGCCGAAACGCCCGCAGAGGCCATCATTGAAGCGCCTGTGGACGTGATTGTGGAAACTCCGGTCGCCGAAGAAATCGTTGAATTCCCCATTGTTGAGATTCTGACTGAGGAGTCCGCAGAGATCGTTGAAGAAACCGTCGCTGTGGAAATCCCTATTGAAGCTTTGGTGGAGGAAGTAGTCGAAGAGTCGGTCGTAGAAATCGACCCGTTCTCCATCAACGATATTCCCGCAGCCGAGCTGCTTCTGCCTGCAGAGTAAGTCGATCTCTCTCAAGATGCCGGTAGTTTTCCGCAGCCAGCCAGCAACAGCAGGCAAACGGTCAAAATCCAGCTAGTTTCAAGCCGCTCAAATGGATATAAAACTCGCCCCATATGGTTTTCCGTGATAAGCATTGAGGTGAATTATACGAACTTCGGCGTTACGCGTAAAAGGTTATTCATGGGAACAAAAAAGCTCACGTCTCTCTGGCTCGCCGCCACTCTGCTGCTCACCGCTGGCTCCGCTCTGTCCGCCATACGCACCATCAGCTCCCACGGCAAGGTGTATGTGCCGATCAATAATATCGCCCCCTACTACGGCATGCAGCTCTCTCAGACCGGCAAAGACCGCCTGCAGCTCAAAAACAAATGGCACACGCTGGAATTCGAAACCGACAGTCGCCGCTGCTGGGTCAACGGAGCCCTGCTGTGGCTCAACAACCCCGTCCGAAAAATCGGCTGGCAGTGGTCCCTAGAGGAGCCCGACTTCGCAAAAACAATCGAACCCTCCGTGCGCCCCTACGCCTACCTAAAAAGCGCCGGCAGCCGAGTTGTGGTGCTCGACCCTGGGCACGGCGGTTCCGATAAGGGCGCCACCAGTCCGCGCAAAATCTATGAAAAACTGCTCACTAAAAACATCGCCAACCGCGTCCGCAACCTGCTGCAGGCGCGTGGACTCACCGTCTATCTGACCCGCGAAGATGACCGGAACGTAGGTCTGTCGGAACGCTGCGAAATTGCCGCGCGCCGCAAGGCGGATGTGTTCGTCAGCCTCCACGCCGACTCGGCTGACAAAACAGCGGAAGGTGCAGGCACATTTGTCCTGTCCCTACCGGGACAGTACAGCACCCACAGTTACGGCCAAGGCACGGCCTCAACCGCCTCTCACCCCGGGAACAAATTTGATCTCGCCAATCAAGCGCTCGGAACCCGCATCCAGCAGTACCTCATCAAAAGCACCGGCCAGAACGACCGCGGCGTAAAACGCGCCCGCTTTCAGGTGCTGCGCGAGGCCCCCTGCCCCGCCGCGCTCGTCGAAATGGCCTTTCTCTCCAACCCAAAAGAAGAGCGTTTTGTGCTCAGCAAAAGCGGGCAGGATAAACTGGCCAAAGGCATTTCCGACGGCATCACCGCCTATCTCTACGACGTCAGCCGCGCAAAGAAATAACCTGAGTGGTCTCGCCGATCAGCACCAATGCGGCGGACACCTCCGAGCCGGGATTCAGTTTTTCAACAGCCTCTTTGTAAGCCGCCAGCTGCGGGCCGTAGGTCTCTAAAGCAATATCCGGCGCTTCATTCGAAAATTTGTAATCCAAAATTTTCCGGGCGCAGCCCGTCCCGAGGGAACTCGAGGGACCAAATTCAGCCAGCAGATCAATCGAACCATCCAGAATCAAATCGCCACGCTTCAAAACAAACGAATATTCGGCATACAGCGCCTCCGCCCCGGTGGTTTCTTTTTGGAGTATTTCGCAGGCGACTTCCAACTGACTCGCTAATTGTTTCTGATCGATAGCATCGTCATCACAAAACAGCTCGACAAGCCTGGAAATATCGCCTTCCCATCCGTTTTTCGCCAGTTCCTCCAAAACCAGATGACCCAATGTTCCAAAAGCTCGACGATCTTCTCCAATAGACTTTCGACCTTCAGATTTTCGACTTTCGACTAAACTGGTCACCGGCTTGCGTTCAGTGCACGCGGGAACTTTCAATGGTTGGAAAGAAACAGGTGTCGGAGGTTGGGGGTCGGGAGTCGGGTGGCCAGCAGCGACGGGAAGGTCAGAAAAACTACGGCGCATTAAAATTTCATCAGACGCACTACCTAAAAACTCTTCCGCCCGTTTTTTCCAACCCTTGGAATCTTTGGTCCCGGAACCGGAAAGCACAACCAGATCGCGGGCGCGGGTCATCGCAACATAAAAGACATTTTTCGACTCGACGGCCCGCACCGCTTTGTCGGCCTCGCGCGCCGCCTCCCAGCCCGGGCTCTCTACTTTACCGCCGGTCAGACCGGAAATACTCAGCTCCAGCGATCCCTCCGGCGAGAACATGGCAAAGCCAGGTTCATTGACATCGCCGAAACTGATGTCCGGCACAAAGCAGACGCGCTTGGTGAGCCCCTTCGCGCCGTGCACCGTCATAATAGTTACTGCATTTTGTTCCGGATCGGGAAGCAGCGCTTCGGCCGCACCGCTACGCGGCGGGGTCTTGGTCGCTTTTTCAAAACGCCGCACCACATCGCCGGCCAGCACCTGCCCGCCGCGCTCGGCGGCGCGGATCCAGTCGAGCGCCTTCTTAAAATTGGCCAGCTTCTGCTCACCGCCGGGCTGACCGGCCAGCTGGGCGTCAAACGCGGTTTCGCGCACAATTTCACGCACCAGCTGTGACGGCAGTTTTCTGCCAACCTGTTCGCGATAGCGTAGGATCATTTCTGCTGCCTCACTTGCACTTGTAGGACGCGCTTCCCGTACTTGGGAGCGTGTGTCCTCACACAAGCTCTCTGAATACAGAGAAGCTTGTCCTACAATAGATACGGTTTCGAAAAACTGTTTGCGCAAAATTTCGTGATCAAAGGTTTGGCCGTCCCATCCAAACTGAACGATTTCATCATCCGGCAGACTGACAAAGGGAGAACGCAAAAAACCAACCAGCGCCAGATCGTTCTGCGGTTGCGTGATTACTTGCAGGAACAGGAGCAGATCGCGCACCTCCTGCTGCTCGAACAGTGCTTTTCCTTTGCCGCCGCTACTGTAGGGAATCCCCGCCTCACGCAGTGCTTTCTCTAGCGCGGACTGATGCGTTGAGCGTTTCAGCAGAATCAGAATGTCGCCATATCCGAAGGACTGTCCCTCAACAAACTGCTCGCCGTCGTGACCGAACTTCGGCCGCCATTCGCTGCCGCCATGCACCAGAAGCTGAATGCGCCGCGCGACGGCGGTCATCTCCTCGTCACTGCCCTGCTCCTCATCATCGGCTTCTAAAAATTCCAAGCACGGCTTTTCATTCTCGAGGGAGCCCAGCGACTCGAGCGCGTCGTACGAATCATAAATCCCGTTGAACAGTTCATTCACCGCGTCGATCACCCGGTCCTTACTGCGGTAGCTCGTTTTCAAATCAATCCGCTTACAGCTTCCGCGCTGTTCCATCACCGCTTCGAGGTCGGGCATCACATCGGGATCGGCGCTGCGCCAGGCATAGATCGACTGCTTTTTATCGCCGCAAACCACCAGATTTGTTTCGCGACCCCACAGCGCTTCGATCACTTCGCACTGCACACGGGAGGTGTCCTGCACCTCGTCGACAATGATCCATTCAAAGGGCGGCGCATCGAACGGACTATTTTTGAGCAGATCGCGGGCGAGCAAAAGCTGATCGCCAAAATCGACGCAGTCGCGCAAACGCTTGGCTTGCGCGAAGCCGGACGCACAGCGCGCAAGACAGCGCGCAAACGCCTGAAATCTTTCAACGTTCTCCGCATACAGCGTTTCGGTCAAAAACCGATCCTTCAGCTCCGCCAGCTCATCGGAAATCGGCTTCATTTCTTTGCCGGTAAATTTAGTAAGCTCTTTTATTTTTCCACTGTTTGGAAAATCGGAGAGAATTTTATCCAAGGTTTGGAAGTTTGTTGAGGCCTTGGCGGGCAGCCCACGTTCCGCATCGATTGCAGCCAACTGATCGTACACATTCCGGAAGTCCTCGCGACCCACCGTCAGCTCCGGCTTGGGAAGCATCGCCTCAGCCTGCCTCAGATCGAGCCCACGGGAGGCAGCTTTTTCTAACAAAAAACGAATAGTATTAAACACACTGCTGTCATAGTCGCCCAACACAGCGAGTCCGGCGCAAAATTCGCGGAAAGCCGCGTCATTTTCCAACCATTGGAAAAGTTCGGCTTTGAGGACGTCGTCGAGCAGTGCATCGCGGTCTTCATCTTCCAAGGTTTGGAAACCCGGCGAGAGTCCGAGCTCAAGCGCGTGCTCGCGGAGCAGCCCGGCGCAAAAGGCGTGGATGGTGGAGATATTCGAGGCCGGCAGTTTGCGCAAAACAGAACGCGCCAACTCGCCGGTTTCGAAAGCCCCCGATTTTTCGGCGGCGATCATTTTGCCCGACACGCGCTCGCGCAGCTCGGCGGCGGCGTTGTCGGTGAAGGTCATCAGCAAGATTTTTTCGGGCGGCACTGGCTTGCGGCCCGACGGAAGGTGTTCCGACTCCGTGCCCAGCACCAGCGCGCAATAAAGCTCGGTAACCTGCCAGGTCTTCCCCGTTCCCGCCGATGCATTAAAGATCATGTTCATTCCGATCAGTATGAAGAGAGAAATGGAATAATGGAATAATGGATTGCTGGATTGTTGAGAAATCAAAAATTATTCGCGTTTATTCGCGCCCATTCGCAGTTAACATTCTCGCATGAATTTTGACCTGCTGATTCGGAATGGAGAGGTGCTCGACGGGACGGGTGCGGAAACGGTGCGGACCGATATTGGAATTACCGGTGAGCGAATTGCGGCGATCGGCGATCTGTCGCAGGCTGAAGCGGCAACCGTTATTGACGCAACGGGGCAGATTGTCTGCCCCGGTTTTATCGATGCGCACTCCCACTCGGATGCCTATCTGCTGATTGAACCGCGCGCATCGAGCAAGGTTTTTCAGGGGATCACGACCGAGGTGTGCGGCAACTGCGGTGCATCGGTCGCGCCGCGGCTCGGGGACGCAAAGCTGCCGTCGGACTGGCAGGACAAGCCGTTTCCCGGGACATGGAGCACGGTCGCAGAATACCGGGCGCTTTTTGAGCAGGCAAACCCAGCGGTGAACGAGGCGCTGCTGATCGGCCACAACACCCTGCACCGCGGCGTCTGCGGCTATGAGCCGCGCGGAGCGAACCCCGACGAGCTGAAGGAGATGTGCCGAGCGCTGGAGCAGGCGCTCGACGAAGGCGGATGCGGAATGAGCACCGGCTTGATCTATCCGCCCGCCTCGGCCGTTCCGCAGGAGGAAATTGTGGCGCTGGCAAAGGTCGTTGCCGGGCGTGATGGAATCTATACATCCCACATGCGCAGTGAGGGCAAAAAGTTGCTCGAAGCGATCGACGAGACACTCGACATCGGCCGCAAGTCCGGCGTACGGGTTCAGGTCTCACACCTGAAAGCATCCGGCAAGGCCAACTGGCATAAACTGGATGCCGCGCTCGAAAAAATTGAGGCGGCGCGGGTCGAAGGAATTGAAGTCGCTGCCGATCGTTACCCCTACACCGCCGCCCAGACCGATCTTGATATCGTTCTGCCGGATTGGGCGCTCTACGACGGCAAAGAGGCGGTGCTCGGCCGCCTGCGCGATTCCAAGGTTCGGAAAAAAATCCGGGATGAAATTCTCGAAGAGCGCGGCGAGTTCGGGTTCAGCACCGTGATGATCGGCTCAACCGAACATCCGGGAAACCATACCTTGCAAGGTATGGTTTTAGAAGAAGCGGCCAAGCAGCTCAAAATGGAACCGGTGGATGCGCTGCTGCACATCATCGAAAGAGACGAGCTGCGCACGGGTGGAATCTTTTTCGGTATGAGCGAGGAGAATATGTGGAACGTGCTCGAAACGCCATGGGTGATGATCGGCTGCGATGCCTCGCTGCGCGCGCCGGACGGAATCCTGAGCCATGACCACCCCCACCCGCGTGCCTACGGCAGTTTCACCAAACTGCTGCGCGCAGCCCTCGACGGACAGACCGTTCCCCTGCCAGAAATGATCCGTAAAATGACCTGCCTGCCTGCAGAACAATTTAATATTTCGGGCCGCGGCGTTCTCAAAAAGGAGAATTTTGCCGATATAGTCGTGTTCGACCCCGACAAGATCAAAGAAAATACGACCTATTTTGAGCCGCATCAGCTTTCAGACGGAATTATAACTGTGGTTGTCAATGGAACCCTGACCATCGCACATGGCGAGCTGACTCATGACCGAAATGGGTATTTTCTGCCTTAATAGTGATAAAAGTGCTTCTTACCTGCATTTATTTTTCTAATTTTTGTGAAAACACCCGTAAAAACAATATTTACACTGAAAAAATATCGATTTTGAGAAAAAGTAATTTTATACGTTTTTACAGGAGTTTTTAACTATTCACCTCAATCCCAAGGTCATCGCCACATTTCCTATAAATTTTTGGAACGCTTTGTGCTTAATTAATAGGCGCTATGAAAGGGATTCTAAAAAATAACGGTGGATTTACACTGGTTGAGATCATGTTCGTTGTTGCGATCATCGGCCTGCTTGCGTCCATAGGAATCCCCGCCATTTTGCACGCATTTGATGGTGCTAAAGAAAAAACCCGTGAAGCGCACATTGCCTCTATTGAAAACGCAAAAAGCATGCTGACTCTACCCGAGCTGATTTACCCCCACGGCCGCAACCTCGGTGCCGGCGCGGTGTTTGGTGAAGGCGAATACACCGAATCGAATCTCGTCGCCTGCGTTAAAAACATCAGCGGTCTGGAAGAGTTGGTAATGGGCGGCTGGTATCTCGTCCCCGGTGATATTGGAACCAAAGCCTACTACACCAAGACCCGCCCCTCCTACGCCGACTAACACCTCCGCACGGTTTTTTTCCAATCCTTGGGAAGGTCCGGCGTTGCGGCGCTCTTTTTTGTCTGCTAGCCTGTCGGGCTTATGGTGAAAAAATCGACACCGATGATGGATCAGTACCGACGCATCCGGCGCGAGCTGCCCGAAAACACCATCCTCTTTTTCCGCCTCGGCGACTTTTATGAAATGTTCATGGACGACGCCAAGGAAGCGGCGCGCATTCTCGACATCACGCTGACCAAGCGCCACGACATCCCGATGTGCGGCGTCCCCTACCACGCGGCGGACGGCTATCTAGCCGGACTAATCGATGCCGGCAAAAAAGTGGCCATCTGCGAACAGGTCGAAGATCCATCCGAAGCCAAAGGAATCGTGAAGCGCGAAGTGACACGCATCATCACTCCCGGCACGATTCTCGACGAAGGCACGCTCGACCGCACGCAGAACAACTACTTGGCCGGGCTGGTACGCGACGGCAACCATTTCGGCCTCGCAATGCTCGACCTCTCCACCGGCGCGTTCTGGATCGAAGAATCCGCCAGCGCCGATGCCTTGCGCGGCAATCTGGCGCGCTACAATCCGCAGGAGTGCATCGTCCCCGAAATTTCAACGGAAGACGACCTGATCAATCCAATCCTTGGAAACACCCTCAAAACGATCTGCGAGGACTGGACGTTTGAGGCCGACAATGCCGGGGACGTTCTGCTGCGTCACTTTAAGATTCATTCGCTCAAAGGCTTCGGCTGCGAAAACGCACCGCTCGGCCTGCGCGCCGCGGGCGCAGTGCTCTATTATGTAAACACCGAACTGCGCCGCAATCTGGCGCACGTCCGCCGCATTCAGCTCAAAAACCCGGAGGACTACCTGCTACTCGACGAAACGACGGCGATGAACCTCGAGCTGATCGCGCCGCTCAACCCGGCGCGGCAAGGGCCGAAGTCCACCCTGCTCTCCGTGCTCGATTCAACGCGCACCGCGATGGGCGCGCGCATGCTACGCGACTGGATCGTCCGGCCACTGCGCGAGCTGTCCGCGATCAACGCGCGGCACGACGCGGTCGAAGCCTTTACCACCAACCGCATGCTTCTAAACGATGTGCGCGAAGTGTTGGGCGACATGCGCGACCTGGAGCGCATTATGTCGCGCCTCGGCTCGGGCGGCGGCAATGCGCGCGACCTGCGCGCGGTCGGCGAATCACTCGATCAGCTTCCCAAACTTAAAACCCTGCTGGCGGAGAACGGAAAGTTCCAAGCCTTGGAAAAATCGATCACTGAACTTCCAAACATTGGAAAAATGATCAATGAGGCGATCGACGACGAGCCGGCCGTTTCGATTAAGGAGGGCGGCATGATCCGCACAGGCTACTCCGCCGAGCTCGACGACCTGCGCAATGCGGGCGCGAAAGGCAAGCAGTGGCTGGCGGAGTTCCAGGCGGCCGAACAGGAGCGCACGGGAATCAAGTCGCTCAAAATCCGCTACAACAAAGTGTTCGGCTATTTTATCGAGGTGACCAAATCGAATCTGTCGATGGTGCCGGAGGAGTACACCCGCAAGCAGACAATGACCAATGCCGAGCGGTTTATTACGCCGGAGCTCAAGGAATACGAAAATAAAATTCTCGGCGCACAGGAGCGGGCGGTCGTGCTCGAGCTCGAACTGTTCATGCAGATCCGCGAAGAGGTCGTCAAAGAGATCGACACCATTCAGCGGAATGCACGCGCCGTCGCCGAGGCCGATGTGCTGGCAGCCTTCGCCGAGAACGCGCTGACCCGCCACTACGTGCGCCCGCAAATGAGTGAAGCCGATGATCTGGAAATTCGCGACGGCCGCCATCCGGTGGTCGAGCAGATGCCCGACGCCGAGCGGTTTGTACCGAACGACACGACGCTCAACTGCATTGACCACCAGCTGATCATCATCACCGGCCCAAACATGGCCGGAAAATCGACCTACATCCGACAAGTGGCGCTGATCACGATACTGGCGCATATCGGCTCGTTCGTTCCGGCAAGCGAAGCAAAAATCGGGCTGGTCGACCGCGTCTTCACCCGTGTGGGAGCGAGCGACGACCTCGCGCGCGGGCGCTCCACCTTTATGGTCGAGATGCAGGAGACCGCCAACATTCTGAACAATGCGACGCCGAAGAGCCTAATTGTGCTCGATGAGATCGGACGCGGCACCAGTACGTTTGACGGAATTTCAATTGCGTGGTCGGTTGCGGAATATCTCTGCACCAATCCCGATGTGCGCGCCAAGACACTGTTTGCAACACATTATCACGAACTGACCGACTTGAGCCTGACCCTGCCGGGGGTCCAGAATGCCAATGTGCTGGTGAAGGAGCGCGGCGATCAGATTACCTTCCTGCGCAAGATTGTGCCGGGCTCCGCCGACAAGAGCTACGGCATTCATGTCGCCCGACTCGCCGGACTGCCCATGACCGTCCTCGACCGCGCCAACGAAATTCTGCGCAATCTCGAAGAAGGTGAGTTCGAAGCAGAAGGCGCGCCGAAAATCGCCCGCCAGCGCCCCCGAAAGAAAAAAGCCGACGATTCCCAAATGGATCTCTTCTAACGCCCCCTGCGAGGCGCGAATGATTGGAATGCTAATTCTCGTTGCGGGAACCGCACTCATTGATCTAAAATCCCGCCCATTCAGTATTCCAGACCTCTTGGTTTACTGCTTGTAAAAATTCCCTTGGATGCCTAATAATCTAAGGCCTGTTATGTAAAACCCATTAGGAGCCTGTATTTATGAGCAATAAGAAGTCCCTCGGTCTTATTCTAGTCGTTCTCGGTTTTGTCCTGATTGCCCTGACGGGTATCCGGACGATCAGCAGCCCGGACGTTTTTACTCACATCGCGATCGGGCAGGCGGAAAGCTCCGACGGAGATCCGCTCTCCTACACAATGGCCGATCAGACATGGGTCGACCTCAACCCGCTCTACAACAAGCTGGTTGCCGCATTGTGGGAAATGGGTGGCGGCGGACTCGTCACTATGACGCACGTCCTGATCATGCTGGCTGCAATGATTCTGATGTTGCGTTTCGGAAAAGACTGGGGCGGACCGCTCAGCAAAGGATTATCCCTGCTGCTTTGCACTTGGCTTCTTATGCCAGTTTTCAATCCGTCTCCCGTAAGCTTCGCCTTGCTCTTCACCGCGCTGTTTGTGACGCTGCTCTACCGAGTCAAAAACTTCGCTGTGCTAGCCGTCATCCTGCTGGCACTTCAAATCCTGTGGACCAACATCCACCCGTCGTTCCTGTTCGGCCCGATCCTAATTCTTTTCTTCGCAATTGAAAACTGGCAGGCCACCCGCACGGCATCGCGCACAACGCTGATAACTCCGCTGACGACCCGCCTGCTCGGACTGGCCGGCGGCGCGCTACTCGTCACACTGGTCAACCCCAATCTGATCAATCTCCACACGCACATTTTCTCTAATGCAAAGCTGCTGACCGGCACGACAGGACTCGAATGGATTTCGCTCTTCAGTGGCGGATTCCCGCAAGGCTTTATCACCAGCCTAACAGTCTTCTCGCTAATTCTGGGTGCTGGCGGACTGATCACCCTGCAGAAAAAACTCCCCGCCATGATCACCCTGCTGGCCTTGGTCGGGGCGTTCCTCACCGTCCGCTCGATCGGCGCCCTGCAATCCTTCGTGCTACTCGCCCTGCCCTTCATGATTCTTAGCTTCAACGCGATCAGTGAATATCTCTCTCGCAGCCTGACCACCACCCTCAAGGCGAACGACAAGGTGCTGCATAGTGTTATGGTCACCATCACCGTCATTCTAATGATCGGCACCGGCGGCGCCATCGTCAGCAACAACGCATATGTCAGCATGGGCAGCGCATCCCGATTCGGCCTCGGCGTGGAAGAAGAAGCCTTCCCGGTTGCCGCCGCGGGTCTGCTGACCCGGGATGACTTCCCAGACAAGATTCTGAATATCTCCCACGACGGCGGATATATCGCCGTGATGGATCCGGGCCGCAAAATTTTCTGCGACACCCGCACCTCCTTCTACGGAGAGGCTTTTTATAAAAACCTGAACCAGGCGCTGCTCGGTCAGCGCGGAGCCTGGAAAACGATTCTGTCAGAGTGGAATCCGCATGCAGTCGTGGTCAACGGAGCCTGGTCGGATGCTGGCGCGTTAGCCAACCGCCTCGTCGCTTCCAGAGCTTGGAAGCTGGTTTACTTTGACGGCGCAACCATCATCCTCGTGCGCGATCTTCCTGAATACGCCTCTCTCATCAACGACCCGAGCATCCAGCAGTACGGCGTAAAAGTTCTGGAAGACACCCGCAAAGCCTATGTGGGAGGCAACAAAGGCCTGATGAAATCCGGGAACTCCTCGCGTCTGATCGGCGCGGGTGGGCTTTACCTCGCGCTCAACCGCCCGGTTGAAGCGCAGGCGGTGTTCACCACGCTCACGAAAAACTGCCCGGACATGGCGATGGCCTGGCTCGGCCTCGGTCAGAGTCTGATGCTCCAGAAAAAGATTTCGCAGGGAATCACCCAAATGGAAAAAGCCGTGGCCATCACCCCGCGCAACTCGCGCGTTTGGATGGGGCTCTATCAGGCCTACCGTCTGAAAGGCGACGAACAGAAAACCTCCGAAGCGGCCGAACAGCTGAATAAATTCTTCCAGGCGGAGGAAGCGACTATTGAGCAACAAGAAGTCACCCAGAAAAAAGAGGTGAGCCCGAAAGCCGTTACCAAAAAAGGCGTTCCGGAAATGCCGAGCGAGCTGAAATAAGCTCCCGTTCCGCTCACAAAGAAAACGGCTCCGTCAGGGGCCGTTTTTTTTATTTCAGCAACCGCTGTGCTTTGGATGTCGGCTGATGCCCTTCAAATAGATGAGAATAGGCAAACAGGGCGAAGCCGCGGCAGCCCGCCTTGCGCGATGCGGCGATCTGCCGACGGATTTCACTCGCATCGCCCACGCAGTTAATGCCGACCACCAGCTGACGAGCCGCCGCCTTCCTGCCCAGAGAGTGCTTCATATTCACAAGCCGTTCATCAAACAGACCTACATTATAGCTCATCGGAACCAGCCAATCGACCGACCGGTTTTTCGCCCAGCCGCAACTGTCCTGAAACGCATCGCGATATCCTGCGTCGAAATCCGCCAGTACACTGACCGAAAGAATGGACTGCGGCCCGCGCGCGGCTTTGAACACATCGCGCAGATCGCGAACCACCTGAGAAACGGATTTGCGGCGAAATTCGTCCCATTTTTTACGGGAAGTCGACCGCCCCATCGCGGCGAGCGAAACCGGATCGAATGAAAAGGAGGAGTGCGCCTTGATCTCGGCGGCAGATGCGTGCGGATACACCTCGCGGGCGACGTCTTTGTAGTCGTAGGGGAAGCGGATGTAATCTAGGTGCAACCCAGCGATATCGTAGCGCGCCAACTCGGCGGCAATCTGAGACAGGTGGTTGCGCACCGCCGGATGCGCTGGGTTCAAAAAAGAGTACCACGCACGGGTCGGGCGCATGCGCGCACCGGTGGAATCGACCATGAACCAGTCGGGGTGCGCGGTCCACAGTTGCCCCGCCGCGCGTGGCGGATCGACCTTCCCCCGCCAACCGGGCAGTACATTAATATAGGCGTGGAGGCGGATATTGTAGCGTTTTGCCCAGCCTGCGGCCATTTGCAGCGGATCCCATCCCGGATCTTTCCCGGTGTTCGCAACCGCCTTGCCGTATAGCTCAAAGGCCCACGGCTCAACCCGACTGGGATAAAACGCCGTCCCATTGCCGCGCACCTGAAAGAAAATATCGGTAAACCCGGCTTTGGCGCAGTTGACGATGATCGAAGAAACATCCATCGGGGATTTATAGTCGAACCGTGTCACCCAGATGGCGCGCACCTCCGGCAACAACGGTGGCCGGGCTCCGGCAAAAATAACGAGAGGCAACAGAAACAGCAAAAGGATGATTGAGCGCGTTTTCATCCGCACACCTTAAGCGATTTTTCCAGTGTTTGGAAAGCACTGGCGTTGTGGCTTGCTGTTTTTTCCAACCATTGGAAAATGAGGGTCGCATTTTTTCCAAACATTGGAAAAGATATGGCTCTTGAGAAACGAAGCGCTGAAATGCAACGCAGTTCGAAGATCCCGAGCCTTCGGGATGCTTCCAGACCTTGGAAACGGAGATGATTATGAACGGGTTATTTTTACCGCTGTTTTTAGGCAATGTGGAAGCTGTGTTCAACCAAAGCGCGTTGCCGGGCAAGCTGATTGTGCTGATTCTGTTCATCAGTTCGGTCGGGGTTTGGTATGTGATGGCCACAAAAATGATTCAGCTGTCGCGCGCGCGGTCGGGCTCAGAGCGGTTTCTGATTGCGTTCCGCAACAAGCACAACCCATTTGATCAGGGTCCGCGAATTCCGGAAAGCCCACTGAACACGCTGTATGAGGCGGGCTGCAAGACGATTGAGGCCGAGGGCGGGCAGAGTTTAAACGGCCATCAGATCGAGGCGGTGCGCGCAGCGGTTGACCGCACGATGGCCGATGAGGCGTTGCTGCTCGAGGACGGCATGGGGCTGTTGGCGACGGCGGTGAGCGCCTGTCCGTTTCTGGGGCTGCTCGGCACGGTCTGGGGCGTGATGGATGCGTTCGGCGGGATGGCCGCTTCGGGTTCGGCGACGCTTTCGGCGGTGGCGCCGGGTATTGCGGGCGCGTTGCTGACGACGGTGGTGGGTCTGCTGGTGGCTCTGCCATCGGCAATCGGTTACAATCTGCTGACGTCACGCATTCGGCGGCTAGCGGTGCAGATGGATAATTTCGCGCAGGAGTTCGGTACGGCGGCGCAGCATCATTTCGGAGCGGAGTAACCAATGGGCCGCCGCAAAACCAGCCTGATTGCGCTCAAGGAAATCAGCGAGATCAATATGACTCCGCTGATGGATCTAACGTTTATTCTGCTAATTACGTTTATCATCACCTTTCCGCTGATCGAACAGGGCATTCCGGTGAACCTACCAAAGGGTGACGCGGCGGATCTGGATAATCCCGACACGCGCAACATCACGATCAATGAGCAGGGAATTCTGTTTCTAGACGACCAGGTGATTTTGAAAGATGCGCTGGTCGGTGAAATGCAGCGCACCGGCGAACTGCTGCCGAACACCACGGTGTACGTGCGCGCCGACAAGACGGTTAAATACGGCCGCGTGGCCGAGGTGATGAAAATCCTCTATGACGCGAAGATCACCCGCATGGCGCTAGTGACGAAGGCGGAAAAGTGAGCCTGCGCAAACGGCCCAATAAAATATTCTGGTGGGTGTTCGGTGTGCATGCCTCGGCTCTCTTTCTCCTGCTAGTGATTCCAATGCTGAAAAGTTGTATCCATCGCAAACCGAAAGAATTCGTTCAGTTTGTCGACCTGGTCAGCGAGGCCCCGTCAACAGTCGCCGCACCGCAACCGGAACCGGAAAAGCCAACCCCGACACCGGAACCTGAAAAACCCAAATGGAAACCGGCCGAGGTGATTCCGCAGAATAAACGGGTAACCCGCCAGACCACTACGCCCACTCCCCAGCCCGCCGCTCAGCCGAAACCGGATCTGAGTGAGCTGAAAAAGGTGCTCGGGTCGAGCGCAGGAACACCCAGCGAGTTTGCCGCGTACTACACAACCCTTTTTGCCCGCTTTTATTCGGTCTGGCAGGTGCCGGCCGGCGCGGCCTACGGCACGTCGGCCCAGGCCTCCATTACGGTCGAAGCAGACGGGTCCGTTTCCGCCCGCCGCTTGATTCGTCCATCGGGCAATTCCGCGTTCGATCAATCGGTGCAAAATGCTCTGAATACGGTCAACCAGCTGCCGCGTCCGCCCCCGAATCTGCCCAACCGCACCATTACCGTTGATTTTGTACCTCGGTAAACTGAATCGGCTTTCATCCCGCCGGGAATTCCACTAAAAGTCTATGCCATGAAACGCGTACTCCTTCTCTGTCTGTCAGCCCTTCTGCTCGCTCCGGTTTCAAACGCACAGGTCCGGGTGGTTAAATCCGCAGACCGCAAGCTGACGCTCAATCTGTCCGGCCTGCGCGTGGCCGGCGACCCGGCGGCACAGATATTTTTCCAAACATTGGAAAAAAACCTGCGCCTCTCCGGATGGTTTGAGCCCCTGCGCGGAAGCGGCGAGCTGCTGCTGAGCGGTTCCGTCAACCGCAAAGGCGGCGATGTGCGCACCACCTGCCAGGTGATCCGTCAAGCTGATCGGGCCACCCTTTTCTCGAAAGGCTATTCCATTGACGCCGACCGCGCCCGAACGCTCGCCCAGCGCGTGGCCGATGAGATCGTCGAGGCCGTTACCGGCCGCAAAGGAATCGCCTCCACAAAAATCGCCATGGTCGGCACACGGTCCGGTGCCAAAGAACTCTGGCTCTGCGATGCCGACGGCGGCAGCGTGAGCCAGCTCACCACAGACAAGAGTATTGTGGTCGGCCCCAACTGGGGACCTGCGGGAGACCGGCTGGTCTATACCTCTTTTATGCGGGGGTTCCCGGATGTGTATGAGGTCAACCTGCGTAGCAGACGGCGAAAAAGCCTAGCGAGCTACGGCGGCCTCAATACCGGCGCGGCGCTCTCGCCGGACGGCAAGACGATGACACTGATTCTCTCTAAAGACGGCAACCCCGAGCTGTATGTCCAAAGCCTGTCCCGCGGAAAACCGCAGCGGATCACCACCACGCTGCGTGCGACCGAAGCCAGCCCGAGCTGGTCGCCAGACGGTCAGAACCTCGTCTATGTCTCCGATCAGAGCGGGACGCCGCAACTTTACATCATCAACCGCAACGGCGGACGGCCGAAACGCCTTAGCAGCCGCGGCTCCGAAAACGTCGCGCCGGACTGGGGTCCGAATGGACTGATCGCCTGCGCCAGCAAAGAAGGCGGGCGCTACCACATCGCCATCATCAATCCGACAAGCGGCGAGACCCGTTATCTGCCCACCGATGGAGCGGATTATGAGGATCCCTCCTGGGCTCCGGATGGCCGCCATCTGGTGGCCGCGCGCTCCGTGCGCTACCAATCTAGCCTCTACCTCCTTGACACAGTCAGCGACGCTCCGGTAGCTTTGGTTCACGGCGACGGAAACTGGCTTTCTCCAACGTGGTCGCCGCGTTGAAAAATTGGGAAACAAGGGGGTTCATAATGAAAAAACAGGCTCTGTTAATGCTCGTTCTACTGGTCGCGGCAACATTGACCGGATGTCAGAGCCCGGGCAGAAACCCGGCCGGTGTATACGGAACCGCAGGGGAATACGGCGCCACCGGATCCATTCCTCTGGCTGGACGCTTTACCGGCGGTACAGAATACCCCGGACTGTTCGCCCCCGTTCTTTTCGCTTACGACAGCTCTCAGGTCAGCGCCACAGAACGCCCAAAAGCTGAAGCGGTCTCAAAGCATCTCAAGCAGAACCCCTCTATGGCCGTCATCGTTGAAGGACACTGCGACGAACGGGGAAGCCGCGAATACAACCTGGCTCTCGGTGAACGCCGCGCTCTGGCGATTCGCTCCTACCTCACCGGCCTCGGAATCGAAGCGAACCGCATCCAAACCAAGAGCCTCGGTGAAGAAGCTCCGTCGACTCCGGAACATGACGAATCCGCATGGAGCCTCAACCGGCGCGGCGAGTTCGTTCTCTATTACTGATAAGCAAGTATGTTGAGTTCGTTCAGCCATCTTGCATTCATGCAGCAGCTGCCTTTGGCCGAAGCCGGGCAGCTGCTCCTTGTCATAGCTGTTTCGTTTGGGCTCATCACGCTCATTGCTAGCAGCTCCCGCTTCCACCGAATGATTCAACTCAGCGAAGAGGAATTGACGTCTGTGGAGGATTTTAACGATTTTTTCTTTGTTCAGGTCACCCGCTATCTCAGCAAAATCAACCGCGTTTCATCCGGCTTTGGCGTGCTAGTGATTCAGTTTGAGACCCAACAAACGAATCTGCGCCCTGTACAGGAACAGCTGCTGGGCCTACTTAAAGGATTGATCCGGGAAGAGTGCGACAAAGCCTGCCTGTTCCATGAAAACTGCGTGACCGCGATTATCGATACAGAAGAGGAAAACGTCCCGCCCCTCTCCAAACGTATAGCCAAAGAACTCGCCGAATCCATACAAACCATCCCGGCCATCACTGCATTCCGACTGGGAAGCAGCTCCTTCCCGATGCACGGACTGACCTCACAGGCAATGATCGACTCGACTGCTCAGGCAATGGAATCCGCCCAGTTTGATGATCCCTGCCCCGTGTTTATCACCCCGCCGCCGGAAACAGAAGACGAAGAACCGGAGACGGAGGAAATCGGAGAGCTTAGCAAAGAGGATAAGAACTCCGCGATTGATTCGCTCACCGGCGTACTCAAGCCGGAAGTCATCGGCTCTTACATGCGTAAATATCTCTCTGAAATCCGCCAGAAGAAAAAACCCGCGGCCCTGCTCTGCGTCGGCATCAACCGGATTGATGACATTGGCCATCTGCACGGCGAAGCCGCTGCGGACGCCACGATTGCCGAAGTCAGCAAAGTGATTCAACTCCTGACCCGCGACAGCGACCTGATCGGCCGCTACCATCGCGACGACTTTCTAGTGCTGGCCCCCTGCTCGCTCGAACAGGGCAAAATGATTGCCATCCGCGTGCGCGAAGCCGTCCAGAGCGAGGTTCTCCTCTTCGACGGCAAACGGATCAAAACATCCATCAGCGCCGGAATTTCCGGTCATCCCGAACACGGCCGCACACTGCGCGACCTGTTCCGCGGCTCCTACGCCGCGCTGGAAACTGTGCGGGACTGGAACACCACCTCCTGTCTAGTATATGACCCCAACCAACATGACAAAAAGGCCCGCTATGAACAGACCTCTTAAACTAGGCGTCAACATCGATCATGTTGCCACGCTCCGACAGGCGCGCGGAACGGTTTATCCCGACCCGCTTGAAGCGGCGAAAATCTGCGCCGCCGCCGGAGCCGACAGCATTACTGTCCACCTGCGCGAAGACCGCCGCCATATTCAGGACTCCGATGTCTATCTCCTCAGCAAAGAATGTCCCCTGCCCATCAACCTCGAAATGGCCAATGCTCAAGAAATCGTTCAGATCGCTTTAGAGGTCAAACCGGCTGAGGTCTGCCTCGTTCCTGAAAAACGGCAGGAGCTTACGACCGAGGGCGGCCTCGACGTCATCGGAAATTTCCAAACATTTGAAAAAACCGTCCAGCGACTTCAGGATAACGGATCCATTGTCAGCCTCTTCATTGAGCCGGACGAAAAAATCATTGAAGCCTCCGCCCGAACCGGCGCAAAAGTGATTGAGTTGCACACCGGAGCCTTCTGTAATGCAACCGATCCGGGAAAAGCGAAAGAGCTCCTCCAAAAACTGATTGTCGGAGCGGAAGCCGCCCGGCAGCTCGGCCTGCAGGTGAACGCCGGCCATGGTATTACTATGGACAACCTCGCCGCTATCCTCACCCTTCCGCATCTCGACACACTCAATATTGGTCACAGCATTATCGCGCGCGCGGTTTTCCAGGGTTTGGAAAACGCTGTGCGCGAATTGATCGCTGCCATGAACCGGTCATGAATTTCACCGCGATCGATTTTGAAACCGCCACCGGCAAGCGTAGCAGCGCCTGCGCTGTTGGCATCGTCACCGTCGAAGCCGGTGAAATCACCGAAGAGTACTATTCGCTGATTCAACCGCCCGGCAACGCCTACTTCGGCATGAACATTTCCATCCACGGCATTCGTCCGCAAGACACAGCCAGCGCCCCGACCTTCGCGGAACTCTATCCGGAAATCAAAGCACGGCTGCAGGGCCGGAAAATTGTGGCGCACAACGAAGTGTTCGACCGCAGCGTCCTCAAGCGCACGATGGAGCACTACGCCCTCGACTACACCGAGCTTGAACTGGCCGAGCGCTGGGAATGCACCATGCGCATCTACAAAGCCAAAGGATTTGTGCCCTATAGACTGAACACCTGCTGTGAACGGCTGGGAATTGCACTGCGTCATCACGAAGCCCTCTCCGACGCCATCGGCTGTGCACACCTCTACCTGCGGCGATAGACACCGTCCACACACTCTGGTTCCAATATCGTTTCCGTTGCAGAAAATTATTTATCTTATCATCGCGAGGGCACGCGTGCGGGGTCAGTCCGAGACCTGAGCCTTATTAGGCGAAAGAGGCTTTGCGATTGCAAAGCAGTGGAACGGCAATTCGGGAATCCGTTGGAGCTTTTTCTTCAACTCATCATAACTAGCGCTTTTCTCCACATCGCGAACCAGCTTTGTCACACGAGATTCCTCTCCCATGCAGAGGCGTTGTGCAATCCATGAGCGTCTGGCAATCGTTCGTTTTCGAAGAATCCATGCAAGCACTGCCTTTTCCGGCGCACCCTTCGGCAAGTTGTTCAAACGCTCTGCATCAAGCCCCAGACACCGAAGCCCGGCAAAAAGAATTCGATCCGCCTCAGCCTCATCATGCAAACGAACCTCCGCCCCTCCAAAAGAATTCCTCTGTTTACCCTTGAGCAATCCATCGACTCGATCAAGTAGTTCATCCCGAAACGACTCCGAACCGAGATACCAACCGCGACGAATTCCCTCCCACTGTTTTTCAAACCGTGCCGAACCGGCCGTCGACTCAACCTCCAGAGCGCGCTTCTGCATATGTCGGCGGTAACGGGTCCTCCCGTTTTGATCACCCGGAAACCCCAGTGCGCCCAGCACCCTTTCTACCACCAGCCAATCGGGACGGCTCGAAGCACGAAGGTACAGTGGATAACTGCTCCAGCGATACGTTGACAACGCCTCTGCCCCTGAGCCCTTGATACGCACAGGATTCAAGTGAATATAGTTGCTCAACGTTGAGAAATACTCCCCGCTGTCTACTTGGACAAGCAGTGCCTTATATCGACCTTGTAGCAGATGCCCCACTGTTTGTGCCGCGAGTTAAAACGCTGCGTATACGTCCCCTGCAGCCACTTCAAAAAAAGCACTTCAAAAAAAGGGTCAGCCCGTGATTTGTAGCATTATTTCTTTTAGAACCGCCCGTGCCGGATCGGTCGCACGATCAAAAATCGAGATTGCTCGTGATGCATTGGTTCGATGCCCCATACTCAATCTGGATGCCAACCACACCACCGTGATCGTCGTATGCTTTTTCAACATCCAGACCACTGCCTGTTTCTCCGCCCGAGTACTTTTCATCGACAACAGCTCTTCCTCACAGATCCCTAAACCCGTTAACGCTCTGCCCAAAAGACGTTCAGCTTCCAATTCATCATGTGCCCGCCTCTGCTCTCCACGCAAGTTGTCAGAAGAATTCTCAATCATCCCCGTCAAAATGGATCGAAACCCATCCCCACCAACATACCACCCTCGCCTCAACTGCTTCGCAACAACCTCACTCACCGCATCAGCGGGAACCTCTTCTCCCATCTGTGCTTCAAGTAAACTCTGATAGCGGGAGAAACTCTGCGAGGTCTCCCCGTTCAGACCGCCGCTCGTAAGTAAACGATCCCGACTCAACCACTCTGGGCATTTCTGAGTAGAACCGACATACGCGGCATAACTGCTCCAGCGATACGCCTCCAACGGTTTATCGAAACCAACTCCAGCCAGTCCTGCACGATATGGATTTAGGTGAATATAGTTTCCCACCGCTCGAAAATATGACGAATCCTCACCGGCTTCGATTGGAAGAGCCTTATACCGCCCTTGAAACAAATGCCCCCGGCATTTAAACATCGAATTAAAGCGCTGCGTATAAGCGCCTTGAAACCACTTCATCCCTACAACCAAATTGGGTTCAGGAGTTTCGAGTAGCAGATGATAATGATTCGACATCAGCACATACGCGTGAATCCGCCAACCGGTTTGCTGACAAACCTCTTCTAACGTCGAAAGAAAAAGGAGGCGCCCCTTATCGGCCTTAAAGATCGCCTGGCCATTATTACCACGGCACATCGCGTGATAAACCGCCCCTGCATACTCATGTCTCACCGTTCTAGGCATGGGAAGAAAATAGTAGAAACAGAGCGGCCAATCAATCAAAAATGCTACAAATCACGGGCTGACCCCTCTTCCTTTCTTTCCAACCGCTTGCCGCAGTTCCTTCGAAGGCATTACAGCATGGGGACGCGGGTGCTCTACGCCATCAATAACGAAGCCCACCTTTTCGATTCTCAACAACTCTTCCAGATCCGAAAATTGCATGACCCCCGGATACGAAAACTTATGTTCAGCATGATTCTTCCAACGGCCATCCTGTTTCAGCAAGATTGAACCGGAAATACCATGCTCTTTCCCGTATTCCTTCATATGTTTGGGAAGTTTTTCAACCCGTTTTCTTTGATAGTTACATACGACAAGGCAATATTGTTTCCCATCTATCAAGTAGTCTATCCAGTAAAACACATGCTGGAATTGATAATCTGGGTATTTCCTAATATCAACCTCCTTCTTTTTATCAAACTTCTCTTTATCCATTTTCAGGATATTGATGTATTCTTCAGAGCAATATGTTTTCCACATTGCGTGATCTAGGTCTAGATCACTGAAGTATTTCTTGACAGAAAGACATTTGAGTTTCTCTGTCTCCTCCTTGGAAAATGTGCCGCTGGGAAGTCTTCCCCACTCCAGCACAATAGGCTTCTCAAATGTTGTTACACGCATCCTGAAATTGGTGTATGTCAAATAAGTTACATCATTCCACTGGTTTGTTATGGACTGCCCCTGACTTATTGGCGATTGCCCAAGGCTAGAGAATGGACAAAGGAAACTGATAGAGAGATACAAATATAGTCGTTTCATGAGAGCATTTCCTCGCTAGTTAAATGTGTATAGCGTTGTGGTAAACGTCTTACTGACATCACAATCAAACGGATGAGTCACATTAAACGCTTCGAGATCGCCAAACAAGGTTTCAAGGTTCCCAACGGCATTGACCTCAAAATCAGTGGCAGCAATTGTCCCTGTAGCTTTGATATCTTGCCCTGTCACTGCTATCCCGCCGCTCGCCGATAATGCTGTGCTTCCGGCAACCGCGATTGAGAAGTTAACGATGTCATCAACCCCTACACCTGCTTCAGCACCAACGGAAGCGGTAGTTGATCCGGTAAGACTACCTGCCACGATTCCTGGAGATGCCTTTGACTGATCATATGATGTTGCTCCGGTCAAGCTGATTTTGGACGCGCTAAAACCCCCAGCCAATTTGACGTACACCCCAGGAAGGACATACAAATCTGGACTGGAAATATCCACATCGGGAAAGTTCGCATTAACTGTACCAGTGATATCGGCAAAATAGCCATAAGTGCTACCATCGTCATACATATCAACTCGCTTGAACTCCACTCCCAAAGTGCCTGTAACACTCAAATCAAGATCACCACCACTAATTGCATCTATAGCGGCTTTAAGCTTGTCCTGAATCACCTTGAGTTCACCTTGATTAAAATCCCAACCCTCGTCATATTTTTTTTCATCAATTATGCTGATATGAACGGCCTTATCGCCATAGCCGCTCCCAGTGTCCGCAACAACAGTTGAATCGGCCACCCCAGAATAATTCGCAGTCAAACTACCTGGCGTTCCGGTTACAAAATCACCTGGCCATTATTACCACGGCACATCGCGTGATAAACCGCCCCTGCATACTCATGTCTCACCGTTCTAGGCATGGGAAGAAAATAGTAGAAACAGAGCGGCCAATCAATCAAAAATGCTACAAATCACGGGCTGACCCCTCTTCCGGACGGCACTTCCCTTTTGAGGCGGCGCGTGGGAGGAACGAGCCGCGCCAAGACCGTCCGCAATGCAAGCGAGGAAAGCGGTGCTTGATCCACCGCCACCAAACGAACATAAGTGGTTTTTATGCGACGATTAGCCCGACTAAGGCGGTTACGCCAAGGGCGGTTCGTGCGGTATTCTGCGGACGCATAAAAACTTCTTATGTGGGTCTGGTGCTTTCCGAGCGTCTGTGGCGTTTGATCCGCCACCCGACAAGTTGAGCGGATGCGATCCGAAGGAGGGCCAACCGGCGGCAGTCTGGAAGAAAGATTGGGGGTTCTGAATAGGAACCGGGACCCGTTCTTTCTTTCAGTCTGGCGACGGTTCAAAAGGCCCGACAGAGGGGAAGCCCAACGAAGCGAACTTTGACAGCGGCTCTTTCACTCTGGATGGAATGAGGCACGAATGAAATCCAGGTGAAAGGCCGGGGCAACGGCGCTTGGTTGGGCGAATCAATGAAGAACCGGCGGCACTGAAGGCTATTGCCGAGGCGCGATGCCGCCGTACTAAACCCGATTGTCAGATTTCAAGGATTGACGGTTTTCACGTTATCTTCTGATTAACTTCCCGTCCTGATCAAGAACACCACGATCCTGTAAGCGCTGTATGGTTTGATTCATGGTCTTTGAATCATCCCGGACCCACTCTTTCTCAAGAGCTCCATCCTCGTCCCACTTTAAAATCTTCCAGCGATATTTTTTAATTTGTTTGCCATATTCCTTTGGCAAATTGTTTGTATAGAAGTGAATTATTTCATGATCATCTCGCCACCTGAAAAAATCCATTTTACTTTTATTATCATAAAACTGAATCCAATAGCTTTCTGATTTCACTTCGCTGGTTTTTGTTTGATCTGCATAAACTGTTTTCCGGATAGAGTTAATCGTATTGGAGTAGCTGGGTTGTATTTTCCATTCAACAAGCCCTGATGAATCGCCAATTTTAATGGGTTGGTAAAACCCATCGAATTCTTCAACAGTGTAATCCTGACGGTTCAGGAATTCATCAATCAAGGTCAGATCTTGATTCAGCACGGTAAAAACATCGACGACATTAGATGCATACGCAAATCCTTCCGGCAGTTTCGGAAAGGCTATTTCCTCAGCATAACCGAGATCGATTTCGAACTCATCTGCCTGATATATCTTACGCTGCTCCCAGCGCTTCTTAATGCGCTCAAATATTTTTTGTTGCTCTTCTGTTAACAAGTCGGGCTTGTTTTCTTTGTGTTCCTTGAGTTGTGATAACTGAACAGAACTTTTGCCAACAGGAGTTTTTTCATTTGAGCTGACAGCACCTGGTTTTTCCTCCAAAAGAGTCTGTTCAAATACAGGCTGAGAAACCCGTTGTTCTTCTGCTTTTTTGCGCAGAGTAAGAAAAACAACAGCGACCAGCGTTGCTAAAAATAATACGCTGATCGACGAAACTAGAATTAACCGTTTGTTCATCTTTTGTCCTTTAGTGTGAAATTAGCCAGTTGTACAAATCGGTGGGCTGTGTCCAGCCGCTTCGACTCATGGTTGGTTTGTTAGCGTTTTCACCCACCTCGATGGCCACGTCTGTGCAGTTATTATCGATTAGATGATATGCAGGTACGCTATCGGCTACCGCTTTAACAAAAGTCAACCCGTCAAGAATCTCGTGCCATACAACGGGATATGTTTTTTGCGTTGTATCATAATGTGACCCTTGAGCGGCACCGTCCCAGTAAATCACGCCGGGACCGCCAAAAAAGTCGAGAGATGCGCAGAAAAAGCCACCTTTTTTTATATAATCTTTAAGATCATAGGGAACGACATCTTTAATATCTACATCACTCTCAAAACCCCACCAGGCATGACCTGTAAGATCCGGATGTATAGGGTGTATCGACTGTCGGGCCGAATACAGGGCATACTTTGTGTCATATACGTAAATCGTGGTTTTTAAACCTGAATCTGTACCACACAGATTGAATGTGAAATCTGTTTTATATGTGTAGGGAGGTATGATGTTTAGAGTTCGCGTCAACTTGTCGCTCCCGATGCCACCAACCAGATAACAATCTGCAGGGAGATTCGCCTCATCAAAATCAGGATTTAATCCAGCGGTTACCGTGATGGGGCCGGTTTCTGTCATGGAGACGACAAAAGATCTCGTATCAGGATCGCCATCACCGTCATCAATTTCGATCCCCATGTCGGGTTCAATGAACTCGACCTTAAGTATGGTCAGAGTGATGTTGTCGTCAAACTCCACAGGGCCGTTTGTATAGCGCAAGAGCAGTTCAATGTCCCGCGACGCGGCGCTTGCTTCTAGTCCTTCGACGTATAAAAGCGTAGGAACGGTGTCAGTGCCGATGGTCCACGTTTTCGGCAGTGTAACCGACGTGCTCTTGGATGAATCTGTCCAGACTTGGATTTTTGCTCCGCCGGAAACTGCTTCAAGTTTTAGGGCCCCTCCTGGGGACATCGCTGCTACAAGCTTGATCGGCTCAAGCTGCCCAATGGCAACAAGACCGCCATCGCTTACTTCGACGGGGTCGTCATCATCATCGATGTCTCCGTCATGATCCGAGTCCACGTCCAAATCTGCAGAAACAACCGTGAAAGTGACGGTATCAACAAAATCACCGGGGTCAGACGTAAGCGTTAATGTTATATCATGAGACGTACTGCTTGGGCTTTCACCCTGAACATATAATTCTTTGGGAAGGTCTTCGCTCAAAAAGATGTTATCAACCCCGTTAAACGTGATTTCGGTTCCGCCAGTTTCGGCATCAAACACTCTAATTTTCCCGCTGTTCTTTTCGAGCCGAACAGTGGCAGCCCCCTCCTGAGATGAGGGATCTATTGCCCTTAGGATAATGGCTTCTCGCTCACCAACAGCAACCGCGCCGCCGGAGGAGACCTCAAGCGCTTCATCTGGGTCACCCTCAGAAATACTTCCGTCATAATCTGCATCTACGTCAATATCTACAGTGTCAACAGCTACAGAAAACCAGATGGCATCGAATTTAGAATCCCAACTGGCGCTGACATAGTTTGGCGTCGCAAAATGTTGCTGATCGGCGTAAGTCAGCCCGATAAATGTGCCATAAGCATCCGTTGTGTTAGGGAAACAGCGAGGGTTAGACGCACAGGTGTACGGCGCATAATCTGACCACTCTTCATTTGATACCATTGACCAATTACCTCTTGGACGACTTAATGCTTCTCCCTTTACTCGAACAGCGAATTCTCCAGCACGAAGTTCTGAATAGATATCGGTTGGAGGCTGATCAAAACCAGTAAAAAAATAATCCCACAGCCAATACGTTTTGGCCTTTTTATGATCATAAAAAACCAATGGTTCCTGTGTTTCCGCTTTAGACAGGGAAAGTTCAGGGGTTGATACGAGATACATTCTGAAGGACGGTGCATCCGGATGAATATTCAGCTTTTCGAAAACCATAACTCCTTCTCCATCCATGCTGGTATCAATTTTCATCCGGCGGCCAAAAGCTCCGGCGCTTCCTTCTTCAATATGGTAGTCTACAGAAAAAGGATATATAGCATCCTGGGAACAGACGATCCTGTCATCAATACAGAGTTCCCATATCACTACTGGAAAATTAGCACTATCCCTGTAGTCGAGACCGGGGGGTGAAGGATTTATCAACTGCTCGGGCAGAATATATTTCTCACCAGGCAACCCGTAAAACTCTTTTACATATGTTCGCACCGCTCCACCAAATATCGAAGTGTTCTCGGCCAAAAGACGCAAGTCGCGCTTAACAACAGCGCCACCCACCGTCACATCCGGAGGAGGAGTTATAGCCTGACCTAGACCGCCAAATTCCCACACGTTAACCTTAATAGTAAACACTGGAGGATATCGAAGTTCTTCGTTTGCGTTTAATTGACCGTCATCATCAAAATCTAAAGAATCAAGCGACGTGCTGGCCACTAACGGATCAAGACCCTGACCCACTTCAAAACCATCGCCCATTCCATCCTCGTCAGTATCCCAGATAAGGGGTTCTGTTAAATGCTCCAGAACTTCTGCACCATCTGACAGAAAATCCCCATCCGTATCTTTTAACAATGGATCTGTAGAAAGAGTCGGCTGAACCTCCTCAAAATCGGTTAGTCCATCGTCATCTGTATCGGAGCCATGAGGATCTGTTCCAAACCCGTATTCCTCTAAATTGGTTAAACCATCGGAATCTGCATCGCCCCCCGCATCATCCTCTAATGGGTTAAAACTATTTTCAATTTCCCAACCATCCGTCATTCCATCGTGATCTGAATCGTTATTGTTCGGGTCCGAAGACAATGTAATCTCTGCGCCATCTTCCAGTCCGTCATCATCCGAATCGTTGTCCGTTGGCTCAGTATTATACAGGTGAACCTCATCGCCATCGGTCAACCCATCCCCATCCGTATCATCACTGTCAGGATTCGTTCCGGCAAAAAGCTCGGCGATAAACAATAAACCATCATTATCCGCATCCCCCGTCCCATCCCCGCTTAGATCTCCATAGGTCTCATTTTCCCAATGATCAGAAAGTCCATCCCCATCGGTATCGACCCACTCATCAGCCCCGACATCCATCTGTCCGCCACGCAAATCGCCATCAATATCCATCTGCAGCGCATTCGTGGAATTCCCAGCGCCGTAACACGAAGAATTGGTCACGATAATCCGCCAAGAATTATATCCAATGAAAGGGTTGTTCGTTGTGTTTCCGTTGTTCTCATTCCAACCCTCTACGCATGAATAATTCGCCGAAGCAGAGTGCAGCTGCGGATTAACGGGCGCCGTATTCCCCCAGACCAAACAGTTGCGCAGAGTGGCACTTCCGTACACAGCACCTTCGCTAGAACTCGCTTGATTCTTAACAAAGGTACAACTCTCAAACTCTGTGTGCCCATAATCATCACGAACTGCTCCACCCGAGATCCCTTGATTATTCCGAAAAACACAGTTTTTAATTTTTGGGGCAGCGACACTTCCATAGACATATACTGCCCCCCCGTTACTTTCGTTCCCATTCTGTATCATTAATCCAGAGATAAACGGACGCCCCGAAGTGATGTAAAACGCCCGTCCGTTGTTCTCACAATCGATCACGGTCGCAGCATTCGTTCCGCAGATCAGTATATTCGATACGCTAAGCGTAATCTCTTTGTTGCCAACGCCGGTATAGGTCCCCGGCTCGATCAATACGATCGGATACGCATTGCTTAACACAGCGGCAGCCAGTGCCGACTGGATGCTGGGAAAAGTCGGACCATATCCATTTGTGCTTACTCTTACCGTTGGATCTGGGAACGAGAACACATTGGTCGGATTATAATCAACCTCGTCGAACACCCCGTGCATGTATTCATACACGTTGGGGATATGATCCCCATCAACATCCATTAACGCATCTCCTTCGTCCAATGGGTTCAATCTATACTTTACTTCCCAACCATCCAGCATGTCGTCATTATCTGTATCATCAATGATAGGATCGGTATGAGATATGCATATTTCATAGTAGTTACTCAGCTCGTCCCCATCTTCATCAGATAGTTCAGTTCCTGGAGTAATATTATTCATAAAAATCTGTTCATAGGTGTAGACCTCGTTGGTAAAAACAAAATCCGAACCGGAAACATGAGTCACATTGGTAAAGAATTCCCGTTCCCACCAGTCAGGCAACCCATCCCCGTCGGTATCGACCCACACATCGGCACCGATATCGATCTGTTCGCCTCGCAAATCTCCGTCAATATCCATCAGCGGCGCATTCGTGGGGTTTCCCGTGCGATAACATGACGAGTTGGTTGAACCAATCCGCCACGAATTAACCCTAACCAAAGGATCGTTCGTCGCGTTTCCGTTGTCTTCATTCCAACCCTCTACGCACGAGTAGCTCACCGAGGTAGCATATATCTGCGGGGATCCTCTACTGGCGCTATTGCCCCACACCAAACAATTCCTCAGAACACAATAATATCCATTTATTGCGCCGCCGTACCACCCCGCCGTGTTGCCCACCATCGTGCAACTTTCCAGAAAGACATCACCACCGGAAACTGCTACAACTGCACCGCCATTTATGCCAGCCGCGTTATTCCAAAGCACGCAATTGATCAACCTCAACATTCCACCAGAACAGTAAATTGCACCTCCACTATTATACCCACCTTTATAACCGTTCTGCATCACCAGCCCACGGATCACCGGGAGGCCCGAACTGATCATAAAAGCCCGTCCGTCGTTCTCACAATCGATCACCGTCGCCGCATTCGTTCCGTAGATCAGCAGATGATCATTCGCCAGCACAATGCCGTCCCCGCTCGGTGTCGACAGTGCATACGTCCCCGGCTCCAGCCGCACGATCGGATAGGCACTGAGTGCCGAAGCGCTCGCAATGGCGTTTGTTATACTGCTGTATGCGTCGGCCGGCCCGTTCGTGCTCACCACAACGGTATTCGTAGGGACTGAAAGCGCATGGGTCGGATCGGTCGTATTCATGTATTCATACAGAGTCGGAATGCAGTCTCCATCTGGATCATAATACGCATCATCCGCATCCAATGGATTCAGGTCGTAATCAATTTCATACCCGTCGAGCATCAGATCATCGTCCGTGTCTGGATCAAGCGGATCGCTACCTTTCCAGGTAGCATTAAGGTTGGATTCCTCATAATCGCTGGCCCCGTCATAATCCGTATCATTCAGCCTAGGATCTGTTCCACGACGGTATTCCTCAATATTCGTTAACCCATCGGGGACATCATCAACATCGTTCGTTGCTTCGCTGACATCGTAAAGCGTTTCCCACCAGTCGGGGAGACCGTCGGAATCACTATCGACAAACTCGTCAGCTCCGATGTCCGGGGCCAAGCCGGCTGGACGAAATTCCCCGTCCACATCCCTGCTTTCGTCAGAACCGATAGCGGCGTCAATCGCCGGCGAGTTGGTGCCCGCCAAATGAAAATTATTGAGGAGGTTAGGATTTGCTATGATAATATTCGTCCCCGACCCGCTCCATCCGCCTTCCACAATACTGTTTTGGATACTCAGATCGTCTGGAAGGGACTCGTCATACCCCTTCCCCTCATTACCCCATAAAATAGAATACTCTATCAGACCGTTACTCGAATAAACTTCCCCAAATGCGTTTCTATAGGATGACTTGATGCGGTTATTGAAAATAGTGGAATGCGAAAGCGTCCATGGCTGCTCAAAAAAATTAAAAACTCCATAATTCGTATCACATTCGGCAACGATCAGATTAGCACACGCGACTCTATCTCCTCCGGATGCATTCAGAATGGAGAGTGCCGAACACCCAGTAATCTCGACAGAGTTTAACGAAACAGTGGCTTTATAAAAACTAAACATTTGCCCGTCTATTATTTGACACAACGTAAACCTAGAGTTCTCTATGGACACATCACCTCTGGAACTGAATAAATATCGGTCTGAAGTGCACTGGCTAACATACGTATCTTGAATCCTAAGCTCTCCGTTACCGGAAGACTCGAGGATCCCGTATTCGGACGAACAATTCAAAAATGAAAGTCCATTGAGTGAAACATCCAAATTAGTATCCAGCCAAATAAGCCCCCAACCGGTCGCTGAACAGTCTGTGAAGCTCATGGACTTCAGTGCGAGATACTTCAATGCTCCCCCTGCATACACACCCGCCCCTTCATCATGACTCGTGTGGACAACCGAAAATCCATTGATAATAACGATTTCTCCACCCTCCACATTAAAGGCGCGATCAGCATATTCACAGTCAAGCGTCACGCCCTCGTCTGCAAACAAAAGCAGATTACCATTAATCGTCAAATTGCGATTGCCTTCACCCTGATAGGTGTCCGCACACACCCGCACAATGGGATACGCATTCGTCGCCAATAGATAGGCCTGATCAATAGCCGACTGAATCGTTCCACCGGCGTTGTTTGTCAAGGTGACCATAGCCGCAGGAAAACTCGTTGCAGAGGAAAGGTCGGTTCCATACACAAACTCAACAACATTAGGAAACTGATCGCCGTCTAAATCACCGAATGCATCATCAGCATTGAACGGATCCAACCCTAGATCCTGTTCAATATGATCCGGAATTCCGTCGTGATCACTGTCTAAAGCATTCAATGGATCGGTTACCAGATTCCCGCTGGCAAAATTAACCATATCAACCCACGCACAATCATCACCCGTTGACCCTGAACTATCTTTATCATAAACAAATTCAACAGAATTTGTTCCTGGGTCCAAGGCGAATTCCTCGTAAGTCCAATCAATTTCGCCAGACCATTCTTCGATTAAAGCCCCATCAATATATAACTGTAAAAAATCATAATCATACTCTGATGAAACCTTCAAATAAAATGAAAGTGTGTCCGCATCGCATGAGAAGGCAATAGTACTACTCTCGCGATCATCAATATTACCGGATACAATTGAACCACATCCAAAATAAGATTCTGTAAAACAGTTTCTCCACGGAGCATCTCCAGATGTAGTCCATCCATCAGGCAGACCATCAGACTCAAAAGTTTCAAGCTGAGTAATAGCACCATCCGGGAAGAGTTCATCAAAATCGGAGGCACCATCGGAATCCGTATCCGCAAGATCCGGATCAGTTCCGAGGAGACCCTCCAACTCATTAAGAATACCGTCGCCATCCCGGTCTTGTGGCGAAATCAACACCCCAGATAAATCAAAACTGAAGAGGTATTTGAGCTGGCCGATGCTGGCGAGGGCATAGTCATTGGGAGAATCGACCAAACCGCTCCACGGGTAAGGACCAACGGTCATACCGTCGGGCCAGGCATTGGTATAGTTATTGGTCCAGAGCAGGTCGTAAAAAGGTGTGGTGAGATACTTGAGCTGGCCGATGTTGGCGGGGAGATAGTTGTTCGTGGTTGAAAACCCATCAATCCGATTGCTGATGGCAGAGCAGTCGTTCGTGAGTTCTTGATCGAATTCCAGATACGCCTGAGTTGCAACCTGCTTCACCTGCCCCTGATTAACGGGGGCATAGTCATTAGGCACCGCATTGGTATCAACAACTCCCCGATCAATCCACCACTGGGGAACCTCAGCGAAAAGAAGCCCCGCCAGCAGCAAAAGAAATAATACAACCCGATTTTTTGTTACATGTTTCATCACGAAACTCCCGTCATCTCAGGTTGTAGAATTATTGCGGAAGTCCGTTGGTGTAGCTTCCCATCAACAGGTCGCCTTGCGGAGGAATATAGGTGGCAACAAACTGCCCTTGAACTATCAAGTTAGCTTGCGCGATCAATTCGCCACTCAGTACATTGGTGGCCGCATTCTTTTCAACGAAGTTTTCGGCGCCAGCCGTTGTCAGATAGTCGCTGGTGCTTACATATGCCATCGTTCCAAGATGGGTCGTGTTGACTTTTCCAGCCAATGCATTGGTTAAACCGTTGACCTGCGCTTGGGCAATCGCCCCGTTCGTAACCGACAGATTTGCAAAGGTTGCATTGGTCGTAATCGGCTGCAGGACCGGAGCATTTATCAGATCGGCATAGTTGCCGCTCATGGCGACCAATGCTAAAGCCGGAACATTACTTAAACTGTTGTAGTCTCCACTCGTCGCAATCGGTGCCAGCGCGAAACTGTCTACTTTGCCCAACAGCGCATTCGTCAAACCGTTTACCTGTGATTGATCGATATCTCCGACCAAGTTCGTAACACTCAAGTCAGTCAGCCCAGAACCATCACCGACAAAAGAACCGCCGGCTGTCACATCGCCGGTCGTTTCGAGCGACTGCGCTTTAAGCGGCAAAAGATTGGCGGAGTTCGTGATGACAACTCCGGTTTCGGGGTCAACCCCGCTGAGCTGACCCGCGCTGATGGTGATGTCTCGGATTCCGGCATTAGTGAAGGTTAAGCCGACATCATCGGGATTAACCGCCCCGTGGTTGTAGATAAAACCGCCGCGAACATCAATTGTTTTGGTTGCCGCATTGGTTGATGCGTTTCCATTTCCGTTTCCATTTCCATTTCCGCCCATAGCAACCCCAGCAATCCCGATCACCACACCTAACAACATCATTTTCTTTTTTTTCATGCCGTCTCCTTTTTAAGGGTAAAAATACTCGGAAAAGTTACCCCCCTCCCCTATACGTGTCAACAATAAACCTAATTGCTTTTAATGCGAATATACACATCGCTAGAAAGAAATTATTGGACGGCAACCACTCCTATGGATATCCTGTCGGCATGAAAACGATCTCTTCCGCTGACATACGCGAACTCGACCGCCGCACGATCGAGGAATTCAATATTCCCGGTGATCTGCTGATGGAGCGTGCCGGTCAGGGCGTCGCGGAAATCACGCTCGACATTCTACAGTCGCGAATGGCCGACACGGTTTTGCTAATCGCCGGCATCGGCAATAACGGCGGCGATGTATTCGCCGCCGCAAGTTTCCTCGCCGAAGCCGAAGTGGATGTAACCGTCTGGATCTGCGGCTCCAAACGGAAAATCAAAGGTGATGCGGAATACCACCTCAAAAAAATGATTCGCCGCGGCATTCATCCCGTGGAGGTTTCCAAGGATGAGGATCTTGATCTCGAACGCACGCCGGCCGTCATTGTGGACGGCCTGCTCGGCACCGGCGCCCAAGGCGCGCCGCGCGGTTTTATGAGCAAGCTGATCGACTTCGTCAACGAAGAGGCGCTGCGCAGTTTCGTTCTCTCCATCGACATTCCCTCCGGCGTGGATGCCGACACCGGCATTGCGGAAGGCAGTGCCGTTCGCGCCAACCTCACCGCCACGATGTGCCTACCGAAAACCGGCCTGATTCGTCCCGAAGCCGTTCCATACGTTGGAACCATTGAAGTCATCGATATCGGCATTCCCGCAGAGCTTAAAGAAAGGGTTCCCACTTGCCCAGACGCCGAGCTGATCGACCGCGCCAACCTGCTGATTCCCTTCCGCGGTAACGAAACCCATAAAGGAAACCATGGACACGTTTTGCTGATCGGCGGCTCCATCGGCTTTACCGGCTCCATCGCCATGGCCGCGCGCGCCGCGCTGCGCTCCGGCGCGGGGCTTGTCAGCGTGCTAACACCCGAAAAGGTCTATCCCATTGTCGCACAGGCCGCTGGGCCGGAAATAATGGTTCACCCGTTTTCAGCAACTGCGTTGCAGCACAGCGCTTCGCGCTCCGAAGATGATCTCATCCTCTCTCTTTTGAAAAAGTGCGATGCCCTTTGTGTCGGCCCCGGCCTTGGACACCACCCAGAATTTATTGAGCAGCTGCTGAAGGATTGCAGCGTTCCGCTCATTTTGGATGCAGACGCGCTGTGCGTTGCTCCCGAAAAAATCGGCTCGGCAAAATGCCCAATGGTGCTCACCCCACACCCGGGAGAATTTGAGCGTCTTTTCGGCGCACCGGTCACCGACCGCTGGGCGCAGACCCGCGCCGCGGCCGATCAAACCGGCAAGACGATTGTGCTGAAAGGTGCTGGAACGGTCGTGGCGGCTCCGAACTATAAAATGGGCGTCAACATGAGCGGCAACCCCGGCATGGCGACCGGCGGCTCCGGCGATGTGCTCGCCGGTATTATCAGCGCGCTACTCGGACGTGGCATGAAACCGTTCGAGGCCGCCATCACCGGCGTTCATCTGCACGGACTGGCCGGGGATATCGCCGCCGAAGACATGACGCAGGAGGCAATGATCGCCACGGACATTATTCGTTCCCTGCCCGATGCGTTCCGAATGATTCAGTTCAGTTAAGCATGCTAGCGGGCTGGCGGGTGGCCTGTAGAACGGTCTGCCAAACCCAGCGGTCAGGATCGACCTGCTTGCGGCTTCCAATCATTGGAATCGGCAGATGAACCAGTCGATGGTTATGCAGTCCGACAATCATATTGGTCTTGCCCGTCATACCGGCATGCATCGCATTATTGCCGAGCAGTAGACAGTATTCCGAATCGTTGGCGTTGGCCGGTGTGCTACGGATGGAGTAGCTGGGATCAAAATACTTCACATTGATCTCGGTATCCTTTTCCGCAAACCAGCGTTTCATTTCATCACGCAGGTAGGTGCCGACATCCGCCAGCTTGGTGTTGCCAGATTTATCTTTGGCGTTTTCGTGTTCGATCAAATTCTGGCCCGCCCCTTCTGCCACCACCACCACCGCATGATCTTTTTTATCCAGTCGCTGACGCAGATGTTCAAAAAATCCGTTCGGTCCGTCCAGATCAAACGGCACCTCCGGAATCAGACAGAAATTGACGTTGCTGTTGGCAATCGAAGACGATGCGGCAATCCAGCCGGATTCGCGCCCCATCAGCTTAACCAGTCCGACACCGTGACGAACGGCTTTTGCCTCGGAATGCGCACAGTTCATTATATCCCATGCGCCTTCCACTGCGGTTTCGAACCCGAAAGAACGTTCGACCAAACTGATATCATTGTCGATGGTTTTTGGCACGCCAATCACTGCAATCTTCAAACCCTGCCTGGCAACTTCTTCCTGAATGTCACGGGCGCCACGCAGTGTGCCATCGCCACCGATAGTGATCAAAATATCCACTTTGTAGTGACTAAGTGTGTGAACCATCTCTTTGGTGTCCTGAGCGCCACGTGATGACTTCAGGATCGTTCCGCCCTTTTCATGAATTTCATCGGTATTGATCGTATTCAGCTCAATTGGCGGATGAAAATATTTAGAAACTAATCCTTCATAACCATACTGGAAGCCGAGGACTTTTTTGACCCCGTAGCCTTCAAGCGCACAGAAGGTCACTGCACGAATCACGTCGTTCAATCCCGGACAGAGCCCACCGCAGGTCACAATTCCAACCGTCACGTTTTTCGGGTCAAAAAAAAGTTTTTCACGCGCACCGGCCAGCTGAAAAAAATCCAAGTCGGCAACCGATGCCGCCGGATCCAGATCGCGACTGAGCACCTCGCGAATCACCCCGTCGTCATCGCTGTAAAACCGCTGGCGCTTCGCCTTGAACGGTGAATTAAATTTGCACTCCCCCAGTGAGTCAATGGGAATAATTTTCGGCTGATTCATTTATAACTCCTAAAACTGCGCCAGAAACCGCACGTCGTTTTCGTAGAGATTGCGAATGTCCTTAATGCCGTACATGATCATGGCGAGGCGCTCGATGCCCATTCCGAAGGCGAAGCCGGTGACTTTGTCCGGATCGTAGCCGACTTTTTTAAATACTTCGGGATCCACCATGCCCGCGCCGAGAATTTCGATCCAGCGGGCTTTGCCGCCGACTTCAAAGAAGAAGTCCACTTCGAAGCTCGGCTCGGTGAACGGAAAAAAGTGCGGACGGAAACGGATTTTCACATCCTCTCCGAGGAACTGCTTGGCGAAGTAAGACAGCGTACCTTTGAGGTCGGCCATCGAAACCTCTTCCGCCACGAACAGCCCTTCCACCTGATGGAAGTTGGCGCTATGGGTGGCGTCCGGCGTGTCGCGGCGATAGCAGCGACCGGGCGCGATAATGCGGATCGGCGGTGTGTGGCTTTCCATGTAGCGCACCTGCACCGGCGAGGTGTGGCAGCGCAACAGATCGCCGTTATTCAGATAAAACGTATCCTGCTCGTCGCGCGACGGATGATCGGCCGGCGTATTGAGCGCATCAAAGTTGTTCCAGACCGTTTCGACATCCGGACCGTCGGCGACGGTAAAACCGAGGGTCTGAAAAATTTCCGTGATGCGGGCGGTCACTTTGCTGATCGGATGCTCGGAACCGAGATTGGGCCACTGCCCAGGCAACGTTGGATCGAAGGAGCCGGCCCCTTTGGAAACCGTGCTGAGCACGGCTTGCTTCTCTTTGATGAGAGCAGTCAGCTCCTGCTTGAGCTGGTTGGCGCCTTTACCGAACAGCGGCTTTTCCTCGTTCGGCACATCTTTGAGCTGCGCCATCACATCGGTCAGTAGCCCTTTGCGGCTGAGATACTTGATACGCACCTCTTCGAGCGCGGCGGCATCTGCCGCCCCGTTGGCTTCCGCCAGCGCCGTCTCTTTAATCTGATTGAGCTCTTCTAAATTCATAATAATCCCACGTTATATCGCCTTTTCGCCGCAAAGCGCTGTGCCCCGACGCAGTCGGTTCCAATGTTTGGAAACTTTAACCGCGCCGCAAGCGAAGCGACAGATAATTTTGCAAAGCAAAATAGCGCCAACAGGCGCGGTTCATGGACGCGAATAAACGCGAATTTTTCCAATGTCTGGAACTTTTCTTCTGCTTCTCCAGTTCCAATTTTTACGAGATCGCCGCCATAACCGTAAAAACAACCGCCTTAAAGACCGTCTTTCACGATATTCGGGCTGGTTTCCCAAGGCTTGGAAGCAACTACGCCGAGGTTCAGGGATTCGCCTCGCTTCGGTAAAAAAATTCCAAACCTTGGAAAAGTAGGGATGCCTCTCCGAGGCGTCCGCGGACGGTTCAGAGAACCGTCCCTACCCAACGGCGGTCTTATTTGAGAGCCATCTGGATGAAGATCATCACGAACAGCGCAACGGTTTCCACAACCCCGAGGGTGGTCAAATAGTTACCAAAACCCTGACCGGTTTCGCCGAGCGCATCGGAACCCGCGGCGCCGGTTTTGCCCTGATACCAAGCAGACATGCCCATAGCAATTCCGCCGATGATGCCCGCGCCGAGCACGGCCGGCCACATAACGCCAGCGGATTCAAGCAGAGCCATTTTATTGAAAGCGAGTAGCAGCAGCAGTCCATAAATGGTCTGCGAGAGCGGCGCGCCGATGAAAACCAGCAGAATAAAGGGAGCTGGTTTGTTCTGTGCGTAGCATTTTTTCCAGGCGCCAATTCCGGCCATGCCGGCGGTTCCGGTTCCGAGTGCCGATCCGATAGCGGCAAATCCGAGCGCGGCGACGCCGCCTAGTTTGATCAATGCGGGTGCTAATGATGCGTCCATTTCGTTTCCTCCATTTTTTGGACAGGATAACAGGATTTACAGGATTCGTATTCCCTGCCTGTTTTTTTTACATCCTGTCGATCTTGTTAATCCTGTCTAAATTCTTTTGTTCCGGCTCGTTTTGAAAAGGGGTTAAAGTGAATTCCGGCCCACTCGATGCCGGCATGTCCTGAGAACTCAAGGGTGTTCAGGCGGATGCCGTGAACCATAACGCCCATGGCGCCGAGAATGATGTTCAACGCGTGGCCAGCGAACAAAATGGCGGCCGCTCCCAGGGCGCCGATTCCGCTGAAGCCAATATCCATCGCCATGCCGTTGAACGCCTGAGCAATCGCCAGTGAGGCCGCGCCCACCGCATAGAGGCGAACATAGGAGATGATATCAACAAAGTTGCTGATAACATCCAGTGCGAGCGTCACGAGTCCAAAGTAGGATTTAGTCAATACAAGGCTGAGAATAATTATTGCGATACCCACACCGAGCAACGGTAGCTGAACGGCAGGAATCCAAGCCCATCCGGACATACTGGAAAAATCATAATACAACACCATGCCGAGAATAATGGTGTATAGAGACCAGGTGCAACACAGCCATCCCAGATCACCGAGCGCTGCCCATGAATTAATCTTACGAATCAGATTCCAACCATGCGCGATCGTCAGGTGAAGAGTCCCAATCGTGAAACAGATAAACATAATATGGTTTGCCGCCCGGTCGGAATTCCAAACACCTTCCCGATAACCGGTCATGAATTTACTAGAAAGTCCCTGCATGACCGGAGGAAGCGATTCAATCGAAATTCCAAAATAGTTGCCGGTGAGCACCCCGAAAATCACACAGGCGGCGCTCATAATCATCAGCAGATTCAATGCAGGTTGCGCCTCTGCCTTCCCTTTGGTTTTGAACTTACCAAAAAGAGTGAGCGCAATGAACAACAGGCCGTAACCGGCATCACCGATAATAAAGGCGAAGAAGATGCTGAGAAAAATAAGGAACAGTGCGCTGACATCCAGTTCTTTGTAGCCTGGGATAACTCCGATCATGTCAAAGACGGCTTTGATCGGGGAAACCCACTTGGGGTTGCGCAGAAGGGTTGGCACTGGATCATCGGCCGCCGGCTTTTCAACCAGCACAGCCCAACCCTGTTTGGATGCGGCGATGCGCAGTTCTTTTTCACGCTCAGCGGGAAAGAATCCTCTAAGGTACGTGACGTCCTCTTCAAGCCCCATGCCGTTGCGGGCTTCAAGCCAGACAACATGGTCGCCAGCCTCGCCGACGATTGCGATCACTGCGTCGTGATCGCCAGAATAGGTTTTGAATTCTTCTTCCGTTTCTGCGAGCTGATCCGTCAGCGCGGAAATCTGTTCTGCCATTTCAACGGCGGAGTGTTCGGGAAGCGGCAACTCCTCGGCATCAATCGGCATCTCCGTGCGACTAATAAGAACGAAGTAAGCCGATGTGCGATCGCGGCCCAGCTCCACGAGGTTTGCGCCGTCGGGCGGTGTGGGAAGCTGTTTTATCGGAGCGGCCAGCAATTTGACAAAAATGCCCTGCTCCTGAAGCTTAAAGATATCATCTACGCTGAACGCCCCGAATGCCTCATAGCGGGCGCGCTCCATTTCGAGCAGGTCGATTTTTTCAGAAAGCGCCTGCTGGCGGTGAATCAGTTTCCAAACTTCATCAACCACATCGTGTGCGGACTTTCCGGACGGCGCGGCATTCACATGTTTGGGAAGCACTTCGAGCGCACGCTTCAGATAGGCAAAATGGTTACGAGCTTGATCGAGCCCCTCGCCTTCGGGAGATTTCACATGCCGCAGATGCACCGCGCCGAGATCGCGCAGTGCATCAAGCGTCACCTCGCGCGAGGCGCGGGTACACAGCAGCGTCATTTTTTTCATCCGTACTATCATTTTTTTACTGCCCACGAATCACACGAATAAACACGAATCAAAGAACGATTCGTTCATATTCAAGATTCGGATAATGTCCAAAGTTAACGATGATTCCTAATTTTAGCCCTGTCGCATGGAGATAGTTTAAAACCTGCGCCCGATGGGCATCCGTGATCTTATCAACGGCCTTCAACTCAAGAATAATCTTCCCGAAGCAAATAAAATCCGGCTGATAAAAATGTTCGAGCTTCTGCCCTCTATAAAATAAATCCAGTTTCTTTTGCGACTCCGCCGGAATCTTTTGAAAATCCAACTCAATGCCCATGCACTCCTGATAAACCGGCTCCAGAAACCCGCAACCCTTATCATTATACACGTTGAAGCACGCTCCGATGATGGAGAAGCTTTCTTCTTTATATAGAATGTCTTTATTCGTGTTCATTCGTGTGATTCGTGGGCTAACTTACAATCTTCTCTGCGCTTTTGCCTTTGGCAATTTTGGAACGGGCTACAGCAGCGGTTTGCTGATCGCCCATAAAGATACGAATAACACGGATGTTTTCCTTACATTCCGGGATCTTCACTTTTTCGAAGAGGTTCACGCGCTGAGAGGTGGTACGCAGCTCGGCGGACAGCAGACGGTACTGCTCTTCAATGATCTGCCGTTCCACACGCAGGCGGATCAGCTGACGAAGCAAATCGATGCCGCGATCCACCCAGGCGGCGGTTTCAAACAGGTCGGGCGTTTCTTCAACGAAGGAAATACTTCCAAAAACGGGAATCGCCACCCCGGCGATGTTGCCGGTCGAGCGCTCGATGGTTTCGACCTGGATAGTTGGCGAAAAATCAAATGATTCGGAAAAGAGCTTCACCCAGGATGCCAGATCGGATCGGGCGGCCTTTTCTTCGTCGCGCTTGGCGTTGATCTCCGCATCGAGTCCGCGCAACTCCATCTGCAACTGTTGCTTTTTCAACTGCAACGTCGGCAAATAACGCGTAAAGCGCGCCAGCGAATCCCGCTGCGTTTTCTGCTCATTTTTCGTAAATTTTATTTTTGCCATGTGGCTTCGCCGGTTATCAGTTAAAAGTTATTTGTTATCAGTTTGAGATGCTCGTTTCAGGTAATTCATATAGCCATTCAGCAATCTCGCTGCCTGATTCACCAGATCGCGGCCCTCACTCAACATTTCATCTGAAATCATGTCTTCATCATTCGCGGTAATCAGATGGTCAAGAACTTCCCAGGCAGAGCCACGAGAATTGCTACAAAACTTCGCGTTATCCATGTAATGAAAGCGTCCGTACCCTTCGGCAATATTGGCAGTGGTCGACCGCGCCGCGCGCAAAACCTGATTGGCCAACCCAAATTTCTCGTCCTTGGGCAAAACAGGAACAACTGTTTTGGCAATAAACAGCCGAAGCTCCCGACAGGCTTTCCAGCACTCTAGGTCTTCAAATGTTTTAATTTCATTGCTCATACATTATTCCTGATAACTTTTACCCAATAACTATTCACTGCAAGGCTATGCCTCGCTCGGCCAAAACTGGTCGGTCAGTTTCGATGCAATGCCCGTTTCCTGCGGTTCAAAGCAGTCGGCCAGCATTTTCCAACCGAGGTCGAGCGCCTCTTCAAGCGGGATGTTGACGGACAGCGCCATCATTTCTTTTTCAAAACGGTCGCCATACTTGAGCAACTTGGTATCCCATGCGCTCATGCGGAACCCCATCGACTGTTTCTCGAGCGTCTCTTTGAAGGAGGCATAAAGCTGAATCATGGTATCCATGATGGTGCGGTGGTCATCACGGGTTTTATCGTTGACCTGCTGTTTCAATCGGGAAAGCGAGCCAAACGGCTCAATGCGTCCGTTTTTGAGATAAAACTGCCCTTCGGTAATGTAACCGGTGTTATCCGGAACCGGATGAGTTACATCGCCACCCGGCATCGTGGTCACCGCCAAAATGGTGATGGAGCCGGAGCCTTCGAAGTCGACTGCTTTTTCGTAACGCGAAGCGAGCTGCGAGTAGAGGTCGCCGGGATAACCGCGGTTGGAGGGGATCTGCTCCATGGTGATGGCAACTTCTTTCAGGGCGTCGGCGAAGTTGGTCATATCGGTCAACAAAACCAGCACACGCTTATTCTGCAAGGCAAACTGTTCCGCGGTAGCCAGCGCGATATCGGGAACGAGCGTACATTCGACGATCGGGTCGGCGGCGGTATGTACGAAGAGCACCGAGCGCGAGAGTGCGCCGTGTTCCTCCAAGAAGTCGCGAAAGTAAAGATAGTCATCGTGCTTAAGGCCCATGCCACCGAGAATGATGATATCGACTTCAGCCTGCAGGGCGATGCGGGCAAGTAATTCGTTGTAGGGCTCCCCTGCCACCGAGAAAATAGGAAGTTTCTGCGACTCAACCAGCGTGTTAAACACGTCGATCATCGGGATTCCGGTGCGAACCATATTGCGCGGAATAATGCGTTTGGCCGGATTGACCGACGGCCCGCCGATCGGGATCATGTTTTCGGTAATTTCCGGCCCCTTGTCGCGCGGGACACCGGAACCGGTAAACACGCGACCCATGAGATTTTCCGAGAACGGAACCTGCATCGTATGGCCGAGAAAACGGACTTTCGCGTCGGTGGCAATTCCGCGACTTCCGGAGAAAACCTGCAAATAAACCCGGGGCCCTTCGAGACGAATGACCTGAGCGAGCGACGTGCCGAATCCGGAGGTGACCTGAGCCAACTCCCCGTTGATGATGTCTTCGGCGCTGACCACAATCACACTTCCTGCGATCTGTTCAATACGGTGATAAACCTTATGCATAATTTTTCTCTCCGATAATAAACGGGCTCGGCCCGTTTATTCGTAGCTGGTTACTGCCGCGATCTGGTGATCGAGCTTTTCTTCCTGTTTTTTAAATTCGTCCGAGTCAAACGCAATCTGATTCCAGTCGCGGGCGGCCTGAGTGAGGGTCTGGAAGAAGGCACGCGCGGCTTCTTTGTCGGTAAACTTGAGGTTCGTCTTCAAAAACCGGGAAATGTATCCAAAGACATGCGTTTGGCGAGCCACCGGCGTAGCGGAATCGACCTCGTTAAACGCGTTCTGTTGCAGATAAACCGAGTCGAGATATTCGCTTTTCAGATAGACGATAAAGTCCTCAATGGAGGTTCCCTCTTCGCCAACCACTTTCATCATCTGACCGACCTCACTGCCCACACGCAGCATACGGCGGGCGGCCTCAAGCTCTTCGTCGTCCACCACACTGGGGTATTTGCTCCAGCTTTCGAGCGGGTCGATCGCGGGGAAACGTCGCGCGTCGGAACGGGCGCGACTCAGGCCATGGAACGCACCAACCACTTTAAGCGTTCCCTGCGTAACCGGTTCTTCAAAGTTGCCGCCGGCCGGGGAAACCGTGCCGCCGATCGTAACCGAACCGGTTTCGCCGTTATGGAGGCGAACCACCCCGCCGCGCTCGTAAAAAGAGGCGATCACGGATTCGAGGTAAGCCGGGAAGGCTTCTTCGCCGGGAATCTCTTCGAGACGGCCAGACATTTCGCGCAAGGCCTGCGCCCAGCGGGACGTGGAGTCAGCCAACAGCAGGACGTCGAGCCCCATCTGGCGGTAGTATTCAGCCAACGTCGCACCGGTATACACAGAGGCTTCGCGAGCGGCTACCGGCATGGAGCTGGTGTTACAAATAATGATCGTGCGTTCCATCAGGCTCTTGCCGGTCCTCGGGTCGGTCAGCTCTGGAAATTCGCGAAGCATTTCCACCACCTCACCGGCACGCTCGCCGCAAGCGGCGACGATCACTATATCGACGTCGGCGTGACGGCTAGTGATCTGCTGAAGCACCGTTTTGCCAGCCCCAAACGGACCGGGAATGCAATAGGTTCCGCCACGGGCGACGGGAAAAAAAGTGTCCACAATGCGCTGAGAAGTGGCCAGTGGATCAGTCGGACGCAGACGTTCAGCATAGCACTGGATCGGCATTTTTACCGGCCAGACCTGCATCAGCTTCACGTCGTGGTCGCGGCCTTTGTCGTCGGTGACCACCGCGACGGTATCCACAACGGTGTATTCGCCGGCGGCTTCAACCGACTTAACAGTCATATGGCCCGGCAAGCGAAACGGCACCATGATTTTATGATCAAAAATTCCTTCAGGGACGGCTCCGACGGCATCGCCGGCAACCACTTTATCGCCGACATGGGCGGTCGGCGTAAACGCCCATTTAGTTTCGCGCGGAAGCGGATCGAGATATTTGCCGCGCTGCAGGAAAAATCCACACTCCTCAGCCAACGCCGGAAGCGGATTTTGGAGACCGTCGAACACCTGTGTCAGCAGGCCCGGCCCGAGCTCCACCGAAAGCAGATTGCCGGTGAACTCCACCTCATCACCCACTTTCAGACCGACTGTATCCTCAAACACCTGCAGGTCGGCATTGGTTCCACGTATGCGAATAACCTCAGCCTTGAGCTGGACATCCCCCAGCTTCGCAAAACCCACCTCATTCTGAATCACGGGGTTTTCAAATGCCACCGTCAGCAGGTTTCCGTTTACTCCAACAATTTTGCCTACATTCATGATAATTAGTTATTCGTTATTGGTTATTGGTTATTGGGCTCTTCAAGCGCAACAAGAACCAGATTCTCTACATTTTCCTGCCCGATCGAATCATCCATCCCCGCCCAGCGCTCGGCGATGCGAACTTTGACTGCGAAGGTGAGGATGGCGGCGAAGCCGAACGGTGCCGCGACAGCCAACTCATCGACCAGCGTCCAGCGGGCGCGGTCGAGCTCCATCTCCTGCTCCAGCGGATCAGGGCGAGTGAACGCATCGGTCACCATTTTTTCAATTGTAGCGCTGAACCCATCATACGGTTGCAGAAAGCGGGCCGCATCGGTGTTGCGGTTTTTGGCGCGCACCCGCACAACCGCATCGCGCAGCTGCACTTCGCCGTTCCACCATGCGGACGCGCAGCCGATCATGGTTGGCTCGCGGTTTTCGAGCACCGCATCAATAATCTCCAGCTCATCCTCCGACAGCCAGCCGATGCAGGCCGCACGGAACGCTTCTGCGCCCATCGGCGGTTTTTCGCCGATACGCAGAGTCGGAAGCGATGAAACTAGATACCAGTGATCCATAGAAAATTCTCAATACGTAATGCTCAACTCTCAATGTTCAAGTGTAAGCATCTTTGCATTCAGGCCTTTCGTTGTTAATTGAGCATTGAAAATTGATTGTTGATCATTCGCCGCTAGGCGCGACGCCTTTGGCGACGCGGCCAACGATGTCGGCCAGTTTCGGGCGTAGGAAAGCGGTTAGTGCTTCGGCGATGGCCTCCTGGGTAAAATCGAGATAAACATGGTCGTCTGCAAAGCTGACCTTGAAGCCTTTGAGGATTTCGTTGTCCACTTGTAGCTCAATTCCCTCAACCATCTTGTCGGAATACTTCGATGCGAAAAACTTCACGAGCTCATCCTGATCGGCTTCGCCGACCAGCAGCTCAATCCGAGTCTCGCCATGCTGTTCAGCACAAGAGGCCGCCATGCTGATCATCATTTTTTCAAGCACCTCAATCCCGAGCGCTTCGTCGACGGATGCCGTGACGATTTGGGAGAGAATGTTTTCGATGCCCTGCCCAACCGTGATGAGCACGTCACGCGCGGATTGTTCGAGCGTAGCAATACTACGCTGCGTGAAAACCTCGGAATCGGTTTCCGCCTTGGCGACCAGCGCTTTGGCTTTTTCTTCGGCTTCGCGCACCATCTGCGCGGCTTTTTCCTTGGCCTGCGCGAGAATCTCGGCGGCTTCGGCTTCGGCCTTGTCGACCCCCTCTTTGCGGATCTGATCCAGTAACGGTTGCAGTTCTTCAGCCATAACATTCTCCATGTTTTTTAAAATTCAGAGTGGCAATATTATTCTTTGATCCGCCCCCTGCAAGGATCAAATCAATAAAAACATATCGATTCATAAAACATCCTTCATCACCCGACCCGTTTCAATATCGAGCCGGTTCAGCACCAACTGACAGGCAATGTATGATGACGCGTAGCCGGTGCGCGCCCGCACCAGATCGGTCTGCGCCTCATTCAGACGGGTAATGGATACGGCTCCGGCACGATAGGCTTTTTCGATGCTATCGCGCACCCGGGTGGACAACTCATATATTTTTTTCTGCCGTCCAAAAACCTCTGTGGCCGTTTCCGCTTCGTCGATACGCTGGCGCAGTACCGAGCGAATAGACAGACGCAACGCCTCCTGCTGATCTTCCAACGCGCACATTTCAGCCTGCGCTTGTTTAACCATATTGATTTTACGACCGCCGGCGAACAGATCCCATTTAACGGTAATTCCAACGAACGAATCATAATCGCCATAGTTCTCAACGACCGATCGGTCTTCGGTTTCCGTATAAGTCATGGAACCGGTCAGCGCGACCTTCGGCAGCAGGTCGCCTTTCGCGGCACGAACCTGCTGTTCAAGGGCAAGCCGTCCCGACTGCATGGCTTTGTAATCCGGCCGATTGCCAAGCGCATACTGCAGTTCTAGATCAAGTTCTGGGACGGCTCCGGGAAGGTCGAACCCCGCGGCAACGGGCCGGAGGCCTTCCGACAGCTGCGCGTCGGGCAGCGCCATCAGCTCGGCCAGTACTGCGCAAGCGATTTTGTAGTCAAGCTGGGTCTGCAGCATTGAATTTTCGGCCCGGAGCGCACGAATGGAAAAATTGTACACGTCCGCCTCCGGCAACATTCCGACGTCGAACCGTTTTTGCGCATCCCCCTCCAAATTGGTGTTGAAGGCGTAATCCTGCTCGGCGACTTCAATATTCTGCATAGCCAACTGCGCCTGACGGAATGAGACCGTGGCCGAAAGAATGAGGAGACGGCGGGTTTCATCGGCTAGCTCACGCGATTGTTGTAGGCCGTATTTTGCGGAAAGCGAACGCGCCTCACGGGCGAAGCCGTCAAACAGCAACCAGCTGGCCTGCAACCCACCAGACGCTTGTTTCATGCTATCGTTGTAACGATTCGTGATGTCGCTTTCCGGATGCACACTGACATCCATGTAGCCAATGCTTCCCGCAAACGAAACTGTCGGCAAGTAGGCGGAATGCGCTTGTTTAAGCACGGCCTCAGCAGACGCAATGCGCTGAAGCGATTCGCGCACCGACGGATTGGCGGACAGCACCGCAGCGCGCGTTTCCGCCAGAGTCAGGCCATTGGGTTGCGCCATCAGTAGCGATGGCGCAAAAAATATTAAAATTAATAATTTTTTCATTTCAAATCTCCTACAAATGTTTGTGATCAACCTCAATGCGATAAACCATTAAATAAACAACCGGCACAACAATCAGGGTAAGGAAGGTGGCCGCAGAGAGCCCCCCCATGATGGTAACCGCCATTCCGGAATAGAGCGGATCCGCCAGAAGCGGCGCCATTCCAAGAATCGTCGTTCCGGCGGCCATCATGACCGGGCGCATGCGGCTGACCGACGAGTCGAGCACTGCTTTATATTCCGGCACACCGCGCCGCAGCTGCAACTCGATTTCATCGATCAGTACAATCGCATTCTTAATGATCATTCCGGAGAGCCCGAGGAACCCGAGAATGCACATAAAGCCGAATGGTAGCCCGGTCAAAAGAAGAGCGGCAGTCACCCCGATAATCGAGAGCGGCACCGTCATAAAGATGATCAATGGGCGGCGAACCGAGTTGAACAGCCAAATGGTGATCACAAACATACCGAGCATACAGATTGGGAAGGTTGCCTTCAGAGGAGCCTGCCCCTCACCGGACTCCTTGAATTCGCCAGCCCATTCGAAATGGTAATCGGAAGGGATCTCAATCGCTTCAACCTGACCCTTAATCTTCAGGCGCAAGGCGTTCGGGAGACCGGCCACCGGATTGCACTGTACGGTGATGGAGTTGCGGCGGTCACGGCGCTTAACCAGCGGCCACTCCCATTCGTTTTTCACGCTAGAAACGACCTGCCCAATCGGGACAAATGTTTTGTTGGCAGAACTCCACACCTGCACATCGTCAAAGTTGTCAACGGTGGTTCGTTCCTTTTCCGGCAGGCGCATCATAATTGGAATCAGCTCATTTCCCTCGCGGTAAAGTCCGCCGACGATCCCGTTGAAGTTGAGCTGCAGAGATTGCGACAAGTCCGAACGGGTTACACCGACACGACGCGCCTGAGTTTCAGAAAATTCCGGGCGCAGCACATGAACGGGCTGCCGCCAGTCCAAACGGGCATCTTTGGCCGTCGGCTCCAACCGGATAATATCGAGAGCCTGCCGCGCGAGATCTTCAAGAACTTTCTTGTCCGACCCCATGAAACGAGCTTCCACTAGAAACGACATCGCGGGTCCATTGGGGATGGTATTGCAATACGGTTCAGAGTTGGGAAAGTTTTCGCGAAGATACCCACCGACCATCTCAATCAGTCCAGCCATATTGCGATAATCATCGACCTCAACAAGCAGCATGCCGTAACTGGTGTTCGGAGTTTCATAATTGAAGGAAAGATGGAAGCGAAGCGAACCTTCCCCCGCAAAGCTGGTAACGTTTTTTACGCCTTCCATATCGCGAACGTGATTGCTGATCTGTTCGAGATCCGCCGAGGTCCGGTCAATGTGCGTCCCGTCGGGGAGCCAGTAGTTGATATAGAAGTACGGTGTGGTTGAGCCACCGAAGAAGGATTGCGGAACGGTTTTAAATCCGATCATGGCCACCACGAGCAGACCAACCGTCGCGCCAATCGTGATCAGGCGATGCTTGACGGCACTGTGCAGCAGCCTGCGATAGCGGCGAAACATCGGTTTGTCGAAGGGATCCGCTCCATGGGTCTCTGGAATCTTCAAAAACCAAACACAAAAAAGCGGAGCAATCGTTACCGCGAGCACCCAACTAAGCGACAGGGAAATGGCCATTACATAAAACAATGACTGACAAAACTCCCCGACATTCCCGGGGGCAAAACCGATCGCCGTAAAGGCCAGGATCGCAATAAGGGTCGCGCCGAGTAATGGCCATTGCGTATCACGAACCACATCCGCCGCCGCTTCTTCCCGACTTTCGCCACGTTCGACGCGAACCAGAATGCCGTCAGAAACCACGATGGCATTGTCCACCAGCATCCCCAGAGCAAGAATCAGCGCACCCAGCGAGATTTTCTGCAGGGTGATATCCATGACATACATGCCGAGCAGCGTCCCGCAAATATTTAACAACAGCACGGCCCCGATCAGCAGCCCGCTTTGCCAGCCCATGAAAAACATGAGCAACACGACCACGATGACGACGGCCTCAATCAGATTAAGCACAAACCCGTTCACCGCGCCGGTCACCATGTCGCTCTGATAATAGATGGCGTGCAGTTTCATCCCGTCCGGGGCTATCGGCTCGAGCTCTGCCAGTTTCTCGCGAATCGATTCACCCATGGTCACCACATTGCCGCCGGCCACCGTAGAGATTCCGATTCCAATGGAAGGCTCCCCGTTAAACTGCATGCGGTTGCGCGGCGGATCGTAGTAGCCGCGTTTCACCGTGGCGATATCCCCAAGCCGGACCAGACCGTCTTTACCACCCACATAGAGATCGGCGATCATCTGCTCGCCGGAAAAGTCGCCCGTTGGCATGATTCGCAGATAATTATCATCCACATTAACCTGACCGCTGGACTGAACGACATTTTGCTGTTGCAGGGTCGACGCAATGGATTGAGGGGAAAGACCCAGCTCGGTCAAACGGGCGCGATTAAATTCCACATAGATGACTTCCTGTTGAAGCCCCCAATAATTGACTTTTGCCACGTCATCGCAGGAGAGCAACTCCGTTTTAAGCACTTCAGCGTGATCCTTCAGCTCGGCATAGGTGTACCCCTCACCGGTCAGGGCAAAAAAGACCCCAAATACATCACCAAAATCATCGTTGACGACAGACGGCCCCGCCCCGGGAGGCAACGTCCCCTGTATATCGCCAACTTTGCGTCGCAGTTCGTCCCATACCTGAGGAAGCTCTGCGCTGGCATACGCATCCTGAATATCGACGTAAACCATGGAGGTCCCCGCCTGCGACGTTGAATAAATTTCTTTGATCTGCCCCATGGCCTGAACGGCCTCTTCAATGGAATCCGTCACTTCCTCTTCGACTTCTGCCGGACTAGCTCCCGGATATTGAGTAATAACCAATGCGGTTTTAATGGTAAAATCCGGATTTTCAAGCCGACCCAGTTTCTGGTAGGAGATCAATCCAGAGACAATCAGAAAAATGGTCATAACGACCATCACCGTACGTTTTTTTAAAGCAAATACTGCGGGATTCATAACAAAATTTCCTTTAACGAATCGCTGCTGTTTTCAGCGGCAGGTTTTCATGAATCAGACGGCTGCCGGAGACGACCACCCGCTCGCCTTCAACCAGCCCGTCGGTGATGATCACCCGCGACGCACCGGTCAGCTTCCCTTCCGTCACGCGGCGCGGTTCGGCACAATTGCCGGATTCGCCGTAGACCCAGACCAGGGAGCTCCCGTCAGCCCGGACCGAAAGGGCTGATGCGGGAATCGTGACTGCCGATGACGGACAGGAAGGAGTATTCCAGGAAACAGTAGCCGACATCCCGGGCAGAATTCGAAATCCTGCCGGAGCAAAAAATTCAAAGGTAACCCCGTACGTGCGGGTCAGAGGATCGGCCGACGAGCTCCATTCCGTCAGCCGGGCGTCAAACTCTTTTCCAGGGATTGAGGGGAAGGAAACCCTCGCAACCGTATCCTCATTCAAAGAAAACCCAACGATTTCATTCTCCGGTACACTGACGGTCACTTCCAGTGCCTGAATACTGTGGAACCGAAGTACAACGTCACCGCTACGAATCATTTCGTGATTTTCAACGAGTTGTTCTGAAACCGTTCCGTCATACGGAGCCAGCAGCGAGGTATCCTCCAATGCATGACGGGCTATCTGAAGCTGTGCGTTCAACGTCTTTACCGAAGCGATTGCGGCGTCCTGCGTACTGGTGGAACTATCAAAATCGGACTGAGGAACCACCTTTTCCTTAAAGAGTTTTGAAATACGAGCGTAGTCCTGTTGCGCCTTATTCTGAAGCGCCGCAGCCCCGGCCAGTTGCGCCTCCAATGATTGAATGCGATCTTCAAAGTCGCGAGGATCGATCTGCATCAGCAAATCGCCTTTTTTAACCGGCTCCCCCTGCGTGACCTTCACCTGAACCAGCGGTCCGCCGACACGGAACGAGAGAGCGGACTCGTCCGCTGCCTTTACAATCCCGGGATAACTGCGTCTCTTGTCAGCAGTTAACGCCTGGACCCGCTCCGTTTTCACCGGTCGCGGCGAATTTTGCAACGCAATCTTCGTATCCGCCTCCGCTTGCGCCGCCCGCTTTTTGGCCGCACCGGAAATCAATACTCCCGCAACAGCCAGTACCAGAACGCCGCCGATAAGCCCCGTAATCAATCGTTTATTCAACTTCATCAAAAATCCCCTTAAATCCTTTAATCTTGCGGCAGTCCCATCAACAACTGAGTCTGCTTAACCAGTAAATCTTCCATTTTCTGCAAATAGTCTTCCGAGTATTCTTTAACCCGCAACTGTTTCAGAAAGGTTTTTTTATAATGTGCATGCACAAAAATCGGCATTTTCAGTGCGATGCCATGCAGGAAAACATCCTCATCCGACATTTCCGGATCGAGCAAACTAAAGAAGCGAGAGGTGCTATTCATATCTGGATTCATCACCTCTGCCTTGAAGATATCGGACAAAACATCATCACGCTGCAACAGCTGATAAATCACCTGCGCGTGCCAGTCGGGACGATTCGAGCGAAACAAACTCGTAATTTCACCCGCAATGACAATCCGCAGTGCCTGTGAGAACTCCTCGGGAGTCGACTTGTCACTCAACTCCCCCATCGCATTGCGGAACCCTTTATCCACGCAACCGTCCACCGCATCGCGAACAACGGCCTCAAAAAAACCTTCTTTACTGCCAAAATGATAATGAATGCTACCAATATTCTCTCCGGAGAAATCAGCCACCGCCCGGGTCGACACATTGTCAATTCCGACCTCTGCGGCCAGCTCACCGGCCGCGTTAATCATTTTCATTTTCGTGGTGTCACTGGAAGTGTAGGTCGTCATATGGCTCTCCATGATTTAATCATTCGACTAAATTTAGTCAACTGACCAATTTAGTCAACTGATTAAATCAAAAAAATATTCGGCGATGGCCGCATCACCTTCACCGCGCGCAACAGTAAAAAGAACAAAACCTATTTCGTCGTCCTCGGCGTCTTTGAATTCATCCACCGCGTCCTACTACACATTCCGCCGCCCGGCTTCATGAAAATCCGCTTCTACGGTTTCCTGAAAAAAAGGTGGAAAAGGTGTCATCCCCATTATTTTAGTATTAAGGGCTGACAAATAGGGTCTGCAGGGATGGAACAAGGGCATGAGAAGAGTGCCTCGAATTAAATTCTGCGACGCGGTGTATCATGTGATGTGTCGCGGGAACCGGCCGAGCTGAAGGAAGCACTAAAATAATAGGACTGACACCTTCGATGACACCTTCGACACCTTCGACTGACACCTTCGATTTGACCGGAACCTCTAATGGGTGACACCTTCGACTGACACCTTCGACCTTCGATGACACCTTCGACGCCGTCGCCGAAGGCTAGGCTGATTCCCCGCGGTCTCTGCGGCTCTGCTAGAAAAACTAGATTTCCTCTTCGTCTTCTTCGGTGACGCGCAGGATTTCTTCGACGGTGGTAATGCCGTCGAGGACTTTGCGCCAGCCGTCGTCGCGCAGGGTGTGGAGACCGTGTTTGAGCGCTTCGCGTTTGATGTCGCCGGCGGCGGCGCGATTGATGATGAGCGGGCGAATGTGATCGTCGACGCTGAGGATTTCATAGATGCCGGTGCGGCCTTTGAAGCCGGAGCCACGGCAGTCGTCGCATCCAACGGGCTCATAAATTGATTTTGTTTCGAGCTCTTCAAGGGGGAAGCCCTCTCTTTTGAGAAATTCGCGTTTGGAGACATCGATTTCAACCGGCTTGCGGCAGGTCGGGCACAGACGGCGGATCAGGCGCTGGGCGACGATTCCTTCGACGGATGAAGCGACGAGGAAAGGCTCGATGCCCATGTCGAGCAGACGATTGACACTTCCGGCGGAGTCGTTGGTGTGCAGGGTGCTGAAGACAAGGTGACCGGTAAGCGCGGCGCGGATGGCGATTTCGGCGGTGTCGCGGTCGCGGATCTCACCGACCATGATGACGTCGGGATCCTGGCGCAGGAAGGTGCGCAGGGCGTGGGCGAAGGTAAGGCCGATTTCGGGCTTCATCTGCACCTGATTGACGCCGGCCATTTCGTACTCGATCGGGTCTTCAGCCGACATAATGCGCAACTCGACGGAGTTAATGGTGTGGAGCCAGGCGTAGAGCGAGGTGGATTTTCCGGAACCGGTGGGGCCGGTACAGAGCAGGATGCCGTGCGGGCGGGTGATCATGCGTTTCAGCACTTTTTCGTCGTCGGGGGCGAGGCCGAGCTGGTCCATACCAATCATGCCGCTGCCGCGCAACAGCAGACGCAGACTAACGCTTTCACCGTAGACGGTGGGCATGGTGGAGACACGGACGTCAATCTCTTCGCCCTGAATGCGCAGACTGATGCGACCGTCCTGCGGCAAGCGTTTTTCGGCGATGTCCATGTTGGCCATCACTTTGATGCGCGAGATGATGGAGGACTGAAAGCGCTTCAGCGTGGCGGGAACCGGGGTTTGATGCAATACGCCGTCAATGCGGTAGCGGATGCGCAGATCGATTTCCATCGGCTCAATGTGAATGTCGGTGGCGCGGTTCTGGTGCGCTTCCCAAATGATCTGGTTAACAAATTTAACGACGGAGGCTTCCTGGTCGAGATCGCCCAGATCCTGCTTGAGCAGCGCGTCGCCGTCGAGGTCGATGCGATCGTCGTCCTGCATCATGCGATCGAGGGTTTCGGCGCCGACCCCGTAGAGCTGTTTGGCGGCGAGTTCAATATCGCCGCCCGGGCTGAGCGCAAGTTTGATGCGTCCGCCGGTGACGAGGCGCAGGGCATCGATCAGACCGGGCTGCAACGGGTCGGATGTGGCAATGCGAAGAATTCCGTTTTCCTCGGCCACAGGTATGATGTTGTACTGAAATACCGCTTTGGGCGGCACTTTGCTGAGAATCTCCTCCGCAATCTCGGCCTGTTTGAGCCGCATGAAGGGCAGATCCATTGCTTCGGCCAGCTTTTCGAGGAAGAGCTCATCCTTGACGCCGGATTGCTCGACGACGGTTTGGACAAATTCGCCGCCCGCTGCCGCCACAGCCTGAAGAAGCTCTTCGACCTGCTCGTCGGCGAACAGTTCGGTCTGCTTCAGTAATGTGGCTAGCTGGCCGTTTTGCATAATGCGGGTGCTCCGTTCAGCGAACGATACCAATTTTCGAGTCGCGAATAAAGTCGAGCAGGTAGTTTACTTCTGGTGTGGCGGGTAGCTCCTTTTCGATTTTTTCAATCGCCTCAGCCAGCGGAAGTTTCTGACGATACAGAATCCGGTAGGCTTCTTTGATCGCCGCGCGCGACTCCTCAGAAACGCCGCGTCGCTCCATGCCGATTTTATTGATGCCGCGGATCTGAATATCGAGTCCGTCGGCGATCATGAACGGCGGCACATCCTTAGTCGCTTTGGTATACGCCCCGAGAAAGGCCATTTTGCCGATGCGGCGGAACTGAACCGCTCCGCACAGCCCTTCAATGATGGCGAAATCTTCGACAATCACATCGCCGGCGAGCTGGGTGCCGTTGGCGATGATGACTTCGTTGCCGATTTTACAGGCGTGGGCAACATGGCTGTAGGCCATCAGCAGGCAGCCGGAGCCGACTTCCGTCATTTCGCCGTCATGGGTTCCCGCGTTGATGGTGACGCATTCGCGCATGACCGTACGATCGCCAATGATGACCCCGGGGGCTCCGCCTTCATATTTGAGGTCCTGTGTCCTTCCGCCAATGCGGGCGAATGGATGGATGACGCACTCGTTACCGATGGTGGTGTAGCCGTCGACAACCGCGTGCGCCATCAGCTCGGTTTTGTCACCGATCTTCGCATGCGGGCCGACCACGCAGTAAGCGCCCAGCTTGACGCCTTCGCCGAGCACGGCGCCCTTTTCAATAATGGCGGTGGAATGAATATCGCTCATAGTGATTATCCTGCGGAGCTGAACATTAGGTCGGCTTCGGAGACGAGTTGCTCGCCAACAAAGGCTTTGGCGTGCACCTTAGACAGGCGCGGCTTGGCTTTGATGATTTCAATTTCCATGCGAAGCTGATCTCCGGGCACAACCGGACGACGGAAGCGGGCGTTATCGATCGCGGCGAAATAGGAGATCTTACCCTCGCCGCCGAACATGCGGTTGAGCAGGATGCCAGCGACCTGCGCCATGGCTTCCATCTGAAGAACGCCGGGCATCACCGGCTGACCCGGGAAGTGTCCCTGGAAGAACAGTTCATTAAAGGTAAGGTTTTTAATACCGACGATCCGCTTTTCGTCATCACACTCCAGAATACGGTCGACGAGCATAAAGGGATAGCGGTGCGGAAGAATTTCAAGAATTTCCTGTATATCAAGTGCTGGCATAACAGTTTAGCTCCTTCTATTGGGGTTTCAAATTGAGGCGTGATTATCTGCAAAAGCCCCTGCCGGTTCAACGCTTAAGCTGATTTTTGTCCATCTCTTCCAACGCGGGACATCCCTCAGCGACACGCCAGGTATGCGGAAAGTTGCGGCACTGCTCTGGGCGGGCCTCGTAGAATGCGCATCCGTCCTCTTTAAGAAAGATGCAACGACCGTCCGAATGCTCCATGAGACTCAACTGGCGGCGGTTTGACGCCAGCACAGTATAACGCCTGATGAACCCCTCCTCGGACAAGCCGGTCGCCGCTGCCATCCGCGCAATATCCTCCTGCGTAAGCAAAACATGCCCCGGCCAGCGGCAGCACGTACCGCATCGCTGACATGTAAATGAAAGACCTGATGTTTTCTGTGTCATACAAACCCGACAGTTATTTGGGGCGAAGATATTGACATAACCCCTGTTAAATATGAGTATCTACTTTTACCTGTCCCAAATCAGGACAGGAAGAAGTTCACAACCTGAGGGAGAATTCTGACATGACCAAAACTAAAAGAGCCAGCCTTTTCATCGCAGCAGCCGTTCTGATTGCGCTAACCGCCGGATGTTCAAAGGAAAAAGCACCGGAATTTGAAGAAGTCGATTTGACACAGGTTGCCGACCTTTTTGAAAAACCGTTGCAGCCGAACCCCCTCGCCCTAGCGCCGGAAGACGTCATTGTAACGGTTGAAGGCGAAGACATCACCCACGGCGAAATCATGCAAGCCGTACAAGCGACCATGATGCAGCTTAGCCGTCAGGTTCCGCCGCAGAAACTCTCACAGATGTATAGTCAAGTTTACCAAAACATGACCGACAGCCTGATCGCCAACATCCTACTCAGCAAAGCCGCTGAAAACTCCAGTCTGGCAGTCAGTGACGAAGAGCTGAGCGAAGAAATCGAAAAAATCAAAGCCGCCGCGCCGGAGGGCCAGAGCCTCGAAGACGCTCTGGCGGAAAACGGACTCAATCTTGAAGAGTGGAAAGACAACCTGCGCTCGCAAATGCTCGTCAGCAAACTGGTGGATGAAAAAACGGCTGACGTCGCAGAAGCAACTCCCACTGAAATCGCCACGTTCTATAAGGAAAACCTCGACTCCTTCAACGTGCCGGAAAACGTGACCGCCAGCCATATTCTGATTGCCTTCACCGAGGAAGACACCGATGAAACCAAGGCTCAGAAAAAAGAAAAGCTGGAAGCAATCCAAGAACAAATCGCAGGCGGCGCCAGCTTTGAAGAGCTGGCCACAGCCCACTCCGACTGCCCTAGCAGTCAGCACGGCGGCGAGCTCGGTTCCTTCGAACGCGGACAGATGGTTCCGGAATTTGAAGAAGTGGCTTTCAGCATAGAGCCCGGCGTTGTCAGCGATATCGTCGAAACCAGGTTTGGCTATCACCTGATCAAAGTGGCTGACCGCCAGCCCGAAAGCGTCCGTTCCCTAGCCGACGTCAACGAACAGTTGAAAAGCTATCTCACCGGCCAGAAAAAACAGAAAGCACTGGTCAGCTACATCCAAACGCTGCGTGAAACCGCCGATGTGGTTATGCAGAAACAGGACATGGATGCCGGAGAAGCTGAGTAAGCCTGCCCCATCCATACTGAAAACAAAAAAGCGCTCCCTTGGGGCGCTTTTTTTCATGTCCGGAATGTCCTTCGACTCCCTTGCGGTCGCTCAGGACATTTGCCTCGTTCGAGATCGAAATGGCCCGCCATGAGCGAGCTCGCAAAGCGAACGAGTCGAATGGTGCACCCGAGAGGAGTCGAACCTCCACGCCGTTGCCGGCACAAGGACCTGAACCTTGCGTGTCTGCCATTTCACCACGGGTGCATTTAGAAAGCGCGTAATTAAACAGGAACTATTTCCAAAGTCAACGCTTCCAAAACGATTTTCTTTCCTCCTTGTTACTTCCCCCTGCCCTGCCTATACTTCGCTTCTTACTAGAGCAGATTTGTAGCAAACGGAAAGGTTCAGAAGTTGTGCTGAAGATAGACGAAAAATCATGGAAAGCCCTGAAGACCAAGCTTGCCCGATCCAAGGTGATCGAAAAGTTGGACATGGGTGATTCCGAAAAAGAATACGTCCATTCCCGCGGCGTCGACATTCTGCAGTTACACGCCGCCGACTTCGTCCGCAAGCGCCTTGCCCCGGCAGAGCCGAAAAATGACGGCCGTCAAACCCCGCTGAAAGGACACCCCGTTTTTATCGCCCAGCACGCCACCGGAACCAGCGATCGAAAAAAACTTCAGAAATTCCACGGCATCAAACAAGGCGTCGAACTCACCGATAAAGAGATTTCCTACATTGTCGATGTCATTATCCTCTGGATCGAAGAACAGATCGGCAAACCCGCCTGATTTCTTAACCTTGCAGGCCTTGGCGAACCGCGAAACGCCTCATCTGCGTTCTCACTTAATTCTGCAAACCCAACTTGTCCGCCAAAGCTTTAGCGAAGGAGGGTGTTATGGGCCCAGCCGCCGCCGAGGGCTTTATAGAGGCGAATGAGCGACAGCGTACTTTCACTTTGGCTCTGCACCTGCTGATCTTCTAGTTGAAGCTGTGTGCGCTGCGCGTCGAGTACGGTATCGAACGGTTCGAGTCCATTTTGATAGCGGTCATCCGCCAGATCGGCGGCGGTACGCGCAGCATCGGTCGCAGCGGTCAGCGCGTCGAGACGCAACTGCTCATTGCGGAAGGCGGTCAGCGCGTCGCGCGTTTCCTGCACGGCGGAGAGCACACTTTTTTCATAAGCGGCTAGCGCCTTTTCCTGAAGCGCCGTCTGCGCTTTGACATTGTTGCGGATCTGCCCGCTATGGAAGATGGCCCAACGCACCGACGGCCCGAAGCTACTCGAATCATTGCCCGACTCGCTCAACCCAGAAAAGCTCAACGCCTCGACCCCAATCGAGCCGCTAAGCATCAGCTTCGGGAAATAATCGGACTTGGCGATTCCAATGCGGGCGGTCTGTTCGGCCAGCTTGCGCTCGGCAACCCGCACGTCAGGACGGCGACGCAACAGATCTGCCGGAATGCCGGTGACATCTTCCATTGAGCCCTCAGGAATTTTCCAATCCTTGGAATTTATGACGCCGGAGGCGTTAAGTCGCTCATGCAGTGTGCCGGGCATTGCACCGGTCAGCACCGCCAGCGCGTTGAGCGTCCGCTCCACGCCGGTTGCGAGCGTTGGAACTGTCGCGCGGGTGCTTTCGAGGTTGGCGCGCGCCTGCTGCAGAGCCAGTTCGTTGATCAGTCCGCTGTCGAAACGCGACTGAAGCAGGTCGAAGGTTTCCTGCTGTAACGCCAGATTTTCCTGAGCGACGCGCAAGCGCTGCTGGACGGCGCGCAGCTGCACATAGGCCTGAGCGGTTTCGGCGGCGAGCGATACGTCAATGTCGGCACGCATTGCGTCCTGCCCCTGAAGGGTTGCTTTGGCCGCTTCGCTAGCGCGGCGCACACCGCCGAAAATGTCGAGCTCCCACGCGGCATCGAAGCCGGCGCTGTAGAGATCGCCGTCAATTGCCATCGGTACTTCGTCACTCGGACTGCTACGCGAAAAACTTCCGAACGCATCGATTTGTGGACCGAACGAGGAGCGAACCGCTCCGAGCTGCGCACGGGCGGCACGCACCGAGGCGATGGCCGATTTTGCATCCGGGCTATTGGTCAGCGCCTCGCCGACCAGCTCGGTCAGCATCGGGTCGCCCAACGTGGTCCACCATTCGGCGGGTGTTTCGAATTGTGCGTTTCCAACCATTGGAAGTTCCGGCGGCTCATAATCAGGCCCAACGGTCAGACAACCGCCAAAGAAGAACGGAATCACGAAGATGAGTAGCAGATGAAGCTTGTCCGTGCGCAGGCGGATTTTATGCCCTTTTTCGCGCAGGGTCTGGAACAGCACGTAGAGCGCAGGGACCAAAACGATACCAAAAAGTGTGGCGGCCATCATGCCCCAAAAAACAGTCGTACCGATCGCGCGGCGCGCGGCAGAGCCGGCCCCATGCGCAACCACCATCGGGAAGATTCCAAGAATGAAAGTAAAGGCGGTCATCAGCACGGCGCGAAACCGCTGCCCAGCACCGTCGGCGGCGGCGTCAATAATTGAAAGCCCCTCCTCGCGCCGGGTTTTAGAAAACTCGACGATCAGAATCGCGTTTTTGCTGGCCAGACCGACTAGCAAAATCAGCCCGAGCTGAGCATAGATACTGAGCGGCATGTGCAGGACAAATAGGGCCGCCAACGCACCGAACGCCGCCACCGAGGTCGAGAGAATCACCGGCAGCGGAATCGTCCAGCTCTCGTATTGGGCGACGAGGAACAGGTAACCAAACACCAGCGCCATCACCATGAGAACCCCGGCGCCACCAGCGGCTTTGGCTTCCTGATAACTGAGTCCGGACCATTCCAGATTGTATCCCGCCGGCAGAGCCGTTTTGGACATCTCGTTAACTTTCGCCATCACTTCTCCACTGCTAAAAATCGGAATCAGCATGGCGGTGATGGATGCGGACGAAAACTTGTTGTAGCGCTCGACGGTGCGCGGCGCGAGCGTCGGCGTGATGTTCAGTACGCTACCCAGAGGAACCATGGCTCCGGCGCGGCTTTTGACATACAGCGCTTCGATGTCCGCCCGCTGATCGCGGAAGATGCTGTCCGCCTGCACAACTACCCGGTTGACCTGACCCTCAAAGTTCACGTCATTGACATAGCGCGAACCAAAATTGTTCTGAAGCGCCGCAAAAATATCGCTGACGTCCACCTGCATCAGCGAGGCTTTCACGCGATCCACCTCCAGATAAAGATGCGGCGTGTTGGCGGCGTAACCGCTGAAGGCGAACATGGTCTCGGGCATCTGGTTGAGCTGCATCAAAAAGCTTTGCAGAACCCCATTGAGTTTTTGAGGATCATTGTCATCGATCGCCTGCAAACGAATGTCGAGACCGCCGCTGACGCCGAGCCCCATGATGGCGGGCGGCACAAAGGTGTTGATCTGCGCGCCAGGCACTGCCCCCAAACGACCCTGCAGTTTCTGCTGAAGGGCGGTCACCTCAAGCTCTGGACTTTGCCGTTTGTTCCAACTGTCGAGACCGAACAGGAAAAAGGCCACGTTTTCGCCGGAACCACTCATCATACTGAACCCCGTCACTTCCACACAGAAAGCGACCCCCGGCTCTTCTTGAAGCGGCGTAATTTCTGCCGCCATCAGTGCCTCGGTCTGTTCCCGAGTCGCGCCTTCCGGAAGTTGAACCGCGCCGAAGATCACGCCCTGATCCTCTTTTGGAAGGAAGGAGGTCGGGTTCATCGTACCCAGCAATACCGCCCCGCCCATGACGCCAAGCAAGATGACGGCCGTCAGCACGAGCCGCCGCGAGAGACTCGTGGCAGCGTGAACGTAGTGCCCGCGCACGCGGCCGAGACCCGTGTTGAACCAGCGCAACGGACCGTGCTGCTTCGGTTTGATCACATGCAACAGAACCCCGCACAGCGCTGGGCTAAGCGTAAGCGCATTGACGGTTGAGAAAAAGACGGCGGCGGAAATGGCAACGGCGAACTGCTGATAGATTTTGCCGGTAATGCCGCTAACAAAACCGATCGGCACAAAAATGGCGAGCAGCACCAGCGTGGTGGCAACGATCGCGCCAGTCACCTGCTCCATCGCTTTGATCGTGGCGGCTTTGTGATCGAGCCCCTCGACCTCCATCAGATGGAGCACACGCTCCACCACCACGATGGCATCGTCGACCACCAATCCGATGGCCAGCACGAGCCCGAATAAGGTCAACGTGTTAATGCTGTAACCGAAGACCATCAACACGCCAAAGGTCGCGCACAGCGAAACGGGAATGGTCATCATCGGCACCAGCGTGGCACGCCAGTCCTGCAAAAAAATGTAGCAGACAATGATCACTAGAAAAATCGTCAGCAGCAGTGTGGTGGCGATCTCCCGAATACTAGAGCGGACAAAGTCGGTGGCATCGTACGGCAGAACAATATCCATGCCGGAGGGGAAGCGGGCGCTCAGGCTATCGAGTTCCTCGCGCAGGGAGTCCATCGCTTCGAGCGCGTTGGAGCCGGCAGAACGGCTGACGCCGATGGCCACCGCACGCTTGCCGTTGTATTTGGCGCCGAACAGATAGCTGTCGGCCCCCTTCTCGATGCGGGCGACATCTTTGAGTGCGACCACCGCGCCGTCGCTACCTGTTCGCACCACGATGTCCTTGAAGCTTTTCACATCATTCAAACGCCCCTGAGCCTTGAGGGTGTACACCATGGCTCCATTGCCGGGCGCGCTGCCGACCGAACCGACCGAGGCTTGAATATTCTGGTTGCGGATCGCGGCGATCACATCGTCGGCACTCATGCCAAGCGCGGCGATACGGTCGGTATCCATCCAAACGCGCATACTATATTTTGGCGCATAAACCTGAGCGCGACTGACGCCGGGAATGCGTTCGAGTGCGGGCTGAATTACCTTGTAGGTGTAATCGCTCAAATACAGTTCATCGCGCGAGTTGTCCGGCGACTGGACCATAATGAACCCGAGCATATCGGAGGATTCAGTTTCGACAGTGACGCCCTGTTGGGTGACTTCGCTCGGCAGCATCGGCTCCGCCTGCGCGACGCGGTTTTGCACCTGCACCTGAGCGATGTCGGGATCGGTGCCGACCTCGAAGGTGACGGTCAGCGCATAGCCGCCGGAACTATCGGATGACGACGACATATAAATCATGTTATCGACCCCGTTGACGGCGTCTTCGATGGGGCTGGCGACGGTGTTGGCCAGCACTTCAGCCCCCGCGCCCGGATAAGTCGCACGCACCACCACCTGCGGCGGCGTCACCTGCGGATACTGCGCAATCGGCAACGCCCGCATGGAGATGATCCCCGCCAGCGTCAATACAATGGAAATCACACCCGCCAACCGCGGACGTTCAATAAAAACTCTGGAAATCATGGTTAGCCCTCCGGGCTAGAAATTTGAAACCTGAAACTTGAAATTTTCCCGCCTCCGGCGGGTCCGCCGCAGGCGGAAAACACTAAACCCGAAACTCATTCCCCCATCACCTGAACCGTTGTGCCGGGAATGGCTTTCTGCACGCCATCGATGACCACCCGGTCGCCCGGCTTGAGTCCAGAGAGAATGATGGCATCCGGCCCAACCTGATCGCCGACTTCAACGCGGAGAATACCCACGATTCCGGCCTCATTAACGCTCAGCACATACGCGCCGTCCTGATCGACCAGCAACGCACGTTGCGGAATTTTGATTCCGGTTTCGCCCGCAGGATTGCTGAGCCGCACCGTCACGTAGCCGCCCGGCAACAGCAGTCCATCCTGATTGTCAAAGAGGTAGCGTACGGCAAGGGTGCCAGTCATCGGGTTAATGGCGTTGTCGTCAAAATCTTTTTTTCCAATGTTTGGAACTTGTGATGCGGGACGCATTAAAACCGATCCGTCCGCTAGGATGACCCGCGCTTCGAACGCTTCGGCATCACCGGAAAGTTCCAACCTTCGGAACGCAAGATACTCGCGGTCGGTCTGCGAGAAAACCACGCGGATTGGGTCGACCTGCACAATGCGTGCAAGCTCGATACTGGAGGGCGTCACAACATTACCCTTCTTGACCATCGCGGCGCCGATGCGGCCGCTGACCGGCGCTTTGATTTCTGTATAATTCAAATCAACCATCGCCAGTTCGTAGGCGGCTTTCCCACGCAGGGCTTCGCTCTCTGCTGATTCCAAGTCGGATGCGGACACGCTACGCACGTCGGCCTGCTTGAGGCGATCGTAGCGTTTTTGCGCACGGACCATTTCGGCTTCCGCTGCATTGGCGGTCGCCTGATAAGCGGAGTGATCGATGGTAAAGAGCAAGTCGCCCTCTTTCACAACAGAACCTTCCGTGAAATTCACCTGATCAATTTTTCCAGACACTTCGGGACGGATGATCACTTCCTGCATCGGCTCGACACGGGCAATACTTTCGTCAGCTGCGTTGAGCAGAGTTTCCTCCACGACAAGAACCTTCACCGTCGCCGGCGGCATCTGCATGCCGCCCATTCCCGGCGGCGGACCACCGCCGCCCATCATTCCTTTGGCACACCAGCCGAGCGCCACTCCGGCGACCACCGCGCCAACTGTTTTAAAAACTGCTTTTTTATTCATGCCTGCTCTCCTTAATAAATTTCTGCTGCATAAAAGCCCCGCCACACGAGAGGGATAATCCGTGTACCCGGCAGCCCCGCCTTCATAAAATGTTTCTTCCTGCGGCTCATTCAGAGTCGCTCCTTCCGCATACCGTTCCGGCAAGTCGGGGTTGGCAATAAACAACTGGCCCCATGCCGCGGCATCGGCCTCACCAGACTCCACCAGCGCCTCGGCGTCTTCAAAACTGAGTTGCTGATTGGCGATAAACGGACCACCGAATTCTTTCTTCAACGCGGGAGCCAGCCGAGGCTCCGCCAACCCTTCGCGTGCAAAAAGAAATGCGATCTTGCGGCGTCCGGCTTCGCGGGCGATATAGCCAAATGTCGCGGCGGGATCCGAGTCGCTCATATCGTGAGCGTCGCTGCGCGGCGCGAGATGTAGTCCGACTCGGTCAGCCCCCCAAACATCGATGACCTCATCAAGCACCTCCAACATCAATCGGGCACGATTTTCAATGGAACCCCCGTAACGATCCGTGCGCCGGTTCGTGCCGTTCTGCAAAAACTGGTCGAGCAGATAACCATTGGCTCCGTGCACTTCAACCCCGTCAAAACCGGCCGCTTTGGCATTTTCAGCTCCCCGACGATAGGCTGCAACGATGGAAGAAATCTCTTCGGTTTCGAGCGCGCGCGGCGTTTCGAAGCCGCGCTTGGGACGCACCAGATTAATGTGCCCAGCGGGCCGGATGGCACTAGGAGCAACGGGCAGCTCGCCGTCCAGATAGATCGGGTCGGAGATGCGTCCAACGTGCCAGAGCTGCAACAGGATGCGCCCGCCCGCCTGATGAACCGCCTGCGTCACCCACTTCCAACCTTCTACTTGCTCTGCGGACCAAATCCCCGGTGTATCTGGATAGCCGACCCCCATCGGCATGACCGAGGTCGCTTCCGAAAGAATCAGCCCGGCGGATGATCGCTGTGCGTAATACTCAGCCATCAGGGCGTTCGGGATGCGGCCCGCGCTGGCACGGCAGCGAGTAAGCGGAGCCATAACAAAGCGGTTCGGCAACGTCCAGGCTCCGATACGAACCGGTTGGAAAAGTAGATTAGATTGTTTCATTGCGTGCTCCTTGTTTTCAAAGCTCCATTCATGATGCAGTCAAAGCTGCTTGATACGGCTGATATCAAATCAATCTTCGGGCAGGCTCCTAGATAAATTTGAAGCAGGCCAATCCACTGCCCCGCCAGCGTAACCGCCAGTTGCCGAGCATCAATCCCTTCCCGAAACTGCCCCGCAATGTGCGGAGCACTCAGCACCGCCGCCAATTTTTCAAATGGATCGGTGCGCACCTGATGAAGAATATTGTGAGTTTCCGTCAACAGCTCCTCTGACCACTCCATTTGGAACATCATAAAAAACTCAAATTTTCTCAACTGCGGATCTTCCGCAACGACTCGGGCATGCTCGATAAAGGCTTGGCGGAAATCCTCCAGCGAACGGATCTCTGAAAAATGCGTCTGCACCCGTTCTTCTCGAAGAGTGCAAAAATGGTCCGTCATCGCCGCCAGCAACGCCGGTTTATTATTGAAGTGCCAGTACACCGCCCCGCGCGTCATGCCGATCCGCTTCGCAATATCACTGAACGTCGTTCGGGAAAATCCCTTTTCACTGAACAGATCCAGCGCCGCCATCAATATATTGGCCCGTGTTGTCGCCGCCTCTTCTTTTGTTTTTCTAGCCATAATGCAGTCCTTAACCTTGAGGTGTATGTTATACATACATACATGTATGTATGTCAATAAGTTGTTTTCCAAAGTTTGAGAAAATTTTCCGCAGTTTTCCCAGACATTGAAAAAGGAACCCCGTGCCGCAATGCAGTTCGAAGATCCCGATCCTTCGGGATGCTTACAAGGGTTGGGAAAAAGATCAGCCGACGGGTATGGGCTGCGGCTCTAGCGCGGGAGCGGACTCTTCGGCAGGAACCGGCTCCGCGCCAGCAGGAACAGATTCTTCTTCGTTGGGCTCGGGTACTTCCTGAACAGGAACCAACTCCGCGTCGGCGGGTTCAAGTCTTTCGTCGGCGAGTTCGAGCTCTTCGTTGGCGAAACCCGCCTCCTCAGGCGGTGCGGACATCAGCCACTCTTTTACAATCCCGGGCAGATAGGGCTCAATTCTCCCGTAATCCGCCCGGTAAAACTCAAAAATGAAGGCACTTTCAAAAAGCAACACCAGCAACACGCCGAGCACAGCCAGCGAGGAAACCAGATCAAATCGTTTAAATTGAGGTTTTTCTTTCACAGGGAACAGCTTCGCCTTTTCACTTTCTTCTTTCAACTCCAAACGGTTTTCGGCATCCTGCGCTTTCATTTCTTAATCCTAATCAACCTCATCATCTTAAGCTGCTCCCGCGCAGAAATCCCGGTTGAGATTAGGATTAAGAGCAAGATTATGATTAAGAGGATATAGATATGAAACCAAACGATTATCATGTTTCGATGGATGCGCTGGCCTCGCTGTGCAAGCGCCGCGGCTTTATTTTCCAAACCTCGGAAATCTACGGAGGCATCAACGGCTTCTGGGATTACGGCCCGCTCGGCGTGGAGCTGAAACGCAATATCAAAGAAAGCTGGTGGAAAGCGGTCGTCCAGACCCGCGAGAACGTGGTCGGACTCGACAGCTCGATCATCATGCACCCGAAAGTCTGGGAAGCCTCCGGCCACATCGGCAACTTTAAAGACCCGATGGTCGACTGCCGCGAAACCAAAGGCCGCTACCGCGCCGACCAGGTTTCTGTGCTCAAGCACAAGACCGACCCCGCCGCACTCATGTTTGCCTTCCATGAAGAGGCCTCCGCGCCGGCCGAGAAAAAAGTCAAAAAAATCGCCAAAGGGGATATCGCCGACTATGAAACGGTTCCGCTGCTCGACATTCCGGTTGAAAACTACGACCGCCTCGTCGGTCCCGAAACCAATGAGCCGGGAACTCTGACTGAGCCGCGCGCCTTCAACCTAATGTTCAAAACGTTCGTCGGCCCGGTTGAGCAGAGCTCGAACGTCGCCTACCTGCGCCCCGAAACCGCACAGGGTATCTTCGCCCAGTTCGGCAACGTGCACGCTGTCTCGCGCCAGAAGATCCCGTTCGGTATTGCGCAGATCGGTAAAGCGTTCCGCAACGAGATCAATCCGCGCAACTACACCTTCCGTTCGCGCGAATTCGAACAGATGGAACTCGAATTTTTCATCGCGCCCGGTACTGACGCCGAGTGGCACGAATACTGGGTCGCCGAACGCCTTAAATGGTACGAAAAAGTCGGACTGCCCGAAGGCCGCATGCACCGCGACATTCACGAAGGCGACGCCCTCGCCCACTACGCCAGCGCCTGTACCGACATCCTATACGACTTCCCCTTCGGCACCCAGGAGCTCGAAGGAATCGCCGCGCGCGGCAACTTCGACCTCACCCAGCATCAGGAATGCAGCGGCAAAAAACTCGAATACCTCAACGACGAAACCAAGGAACGCTACATCCCGCACGTCATTGAACCCTCCGCCGGAGTCGACCGCATCGCCCTCGCCCTGCTCTGCGAAGCCTACCGCGTCGAATGGATTCCCAAAGGCAAAGACGGCGGCGAAGTCCTCACCGCTGAGCCGGGTGTTGAACGCGCGCCCGAAGGCTACGAAGCCCGCACCGTCCTGCGCTTTGCCCCCTGCATCGCGCCGTACAAAGTAGCCGTCTTCCCGCTACTCAAAAACAAAGAAGAGCTCGTCGGAAAAGCCCGCGAAGTATTCGAGCGTCTCAACGAGCGCTGGACCTGCTTCTACGACCAGACTGGTGCCATCGGCCGGCGCTACCGCCGTCAGGATGAAATCGGCACACCGCTCGGTGTCACCATCGACTTCGACACATTGGAAGACGACACCGTCACCGTCCGCGACCGCGACACCATGGACCAGGTCCGCATGCCGATCAGCGAGCTCGAAAGCTACATCGCCGAACGCGTGCGGTTCTAATCACCACAAAAAAGCGCAAAAGCGAATCTTCTGTAAGGCGGGGTCCGTGACCCCGCCTTCTTTTTTGATCACGCTGAAAGCGTAGCGATAAATAATTTCCGAAGGAAATAACGAAGTGGTTCATCGCACGAATTTACGCGAATGGTGGAACCTGAGCTCCGAGCAGGTTCAAAGCGTGCCCGGAGCGCCCGCTCCACCCATCGTTTCCAAGGATTGGAAAACTTTTGGACGAGACAACGAAATCGACAGGATTTTTTTCCAAGGTTTGGAAAGTTGTAGCCGCGTCCGTCGGGCGCGATCACCGCCCGCACCTACAGGCTCTAGAGTTGAAACTTATTCGCCGACCGGCGGTTTTTCAGACGGCTCCGCAGACTCTTCCGCCGGTTCCTCAGCAACAGCATCATCTGAAGCAGATCCTTCTTCAGGAGACTCTGCTTTTTCTTCAGCAGCCGCTTTCGCGGCCTCTTCTTCCGCCCGTTTTTCTTCGGGGGTTTTGCCATTTTTCAGCTCATCGGGAATCTCACCGGTTTCAAGCATCCGCATCACCTGTTCCCCGTCGATGGTCTCGTAGGTGATCAGCACTCCGGCAATCAGTTCGAGCTTGTCGCGATGCTTTTCGAGAATCGCGCGGGCCGTGTCGTGAGCCTCTTTGAGAATCCGATCAATCTCGGAATCAATTAGCTGCGTAATTTTATCACTGTGTACTTCATTGCGATGGATTTCGCGGCCGAGGAACATCTGCTGCTCTCCAGAGCCATAGTCGCGCGGGCCAAGGATGTCGCTCATCCCAAACTCACAAACCATCGCACGGGCGATGCGGGTGGCGCGTTCAATATCGTTTTGCGCACCGGTGGTCACATCATTAAAGATCAGCTCCTCAGCAACGCGGCCGCCCATTAGGCCGATCAACATGCCCATCAAGCGGGTGCGGCCCTGCGTATAGCGATCCTTTTCCGGCAGCTGCATGGTAGCGCCCAGCGCACGGCCGCGCGGAATCACCGTCACTTTATGAAGCGGCTCCGTCTGCTCGGTTTTAGCAATCACAATGGCATGCCCAGCTTCATGATAGGCCGTCAGCTTTTTCTCTTCGTCGTCGAGCATGTGGCTGCGGCGTTCGCGTCCCCACGAGACTTTATCGCGCGCCTCTTCAAAGTCGGAAAGCTCGACGGCGTCCGCGCCGCGGCGGGCGCCGAGCAGCGCGGCCTCGTTGACGAGGTTCATGATGTCCGCACCGGAAAAGCCGGGTGTTCCGCGTGCAACTTTTTTCAGATCCGCATTTTCGCTCAACGTGACGCGTTTAACGTGAATTTCGAGAATCTCTTCGCGGCCTTTCAGGTTCGGCAGGTCGATAAAGACCTGACGGTCAAAGCGGCCCGGGCGCATCAGCGCGGGATCGAGCACATCGGGCCGGTTGGTGGCCGCGATAATAATGATGCCCTCCTCGGTTTCAAAGCCGTCCATCTCCACCAGCAGTGCGTTGAGCGTCTGTTCGCGCTCATCGTGCCCGCCACCCATACCGGAAAAGCGGCTGCGGCCCACGGCGTCGATTTCATCGACAAAAATAATACACGGCGCATTTTTGCGGCCCTGCTCAAACATATCGCGCACACGACTGGCGCCGACCCCGACAAACATTTCAACAAAGTCCGACCCGCTGATATTAAAAAACGGCACGTCGGCTTCGCCGGCCACCGCTTTGGCGATCAGGGTTTTCCCCGTTCCGGGGGCGCCGGCCAACAAAACGCCTTTGGGCATTTTTCCGCCGAGGCGCTGGAACTGTTTCGGGTTTTTTAGGAACTCAACCACTTCCTGAAGCTCATCCTTGGCCTCTTCGACACCAGCCACATCGGCAAAAGTGATCTTGTTATCACCATCTTTTTTCATCAGCTTGGCGCGGCTCTTGCCAAAGCTCATCGCGCGACCGCCGGCGTTTTTCATCTGCCGGGAGAGGAAGAAATAGATGACAATGAAAATCAACGCGAACGGCACGATATTCCAAAAGATCGGCCAAAAGGTCGATGCCGGCTTCACTTTGAACTTCACCCCATTCTCTGTGAGCATCGAAAGCAGATCCTCGGTAATCACCACATCCACCTTGAAAGCCTTAGGACCGCCCTCCGAATCCAGATCGGTCAGCTCACCGGTCACATAATCGGTCCCGCTGGCCCCCCGGACAACATCGCACTGGATAATCTTCCCGTTCTTCACATACTGAACAAAATCGGGGTTATAATTCAGTTTCTTGCTATCGGCCGTCTTCGGGCCGAACATCTGCACGCCCACCATCACCAGCGCCATCATCAGAAACCATAGTGCAAAGCCCTTCATCTGCATGGGCGGCTTCACCTGCGGCGGCTTCTTGCGGTCATCCTTCTTTGGCGGCGTCGCGGGTATGTTTGTTTTCGGGTCCATAGTCTAAAAATCCTTTAAATGAGCCGGGAGCCTATCTCTCCCACTGATTTGAAGCAACATTAGAAGCCAAACAACTGGAACTGGGCTCATCCAATCCATCTGGACAGCATCACTTGCTAAACAGATGCAGCGCGGGGTCGTTTTCCGACGAAAGCTCCCAACCGCGGGCAATGCGGTAGCCGGGCAGCCAGATGATTTCGCCGCCACACTCCACCACCGGCCACTGCGCGCGCTGCGCTTTCGGAATTTTCAAATCCGTAAAAATATCCTGCAGCTTTCTGGACCCCTCCATGCCGTAAGGGTTCATGCGGTCGCCCGGCTTTGCCGCGCGGACGACTACCTCACGACCCGCGATTTTTTCGAGCAAAACCGACGCCTCCCATTTGCCGCGCAGGATGCCAACTCCCTCTTCCATTCTGATTTTTCCATTACTTGGAAAACGTAGACGCGGTGAGGACGCCGCGTCTACGTTCAGAGTCCCGTATTCATTCGTGACGCGGAGGCCTTCAAGATCGAGGTGGTGCGTTCCATCCGTGCGGGCGGAAAATTCGATAAACTGTTCGACGGCATCGAAAGTCGGGCTCACGCCATGCTCGATCAGCCAGTCGCGCGCCTCGCGGCGGGCGGCGGCCTTTTCTGGGAAAAGCTCTTCGTCGCGCAGAATCTCCATGGTGCGCAGAATATTTTCGGCAGCGCGCTCATTGATTTTTCCAAGGATTGGAAGAATCTGATGCCGCACCCGATTGCGCGGAATCGTTTCATCGGCGTTGCTCGCATCCTCGCGCCATTCTAGTCCCTCGTTTTCCAACCATTGGAAAATTTCCTGCCTTCTGATTCCAAGCATGGGTCTAATCAAATTTAAATTCTCCACCCCTTGGAAACTTTTCATGCCCCCCAGGCCGCTGGGTCCACTGCCACGCGCCACGCGTAAAAAGAATGTCTCCAATTGATCATCGGCGTGGTGCGCCAGAGCGACCACGACTTTTGACTTTTGACTTTTGACTTTCGACCGAAAGAAGTTATGCCGGGCTTCGCGGGCGGCCATTTCGAGCGAGATGCCCTTTTCTTTGGCGAAGGCGGGAACGTCGACTTTGGCTGTGACACACTCGACGCCCAGTTTTGCGCAGAGCTGTTTAACGAACTGCTCATCGGCGTCGGCCTCTGCCCCGCGAATGGAGTGGTTGAGATGCGCGGCGGTCATGGAAACTCCAAGCCGGTGCAAAACGTGTAGCAGCGCGACGGAGTCCGCCCCGCCGGAGACGCCGATAATGACGCGTGCACCTTCAGGGATAAGGTTTTCCCGTCCGATCGCGACCTTTACCTGTTCAACCAAACTCATATTTCCTCACAACCCAATCACTCTATAATGCTGCCATTGCTGATGGAAACCAAAACTAGATGCTCGGCGGGTCCTCTTCCAGAGCGGTGGAGACATCCGTGATTATTCTTGAATCAGGGTTTGCCCTGTGGTGAAGAGATAATTGGCGTGTGCCGCATGGACATTACGGCGCACATCGAGAAGCTGACGCTCCGCTCGAATCAGATTTTCCTGGAGTCTCATCCAGTCATCCGGCGCGCCAGCAACGTATTTACGCAGCATCTCGACCTCTTTCCCGGTTTCGCCTGTCAACTCAACAAACTCCCCATGATGCATCTGCCACTCTTCTATCGCGCTGGTCCACTCTCGGGCAGCCTGTTGGACCTGCCGAGCAATGGCGTCTTGAGAGGCATCAATTGATGCTTTCTGTAAGGTCTGCTCTGCGAGGGCTTGTCGCTTCTTTGAACCGCCAAACGAGAAAATCGGAAGGCTGACAGCCGTCTGAATACTCCACTCTTCTGAGCTTTCGTCATAGCTAGCCTGCACGTGATTAAACCAAGGAATTCGCTCAACGTCGGCCTGCCGCACGAGGGCTTGAGCCTGTTGAAGCTGAGCATTCATCAGGTGAAGATCCGGACGCAGCTCAAGGGCAAACTGAATGGCAATATCATAATCGATGAAGTCGGGCATTTCGAGATCGGGAAGCGGATCGAGTTGCAGAGACTCAACCGGACGCGCGACCCGCTCGGCGAACCAGTTTTTTAAAAGGCCCAGTTCTCTCTGAAGAACACGTGCGTCGCGCTGTACATCGCGCAATTCCCAGCGCAACAGCAGGGCATCGGCCGACGTTTTCATGGCGGCATTTACCTGTTCGCGTGCGAAGTCAGACCTCTTCTGTTTAATTTCAATCAGTCGACGAATCAGTGCCAACTCTTTTTCCAAACATTGGAAGTTGCGATACTGCTGAAATACTTCGGTGGCAATCTGGATGCGACCCATTTCCATTCCCGCAAGCGAAATGGCCGTTTGAGAAGCACGCTCCATACTATCCGCCTGAAGCTGCCAGGGGTGTGGAAAACGAAGTCGAACGGCGGTATCAACGGAATGGTCCTTGGAGTCGATCCCAGTTTCAAAGCGAATCTCCGGGTCGTCCCAAACCACCGATTGATTCTGCTTCAACTGCGAAATCTTCAGTCCGGTTTTGCCGGGAATCAAGCGAATGTCGTTTTCGAGAACCAACTCAGTGGCCTCTCCGAGAGACAGCGTCGATTGAGCCGATGCCGTCAGGCCGGAAAAAACACACAGCCAAAATAGGATACGACGGATCATTGGGCGCCCTCAACTGGAAGCTGAAGAGTCCACGGACTCCGGAAATTAATTTGAACCTCCTGTCCGGGAAGAAGCTCAGCACCGGGATCGGGCCGAAGGATAACACGCCGCCCCCGATAGGTCTTCGTCGGAACCGGATTCACCCGTCCGGGCAGGGCAAAAACATCGGGCGTCAGCGAGATGACTGTGGCGTGAATCACACTGCCTGGACCAGAACTCGCAGTGAGAAATGCATCCATTCCCACGGAGACATCACGCGCATTATACTCAGATAAAAAACCCACCACGGTCGGCTCCTGCTGAACAACCGACGATAAGACAGGCAAACCGGACTGAACAATATCGCCAAGCGTATTGAAAATCCGGGAAACAGTTCCTCTGGCATTCGCACGAAGGGTGCAATTTTGAATGCGCATATCGAGTAGACGCATCTCTTTTTCAATCTCTGCTGCGGAGATTTGGGCCTCTAGCGATTTTTTCTTGATGCGCAAAGACAGAATGTCCTGCTCACCGGCAAGATGTCGGGCCATCAAATCTTCGAGCCGCTGCGTTTCGGCCGTCACGGCGGCAAGCTCGCCGGCCAGTGCTTGCGCCTCGGCCTGAAAAATGGCTTTTTGAGCAACCAACAATGCCGTATCCATTTGCACTAACGGATCCCCTTTTTCAACGAGATCTCCCACCTTGACAAAGAGTTTTAGCACCCGACCGGCTTCCAACGGCGCGGCGTTGTCAAAGGTGGTGACAACCGTTCCAGTCATCCCGCCGAACTGTCCGCCATGGTAATAGATATAAACAGCGGTCACAGCAACCACGAGCCAGACAACAAACGGAACTCGCGTTTTTAAACGGCTGATGAACACTCGGGGGTGCATCGGCGAGGATTGGTATTTTTTTTGCTGACTCATAATCAAATCTCCACCGTTGCACGATGCATCAGCAGATGGGCATCACTGACGTTCTCGATTTCTATAACGGCATTGAGCAGATCGACTTGATAGGTGGGGTCGATCAACCGTACCTGATAGGAATATTCAAGGCATTCGCCCTGCGTCGCTTCCCGCATCGAAACGAGCGCGACAGACGAACAATATTGCTTCATCACATCGAACATCTTCTCCTGACCGTTTTCCATACTGGCAGGCAAGGTGAAATGCAACAGTCCCTCATACACCCGCAAGGAGGCAAAAGGAGACCAGTGCAGGAAAAGGGCGACAGCGCAAAAAAACAGTGCGCCGAGAATCGCGACATGGAACACGCTCGCACCGCAGGCAATTCCGATGGCCAGACAGGCAAAAAGAAAAATGATGTCGCGCGGATCCCGAATCGGGGTACGGAAACGAACGATCGCTAATGTACCGAGAATACCCAACCCGCGGGCGAGGTTGTTGCCGATGGCAATAATCAGGATCGTGGTCACAATGGCGGCCAGAATCAGCGTGTGAACAAACGACCGGGAATAGGAGAGTCCCTGATAGGTCCAACGGTAAATATAGGCGATCGCCGCCGCCAGCACAAAGCTAGCCAGCAGGGCGCAGGCAATTTGCTCCAATCCGAGCACACGGGTCGACCCGAAGGCCTGAAGTACTTCATTCATAAGGTAATCCTTGCGGGGTTAAGGAGACTCTCGTCCTCATTATAAACTTGCGAATAAGGCGCACCATAAAAGGCGGCTTCCAGATTCATTGCGGTTGAATATTTACAAAATCCACTTCGCACCAGGCTGAAACGCTCCGTGAGCTCACTCATCCACAGCGGCACATCACGAAAGGTCTTCAGCTCAAGAATCACACCGGGATACTTGCGATTCAATGCAACCGTCGAATCCATCGCCCGCCAGCGGTCACCGGCGGCCGGGAACGTCCAGTCGCGCGTACGGCGGTAGCAAAGCTTCCGGTCAAACGTGACGCGCGCATAATGATAATTTTTCCCGATGTAAGACTCGCGGTGATAGCGAATGAAAACAATCGGCTTCATGTTCATTTGCTCGCGAAGACGAAGAAAATCGAAAAAGGCGAACGCCTCCTTTTGACTGCGGAACTCGGGGCGAGGCCCGTCGTGGAAAAGCTCTTCGTTGTAGAGCTCACGCGGAATCATGACGCGGCTTTTGGCAATGGAACCGCGAAGCTTTCGTTTAATTTCTAAAAAAACAGGAATGCGTTCGTCGGTTCCGTAGGTGCGGATGCGCATCTTAAAGCGGTTGATCGCATCCTCTTCCTTAGCGCGGTGAAGGTGTAGTCCTTCGGAGTCGAGCTGCAGTGTGGTGATCATATATTCGGGGGGATCGCCCACACCATGCGGATCTTTCTCACAGAAAGGGGCAATAAAGTCCCTAATTTTGGGGACCAGCGAGGGCGGAATAATATACTTCGCCTCATAGCGGTTGAATTCGCTCTGAAGTGACAGCTTCCTGCGCAAGCTAGATCGGTCTGAATCCATAAACTACAAGTTTACCGGAATGAAGCTTACTTCGCAAAAAAATAGTTTGCTGAATAAAACTATCGCCGCGAAATCTTCCACTAGTTGGAAGCCGCCGCCCATGCGCCGCGTCCCGAAGGGTCGCTAAAAGCGCTGTGCCGCAACGCAGTTGCCTAACCAAGTTTTTCGAGGCCGCCCAGATAGGGGCGAAGGATTTCGGGAACAGTGACGGTGCCGTCAGCGTTCTGGTTGTTCTCAATGATGGCAACGACGAGGCGCGGCAAAGCGACACCGGATCCGTTCAAGGTGTGAAGGAACTGCGGCTTGCCGTTTTCGTCGCGACAGCGAATGCGCGCGCGACGGGCCTGGTAGTCGCCGAAGTTACTGACGGAGGAGACTTCGAGCCAACGTTCAACGCCGGGAGCCCAGAGCTCGATGTCGTAGCACTTGGCGGCGGAGAAGCCGAGGTCGGCGGTGCAAAGCTCGATGACACGGTAGTGCAGGCCGAGCAACTGCAGCACTTTTTCGGCTTCAGCGACGAGAATCTCGTGCTGCGCGACGGATTGCTCCGGTTTGACGAAATTGACCATTTCGACTTTGTCGAACTGGTGTAGGCGAAGCAGTCCGCGGTTCGTAGAGCCGGCGGCGCCGGCTTCACGGCGGAAGCACGGCGTGTAAGCGGCCAGTTTGATCGGCTCGCTGACGTCGATTATTTCATCGCTATAGAGGTTGGTGAGAGGCACTTCAGCAGTCGGGACGGGATAAAGCTCGTCGGTGTCGATATAGTACATGTCTTCCGAAAACTTCGGCAGCTGGCCAGTGCCGGTCATAGCGGCGGCGTTGCAGACGAACGGCGGTTCGACTTCGGTGTAGCCGTGCTCGGTGGTGTGCAGATCGAGCATGTAGGAAATCAGTGCGCGCTGGAGTTTGGCGCCCTGCCCCGTGTAGACAGGGAAACCGGAGCCGGTGATTTTCGCGCCGCGCTCGAAGTCGACCAACTTAAGTTCTTCGCAAGTGTCCCAATGCGGTTTGACGTCGAAATCAAATTCTTTCTTTTCGCCGAAGCTGCGCAAAACGGGGTTGTCTTCTTCGGACGAACCGACCGGAACGGTGGTGGCGGGCATGTTGGGGATGTAGAGGATGATGTTGCTAATTTTTTCGTCGAACTCACGTACCTGTTCGTCGAGCACAGAAATGCGATCGCCGATTTTGCGAACCTCTTCCTTGGCGGCCTCCGCGTCGTCCTTTTTGCCCTCTTTCATGAGGCCGCCGATGGTTTTTGAGGCGGCATTGCGTTCGGTCTTGAGGCTTTCAGCTTGAGTGATAGCCGCGCGGCGTTTTTGATCGAGCGCGAGCAGTCCGTCGACATCAGCCTCGGCTTTGCGGTTGACGAGCGCCTGTTTGACGACATCCGGATTTTCGCGAATGAATTTAATGTCGAGCATCGGTTTTTCCTCACAAATCTTTCAGCAGAGTATCAGGATCCAACAAATTGTGAACCCTGCAACAATCAAAGACTGAGCGCCGCGATGGCGGCTCCGACGACCGGCGCGTCGTCGACATGCACGCAGAAATAGTCGATGCCCGCCTGTTCGAGAAGCTTTTCCAGTTTTTCTTCGGCCTGTTCACGCAGGCGGAAGGTTTTAAAGAAGGTGGAGCCGTCGCGGTTGATGCAGACCGGTGAGGTACCATTGCGAATGGCGGCGACCGCGAGGTTGACGGCACTCAGGTGAGCGGCGCGGTCAACGACAGCGTTAAACACCGCCCGGATCCATTCGCGGTCCGTTTCCAAAAAGCGCGGATCATCCAGCGGACCGACGTCGCGCCCGTTCTGCGCTACGAAGTTGTCGGTATGAATCAGGCCCAAGGTGTCCAGCTCCGCAATCGCCTGCACGCCGCTTTCGGAAAGCGGAGCCTTCTTGAGGGCGGCCAGCGTGAGCGATCCGAGGTAGTTGCCGGAAATCATTTTTTCAAAAGTCTGTTCGCCGGGGTTAATGGTGGCGGCATCGAGCTCGCGGTCGATTTCGGTGATCGGCAGTTTGTTGAATCCGCCGGATTCGACGTTGATGACCTTGCCGTCGTCCAGATAAGCGATGTTGGTTCCAGTGCCAAGGATGAAGCCAACGTAACCTTTGGCTCCGTTCGCCCGCCCTTCCGTAACACCCGCGATCATGGTGGCCACGGCGTCGTTGAGCAGTACGATTTTTTTGCGCTTAACGCCGCGGGCTTCGAGCGCCCGGTTGAGTTCCTCGCCGAGCAGACAGCCGATCACTTCCGGCGCGTCTACGCCTTTGGTCCACTGCAACAGTTTACCGTCATGGTTGGGTTGAATTTCGCAGGGGTATGAAAAACAAAAGCCAATGGAGTCGGATTCGTGGACCACCGGCATCACCCGGTCGACGAGTTTTTCAAAAAACTCCACCTTGGAAATTCGCCCGTTAAGACCGATCATTCCTTTCTTCTCAAAATTTTCGATCTGCAGATCGCCCGCATCGTCAAACAGCGCCGTGCCGACGCGCAAGGTGGTTCCGCCCGCGTCAATGACGATGACTTTCCGGTTTTTCTCAATGCCATTGCCGACATCCAGATAGGCTCGGAGCATCGACAACGAGTTCTCTTCGCCGGCCAACCCCTTGTCCATTTCAGAAAAAAACGACTTCATCAGGGACTCAGCGTCGTATCTCTCCGCACTCAGCCCCAGACTCTCAATAAAATTTTTCACAAACAAAATCCCTTCGGATACAGAAAATCGATCTCTTCAGAAAGCGCGTCCATCCGTTTCCCAAAGCTATAGAAGATACTGGAAAATTTATCCGCTGTCTTTAAAAAACTCCCAAAAAATTCTTTCGAATACAGTAAATCTCTCTTCTCGGAAGACGCATCTTTCAATTTCCAGAGCTATCAAACGTACTAGAAAAATTCTCCGCTGTCTTGAAAAAAACCATAAGTTTTCTGAGAGGGAGGGCTCAACCGCCCGTCAGAGCCAATAAAAAAACGGTGACGGCATTAAAACAGGCGTGCATGCCGATCGGCACCAGTAGCGAACGGGTGCGGGCGTAAGCAACGCAAAACATGACCGACAGCAGAAAAAGCGGCAGAAACGACGGCAAATGGAAATGCATCCCGGCAAACAAAAGAGAAATGATCACGATTCCCGGCCACATGCCGGCGCGGCGGACCATCCAAGGCAGAAGCACCCCGCGGAAAAAAAATTCCTCAAAGACCGGCGCGAGCACAATGGCCACAAAATACATCGCCACGCGCTCCAGCAGCGGAGCGGGCGCGAGGAAAACCTGCGCCACCTCCTGCAGGTAAAAATCGTATCCGAGCTGATAGAGGAAAATCTGATAGAACACGCTGTAGAACCAGAGGATCGGGATGGCCGCCAGATAGAGCAGGACGGAAAGCCCCGCCATCGCCGGAGCGCGCCGCCAGGAGAGGCCGAGCTGCTCCCGCCCGGACCGGCGGCGATAAATGAAAACACCGGATAAAATGATCAGCGCGGGAAAATGGAAGAAAAGAGCCATAAACAACAGGGTATCCGGCTGAAGCTCATGGGCATCGGGAAAAAGGGCGCCGTACGACAGCGAACAGGCCGCGTAAAGCGCGACCAGTGTCAGCAGCAGGATCAAGACCATCTGGCCAGGCAGCGCACGCGCCGCTAGATCCTCATACCACAACCGGGGACGGGCGGGCCGTTTGATGAAATATACAACCAGTACCAGATCCAGCACGATCCCCACGCACAGCAAAAGCAGAAAAAACAACCCTGCCAGCACGGTTCCGTCCGGCGGCTGGCTGTAGTCCCAAAACACCCCGCTCTGCGGAACCATCTCGGCTAAAAATGGAAAATATGTAAACATCTCGGTCACAATAGCGGCTTGTTTTTAGTTTTTAAATCAAATACCGTTCCCGACCTTTTGGGGAAAGGAAAATTGGATTACAGGAGTACTTGGATTATTGAGGAACAGAAATCCCTATCATCCATCAATCCGAAATTCCATTATTCCAGAACTGTTGAATTTTAAATCTACCTTAGGAGTATGACATGAAAGTTGGCTTAGTTGGATGGCGTGGCATGGTGGGTTCCGTTTTAATGGAGCGTATGCGCGCGGAAAATGATTTTGAAAAGATTGATCCGGTGTTTTTCACCACCTCGCAAGCCGGGCAGGCCGCGCCGAACGTCGGCAAGGGCGACTCGATGCTGCTCGACGCATTCGACATCGATGCGCTCAGCACGATGGATGTGGTGCTGACCTGTCAGGGCGGCGACTATACCACCGCCGTGCACGGCAAACTGCGCGAGTCCGGCTGGAACGGCTACTGGATTGATGCGGCCTCCACCCTACGCATGGCCGAACAGGCCATGATCGTGCTCGATCCGATCAACAGCCCAGTGATCGACGCGGCGTTGGCCGACGGCAAAAAAGATTTTATCGGCGGCAACTGCACCGTCAGCCTAATGCTGATGGCGATCGGCAGCCTCTTCAAAGCGGGCCTCGTCGAATGGGTCTCTTCGATGACCTATCAGGCCGCCTCCGGCGCGGGCGCAAAAAATATGCGCGAACTGCTCTGCCAGATGGGATCCCTCAACGACTGTGTGGCAGCCGAACTGGCCACCCCCTCCTCCGCGATTCTTGAAATCGACCGCAAGGTCACCGCCTGCCTGCAGGGTTCTGACATCCCGACTGAAAACTTCAGCGCACCGCTGGCCGGCTCGCTGATTCCGTGGATCGACAAAGCCGTCGACGACGGCCAGACCAAAGAGGAGTGGAAGGGTTTTGTTGAGACCAATAAAATCCTGCAGAACGATCCGCTGATTCCGATCGACGGCATCTGCGTGCGGATCGGTGCGATGCGTTCGCACTCGCAGGCGCTGACGATCAAACTGACCAAAAATGTTCCGGTTGACGAAATCATGGAAATCCTGCGCAACGACAACGAGTGGGTGGATGTGGTCGACAACAACAAAGAGGACTCGCTCGCGCGTCTGACGCCCGCGGCGATCTCTGGCACGCTCACCGTTCCGGTGGGACGCATCCGCAAAATGAAAATGGGGCCGGAATATCTGAGCGCCTTCACGGTCGGCGACCAGCTGCTGTGGGGTGCGGCCGAACCGCTACGCCGGATGCTGCGCATTCTTCGCGATGCGTGATTCAGGATCCGAGATCCGGGATGTTGTGAGCAGATCTCGCATCCCAAAACCCTTATCGGCGGTTTAGCGAAAGCTAAGCCGCCTTATTCGTACCCGCTCATGCCGGGAATACCGACGCTGCCTTCCCATGAAGCGGGTGTGCCCCAGGGCATATCGGAATATTCGCGCGGGGTGCCATCCTCATAGGTCGGGGTGGCGCAACCAGCGATAGCGGCGGCGAGCAGAAGTAAGACTATACATTTTCCAAACATCGGAAAATATATGCTCTTTTTTTGCCATTCCTTCCAGTCATTGCTTTTGAAAAATTCAAAAGCCTCTCTCCGCTTCTCTCCGAGTCCACTGTCTGGAAGCTTAATTTCCGCGGACACGGGAGAGGCAGGCGAAGAGTTCAGGATAGAACGCCGTCTGTGCGCGGTTAAGCAGGTAGAGGTGAATGCCCGGCACGCCGTTTTCAACCAGTTCTGAAATCTGCTCAATCGCCCAGTACAATCCGATGCGCTCGGCTTTGGCCGGATTATCCTGCGCGGCTTCGAGATCATGCAGCAGACGGCTCGGCACATGAAAGTCGCAAAAATCCTGCATCCGGTTGATCTGCTTCAAGGAGATGACCGGAAGCAGGCCGGGCAGGATCGGAACCGTGATGCCCGCCGAGCGGCATTGGTCGACAAATTTAAAATAGACCCGGTTATCCAGAAAAAGCTGCGTGGTAATAAAATCGGCCCCCGCATCCGCTTTTTCTTTCAGGCGGGCGATATCCTCTTCAAGGCTTGCCGCCTCGGGATGCTTTTCTGGATAGCCGGCCACGCCGATGCAAAGCCCCGGGTGCCGCTCGCGCAAAAATGCAACCAGCTCGGCGGCATACTGAAATCCGTCGGGTGCGGGCTGAAAGGAGCTTTCTCCCTTCGGCGGATCGCCGCGAAGCGCCATAATATGATTAAATCCCTGTTCCGCAATGGCGTCCGAGGACGCCTCTAGGTCGGCACGAGACATGCCGACACAGGTGCAGTGCGGCATAATGGATTCATAGCCGAGCCCGGCAAGCTGCCGGCACACCTCAAGCGTCGGCCCGGCGGCGGTGCCGCCCGCCCCGCAGGTGACGGACACAAAATCGGGGTTTAACCCAGCCAGCTCGACGGCGGCTTGGTCAAACGTACTCCGGCCCGCATCAGTTTTCGGTGGGAAAAACTCCACCGAAATGAGCGGACGGTCAGCGGTCTTGAGTTGTTGTGCAATCGTCATGAATATCTGCCTATCCGGATAGACGGAATTATGCAAGTGTAAAAAAACAACCGCTTCCGGAGAAGCGGCCATTTTTCGCAACTGCGATTAGCCAAGAACTGCGTCTTTAGCGGCTTTAGCAATACGGAACTTGAGAACCGTTTTCGCAGCAATCTGGATTGTTTCGCCAGTAGCAGGGTTGCGACCCATGCGAGCTTTGCGGTCAACTTTAACAAGTTTACCGAGACCAGGAACCGTGAAACCATCTTTCGCACCGGCGTAAGCCTGATTAACGAGCGACTCGATAGCGGCTTTTGCCTGAACTTTGCTGATGTCAGCGTCTTCAGCGACTTTTGCGATGATCTGTGATTTGGTTGCTGCTTTTGCCATTTTGAATTCTCCTATTGCAGTTGTTTTTGTTCGCGCGGCCTGTTTAATCGACCCCAATTCATTGGAGGATTGTTACTCCAATTAGAAAACCGGCGCAAGGTGAAATACGATAATAATGAAGTATAGATAGCGATTGGTGAAATCCAGCTCCAGTTTTTTGTCCGGTTTTTCATTGACCCGACTCCGCAGAAGAACAAAATGCCCGATTCTATTTTGCGTGGATATATTATGAATCTTAAAAAAGTACTTTCAAAAGACTCGATTCTGCCGGATTTAAAGGCGGAAACAAAAAACGCGGTTATTGAGGAGCTAGTCGACTTTTTGGCACAAAACGGAAGCATCGGCGATCCCGCCGCCGCCCTGCAGGCCGTCATGAATCGCGAAGCGAAAATGTCCACCGGCATGCAAAACGGCATCGCCATTCCTCACGGGAAAACAGACACGGTCAATCAGCTGCTCGTTGCGATTGCAACTAAGAAAGGCGGGGTCGATTTCGATGCGATGGACGGCCAGCCCTGCAACATCTTCATCCTGACCCTCTCCCCCGAACACCGCGCGGGCCCGCACATTCAGTTTCTCGCCGAAATCAGTAAACTGCTCGGCAACGTGCACCTTCGTGAAAAACTGGTCGCCGCGGGTTCCGCCGATGAGATCCTTAACCTGCTGACTGCCTAGGGAACCCGCCATGGATGCTACCAATGCTGTAATCCAAGCGACTCATCAAACGGCGGAAGCTGTCGCCCACGCGGCCGAAGGATCCGGCCAAGGCATCACCCACATGATGATGCTTCTGGTGATTCAATTAGCCGTCATCATCATCGTCGCCAAAATCGGCGGCTACCTCGCCCAGCGTTTCCTTAAAATGCCCTCCGTGCTCGGCGAACTGATCTCCGGCATGATCATCGGCCCCTACGCGCTCGGCGCAAAAATTATTCTCCCGGACTTCGGCCCGCTCTTTGTGGAACACGCCGGTTTTGCCGCCTCCGCCGAGCTCTACGGCATCGCCACCCTCGCCTCCATCATCCTGCTCTTCCTTGCCGGACTCGAAACCGACCTCGCCGCCTTCCTGCGCTACTCCGTTGTCGGCTCCGTCGTCGGCCTCGGCGGACTGCTCACCGCCTTTATCATCGGCGATCTCACCGCCGTGCTCTGGCCCGGCAACGGGATTGAATCGTTCATGGACCCAGTCGCGCTCTTCCTCGGGGTTATTTCTGTCGCCACCTCCGTCGGCATCACCGCACGTATTCTCGCCGAGAAACGAAAAATGGCCTCGCCGGAAGGCGTCACCATTCTGGCTGGCGCGGTGTTTGACGATGTCTTCGGCATCGTCGCGCTCGCCATCGTCATGGGGATGGCCAAAGTCAGCCTCGGCGGCGGCGAAGTCAACTGGGGCGAAATCGGCATCATCGCCGCCAAAGCCATCGGCTTCTTTGTAGTCGTCACCGCGCTCGGCCTGATCTTCGCGCGCAAAATCACCTCTGCCATCAAACAGTTTAAATCCAAAGAGATCATGGTTTCCATCTGCTTCGGGCTGGCCATGTTGCTCGCCGGCCTCGCCGAGATGGCCGGACTGGCCATGATCATCGGTGCGTACATCATGGGCCTCGCCCTCTCGCGCACCGATCTGGCTCACGAAATCGAAGAAAACCTCGAAGGCGTCTACAACATCCTTGTCCCCATCTTCTTCTGCGTCATGGGCATGATGGTCGACTTCTCCGCCATGAAACCGGTTCTGGCGTTCGGTGCCGTCTACTCCCTGCTGGCGATCTTCGCCAAAGTTCTTGGATGCGGCATTCCCGCCTGGGCCATGCGCTTTAACGTCCGCGGCTCGCTGCGCATCGGTCTTGGCATGCTTCCGCGCGGCGAAGTCGCACTCATCGTCGCCGGTATCGGGCTGGCCGCCGGTATCATCGATCAGGGAATCTTTGGCATCGCCATTATGATGACCGTCATCACCACCATTCTCGCCCCACCGTTGCTAGTCAAATCCTTTGAAGGCGGCAGCGGCCTGCGCAAAGAAATAGCGGGCGGCTTCGAAAATACCGAATCCATCGACCTTGAATTCCCATCCAGGGACATCACCGAATTTCTACTCAACCGCTTTGTCCGAGCCCTGCGCAACGAAGAATTCTACGTCAACCGCCTGCACACCGAACAGCTGACCTATCAGGTTCGGAAAGACGACATCATGTTCGTGCTGATCGAAGACGACCACATCTTGCGCATCAACACCCCAATCGAACACCAGCAACTCGTACGCCTCATGCTTACCGAAGAGCTTCTCTCACTCTCCGACCTGCTCGAAGCCACCCAGAAAATGGAAGACCTGCAGTCCATGGGCTCCGGCCTGCTCGCCGGGATGTTTTCCTAAGAGGGGGAGTCCAACGTCGGAAAGTCGAAGGTCCAAAGTCCTGACATTTGACCTTCGACCCGAAAGCCACTAGGCTTTCGCCCCATGAGCAAAAAACTATTTCTTCTCGATGGCATGGCGATGGTCTATCGCTCCTACTTCGCCTTCATTCGCAACCCGATGATCAATTCGAAGGGCCGCAACGTCTCCGCCATCTTTGGTTTTCTAAACTCCATGCTGGAAATCATCGATAAGCAGGAGCCGACACATATCGCCGTTGCCTTCGACGTTTCGGGCCCGACCTTCCGCCACGACGAATTTCCGGAATACAAAGCGCAACGCGAAGAAACCCCGGAGGAGATTCGTGCCGCCGTGCCCGCCATCATGGAATTCCTCGCAGCCTTCAATATTCCCGTGCTCACCAAACAGGGCTTTGAGGCCGACGACATCATCGGCACGCTCGCGCGCCGCGCCGAAAAAGAGGGCTTCGACACCTATATGGTCACGCCCGATAAAGATTTCGCCCAACTGGTCGACGAACACACCTTTATGGTGAAGCCCGCCAAAAAGGGGCAGGACCCCGAAGTGCTCGGAGTCAAAGAAGTGCTCGAACAGTGGGGCATCGAAAAGATCGAGCAGGTCATCGATATTCTCGGCATGGCGGGCGACGCGGCCGACAACATTCCCGGCATCCCCGGCATCGGACCCAAAACCGCGCAGAAGCTGATTGCCCAGTACGGCTCGCTCGAAAACCTGCTCGAACACACCGACGAGCTGAAGGGTAAGCAGAAGGAAAATATCAAGGCCAACGTCGAGCGCGCGCATCTCTGCAAACGACTCGTCACCATTCATACCGAAGTGCCGGTCGACTTTGATCCCGACGGACTGATTCGCGGCGAGCTCGACGAGGAAAAACTCGGTGCCCTCTTCTCCGAATTTGAATTCACCTCGTTTTCCAAACGGCTGTTCGGCAAAGCGCCCACGCCGGTCGCCCATTTCGCGCCGCCCCCGCCCACCGACGGACAAGGCGACCTCTTCGCCTTTGCTGCGGCGAACCCGCCGCCGGTTGTCGAAGAGGAACCTACTTACAAAACCATCGACGACATCAAACACAAATACACCCTCGTCCAGACCGCAGAGGATCGGCAGAAGCTCGCTAAAAAATTGGGTGCAGGCTCAGCCTGCTGCTTTGATGTTGAAACGACTGGGTTGGATCCAAGAAAAGATAAACTGATTGGCATCGCCTTTGCGCTGAAGCCGCACGAAGCGTGGTATGTCACCCTTCCACCTGTCCTGAGCACCGCCGAAGGGCTTGATGATGGGGAACTGCAAAAAGCGCTGGAGCCTTTCGCGCCGCTCTTTGCCGATGAAGGAATTGAAAAGGTCGGCCACAACTTGAAATTCGACATCGCCATGATGCAGGCGGCGGGCGTTGAGGTGAAGGGCAAACTGTTCGACACCATGATCGCCCACTACCTGCTCGATCCCGATCAGCGGCACGGGCTCGACCGCTTGGCCGGAACGCACCTCGGCTACGCGCCGGTCCCGATCACCGCGCTGATAGGGGAGAAAAAGAAGGAACAGATATCCATGCTGGACGTACCGCTCGACAAACTGAGCGACTACGCCTGCGAAGATGCGGACGTCACCATTCAGCTTAAAGAGATGTTGGAGCCGCAATTAGTGGAACGGGAACTCAAAGAGGTCTTTGAAACGATTGAGTGCCCGCTGATTCCTGTTTTAGTTGAAATGGAAGCCAACGGCGTCGCGCTCGACACCGCCGCGCTCGGCGAAATTTCTATCAAACTGGCGGGGAAGATTGCTGAATACGAAAAGCATGTCTTTGAACTGGCCGGACACGAGTTCAACCTCAACTCGCCCAAGCAGCTCGGGGAAGTGCTGTTCGACGAAATGCATCTGGTCGACAAGCCCAAGAAAACCAAAACCGGGCAGTACAAAACCAACGAAGAGGAGCTGCAAAAGTTGGCGACCGATCATGAGATCATTGGCACCATTCTCGACTACCGCGGCGCGACCAAACTCAAAAGCACCTACGTCGATGCCCTACCCGAATCTATTTCCGAAAGCACCGGACGCATCCACACCTCCTTTAACCAGGCGGTGACAACCACCGGGCGGCTGG
>Ga0307990_1000030_pt1 | contig 125361 bp, 94 predicted proteins | sample EllFjometagen129_FD_203168 | JGI IMG/M metagenome (GOLD analysis project Ga0307990, IMG submission 203168) | Marine microbial communities from Ellis Fjord, Antarctic Ocean - #129 | ecosystem: Environmental > Aquatic > Marine > Unclassified | place: Southern Ocean | collected 2014-10-08 | reverse complement strand
TGCTCGGGCGCAGCAACAATATTAGATGCAGGTGCAGGTTATACCACATATCTGTGGAGTACAGGCGACGTGACGCAAACCATAAACGTAACAATAGCAGGAACATATTCAGTAACTGTTAGTGATGGAGGAGGACCAAGTACTTTCTGGTTAGAAGATTTCCAGAATGGGTGTGCCAGTGGTTGTTATGCAAATGCATATGTTGGTTCTAATGGAGCATGGACAGTAACTAACACAGGTGCAAATGGAGCAGATGCTAACGCTTGGTTTGTAAGTGGTACCGAATGTGGTAATGCTGCAGGAGCTTGTGGAACTGCTTGTGGTGCAACAGATCCTTCCTTACATGTTGGATCTACTACTGTATCTATGGATCCGGGTGCTGCATATATGGCAGGTGGCCTTGGCTTTTGGTTCCCTGAAACAGACAAAAGAGTTGAATCACCAACAATTGATTGTTCAGGTCAAACGAGTATTACTATAAGCTTTAATTATATGGAAGACGGACAACTTGCTATAGATAATTCTACTTTGTGGTATTTTGACGGAGCAGTTTGGTCTCAATTAGTAGACTTAGCAAAAACAGCTACAACATGTGCCCCTCAGGGACTTTGGACAGCATACTCTATTGCATTACCCGCAAGTGCTGATAATAATCCTAATGTTAAAATTGGATTTAGGTGGGTGAATAATGACGATAATATTGGAACAGATCCAAGTTTTGCAGTTGATGATATTGAATTTAGTGTTGTTGGTGGTGGTTCTTGCACTGGAACCGATCAGGTAGTTGTAACATTAAACAATAACCCAACACCATCAATTACAGGTGCATTAAGTTTTTGTACAGGTAATTCAACAATATTAGATGCAGGAGCAGGATACACAGATTATGCATGGAATCCTTCTGGAACAACACAAACTATTAGTGTTAACACTGCAGGAACATATACTGTAACAGTTACTGATGCAAACGGATGTACAGGAACCGATCAAGTGGATGTAACTGTAGCTGCGAATTTGTCACCAATTATTACAGGAGTTTTAACAATATGTTCAGGGTCAGCAACAATACTTGATGCTGGAGCAGGTTATACGAATTATTTATGGAGTACTGGAGATATAACACCAACAATAAACGTAACAACTGCTGGTACATATTCTGTTACAGTGAGTGATGCTACAGGATGTACTGGTTCCGATCAGGTAGATGTAACAACAAATACAAACCCAATACCAAGTATTACCGGAGCATTAAGTTTTTGTACGGGTGATTCAACAATATTAGATGCCGGAGCAGGATACACAGATTATGTCTGGAATCCTTCTGGAACAACACAAACTATTAGTGTTAACACAGCAGGAACATATAGTGTAACCGTAACTGACAATAATGGATGTACAGGAACCGACCAAGTAGATGTTACTGTAGCTGCAAATTTATCACCAAGTATTACAGGTATTTTATCTATTTGTTCAGGAAATTCAACAATTATTGATGCAGGTGGTGGATACACAAATTATTTATGGAATACTACTGAGACAACACAAACTATCACTATTACAACGAGTGGTACGTATTCAGTAACAGTTAGCGATGCCAGTGGTTGTACGGGAGTGGATCAGGTTACGGTTACAGCAAATCCTAATCCAACACCAACAATAACAGGTAATTTATCTTATTGTATTGGTAGTAGTACCACACTTGATGCAGGTTCATATGCCAGTTATATATGGAATCCAAGTGGTAATTCACAAATCATAAATGTAAACACAGAAGGAACCTATTCAGTAACAGTAACTGACGCAAATGGCTGTACAGGAACAAATTCAGTAATAGTAACAGAATCCGAACAAATTACTGCAAATTTATCTGCAGTTGGAATTGGTTGTAATGGAGAAAGTACAGGAGCAATAAACGTTGATGTTACAGTAGGTAGTAATTATACATATAGCTGGAGTAATGGTGCACTTACTCAAAATGCAAACAATTTAACGGCAGGTGTTTATGTTGTTACAATAACAGATGCATACGGATGTACTGAAGTATTTTCAGCAGAAGTAACGGAAGCACCTCAACTATATATTTCATTGCCGAATGATTTTTATATGTGTTTAAACCTTGAAGAAACAATAACAGTGAGTGCGACAGGTGGAGTTCCAAATTATTCATATTTGTGGAGTACTGGCGAAACAACAACAAGTATAAATGTATCGCCAACACAAACAACAATTTATACAGTAATTGTTACCGATGCCAATAATTGTACAATGACAAATGAAATTACAGTTTATGTACATCCTCCATTGCAAATAGAAGCTTTTGCAAATCACGATACCGTTTGCTTGGGTGATGCTGTTTTGCTATCAGCATCTTATTTGGGAGGTAGTGGTCCTCCGTATCTATTATTCATTGATGGGCAATCAATTTCATTACCTGTAACAGTATATCCTACAAATGGACAAACATATACGTTTACAATACAAGACCAATGTAATAATGAAGCAATTAGCTATTACACTCTTTATAATCATCCTTTACCTCCAAACAGCTTTGCCCCAAACATAACAGAAGGTTGTCAACCGCTTACGGTTCAGTTTATTGAAAGTAGTCCGGATATAGGACAAACGTATAGCTGGAATTTTTATGATGAAAATTCATATAATACATCAAGTGAGAAAAATCCAATTCATATATTTGAAGAAGCAGGTGTATATGATATTTCTCTGACAGTAATAGACACTAATGGTTGTATAAATGTTGATGTTGTTGAAGATTTGATAACCGTATATCCGAACCCACATGCCGGATTTATTGCCGATCCTGAAATTGCGAGTATAATAAAACCATTAATAAATTTTTATAATCAAACAATAGGAGCAGTTGAATATTTTTGGTATTTTGGAGATGGCGACAGTTCAAATATTGTAAGCCCGGAACACTGGTATAGTCAAACAGGAAGTTATGTAGTAGAACTTGTTGTAGTTTCAATAAATAATTGCAAAGATACTGTCCATTATACTGTAAGGATTAAAGATGAATTTACATTTTATGCTCCAACTGCATTTTCTCCTGGCAATAATGGAATAAACGATTATTTTAAGGTTTTTGGTTCAGGAATAGATAACAACAATTTTAAACTTATTGTATTTGACCGTTGGGGCGAAATAATTTTTGAAAGTGATGATATAAATCAGGGGTGGGACGGTAGAGCTAAACAAGGAAATGATATAGTCCAAATAGGAAGTTATACATGGTTATGTACATATAGAGATGAAAACGGAATATTACATGATGAAACAGGTAGTGTGACTGTTATAAGGTAAATTTTTCGATGTCAGATTTTGATTCCGAGCACAAGGATATCATCTATTTGTCCTATTGTTTCATCTGTGCTGCCATAATCCAATATCCATTTTTCATGAGTTTCTATTATTTGTTTGAATTGTTCTTCCATAGGAAGCATGTATATTTCAGATATAAGTTTTTTAAAATTATGAGTTTTGAATTTCTTCTTTGATTTTCCTCCAAATTGATCTACATATCCATCTGTAAACATATAAATAATATCTCCTTTTTCAATATCGAATGTTATTGTTTCAAAATTTCTGCTGGATCTAATATGTCCTCCAATAACAGATCTAGAACCTTTATGCCAAGTAATTTTATTATTTATAACAGTAACGAAAGTTCTATTTGCACTCGAAACATTAAGTTTATTATTTTCCTTATCAATTTCACATATACTAATATCCATACCGTCATTTCTTTTATCTTTATCGCTTTCAATAAACACTTCTAAAAGTGATGTATTTAGCTTGTTTAAAATATCACCAATATGTTTATAATTTTGTTGAGTAATAATATCTTTTATAAGAGTATTTCCTATCATAGACATAAATGCCCCGGGTATTCCATGCCCGGTACAATCAGCACAAAAGAATAAGAATTTGTTTTTATTTGGAATTATATCAAAGCGATAAAAATCGCCGCTAACAATATCTTTAGGTTTGTAGAAAATGAATGAATCGGGAAAATACTTCTGAACATATGATTTATTAGGAAGAATAGACCGCTGAATAGATAATGCATATTCAAGACTATCAGTAATATTTTGATTTTTAACTTCAAGTTCATGTTTTTGTGCAACAATTTCACTAGTTCTTTTCCATAGTTCATCTTCTAACCACAATTTTCTTTTCTTTAACTGATTAAATCTTGTGTACACAAGAAAAAATGTAATGATAATAATTAGTACTATGAAAGTAATAATTACCCATGTCTTTCTCCAAAAGGGTTTGTCGATGAAAATATTAACAACTACGGGTTTTTCAGTACAAATACCTTCACTATTACAAGTATAAATTTTGAAATAAAAATCGCCATCTGTAAGGTTATTATAAACAATATTCTTATTTGTATTTGAAGAAATAAAACTAGGGTCATGACCTTCAAGCATATATTTGTATGTAACTCCCTGGGGATCTTTCAATGATATTCCAGTAAAGTTAAAAACAAATTGATATGTTCCATATTTCAACTTTATCATTTTTGAAAAATCAACTTCCTTATTATTAATTTTTATACTATTAATATTTAGAATTGGAGGGATATTTGTTTTTTCCCGATTTTCAGGAACATGTTTTATTAAGCCATTATTAGTCCCAAACCACAAATTTCCTTTATTATCTAAGAAAGCAGAATTTTTATTTAAATTTGAAGAAATTCCATCATTTATTCCATATGTTTTAATCTCTTCATTTTCTTGCATTACAACACTTAATCCCCCTCTATGACTAACCCAAATATTATTCTGATTATCTACAATAATATTATAACAATAGTTTGATTTTAATCCCATATCGGGAGATAATTTAACAGCAACTAAAGAATCCCATCTAATGATACCATAGTCTGTAGTTGCCAGCCATAAAGAACCATTTTCATCTATATCAACAGAGATAAATTCATATAAATCGTAAGCTGAACCAATGGGTGTGCTAATAACAGAATCTTTCTGAATAAAAGAAACCATGTTTGTAATTGATGATGCAAAATAAAGTTTATCCTTAGTTTTATTAAAACAAAGGTCATTAACAACATTGTGTTTCAAACCATTTGTTGTGTTTGTTACAGATATTAAATTTTTGTGTAATTTAATTATTCCCCCATTAGTAGCAGCCCATATTGTATCATTATCAATTGCAATCTTATTAATCATATTGCTTAAAGCATCTCCTCCAATTATAATTTTTTCAAATTCTTTTTCTTCCGTATTAAAATAATATAATCCATTTTTTGAAGTCCCAACATATAAATTTCCACTATTGTCGAAACACAATGACGTTACAATATCGTTAATAAATCTATTGTCGGCATTATAGAATTCCAAAACTTTTTCGGTTCTAAGATCAATTTGCATTAATCCTTCAGCAGTACCAAGCCATAGAAACTGTTTTTTATCAATGATAATGGAAAAGATATTATTTGAATACACATTTTCATCAAAAGAATAAAAGAGGAATGATTCCTCCATTTTTTGTGCTAGTCCAAAGCCATAGGTTCCAATCCAAATGTTGCTTTCTCTGTCTTGAAATATTGTTTTTACATAATTACTTATTAGTCCATTTTCTTCATTATAGAATTTAATGTCTATAAAGTCTTTTTTATCTAGGGAATAGTTCAGCTTACAGATACCTAATCCAAATGTACTAACCCATAAATTTTGTTCATTATCTTCGAAAACGCTTTGCACATTTTCAAGATTAAGACCAATATTATCACCAACTTTAAAGACGGTAATTTTATTGTCATCAGAAATTGACAAATTATATAATCCCGCTTCAGATGTCGTAACCCATACTCCGGATTTATTATTCTTTTTTATAATAGAAGTTACATTAAAAGATGGAAAACCATTCACGGATTCTATTTTTGAAAGATTATTATTAATTATCTTTCTTTTATAGAGACCATTGTTTGTCCCTATCAAAATTATATTTGTTTCAAGACATACAATTGATGAAATGATATTGTTGGGCATTTCATACACTTTAACAGTATGAGTTTCTTCTTCAATCCTATATATACCCTCTGTTTGAGTTGATATCCATTTATTCCCGACATTGTCTTCAGTAATTCCAGTAATAATTGTGTTTAGTCCAGATCCAATTGTATCAAACCTACCTTTATTATAGTATGATACATTTCCGTTGCTATGTCCAAGCCACATGGTTCCTTGATTATCAATATATGTTACAGAAATGAAATCATCAGAAAGTCCATCTTTAGTTTTAAATTGTTCAATATTTAATCCATTATATTTAGCAAGACCTTCACTTGTTCCAATCCACAAGTATCCATTTTTGTCTTGATCTATGGTATTAATAAAATTGTTTGGAAGTCCATTTTCAATATCAAATACTTTGAATTTTATCTTTTGCCCATATGCAGAGGATAGCATGATAAAACATAATGATAAAGCCAAAAGTATTTTAAGCCAATTTTTTAACATAAAAAATGAATAAATATTATAATAATACAATAATAGTGAATTTTGTTTAAAAGCAATAATAAAAACTTAATTTACTTTCGAGGTGCAATAATGATTGAGGATTTAGGTCTTGGTATGCCGCCAATTGGTATTGTATAAAAAGGAAGTGCTTCCCCATATTGGTTACGGATATAAAAAACAACATTGTTGTTGTGAATATTTGCCGTTTTGTTTTTGTGCATTTGAACGTCAAGAGATGAGTTCTTCTCTTTTTCAAGAATTGTATGTTCACTTACAACCCACTTATTATTAGGAGATTTTTTAATTTCTACGGCTTTTCTTAATACAGAAACAAAGTATAATTTGCCATCATTGTCCCAATCAAAATTAGATTGTTTAATTGATATTACCTTGTCATCAATATATGGATAAATATGAGATACTTCTGAAGCATTATTATGAAGCCTAAATGAGTATTCAAAAGTAAATGAGTTGCTCCCTTCAACCGATTCATTTATATTAGGCTTTGTACTTAAATATAAACGATATAAATTTCCGTCATCACCAGATATTCCTTGAATAATAATTTTTATAACATATCCCCCATAAACTTTAGAAAGTTCACCCTCTGTTGGACTTATAGGTCTAAACGTATACCATTTGTCATCATATTTTGTGTTATTGTAGAATATTTTTTCAGCAAGCAAGTTCCCACTACGATACTTTCCAACCGGATCAACTCCCTGTGCATCAATATGTGTAAAACTGCTTTTACCTCCGTATACGGAAAATTTTATTTTAGTATTGAAAGCAAACTTTTTTTCATCATATTTACCTGAAACTTCTGGGTCAAAGACACGAATATAAACAGGGTTTTTATAGTCTTCCGGTATCACAAAGAAAAAGATTTGACAAAAATCATCATCTCCCCATGATTTATCAGCATTACCTCCGAATGTTACCAAAAATGGTATATTCTCTTCTTTAGCCGGAATGGGTTGCCCACTAATTTTAAGTATGCATAAAGTAAAAAATAATATGGCAAAAGCAATTTTCATTAAAACTCAACAAATATATAACATTACATCAATTTACAAATCACAAAAATCAATTATCTGTATTAACAAGCACTCTTTTATTTACACAATTGTACTCAATCTCTCCATATGAATTTGTTCCAATAACACCAAGTTCAATTGTATACATTCCTTCCATTAGATATTTATGTATAACGTATTCTCCAACAACTTTTGTGCCATCACCCATATCCCAAAAGTATTGAACTTTTGACAAACTTGGTAAACGTTTTATTGAAGATTTTATATAAATTGATTTACTAACTATAACAGTATCATGAATTAGAATCTCTGCTTGATTAATTTTTTCAATATTTAAATCATAACTAGCATCATTCTTAAAAATCTCACTAGATATTGTGTTAATAACATTTAAGTTTATTGTATAGAATCCTGGTTCTGCGAAACAATGGCTAATACTGGCTCCTCTATGTTTTGTTCCATCACCCATATCCCATTCATATTCTAATGGAAGAGAGTCTGAAAATATTGAATTTTCTTCATAAAGATCAAAGCATAAATTTTCATATTCCAGACTGTCACATTCTGAAAATACTGGATATTCAAAAACAATACTAAAAATATCATCTGATCCGTTTTTATTTGAGCAAAAATATCCAGTATCCATAGATGAATTACATATATACCCAAAGTCATCGAATGTAGTATTAAAATTAGTATCAAGAGCTACAAGATTAGACCACCCGGATTCTATTTTATCAGAATAATAAATATCAAGTCCACCTTTTCCATTATTTCTATCAGAGCTAAAATACAATCTATCAGATTTATGAATAAATGGAAACATTTCTTTTCCACTGGAATTAATAACATTTCCTAGGTTTTGAGGTTCACTCCAAACAGAGTCAATTTTTCCACAAAAATAAATATCAGAGTTTCCCATACCGCCTTTCATATCTGATATAAAATATAATGTATTTCCATCTTCAGAAATTGTAGGATGAGCATAATTGAAATCTTGTTTTACAAATCCTAAGGTTTTAATATTTGAATATTTACCATCAATCAGTTCTGCTTTGAAAATGCCTAATGTATTTTTCTTTCTTGTAATATCCTTAATTTTTTTGAACACTTTTTGAGATCGAGTAAAATATACTGTTTTATAATTATTTGTAAAGCACATAGGGCCTTCATTATATAATGTTGTTAAACCTTGTGAGAATATATCCGAGCCAGTCTGGTTCCCCAATGAATCTTTAATTGATATATAAATATCAGATAAATAATTTCCATCTTGTTCATCAAGAATTACTATGTAATTATTTTTTCTATCAGAACAGAAAGTTATTTCATCTTTGTAAAAAGCAGGACCAAATTCTGAGTATTCCGTATTTAATTCAAGTAATTTCTTTTGATAAGTTTGACCATTTAAATAATTGGCAGATATGCAAATCAATATTATTATATAAATTATTTGTATTCTCATATATTATAAAAATCTTGCACTTACTGATTTTGAAACATACCTAAACCTATATAATAAAAATAGTTCATGCGAACCACTGTTAAAAGTTCGTAATTTTGATGTTGTAAAGTCATACGAATAAGCTAATGTAAACTGAGAGTTGATATTTAATTTTAAAAGAGCTATTACAGCATCACTAGATCTGTATGATAATCCAAATCCTAAAAGTTCCTTGTAGTCAACTGCTGCAGTAGGTTCAAATTGTATTCCACTTGTTATATTCATACGAATTAGCATAGATGGTTTTAAAGAATATTCTGTATTCAACTTGTAATTGTATCCACCTGCTAATAAGAAATTATATTCATTAAAATTATGTCTGGCATTAAACCTTCCCTTATCTTCATTTAAGTGATGAGAAAGCAAGTAAGGTATTGAAAACCCAACAAAATAATTGTCTGTATTATAATATGAGCCAAAGCTAAAATTTGGGAGTATTGAAACTGGTGTATTTTGTGAATAAACAGGGTCTAACTCATTTATAACTATTGCTTCTGATAATCTTGCTTGCATTAAGGATATACCAGCATTCATGCCAAGAGAGAGTTTTCCATTCCATAATTTGAATCTGTAAGCATAGCTTCCAAATATTCCATTATCAAAACTCTTACCTATAACATCCCGATAAAAAAGTAAGCCAACTGAGATATTATTATCTTTTTTTAATGGGGTATGAATTGAAACTGTGTTAGTAGTAGGAGAACCTTCAAAACCTATCCATTGATTTCTGTAGGATGAAGAAACTGCAAGCACATCATATGAACCAGTATAAGCGGGATTTGATGGTAATCCATTTAAAGTATATTGACTCAACAATTGAGTATGCTGAGCATTTGCCAAATTAAGCAAAACCAATATAAACGATATGGATATTAAAATTTTCATTATCTGTTTATCATAATATAACCATTATAAGTTTTACCATTTAATTCAATTACATAAAAGTATGTATCATCTGGCAATAGTTTTCCATTATTATTTTTACCATCCCAAGTATTATTATATTGTTCCATTTCAAAAATTAGCTTTCCCCATCTATTAAATACACTTACTTTATTTTGATAACTATCAATTCCGGGAATTTCAAAGAAATCATTAAAACCATCATCATTTGGAGAAAATCCATTAGGAATTTTAAGATCACCAATTGATATTGAAACGTCATCATAATCTGAACATGCTCCATTTTCAATTGTCCATTTTAATACTGTAGTTCCATAAGAAAGTTCAGAAATAAATGTTTCGGGATTATATATATCATTTATATTTGCATTTCCAGAAACTATAGTCCATTCTCCATAACCCTCTGCAGGAGTATTGGCTTCGAGATTTGTTTCAAATATATAATCTAAAACCTGATCGTTACCTGCATCAGTATTTTCGGGTGGTTTGTAAAAAGTGATTTCCACATCATCTGAGTCGAAACAAATACTATCATTATTAATATCCCAAGTTAAGGTGTAAACACCATAATCAGGGGCTGTTATTATTGTATTATTCTTTGATGAATCTGGATTGAATATAAATGAGACAGGATTAATCCAATTACTATTTCCAGAGAAATATGTAGCATTCAACTGACATTCAAGACCACAAACAGCGGAATCTGCACCCGCTATTGCTGTTGGTTGGCTTAATACTTCGATATTAATGCTAGAATCTCCAAAACAAACCCCATTGTCTACAGTATATGTAATATTATGATTGCCTATTCCTGCGGATGTTGGATTGAATGTTGAAGCCGACACACCTGCTCCTGCCCATGTTCCTCCTGAATCTCCATTTATAAGGTTATTTAAATTTATTGAAGCATCAGTTTCACATATTTTACTATTTGATATTCCCCATGAAGGATTTGGCAAAGCAAGAACTGTAATATCAAAGCTAGTAGAATCAGAATTATTTGCAACATCTTCCACTTTATATTTTAAGGTTGTTATACCAATAGGAAATATTGAACCAGAACTTAGTCCAGTACCATCTGTTTGAACCAGACTGGCTGAACAATTATCAGAATAAATAGGTAATGTATAAGTAACAATGCTATCACATGTAATGATATCTGAAACAGCATCAATGGTAGGCCACTCATTATCTGAAACCAAAATCACAAAACTACAAGTATCAAAATTTCCATTAATATCAGTAATTGTCCATGTAATATTAGTAACACCAATATTTAAAATTTCACCATCTAATGTTGAAGTTCCGTTTATATTGTTTAATACAGAACTTATTCCGCAATTATCATTTGTTGTGTCTGGATCAAATTCCGAGCCTATTACTGTATATGTGCATGAAGCGGTATCAGTACTTACAGCCTGATTAGCAACACAAGATATAATTGGCAGTTCAATGTCTGATACATTAATAGAATAACTACATGAATCAATATTACCAGCAAAATCAATTGCATACCAAGTAACTTGCGTAGTTCCAGTATTGAATGCAAATCCATTAAGAGTGGTGTCGCCATTTATATTATTATATAAACTATCAATTCCACAATTATCAGTAACAGGGAAAGGATTAAGTGCTGCACTAGTAATAGTATATGAACATGCACCAGAGTCAGTATTAAATAATTGATTTGATACACATGTTATTTCTGGAGGGACAGTATCTTGAACTGTAATTGTAAATGTACAAGAATCTATGTTACCATAAAAATCAACAACATACCAAGTAATATCATTTGGACCTGATGGTAGAACTGCACCATTAAGAGTACTATCAGAATTGAAAGTATTATAAATACTATCTACACCACAATTATCATATGTTGTATCTGGTTCAAATTCATTTCCTATTACTGTATATGTACATACCCCAAAATCAGAATCAACAGTTTGACTCGAAACACAAACTATTTCGGGATTTTCATTATCAGAGACAGTTACATAGAATGAACAAGAATCAGTATTCCCAGCTACATCACTTACAGTCCAAGTTATAGTTGTAGTACCTAAAGGTAATATTGCTCCATCTAAGGTACCTGTATTAGTGAAATCATTAGTGGTTGAACCGAGTGTGCAGTTATCTATCAGCGTATCTGGAGCCAGCATAGAACCTATAACTGTAAATGTACATACTCCTGGGTCTGTATTAAAAAACTGATCTGGTAAACAAGAAATAAATGGTGCTTGTGTATCTTCAACAATCACATTAAATGAACATGAATCAATGTTTCCGGATTGATCAACAATATACCATGTAATAAATGTAGTTCCAACAGAAATATTTTCTCCAACTAAAGTACTGTCTATATTAAGGCTATTATAGATGCTATCTATTCCACAATTATCAGAAATAAGTGATGGTTGAAATTCATTTCCTAAAACAGTATACGAACAAGAATCTAAATCTGCTGCAACAATTTGGTCAAGTAAACATCCTATAATTGGATTCTCATTATCTTCTACAGTAATAACTGCTGTACATGTATCTGAGTTTCCTGCAATATCTTCAACTGTAATAGTAACAGTAGTAATTCCTAAACCTATTGTTGTTCCTGCAAGTGGACTTTGAGTAATAACTAAACTTGCATTAGGTGTACAGTTATCATTTGCACTAATACCCATTGTTAAATCAGGAACTATTGCCTCACAATTAGCATCTGCAGATATAGTTTGGTCTAATGCACAAACTGTAATTAATGGGTCTGTATTATCTTCAACAATAATATCAGCAGTACAATTAGTGAAATTTCCACTTGTATCTGTTACAGTTATTGTAATAATTGCAGTTCCAAGTCCTATTGTTGAGCCTGCTATAGGATTTTGTGTTATTGATAAACTTGAAATAGGAGTACAATTATCTGTAGCACTAATTCCAGTGGTTAAATCCGGGACAATAGCCTCACAGTTTACATCAGCAAAAAGGGTTTGATTCGATGCACATGTAGAAATAATTGGATCTTCATTATCTTCTACTGTAATATTCATATTACACAGTGATTGATTACCATTAATATCATTGGCTGTCCATTCAACATTAGTTGTTCCAACACTAAATGACCACCCAACTAAAGTACTTGTAGTAGAAATATTATTTGTATTACTTGAAATACCACAATTATCAGTTGCAATTGCATTTAATGCGTTATTGGTTATTGTATAAGAACAAGTTCCAGGATCTGCTGAAAATGTCTGATCTGATGGGCATGTAACTAAAGGAAATTCACTGTCATTTACAGTAACAGTATGAGAACATGTAGAAGAATTCCCATTTATATCAGTTATTGTCCAGTTAATTATTGTTGTACCAGTATTAAATGTTGCTCCATCTAATGTATCTGAACCATTGAAACTATTAGTAATACTTGAAATACCACAATTATCTCCAGTAATTGGATCAAGTGAGCCAATGCTGGAATTAGTATAAGAACATAAGCCAATATCCGTATTAAATGTTTGATTTGAGACACATGATATTGTTGGATCCTCAGTATCGAAAACATTAACATCAAATGAACATGTATTAGTGTTCCCATTTACATCATTTATTGTCCAAATCACATTGGTTGTGGGAAGAGAAAATGCTACACCCGCAAGACTTGAGCCACCATTAATATTATTTGTAATACTTAATATACCACAATTATCATCGGGAGAAATTGGGTCGAATTCATTACCTACAGCGGTATATGTACAATCTCCAAAATCGGTATTTTCATTTTGATTTGAAACACATGATAATGTTGGATTCTCATTGTCTTCAACTGTAACATTAAAAGAACATGTGTTTGTATTAGATGAATTATCAGTTACAGTCCAAACTACTGTTGTTGTACCCAAAGGAAACACTTCATTAAATAATGATGGAGAAGTATCAAAATCATTAAGAATACTTAAAACACCACAATTATCAGAAGGTACAGCGTCAAGACCAGTATTTGTTATTGTATATGAACAATCTCCAGGATCTGTTGAAAATGTTTGATTGCCAACACACGATATCCCGGGATCTTCATTATCTTCAACTGTTATAGTATGTGAACATTGAGATGTTAGTCCATTTACATCTGTAACTGTCCAGTTAACAATAGTAGTACTTAAATTAAATGTTGCTCCGCTAAGTGAATTAGTTCCATTGTAATCGTTAACTAAACTTGCTACACCACAATTATCTCCAGTAATTGGGTCGAGAGAATTTGAGCCAATATGTGTATATGTACAAACACTCGGGTCTGTATTAAATGTCTGATTTGTAGCACAAGTTATACTTGGGTTCTCATCATCTATCACATTAACATTAAAAGAACAAGTATTTGTATTTAATGCATTATCAGTAATTGTCCACACAACATTGGTTAGGCCAGTAGGAAAAGCATAACCCGCAAGGCTTGTTAATCCATTAATATTATTAGTGACACTAGCTATTCCACAATTATCATTAGTTGCTGATGGGTCGAATTCAGTTCCAACTGTTGTATAAGAACAGTCTCCAAGATCGGTATTTTCATTTTGGTTTATGACACATGATATTGTTGGAGCTGTATTATCATCTACTGTAATATCTGCAGTACAAGTTGTTTGGTTTGTTGCCCCATCCTCAACAGTTATGGTTACAGTAGTAGTGCCAATTCCAATTGCTGTACCAGCCAAAGGACTTTGAGTTATAACCAAACTTCCTGAGGCTGTACAATTATCTGTAGCTGTAATACTTCCTGTTAAATCCGGAACTAAGGCCTGACAATTAATATCTCCAGAAAGAGTTTGGTCTAAAGCACATGCAGTGATTATTGGATCAGTATTATCTTCAACAGTTATATCTGCAGTACAAGTTGTTTGGTTTGTTGCTGCATCTTCAACAGTTATCGTAATAGTTGTTATACCAATTCCAATTATTGATCCAGCCAAAGGACTTTGAGTTATCACCAAACTTCCTGAGGCTGTACAATTATCTGTAGCTGTAATACTTCCTGTTAAATCAGGGACTGTTGACTGGCAACTAGCATCTGCAAAAATAGTTTGGTTTGGTGCGCAAACTGTGATTATAGGTGAAGTATTATCTTCAACAATAATATTTGTTATACAAGTTGCTGTGTTACCTGATTCATCAGCAACTGTTATGGTAACTGGAGTAGTTCCAATTCCAATTAAAGAACCAGCTACAGGACTTTGAGTTATTACTAAACTTCCTGAAACTGTACAATTATCTGTAGCAGTAACTCCAGTTGTTAAGTCTGGTAATTGAATCTGACAACTTGCATTAGCTGAATGAGTTTGGTCTGGAGGACAAACAGTAATTACTGGATCAGTATTGTCTTCTACAATAATATCTGTTGTACAAGTTGCTGTATTTCCTGCAACATCAGAAACAGATAGTGTAACAGTTGTTGTCCCAATTCCTATTACTGAACCAGCCAATGGAGCTTGAGTTATTGTCATACTTCCCGAAGCAGTACAATTATCTGTAGCCGTAGTTAAACCTACTAAATTAGGAACAAATGCCTGACAGATTACATTAGCAAATATAGTTTGATTTGCAGAGCATGTTATATTTGGTGATTCATTATCTGAGACAGTAATATTAAGATTACATGTTGAAAATAATCCATTAGCATCTAATATAGTCCATACTACATTAGTTACTCCAATATTTAAAACCTCACTAGCTAAAGTGGAAGTACCGTTTATATTATTTGTTACTGTAAATGCGCAATTATCTCCTTCGGTTAAATTGTCGAATTCTGTACCAACAACTGTATATGTGCAAACACCAGAATCAGTATCTCTAGCTTGTGGACCAACACAAGTTATTGTTGGGTTTTCGATATCAATTACCGTTACATTAAATGTACATGTAATTGTCTGGCTATATGTATCAGTTGCAGAATATGTAATTGTTGTTGTTCCAACTGGGAATAGTGAACCAATAGCTGGTCCGGCAGTTTGTGTTGTTACAATTGGGCAATTATCTACAGCAACTGGAGCTACCCAGCTTACAACTGCACCACAAACACCAGCATCATTATTTACTGTAATATCAGTAGGACATAGATTGAAAGTAGGTGCTGGATCGTTAATTACATAATCATCAATGAGTGTTACAGCAATACCAGATATCGTGCTTATACTAGTACCGTTGAGTGCATCATCTGATATTACAATTGTAATATCCAAATCACTATTCGTAGTACAAGTACTAGAAATGTCTGCATCGAAACAAAATTCATATTCATGAGTTAGATTTACAGCACAAGAATATTCCTCATCATGTCCATCACCCCAAGTTGTTGGTGGACCAAGTTGAACAAAATCCCAAGTTATAGAATTATCACCCACATTATATGTTGCATTCCAATCTCCAGTAACATAAAACCCTGTATTAATACCATTAGGAGTAATGTTTGTAATATTTGTATAGCAGATTCCCAGATCATAATGAACAGAATCTAACCACTCGAAGCCATATAAGTTCTGAATTAAAAGGGTATCGCATATTGTTACTGTTTCGCATTGTTCTACTTCTAAAATAGTTGAACCATTTACTAATGGAATTACTCCATCATTATCAATATCTCCGGTGCATCCGCCAGATATATCAAATTCAACACCCGATTGTATACAATCAAATGCAATATCATACAAGTTTATTCCAATACTCTCGGCATCTACTACTAAATAATATGTGCCAGGACCAGGAGCCTGATATACGATCTGATTAGATCCATTTGGAAATTCTTGTGTAGCTATATCAAAAGTAGTTCCTGATATACAGGATGCTCCAACTGGGCAGGCAGAACCAACCCAGAATATATGTGCTTCGGTATTGTTCCCATCTATAACATTATCCATAGTAACTACTATGGTATGGTTTCCTGCTGGTACAGTTATCTGATAATAATTATCTTCTCCAGGTGTAGAAACTCCCGAACAAGAGAAATTGTCGCCATTGTTTACACCACCAATTGTTGTTTCACCAGTATAGTTAAACCCACAATCAACAACTGTTGCATTAACATCCACAACAGTAATTTTTACTTCAAATTCGCAAGAATCAGTATTTCCATATATATCTGTAACGTACCATCTAATATCGTATGTACCAGCTGTCATTACTTCGCCTGCTATAGTGTTAGTACCATTATAATTATTAGTGATACTTGCTAAATTAACGCCACAATTATCGCTAGTTCCGGTATAATCGAATTCATTACCAATTACAGTATATGTACATACACCGGGTGTATTATTTCTTGCCTGATCGGCAACACAATTAATAACAGGATTTTCTTTATCGTTTACCGTAATATTAAATGAACATGTAGCTGTTAAGCCCGATGTATCTGTAACAGTATATGTTTGGATAGTTGTTCCTACCGGAAATGTTGAACCAGAGCTTAAACCTGTAACATCAGTTTGTGTAACAACTGGTTCGATAGTACAATCGTCTGCTCCTACTGGAGTAGTATAGGTGACTACTGCACTACAATTTCCTGCATCATTACTTACTGTAATATCTGCGGGACATGTAATTGTAGGAGGAAAATCGGGTTTAATACTTAAAGTGAAAGAGCCCTTACTTGGACAAACTCCTGAAGTTAAGTAATAGATATCATATGTTCCGGGTAAAGATGCAGACAAGTCAATTTCACCTGTTAAGACATCAAGGAAAACAACATTAAGACTTGAAGCAGAAAATGTACCTCCGGCAGTTATTACATTGGTAGCAACAGGGTCAGACCAGCCCTGGCAGTAAGCAGTCTCAGGATAATCGAAACTTGCATCGTCTCCCATAATAGATCCTGTAGGTGTTATTGGCAATCTTCCTACAAAAAGATTATCTTTTTCTAAACTAGTTAGCGAAAATGGATTTAAATCAAGGTCATAATCGCTTTTTCCACATACATAAACATCTTCATTTTTGTATATGCCAATATCCACACCATAATCATTTGAACCTCCATTACAATTCTTAGCCCATTCATAAACGCCAGTATTGGTATATTTAGTTATAAAAATATCGGAAGGATCTGTGGCATAAAGAATTGTATCAAGTCCAAAAATTAATGTGTCACTGCTATAAGTACCGATTACATAAACACCTCCATATCCATCGGTATTTATTGCCATACCTATATCTTTAACAGTAGTACCATCTATTTGTACCACCCAATTATCAATACCAGTGGTTTTGTCTAAACCAGCAATAAATCCATCATCATTTCCAGACATGATATATCCACTAGGAAAACTTGCAAGATTTGAAAGTAAACCAGTAATATATAAACCTGCACAGTCGTTTGCAATACCCATACCCCCAATATTACCTACATTATCAATTTGCTGTCCCCAATTATAGAACCCAAAATTGTTGACAGAAAGTATAACTATATCAGGATTAATATCTGCATTTATTAATGGAGCTTCGGGGCTACCATTTGAGTTGTAAATATTATAGGTATTTCCTCCAAGTATTCCAATAAGATATACATTGTCTTCATCGCAGGTAATACCAAAATTTTCTTCGTAATATTTCTTTAAAGCATTGGATTCATCTCCATCGCTACCAGCATCAAAAAGCCACAATGTATTATCATTAAAATCCATTGAATAAATAAAGATGTTTTCGGTGATGTAGGGTACCATTGTGGGTATGCCATCAAAGGTAGCCGCATTCGAATAAGATCCTGTAACATATACCTGAGTAGAGCTGGCACAGATATCGATACCCATATCTCTTCCAACACCTCCCATAACTTTATAATCTATTAAGGCACCGGCGGGTGAATATGAAGCAACAAAAATATCTTCGCCACCAAAGATAGCAACAGAAGCACCTGGATTACCAGCAACAGCTCCATCGAAACTTGCAGCACCCTCAATATATCCTGTTATATATATTTTCCCAGTAGGGTCTAAAGTTATTCCAGTAATTTCATCAGCGTTAATTCCTCCAATATTGAATGACCAAATAACATTGCCATTGAAATCGTATTTTGCAACAAATCCATCTAATTTGCCACCACCGGTACCACCATTCATTTCGGCAGCAAGAATGTCTGTATAAATTGCGGGAGCATAATCTATAGCACCTGCTATATATACAAATTGATTTACAGAATCGATAGCCAGGGAGTTTGCAGATTCGAATTTATTGCCATCAGAGCCATCTGTCCAGTCCCAAGCAGATTGAGAAAAAGCAGTGGTGCTAAGCAGTAATGAAATTACTAATACTAATATTTTGTTAATTTTCAACAATTTATGATACAAATTCCATTAATTTGTTAATCTAAAATTGTTTATACGAGAAAAGATGTTAATATGTTACGGTTTTTGTGGGATTTGTTGATGAATGAATCTAAATAATACACTCTAGACGCAAAATATTTGATAAAGTTGCCTATTAATTAAGAAATTAAAAAATTTATTTATATGTTTTTGAAAATATTTTAAATTATATTAACATATAAGTATGCTGAAATATAATATTTTATATTAAATTTTACACGATAAAACGAAAAAAAATTATAAATGTTTTAGTTTGGCATTAATATTTTAAAAAAATTACATTTTAATATATCAAAATACCCTTTGGACTATTTTATAATCACAGTTAATTTGGAATAATAAATTGATATGAGAGTGGAAAGGGCTTGTCTTGGAATGAATTTTTCAATATTATCCTTTTACTATTTTAATTTTATTTTTAGATAATTTGGTTGAAATCAGTACAATATAAACCCCTTTACTAAGATTAGAAACATTTACTTTTTTTCAGAATCCGATTTTATATTAATTCTCATTTTGTTTATTGTATTCTCAAATGTATGCTAATAATTATATATTAACAAATTTTAAAATATCATCTTTATTAATTTCATTTTGCCCCAAAATAATTAATCGTTCAATTACATTTCTAAATTCTCTTATATTTCCTTTCCATGAAAGTTTTTGAAGTTCTTTCACAGCTTCGTTAGTAATTGGCTTTATTGGGATTCCATGTTCGTTGCAAATTTGATTGATGAAAAATTCAATTAATAATGGAATATCTTCTTTTCTTTCATCAAGAGAAGGAATATTAATAAGTATTACACTTATTCTGTGATACAGATCTTCGCGAAATCGTTTTTCTTCAATTTCGTATTTTATATCTTTATTTGTTGCAGTAATTACTCTAACATCGATGTTTATATCTTTATCACTGCCAACACGAGAAATTTTATGTTCTTGCAAAGCTCTTAAAACTTTTGCTTGTGCAGACAGGCTCATATCGCCAATTTCATCAAGAAATATTGTGCCGCCATTAGCTTGTTCAAATTTTCCTTTTCTTTGTTTATGTGCAGATGTAAACGAACCTTTTTCGTGTCCAAATAATTCGCTTTCTATTAATTCAGATGGTATTGCTGCACAATTGACTTCAATAAACGGTGCATTTGCCCTGTTACTTTTTTCATATATCCATCTTGCAGCTACTTCTTTGCCTGTTCCATTTTCTCCGGTTATCAAAACTCTGGCATCTGTTGGAGCTATTTTTTCTATCATTTCCTTAATTTTTTTAATTGCATCCGATTCACCAATCATTTGATATTTTTTACTGATTTTTTTCTTTAAAACTTTTGTTTCAGTAATCAGTTGAGATTTATCTGTTGCATTTTTTATAGTAACAAGTACGCGATTGAGGTCAAGAGGTTTTTCAATAAAATCGTAAGCTCCTTTTTTAATTGCTTCAACAGCAGTATCAATATTTCCATGTCCGGAAATCATAACAACAGGCGTGTCAATATTTAGTTCAAATATTTTTTCCAGAACTTCCATGCCATCCATTTTTGGCATTTTAATGTCGCATAAAATAATGTCAAAAGCATTGTTTTGAATTTTTTCCAGACCTACTTGACCGTCTTCTGCTAATTCAACATTATACTTTTCGTATTCTAAAATTTCTTTTAAAGTATTCCTGATACTTTTTTCATCATCAATAATCAATATCTTAATCATAATTATTCTTATTAAATAGTTGCAATAACACCCTCTTTTAGAGCGTAGTCAGATTGAATAAGTTTTGTGAAATTATATTTTTCAATTATAAAATTAATAAAAATACTTGCAATAACAATCATTTCAACTCTCATCAATTCAAGTCCTTTCATTCGTTTTCTTTCTTCAATAGTTGACAACAGCAATTCGTTATGTAAAATTTCATATTCTTCGAGGTTTATTTCAAAATTTATTTTATTGTCAAGAAACCCGGCAGGTCTGAATTTTTGCGAAATCATTCTTGCAAAAGTATCAATTGAACCGGAAGAACCAATTATAGTTGTAACATGCAGTGTTTTTAAAATTTCGTTAAGAGATTGAGTGTTGTCGTCAATATATTTTTCAATAATTTCTATTTCATTACTACTTATTGGGTCTGAAGGATTAAATTTATCAAGTAATCTTGCAATGCCTAATCTAAAACTTTGTTTCCAAAAAATTTCATTTTTATTAACTATTAAAACCTCAATACTACCACCACCAATATCAACAATCATGACTTTTTCATCATCAAGATCTACAGCCTGTTTAACACCATAATATATCAATTCAGCTTCTTTTTCACCCGAAATAACATTTACATCAATACCAAGTTCATTATATATTCTGTTTACGTATTCTAGTCCATTATTACAACTTCTAATTGCTGAAGTAGCAAATGCAAAAACTTTTTCTGCTTTATACTTTTTTATTGAATTCAGGTGATTTTGCAATGCTTTCATGCCTCGCTCCATAGCATTGTTACACAACATTTGTGTGTTTGCAACATCCTGACCAAGTTTTACAGGGCGTTTTGTTTTAAAAACCTTAGAAAACCCGTTTTCATTTTTATCTACTATTAACAGATTAAATGTATTAGTTCCCAGATCTATTATTGCTACCCGCATTTTTTAATTTTTATATTTGAGCCATTTCCACAATTCTTTGTAGCTGCTCTTTTTACCATACATAAGTATCCCTGTTCTATATATTTTACCGGCTAACCATGTTGAACCAACAAATGTTATTATTAAAAGTCCCATTGACAGTGCTATTTCCCAATATGGAACACCAAATGGAATCCTTGCCATCATAACAATAGGTGATGTTAGCGGTATCATTGAACCCCAAAATGCTATCGGACCTTCAGGATTATTAAATATACTGTACATCATAACAATTGCCAGTATCAGAGGAATTGTAATAGGGATCATAAATTGCTGCGTATCTGTTTCATTGTCAACAGCCGAGCCAATTGCTGCAAATAAAGAAGCATACAGTAAATAACCTCCAAGAAAAAAGAAAATAAATGAAAAGATCATTACGCCAAAGTCAATTTGATTTATTGAAGCCCATGCTTCATTAATAACATTTTCAATTTCTTTTTCATCAATATTTTGACCAACATCTACTGTTTCAGTAATCATAATATTATTGGGTTGCAACTGTTCAACCGAAACACTTTCATTAAAAAATAATGAGTAAGAAACGGAAACAATTATGAACGTGAAGACAATCCATAATAATATTTGTGTTAAACTTACAAATGCAATTCCAATTATTTTCCCCATCATTAACTGAAAAGGACGTACCGATGAAACAATTACTTCAACAATACGATTTGTCTTTTCTTCTATAACACCACGCATTACCTGAGATCCATACATGAAAATAAACATATAGATTAGCATCCCGGACATTAAACCAACAACCCTTGCAATATCTTGATTTGTTTCTTTTTCTTTTCCACCTTTTTCCCATTTAAAAGTGGAAACTCTAATGTTTGTTTTTACTGATTTTAATACTTCTTGGTCAATGCCTATAGAACGAAGTTTTAAGCGTTCCATTTCTTTTTCAATAGAATTTGAGATGTGCATCTGAACTCCCATAGTTGGCTGTTTGTCAGAATACAACTGAACAATGCCTGAGTTGTATGTTATATTATGAGGGATATGTAAAACAGCATAATAACCCGATTCTTCAAAATTTTCTCTAATCTCTGCAACAGTTTTATTTTCAACAAACTCAAACTTAATGTATTGAGTATTTGGCAGCACATCAATAAAAATATGACTACTGTCTTTTATCAGACTGTCAGGTATCAGGTCTTTTTGATAAATTGAATCATTAAATAAATATGTTTCGTCAATAACTGCAATTATCTTATCTTCTTTATCATCAAGATTTGCCATAATTGCAGGTGCTATCATTAATCCTGCAAATAAAACTGGCCCAATAATCGATATTATAATAAATGCCTTTTTTCTAACTCTTGTTAAATATTCTCTTCTTATTACTAATGATATCTTGCTCATGATTTTATATCTTCAAAATATTTATTCAATTATTTTTTCTTTTGCATCCTGTTCTTCAACAACTCGTATAAATACATCATTCATGCTTGGAATAACTTCGTTAAATGAAAGAATGTTTCCGCATGGAATAACAGATTTAAGCAGTTGATTTGTTGTTATGTTATTCATTAATTTTACTTTTATCCGGAATTTATCTTCAAGCTTTTTATGTTCGATCAGTTCATAATTTGCTGTTAATGTAGATTGTAACAAATTAAAATCGCCATTAAATGTAAATTCAAATTCCTTGGTACTGTATTGTTTTTTAATGTCATCAACATTTCCGTTAAGTATGCTCTTGGCATTGTTTATCAGGTTTATATCATCACATAACTCTTCAACAGAGCTCATATTATGAGTTGAAAAAATTATAGTAGCTCCTTTATCGCGTATGTTCAGTATTTCTTGTTTCATTAAGTTTGCATTTATCGGGTCGAAGCCGCTAAATGGTTCATCAAAGATCAGAAGTTTTGGTTCATGAAGAATAGTAATTATAAATTGAATTTTTTGCTGCATTCCTTTAGAAAGCTCTTCAACTTTTTTATTCCACCATGCCTGTATCTCAAATTTTTCAAACCAGTATTTCAAGCGTTTTAATGCATCTTTTTTAGACAGTCCTTTAAGCCGAGATAGATACAAAGCCTGTTCGCCAACTTTCATTTTTTTATATAATCCACGTTCTTCAGGCAGGTAACCAATATCGCTGATATGCTCGGGTTTTAGTTTTTCTCCATTCAAAAAAACTTCTCCCGTATCAGGTGCGGTTATTCTGTTTATAATTCTTATTAATGTAGTTTTTCCGGCACCATTAGGACCAAGTAATCCAAAAATACTACCTTCCTTTACACTTATGTTTACATCATCTAATGCTAAATGATCGGCATATCGCTTTGTAACATTCTTTGTTTCAAAAAATTCCATAAAAAATCCAAATCAAAAATAATTTTGTGAATATAACACTTTTAAGACTTATGGAATAATGATTTTGTAAAATCATTTTATAATATATTATGAGTTTAATCCATAAAGAAAAAAGCATGAATTTACTTCTTTCACTTTATATTAATTTTAAGGTTTAATAGAAAAAGGAATAGTTTCAATTTCAATAAATGTTCCATCTGTTTCACGATATTGAAAAGTTAATTCATGCTTTTTTATAGAATCGGGTGCTGTATCAAAATAAAAATTTAAAAGCGTAGTTGACTTAGGATTATTTTCTAAATAATCATTAAGTTTAATTGGATTATCAGTAGGCATACCATTTTCTTTTTGGTATCTAACTTTTAAAATATTATTAATAGTACCAAATGCATGATATTGAGAATTATAATTATTATTACTAAATACTGTAATATTTGCTATAGTACCAACAATTCTATCTTGAACATCATCTGCATATAAAGGTTTTATGAATAAATAGATATTCTTTTTATTAAAATTAGCTTGAGAAGTTTTTTGTATTTCTCCTTCTAAACAAATTACTAAATTATTATAAGAAATAGTATCTAAACTATCAATTATGGTATATTCATCTGAAATTTCATTATATTCATAAATTTTTATATTAAATCCAATAATTTCATAATCTATGTAAGATATCTCTCCATTTTTTTTACAAGAGAAAGACAAACCAAATAAAAAAATCAAGAATATTATTATTTTTTTCATAATCTTTATTCTTTTTAATCAAACCCATTTTATTTATATTATAACCAAAATTAAACAAATTAGTTGTTATTTACAAAATTGTTGTACTTAAGTAATTGAATTTTCGTTATTATTAATTTATAACATTTGATAAATTATTAATAGTATAAGTTAATTTTGTATTTTTGATAGATTAAAATTGGCTCTGTGTTGATTTAGGTTGGTAAATGAAATAAAAAGGCCACAGATTCACAGATTTTAATATAAATTCTTATAACATTAATTATGGTATTTCTGCGATATTTTTTATTGTCAATCTTCTTTTTAACTCAAGGTGATTATACCTTGGTGAAAAAAATTATTGTAAAAACAAAAGTGATGTTGACAGATCATCTTGGTAATTTATATGCACTTACAGATTCAGGGATTATAAAATATGATAATAATGGAAACGAGCAAACTCAATATAGTAATGCATATTTGGGAGAAATTACTCATGCAGATGTAAGTGACCCTTTTAGGATATTATTATTCTATAAAGATTTTAATCAGGTTCAATTATTAGATAAGAATTTTGCAGAAATTGCAAGTCCTGTTTCTTTAGATGATTTGGATATTAGTCAGGTAGAAATTGCCTGTACCTCAAATCGGGGTGGTTTTTGGGTATATGATTCTCAAACTACACAACTGAAATATATCGACCGTGCTTTAAATGTTAATATTGAAACTCTTCCTGTAAATTCTGTTGTTGAGATAGTTCAACAACCTAATTTTTTAATCGAAAAAAATGATTTTTTATACTTAAATCTGCCCGAAGTGGGTATTCTGATTTTCGATAAGTTTGGTTCATATTATAAGAAATTGCCATTATTTAACTTGATGTCTTTTCAAATTAAAGATGATGATATTGTATTTTTTGAAAATAAATCTCTTTACAGATATAAGCATGAATTGATGAAAACTGAAAGTATTGTGTTGCCTGATACAATGGGGGTTTTAAATGCAAGAATTGAAAGAGAGAGTATTTATATTCAGAAATCAAATCGGTTAATGATATATTTAAAAAAAGAAGAATAATATTTAGTTAAAATTATAAATATTTTAGAATAAATAAGAATGATATTTTTCTCAAATGCTAAAATAAATATAGGACTTAATGTTGTTTCGAAAAGAGATGATGGATTTCATAATATTGAAACAATTATTTATCCAATTGGGCTATCTGATGTTATTGAAATAAACACTTCTGAAAAATTTGAACTAATAAATACAGGAATTGCTGTAAACGATAAAATTGAAAATAATTTGTGTTATAAAGCTTATAACTTGCTGCAACAGAAACATGATCTGCCTCCAATAAAAATACATTTGCAAAAAATAGTGCCATTTGGTGCCGGACTCGGCGGAGGTTCTTCAAATGCTTCTTTTATTTTAAAAGCAGTTAATGAATTATTTGGCTTGCAATTATCAAATGAAAAATTAAAAACTTATGCTTCTCAAATAGGAAGCGATTGCACTTTTTTTATTGAAAATAAACCTGCTATTGCTACACAAAAAGGTGATATTTTGGAATATATAGACTTAAATCTTTCAGAATATACTATTGTAATTATTTATCCAAATATAATAATTAACACGACATTAGCATATAAAAATGCAAACCCTAAAATGCCTGATATATCCTTAAAAGAAAGCATAAAATTTCCTGTTAATAAATGGAAAGAAAAAATTAAAAACGATTTTGAAAAAAGTATTTTTAAGCAATATCCGGTAATTAAAAATATTAAAGAAAAATTATATAAGAAAGGAGCTGCTTATGCTTCACTTTCGGGTAGCGGTTCAAGTGTATATGGTATATTTGAAAAAGACATAAACCTTGAAAGCGAATTCAAAGAGTTTTTTTATTGGAAAAGCAAAATGCTTTAAGTTGAACAATTGATTTTCCTGAAAAAATCAGGAATTTATGTTTTATAAATAAATGTATCAGTAGCCCCGTCCTTTAGGGGGGGTGTGAATATAGGCAACACCCATCTCTGCGAAATTTTCAAATTTTTATAAAATAAAAATTTGAAAATTTCGCAGAGAATACAATGTTTTTATCCTTATCCCATAAATATTATTTTCATTCTTGTACATTCTTTTGTTATCTTTACAAGATATTAACATCCTGTATTATTGGTACAGAGTTATTATTTTAAAACATGCTCTGAGTATTCAGAGTAATGTTTTGCCTCCCCTTTGGGGAGGTTGGAGGGGCTTTTACTTTTTAAATTAATTCAATTGTTATGAAATATATTTTATTTATTTTCAGTTTTATAGTTGTTGTAATTTTTTCATCATGTGAGTCAAATACTAAAGAAATTCAATTAAAAAGAATTGACAGCTTATTAAATGTATCTAATAATTTGAAAGCCGATATTGATAGTATTGAATTTGACAGCATTTCGTCTTATTATAATTTAATGCTTACATTTAATAAAATTTTAATTGAAAAACTTCATGGGTTTCCTGAAGACTCTTTAACTAAAGACAAATTGATGAAGTTTGGTTCTGTAGAAAAAGGTTTTAAAAAATTACCAAAAAAGTTAGCTAAATATCAAAAGGAAATTGAATTTTCGTTGAATCAATTAGAAGCATTAAGAAAAGATGTTGTATTGGGGTTTGTTGAGGATGAAAAATTTGAAATTTATTTTGATGATGAAAAGAAAGCTATTGATAACATTTCACAGGAGATTAGCAAGATCATTAAATTACTAAACAAACATCTCGACAATTACAATATTTTATTGCCCGATGTAAAGTTTTATGTTGATAGCTTGGATAATAACTAATAACTATCCACAGAAATCTATAAAATGAAAAAAATATTAACCACCTGCTTACTGATACTTTTTACGAGCTTACTTTTTGCTCAAAATGGGTCGGATAGAGAGTTGGCGTTAAAATATTTTCGCAACAAAGAATTTGATAAAGCAGCAGAGGTTTATGAAAGATTATATAATACTTCTAAATCGAGTTTTTATTTTACTTACTATATTAATTGTCTTGTACAATTAGAAAGAATTGACGAAGCCATAAAAGTTGTTAAAAAACAAATCAAAAAAAATTCTGGAGAACTTAAATTTATTGTAGAACTCGGGTATTTATACAAACAAAATAACGATTCCGAAAACGCTGACCAGCAATATGAAAAAGCAATAAAAAAAGTCCCTCTTCAACAAAACCATATAATAGGTCTTGCAAATACTTTTGTCTCTAAACGAGAATTTGCTTATGCAGAAAAACTTTATTTGTATGGTAGAAAAGAACTAAAAGGAAATTACACTTTCAATTATGAATTGGCTTCGGTTTATCGCTATCAAAGAAATTTTGAAAAAATGATAGATGAATATCTCGACCTTCTGTTAATTCACGAAAGTTATATACAAAGTGTACAAAACAGTTTGCAGGCAACAATTTACAACGAAGATGAAAGCGACCTTAATCCAATACTTAAAGGCAGCCTTATAAACAGAATTCAAAAATATCCAAACAAAATAATATTTAGCGAATTACTGATATGGCTGTATTTACAGGAAAAAGATTTTGAAAATGCTTATTATCAAACAAAAGCTTTAGATAAAAGAAACAATGAGCATGGAAAACGTTTGATATCATTAGGAAATCTTGCCCTGTCGAACAAAGATTATGATGTTGCAAAAGATTGCTACAAATATGTTGTTGAACTGGGAAATAATAAGATATATTATGTTAGGGCAAAAAATAAATATCTAAATGCTCTTTACAATAAAATAGTGTCGAATGCTGAATACAAACAACAAGAGATTGTAGAGCTTGAAACAAATTATCATGCAACTATTATAGAATTAGGCAAAAGTGCCGAAACTTTCGACCTTTTGATAGACTTAGCTCACATTCAGGCTTTTTATCTTGAAAAAGAAGATGAAGCAATAAAACTGTTAAACGAAATTCTTTTTTTACGTGGTTTAAACAATAAACAAATATCTGCTTGTAAGATAGAACTTGGTAATGTTTTGGTATTCACCAACGAACCCTGGGAGGCAATCTTGTTATATGCACAAGTAGAGAAAGCAAACGAAAATAATCCAACAGGACACGAAGCTAAATTCAAAAAAGCTAAACTGGCGTATTATATTTGTAATTTTAAGTGGGCACAGGCACAGTTAGATGTTTTAAAAGCAAGCACATCAAAGTTAATTGCAAACGATGCTTTTGAACTTGCTACACTTATAAACGACAATTTGGCTATGGACACAACAGAAATCCCACTTAATATGTTTGCCAAAGCCGATCTGCTTATCTATCAAAATAAAGACAGCCTTGCAATTTTAACTCTCGATTCTATTAAAATAATGTTTCCCACACACTCATTAAACGACGAGATATTGTATAAAAAAGCACAGATATACAAAAAGAAAAAGCAGTTTGAAAAAGCAGCAGAATACTATCAGATGGTAATTACAAACCACGGTTACGATATACTTGCCGATAACTCTATGTTTTATCTTGCTGATCTATATCAGAATTATCTCAACAATAAAGAAAAAGCGATGGAGCTTTATAAAAAGATAATGACTGATTATCCGGGAAGTATTTATGTGGTAGAATCGCGAAAGCAGTTTAGACTTTTAAGAGGGGACAAGCCAGATAAAGAAATGGATTTTTTTAAGGGAATTCATTCTGATGGATAAACAGAAATTGGCATACATATATGCAATTCTTGCAATTATTTTTTGGTCTACAGTTGCAACAGCCTTTAAAATTTCATTAGAAAATTTCGATTACATTCAATTACTTTTTTACTCAACTGTAGTAGCTGTATTAATTCTATTTGTAATAATTATTGTTCAAAAGAAACTTAGTTTATTATTCTCAGGAACAAAAAAACAATACTTATACTCTGCTTTATTGGGTTTATTAAATCCCTTTATCTATTATTTAATGCTATTTAAAGCCTATTCAATTTTGCCTGCACAATTGGCTCAGCCACTAAATTATACCTGGCCAATAATGATAGTAATATTATCTATTCCACTTTTAAAACAAAAATTATCGGCAAAGGGACTAATAGCAATAATAATAAGTTTTACAGGTGTTATTTTTATTTCAATGAAAGGTAGTTTTTTCAATTTTAAAGATGCCAATGTCTTAGGGATTTTATTAGCAGTTGGCACATCGGTAATATGGGCTTTATTTTTCATATTTAATTTGAAAGACAAAAGAGATGAGCTTGTTAAAATATTTTTAAGCTTTCTATTTGGATTGATATTTTTATTACCTGTAATACTGTTGAGATCGGATATTAGAATTAATTTCGACTATAAATTTTTATCAATTATATATGTTGGCATATTTGAAATGGGAATAACATTTGTGCTATGGCTCAAAGCAATGAAATTAACAAAAAGTAATGATAAAATTTCTAATTTGGTATTTATTTCTCCATTTCTTTCACTTATCTTTATTCATTATTTTTTACATGAAGATATATATAACACAACAATAATAGGTTTAGTTTTAATAGTTGCAGGAATTGTTATTCAAAAAGTTAAGTTAAAAAAAATGTAAAAAATTTAAATTGATTTTAGAATCATCATGAGGTTAAATAACTATTTTTATTGTTGCTTGTTGCTTGTTACTTGTTTTTCATACCGTATTTTCAATGTATTAATGGTATAATAAAGAATTACTATTTAATTCCCTATGAACGAACTAATTTTAAAGAGTTAAAAAAAATGTTAAAAACGGTCAACGCTATTCAAGCATACTCAATGGTCAAGTTAGTAACCAGTAGCCAGCAACCAGCAACCAGTAACCAGCAACCAGCAACCAGTAACCAGCAACCAGCAACCAGTAACCAGCAACCAGTAACCAGTAACCAGCAACCGGCAAAATGATAAAAGATAAGATAATATTAGGAATTGACCCAGGTACAACAATAATGGGATATGGAGTGATACATATTATTAACTCTAATCCTGTATTGGTTTCACTTGGCGTAATAGACCTTAGAAAATTAGATAATCATTATGTTAAGTTAAAGATGATATTTGAACGTACTATCGGATTAATAAAAGAATACACACCCGATGAACTGGCTATTGAAGCACCATTTTACGGAAAGAATGTACAATCGATGTTAAAACTTGGCAGGGCACAAGGAGCAGCCATTGCAGCAGCACTAAACCACAATATGCCAATATTTGAATATGCTCCCAAAAAAATTAAAATGGCAATAACAGGCAATGGCAACGCAAGCAAAGAGCAAGTTGCCGGAATGTTGCAAAATATGCTAAAGATAAAAGAAATGCCCTCAAAATTAGATGCTTCTGATGGCTTGGCAGCAGCAATGTGTCATTTCTATCAGGCAAACTCACCTGTTGGTGCAGAAAAAGGTGTGAAATCATGGGCAGACTTTGTTAAGAAAAATCCCGATAAGGTAAAATGATTATAATTAGAAAAGCCAAAAAACAAGACACATCTGCTATTATTGGATTTCAATTGGAAATGGCTAAAGAGACCGAAAACCTCACTCTTGATATTCCTGTACTTGAAAATGGTGTAAAAAATGTTTTTAACAATCCACAATATGGAAGCTATTATGTTGCAACAGATAATAAAGAAATTATTGCCTCATTAATGATAACCTTTGAATGGAGCGACTGGAGAAATGCTCAAATATGGTGGATTCAGTCGGTATATATAATGCCTGAATATAGAAGTAGGGGAGTTTTTAGAAAAATGTATAATTATATTCAAAAGCTTGCTGATGAAGATAAGAATGTAAAAGGCATACGCTTATATGTTGACAAAAAAAATGCACATGCACAAAAAGTATATAAGAAAATTGGAATGAATGGAGAACATTACAAACTTTTTGAGTGGATTAAGTAGTGCAGATTATATTAAGCAAAACCGAATAAACCAATTTTAGATGTACAATTACTCACAATAAATTAACTTTTATTGTGTTCGTGATTCCTCTTTGCTTAGTTGTAAATTTTAAATTTTTTTAAAATCGTACATCGTAAATATAAAATCTAAAATTAAAAGGAGAGTTTTCTCCTTTTTTTTGTTAATTTTGTTAAATAAACACTTGTAGCTATAGTAGAAATAAAAAACACTACTGCATTTTAGTGGAGTGTTGGCAGCAATGTTTGAAAAAAAATCAGACAAATATCTTCATTATGATTAATAGGTTTTGGAAAAAAGTAAAGCATGTATATAAGGAGATAGTTATTTTTATTTCAATAATTTGTTGGTTACAGGATTTAGTAATAGATGGGAAATTAGAGAAAATAGGGCTTATTCTACTAATCCTTTCAATTATTCTTATATACTTCTATTTAATATATGTTTTAACATCTAAGAAGGCATCATTATTAACTGACGTTGAAAAAGTTCACACATATACTAAAAAACAAAGGAGGATTGCAAGAATAGCACTTTTTTTTACAACCTCTTTATTAATTTTATTTTTAAGTTGGAAACTAATTAGGTTTTATTCAAGCCCGAATAAAGCATTAATCCTTGTGGCTGATATTAAGGGACCGAATAGCGATAACTATAGAATTTCAGATTTAATATTAAAAGAATTAAGGAAAGAGGTCAAAAGTTCTGATTTTATAAAAATTAAATTCCTAAATGAAGAAATCAATGAAAAACAAGGAAGTGAATATGCTAATAAAATTGGGGAAAAAGAAAAAGCAGCAATAGTAATTTGGGGCTGGTATGGAATAACAAATAATAAGGGATACATTCGCATTAAGTTTGAAGATTTACATCACAATACATATAAAATAAAAGAAAAAGATTATGACAAATTTGATGGTTCACTTAAATCCAATGGGCTTATTGACTTTATAGAATCAAATGACTATACTTTTGATATTAGTGAATTTGATGAATACAAACTACAGAATGATTTAGCAAATAGTGTTTCTTCAATAACTAACACAATAATTGGGATTTTATACCACAATCAAAGAAAATACGAGGATGCTATAACATTTTTCAACAAAGCTCTTAACAATGGACGATCAATATTATTACCTGATAATAGAGCTGTTTACTATTACTTAGGCAATACTTATGCTATTCTTGAACAATATGATAAAGCTATTAATAATTATAATGCGGTAATTCAAATTAATCGTGGATGTTCAGAGGCATATTACAATAGAGGGTATTGTTTTTCTCAATTATGTGAATACAAAAATGCAATATCAGATTATAATAACGCTCTTAAAATAAATTCAAAATTCAAAAAGGCATTATTAAACAGAGGTTTATCATATTATTATATTAATAACTATAGGCAAGCTCTAAAAGATTATAACAAGGCATTAGATTTAGATTCTCTTGACCCAATTGCATATAAGAACAGAGGAGATTTGTATAGAAATATTAAAAAATATGATAAAGCCAAAAATGACTTAAATAAGGCTATTAAGCTTAATAGAGAATTTGTTGCTGCCTATGTTAGTCTGGCATTGCTATACAATGAAATAAAGGAAAATGAAATGGCTTTGAAATATTTGAACATAGTTAATAAAATTGAACCTAATAACTATATTGCTTATAATAATAGAGGTGAAATTTATTCACAACAAAGAAGGTATGAAGATGCAATTAAAGAATTTAGTAAAGCTATAAGCATTAATCCAAAATCGTCTACTCCCTACTTCAATAGAGCTACAATTTATAACAAAATGGGAAATATTGATTCCGCTTTAATTGATATCAATAGAGCTATTGAGTTAGATTCCATTAATCCAGTTTATTTTTTGAATAGAGGTGACATATTTTCTGATTTAGATAGTGCAAATCAAGCAATTAAAGATTATAATTTGGCTATTAAGTATAACGAAAATTATTATCAAGCCTATAACAATCTTGGTGTAATCTATTGCAAGTTAAAAAATTATTCTAAAGCAACTAAATGTTTTGAAAAAGTATTAGTGCTAAATGCAGAATATTATGAAGCTATTAATAATCTGGCAGATATAAATATAACTCTTGACAACAATAATAAAGCAATAGATCTATGTAATAAAGCAATAGACATTGACAATAAAAACTATCACGCATATTACTTAAGAGCAGTCGCTAACTATAATCTTAAAAATTATAATAATTTTAAAAAAGATATTGTAAAATGTATTGAAAGTAATCCACCTAAAGAAGTAGAGGATTATTTGAAAAATCTTAAAAGTAAAATTAAAACTTAGAGATAAACAAAGCTGCCAACAAGCTGTCAAAGAGCATCAAAACGCTCTTTACAGCCAACCGTTAGCTTTATTAATAAAAATAAACAAATAAAAAATAGATACCAATAGTAGTAATATTGAAATAACAATTTAACAATAGAACAATTTAAAAATTTAATCATTAAACCTTTGCAGTATTAAAATATTTTTTATACTTTTACATAATGAATCTCAAAAACAATATACCACAAAACCCAGGAAGCTCGCAAACCCTTGCTGCTGTACACACACACACACACACACACACACACACACACACACACACACACAAGTTGCGCTAAATAATTTTTCAAAAACATTTCCTGCACCCAAAGTCATTTCAGGTGCACCCAAAGTCATTTCAGGTGCACCTAAAGTCATTTCAGGTGCACCCAAAGTCATTTCAGGTGCACCTAAAGTCATTTCAGGTGCACCTAAAGTCATTTCAGGTGCACCTAAAGTTATTTCAGGTGCACCTAAAGTCATTTCTAGTGCACCTAAAGTCGTTTCAGGTTCACCCAAAGTCAGTTCTGGTACACCTAAAGTTGTTTTAGGTGCACCCAAAATCAATAATTACATATAAATTATTAACAATTAACAATTAACAATTAAAAATTAAAAATTAACAATTAAAAATTAAAAATTAACTATTAAAAATTAAAAATTAACTATTATGAACAAAACAAAAGATTATATACCGGGAAACAAAATACAGTTTTTGGTATGGTTAAGAAACTTTGTAAAAAAAGCAGTTGCAAATGTAAATCATTATGGTATAAACCAGGAAGAAATAAAAGCACTGCAAGAACTGGCAGATTTTTATGATGTTGATATTACCAAAGAATTAGAATTACTAACCCAAAAGCTGGCACAGTTTAAAAAGACAAAAACCGACCGTGCCAAGGTAGAAAAACTGTGCCGTGGCATAGCACAGAAAGTAAAAAACGATTCGCAATATACACCCGAAATTGGAAGAGATTTTGATATTATTGGCGAAGAAAATCCTTTCGACCCAAAAACATTCAGCCCCGATGTTAACCTGAGAAGAGTGAGTAGCGGTGTAGAAATTAGCTTTGAAAAAAGCCTTACCGATGGTGTAAATATTTATCGCCGACTAGACAAAACCACCGACGACTTTGAATTTTTGGCACACGATACCTTCAGCCCATATATTGATACCAAAGAAATGGACACACATGCCACATACCAATATCAGCTATGGGCAGTAATAAAAGATAAAGAAATAGGTAAAGCCAGTGCTGTGAAAATTATTACGGTTTAGAAAAAATTATTAATACCCGCTTAGCGGTTTTAAACCGCTTAGCGGATAAATTGTAAAATTAAAAGGGGAAAAACCTTCAAGGTTTTTGAAACCTTGAAGGTTTGAAAAAAATAATATTGCGCCATAAAAAACATAATAAGAACGAATTTAAAAAAAGAAATTATATAATAGAAAGACACAAAACAAGCTTAATAGCTGGTTTATTTGGTTTAATTATTATAATTATTTTTTACCTTTTAAATTTAATCTTTAAGTTTGTAGAAATTTGAAAGAAGCGTTTTCTCCCTTTTTTTGTTACTTTTGTTAAATAAACACTTGTAGCTATAGTAGAAATAAAAAACACTACGCATTTTAGTGGGGTGTTATGCTTAATACAAAAAAATAAAAACGAAGAATATGAAGAAAATAATTTTAACTTTTATAATTTTGATAATTGTGTTGTTATCATTTGGACAAGAAAATTACAACAAGACTAATGAATTCGGAGAATATCGAAAAGACTGGGCATTGGTTGAAAAAGACGGATTATTAGGGTTTATCACATGTGATGGACACGAAATTATAAAACCACAGTATAATAAAATTTCATTATTTGGGGATTACCGAAAAGACTGGGCATTGGTAGAGAAAGACGGATTATTGGGATTTATATCAAGTGATGGAATTGAAATTATAAAACCGAAATACAATAAGATTTTACCATTTGGATACTATTTAAGAAAAGACTGGGCGTTGGTTGAAAAAGACGGATTATCAGGATTTATCACAAGTGACGGACATGAAATTATAAAACCACAGTATGATAAGATTTCACCATTTGGAGATTATAGAAAAGATTGGGCATTAGTTGAAAAAGACGGATTATTAGGGTTCATTTCCAGTAACGGAAATGAAATTATAAAACCACAATATAATGAAATTTCATTATTTGGAGACTACCGAAAAAACTGGGCGTTGGTGGAGAAAGACGGATTATTAGGATTCATATTTAGTGACGGACATGAAATTATAAAACCACAGTATGATAAGATTTCACCATTTGGAGACTATCGAAAAGACTGGGCATTGATTGAAAAAGACGGATTATTAGGGTTTATTAATATTGATGGACAGGAAATTATAAAACCACAGTATGATAAGATTTCACCATTTGGAGATTACAAAAAAGACTGGGCATTGATTGAGAAAGACGGACTATTAGGATTCATTAATATTGATGGACAGGAAATTGTAAAACCACAGTACGAAACAGTATTTAAAGGAGAAATTATTGAGGGGGTGATTAATGGAAAAAAGGAAAAAATCAAGCACTAAGCATAACAAAAGCTCAAAAATAATATTTGCTTGCTTCCCCAACTACCGCCAGTTTGCAACTGGTGGTTAATTGAAAAAGCAGAGACCACAAGTTCGGAAACTTGCGGAATTGATGGTTTCTCCCTTTTTTTGTTACTTTTGGTAAATAAACAATTTATTAATTATTTAAAATTATATGTTATGAAAACAAAAATTACAATTTTAATTCTGCTCTCTGTTTTTTTATTGTTATATTCCTGTACAGTGACGAATAACGCTACTTCAAATTATAAGTCAGTTAAGATACAGAGAAAAAATGTTTATCAAATTCCTGTAGTGGCAGATTTAAAAGTAGATGAAAAAAAAGTAACAGGAACAGCATTAAAATTATATCCAAATCAACCTTTAATTGAAGTACAAAATATGGCAATTTCTGATGCGTTAAATAAAGCAAAAGCAGACATATTAATTGAACCCACTTTTGAAATAATCACAGAGAATCAAAAAACAACAGTTACAGTTACTGGGTATTCTGGTACATATAAAAATTTTAGAAATTTAACCGAAGATGATATTAAACTCATTCAACTTGGATATTCAAAAATTATCGAACAACAAGAAAATGAACAAACACTGAAATTGTTAACTAAATAACATTGAGCATCCCCGCTACCACGAATCCTTTCACCGTTACCGCCAGAATCCTTTCTGGTGGTTTTAAATAATAAAACATTTACAAACATCTAATGTCTTAAAATACATCGGATGTTTTTTTTGTAAGTTAATTTTATTTTACTATTTTTGTATAGATAATCTTTTGTTTTCTCATAACATTAGATTTTTAAGGTTAGAGCCTGGCGTAATGCCGGGCTCTTTTTATCTCACGCAAGTGAATAAACCTTTCAACTTATCAACCCATCAACTTAATAACTAAAATTATTCTCCCACAAATACAAACACTTACAAGTTTTAAAAAATAATAATTCCAATTTTACTTGACATTGGGGTTTTGATTGTATTATATTTGACCGACCGTTCAGTCATAAAATAAATATAATAAAAATGTCACCTCGAACCGAAGAACAATTTGAAGACATAAGAGAAGGAAAGAAAAAACTAATTCTTGATACAGCTTTAGGACTATTTGCTAATAAGGGATATCATGCAAGCTCAATCAGTATGATAACTAAAGAAGCCGGGATATCAAAAGGCCTGATATATAATTACTTTAAAAGCAAAGAAGATCTGTTAACAACCATATTTCACAAAATAATGTTTGAGGTTATGGATATGATAAATCCAAATCATGACGATGTAATAACAGATGATGAGGCAGAAGGATTTTTCGATAATTTTTTCGAAGTATTGGTTGCCAATCCTGAGGAATGGAAACTATTTTATCAATTGACAATACAAGCCGATGTTATGGAATTTCTTTTGAAAGAAAGCCATAGCCACACAATTCAATCTAGTCAGCAATTGATATACAGCTATTTCTTGACCAGAGATTTTAAAGATACTGAAACAGCTATATTGTTGTTTTCATCAATATTTAAGGGTTTTGCATTGCAATATGCATTTGCCCCAGAAATGTTTACTCAAGAAATGCTAGATAAGTTTAAAGCAAAACTTAAAGAACTATTTCTTAGAAAAAGCGTGCCGGGGAAAGAAACAAAAGAAATGGATGAGAGTATGGGTTACTTTTTATTATAAGAACAATGAATTTAAAAATTATATAAAATGCGAAAAATATTAATTCTTATAGCGATTACAAGTCTTAGCTCATTTGCATATTCGCAAACAGCAAAAGAAATAGTGCAAAAATCATACGATAAGCTAAATGGCAAATCGAGCACAAGCACAATGAGCATGACCATTGTCAGACCCAAGTGGACACGCACAGTAACAATGAAATCTTGGGCAAACGGAACTAAGTATTCAATGATATTGATTACATCGCCAGCCAAAGAAAAAGGCCAGGTTTTTCTTAAACGAGATAGAGAAATGTGGAATTGGGTTCCAAAAATTCAAAGAATGATTAAAATTCCACCATCAATGATGATGCAATCATGGATGGGTTCTGATTTTACAAATGACGACCTTGTTCAACAAACATCAATTATTGTTGATTACACTCATAAATTATTAAGAGAAGAAAAATTCTATAACCACGATTGTTATGTAATAGAATTAAAAGCAAAAGAAGATGCTGCAGTATCCTGGGGGAAAATTATTACATGGATTGCCAAAGATGAATTGTACACTCTAAAGAATGAATACTACGATGAAGATAATTACCTAATAAATACCGAAAAGCTTGAAAATATTAAACTAATGGATGATAGAAAAATACCGACAAAATATACAATTATTCCGGAAGAAGAAGAAGGAAATAAAACAATATTAGAGTTTATAGAAACTGATTTTAATGCTAAAATTGAAGAATCTTTCTTTTCACAACAGAACATGAAAAAAATTAGATAAATAGCTTTTTAAAATAAATATTAAAGCATGAACTTTAAGAATATAAAATTAGCGTGGAGAAACATTCTTAGAAATAAGAAAAGAACAATTATAACTGTTGCCTCTATATTTTTTGCAATACTAATGGCACTTTGCATGCGTTCTTTCCAACTGGGAAGCTATTCTCACATGATAAAAAATGTAATTGAAACCTATATTGGTTATGTACAAATACAACACAAAGAGTATTTCGATGATAAAGTTTTAGAAAATTCTATTGAATACAATCAAGAGCTAATTGATAAAATTAAATCTGATAATAATGTAATTGTAGCAACACCAAGAATTGAAACAATGGCGCTTGCATCTTCTGGTGATTACTCTAAAGCAGCATTGATAATGTGTATTTTGCCCGAAGAAGAAAATAGATTAACAAAACTAACAGACAGGCTAGTAAAGTATAGGCTAACACCCGAGGCTATTGCTGAAATTAAGAAAGAAGATATTCCAGAAGACTTTTTTCATAAACTAGATTCTCTTGAAAATTCATCGTATTCAAATACTTTGAAAATTGAGATTGATTTTGATATAGAAGGCGAAGAAGCAGAAAAGTATATCCCATTAATTACAAAACACAGTGCATTCAAATCAGATTATTTAAAAGCTGATGACGATGGAATATTAATAGCTGATAGAATGGCAAAATATCTGGGAATTGATGTAGGAGATACTTTGATTTTAATAGGTCAAGGCTATCAAGGAGCTTCTGCAACAGATATCTTTCCTGTTCGTGGAATTCTTAAATTCCCCACACCCACGCTCGACAATATGTTGATATATATGACTCTCAACAAAGCAAATGATTATTTAAGTGTAGGCAATAAGATTACTTCTGTAACATTAAGTTTAGATAATACTAGCGATAAGGGTTTAGAAGAAACAGCAGAAAATCTTAAACAAATATTGGGAGATGAATATGCCGTTAAAACATGGAAACAACTTAACAAAGAGCTTGTTCAGCAAATCAAAGCAGATGAGGATTCGGGATTTCTGATGATATATATATTATATCTGATTATTGCATTCGGAATTCTGGGAACTGTACTAATGATGACTGCCGAACGAAAAAGAGAATTTGGGATGATGGTAGCTGTTGGGATGAGCAAGCTCAAACTAGCATCAATCATTATTTTAGAGATGATCTTTATTGGATTACTGGGTATAGTAAGTGGAATAGCAGCAAGTATTCCAATAATCCTATATTTTGTAAGTAATCCTATCAGGCTTACAGGAGAAATGGCTGCAACTATTGAAAGTTATGGAATGGAGCCCTTGATGCCAGTTGCCTGGCAAGCAGACTTTTTTATAGCTCAATCATTAGTGATGATAGTAATTATATTAATTGCAACACTATATCCATTGATTAAAATTTTAAGATTAAAAGAAGTAAAAGCCTTAAGGGGTTAACAATTAAATAACAACAAAAAGATGATATTTTCAATTTCATGGAAAAATATTTGGAGAAGTAAAACCAGAAGTCTGGTAGTTATTCTGGCAATTTCTTTTGGACTTTGGGGTGGTGTCTTCGGTGTAGGCTTAATGAGCGGAATGATTAATCAAAGAATTTCTGCGGCAATTAATAATGAAGTTTCACATATTCAGATTCATCATAAAAAATTCATGGAAAATGATGAACCAAAATATACTATCGACAATGTAAATGATATTATTGCTGAAATAAATAAAATTCCTGGTGTTGTAGCTAGCAGCAAAAGATTTAAAATACAAGGAATGGCAAACAAGTCTGGTCGTCAATCTGGAGTTTATATTATTGGAGTAGAACCCGAAAATGAGAAAAAGGTAACTCAGATATATTCTAAATTAAAAGACACAACAGGGACATATTTAGATAATGAAAATCCAAAAGATGTATTTATGGGTGAAAAGCTGGCAAGAAGCCTCAGCATTATCACTTATAGCTTAGATTCATCTAGTCTGGAAAATTTAAAAACACTTAAAATAAACGAAGAAACTCTTCAACTTATAGACACTATGAGTTTTCAGGTATTTCGTACTGAAGCTAAAATGAAAAACGCCATGATAGATTGTATTGGTGAGGAAGATTTTGAAAAATACGAATCAAAAATTAGAAACACTTTGGCGGTTTATAAATCAAGAAAAAAGGTAGTATTCAAAATGCAGGGTCATGATAGTCATAATATTGGTGTTGCCAGAAAAGTTTGTGGTGTTTATAAAACCAGCAACACAACATTCGATCAGATGAATGTATTTATGGATTATGATAAATTAGCTGAAGAAACAGGATTTTCAAAAGATCAGGCACATGAAATTGCAATTTTGGCAGAAAATACAGAAGTTGTAGATGAAATTGCAGACAAGCTTAGAACAATGTATCCCGATCTTGACATTCAAACTTGGAAACAGCTTCAGCCAGATTTAGCAATGATGACAGAATATTTAGTTTTGTATTACTACATTCTTATTGGTTTCATATTATTTGCTTTGGCATTTGGAATTATTAATACTATGCTAATGGCGGTACTTGAAAGAACTAAAGAGCTAGGAATGTTAATGGCTGTGGGCATGAATAAAATGAAAATATTTAGCATGATAATTCTCGAAACTATTCTTCTATCATTGACTGGTGGTGTGGTTGGAATGATATTAGGTTGGGTTTTCATTGAAATATTTAGCAAAGTAGGTATCGACATTGGCTCTACTGGAGAAGGTATGGAGGCTATGGGATACGATGCTATAATATACCCAGACATTACTTTTGATTTTTATATAGGAGTAACATTATTAGTTGTATTTACAGGAATTATTTCGGCAATTTACCCAGCAAGAAAAGCATTAAAATTAAAACCGGTAGAAGCTTTAAGAACAGTATGAAAAAAATAAAAATTTAACATTATATAAGATGAAAATAATTGAGATTAAAAATTTGCACAAGATTTACGATGAAAAAACAGATTATCCAGTTCATGCTGTCAGAGGAATTGACTTAGATTTTGAAGAAGGTGAATTTACAGCAGTAGTTGGACCATCGGGATCAGGGAAAACCACATTTCTTAATATGGTTGGTGGACTTGATTCTCCAACAAGTGGTGAAATTTTCATTGATGGAACCAACATTGGCGATTTAAAATCAAGAAAAATGATTGATTTCAGAATGCATAATATTGGTTTTGTTTTTCAGGCATATAATCTTATACCGGTATTGACTGCTAAAGAAAATGTGGAATTTGTAATGCATCTTCAAGGAAGGTCAAAACATGATAGAGACCTTAGAACAAAAGAACTTTTAGAAGCCGTTGGGCTGGGTGACAAACTTAATGTAAGACCAAATAAACTATCGGGAGGACAACAACAAAGAGTAGCTGTAGCCAGATCATTAGCTTCAAAGCCTAAATTTATTCTTGCAGACGAGCCAACAGCAAATCTTGATAGTAAATCAACAGCAAATTTGCTTGATATTATGGATAAACTCAACAAAGAAGAAAATATTACTTTTATTTTTTCAACTCATGATGCAAGGGTTGTGAACAAAGCAAGAAGAATAATTACTATTGATGACGGCAAAGTAATTTCAGATGAACGTAAGTAAAATGAAAAAACCAGTTTTAATACTATTTTTATTTATTGTTTGTATATCCCAAATAAATGGTCAAGAAAAAGAGCGAAACTGGGCATTAAACGGATATGTGAAAAACATGCAAACAATAATGTTTAGTGATATTAATGAAGACTGGACTACTGATAACCTTTTTCATAATCGTCTAAATTTTAAATGGTACCCTTCAAAATCAATAACGTCATCTGTTGAGGTAAGAAACAGGTTTTTTTATGGTGAAACCGTAAAATCTTTTTCAGGCTATGGCAATCTGATCAATGTTGAAAATGGCTTTTTCGATTTATCTGATAATTTGCTCGAAGAAAATTCCTATATTCTTCATTCAACAATTGACAGAGCATGGCTTGATTATACTCTAGATAAGTTTCAAGTACGCATTGGGCGACAAAGGATTAACTGGGGACAAACAATGGTCTGGAATCCAAATGATATTTTTAATACCTATTCATTTTTTGATTTTGATTATGAAGAAAAACCCGGAAGTGATGCAGTCAGAATACAATATTATAAAAGTTCAACTTCTACTGCTGAAATTGCTGTAAAAGCAGATAATCAAAACAGAATAACAGCTGCCGGTTTGTATAAATTTAATAAGTGGAACTATGATTTGCAATTTATGGGAGGAATTATAAATGGAAATGATTTTGTATTAGGAACAGGCTATAGTGGTCAATTACTAAAAGGGGGTTTTAGCGGAGAATTATCATATTTTCATCCAAAAGAAAATTACAATGATACATCCGGTACTTATGTTGTATCAATTGCCTATAACTATATGTTTAAAAATTCGTTGTATTTGCATTTTGAAGGATTATGTAATAGTAAAGGTCGTTCCAGTGGTGATTTCAATTTGAACGAATTCTACTTTTATGACATGAGTGCAAAAAATTTATCCCTAAACAAATTTTCGTTTATAGCTCAGACAACATATCCAATAACTCCTTTGATTAATGGCACATTTGCTGTAATGTATAGCCCTAATGATAATTTCTTTTTTTTCGGACCAACATTATCAATTTCATTAAAAGAAAATCTTGACTTTTCAATAAATGCGCAAGCATTTACCAGTGACCAATCTGTTGAGAATGGCGGAAAAGGTGCATTTGTATTTTTAAGGTTTAAGTGGAGTTATTAGTTAAATAATAATAGCTATTATTCCGTATTTAAAATCAAATCACCATTTATAGTATTTATTTAATTAAATATCATTTTAACGATTCAGAATAAAGGCATTTAAAATATCCATAAATTATTCCTATTGCACAACCCACAGCAGGTTTAGCCACACTAGCATTACCATGACAGATCAAACTAGTGTGCTGCATAGCATATGCAAAGATGCTGCGTAACGTAAATTGCCATGCGACATAAATAAAAATGTTCTTTCACGGGAAAATCAAATCGCCTCGTATAGTTCTGATTTTCTACAAGCTCTAAACATAATTGTTTTACAATTAAAATAACTTGTTATTTTCTTATAACTCTGTTTTTTTGAATTATACATGTATATTCCTATGTACAGCCTTGATAGTTGGGAAAATAATGGTTGAATTTTTTTTCTATTACAATAATTATTTATAGTAATTATTTATACAAAATTAATTACAAATTTATGTAATTGTCTCAAAATTCTTTTATGCTCTGACATCAAACATTATTGCCAACTTAAATAATTTAAAAAACATAACAAATTCAGACATGTTTGTAAGCATAAATGATGTTTTTTATTTTTATTTTGAGATTTTTGACTTATCTTTGTCAGGTATTAATATGATATTTGTCATATTATAGCATGATTAATAAATGCTAAATATTTGATATACATGAATACAAAAACGTTAAAAAAATTATTTACTATGATATAAATGCTATAAGAAAATTATTAATTTTATTTAAATTGATTATCGTATGAAAGAAAGCAGTGTTATTGGCGTCTTGTTTAATTCCGTGTTAAATGGAAAAACAGATGTCATAAATATTTCTGAGGTTTCAGAATATGCGAAAAAACTTTCAGGTGTTGCTGAAGTTTTTCTTTCTTCAGATATGTTGCTTGATGCTAAAGTTCTGGCAGAAAAAATCAAAGGTAAAAGCATTTCACGTTTTGTGATAGCAGGTAATAATCCTGGGTTTTTAAAGCCTTTGGTTGTAAAGGCTATGGTTATTGCAGGTAACAAACCTGAAAATGTTAGCCTTGCTAGTTTTATTGAACATGGTGCTCTCACAAAAGCAGATACCGAAAGAGCAAAAGCCATAATAGCCTGTGCTGTTTATAACATTCCGTTCGAACAGGCTGCAAAACCGGAAGAACTTCCTGTAAATCCAACTACTTTAGTTATTGGAGCAGGAATAGCGGGAATTCAAGCATCGTTGGAGATTGCTAATGGCAACCAGAAAGTTTACCTTGTTGAAAAAACAGGAACAATAGGAGGTCACATGGCTATGTTTGATAAAACATTCCCGACACTCGACTGTGCTGCATGTATCCTAACACCGAAAATGGTGGATGTGGGTCAGCATTCAAATATTGATCTGATGACTTACAGCGAAGTACAAAGTATTGCCGGTGAACCCGGTAATTACACTGTAAAAATCTTAAAAAAAGCTAAAAGAGTTAATATTGCTACCTGTATTGGTTGTGGAATATGTGCTGAAAAATGTCCGGGTAAAGCTCCTAGTGAATTTGATTCAGGAACAACAATGCGTAAGGCGATTTACATTCCATTTCCACAGGCAGTACCGAACAAGTATCTGATTGATGCTGACAGTTGTACATATGTAAAAAATGGAAAATGTGGAACATGCGTAAAAGTATGTCCGGTTCCTGACTGTATCAATTTAGATGAAAAAGATGAAATTGTTGAAATAACGGTTGGTAATATTATTGTTGCCACAGGTTTTAAAACTTTTGATGCTTCAAAAACTGAGCAATATGGATATGGAAAATATCCAAATGTATTAACATCTCTTGAACTTGAAAGATTAATTAATGCTGCAGGTCCAACAGGAGGTAAAATTGCTAAAAGAACACAAGACAAAAAAGGCAACTGGGTATTTTCACCAGAAAACACCTATTCTCCTAAAAGCGTGGCTGTTATTCATTGTGTGGGTAGTAGGGATGAGAATCATCATAAATATTGTTCTAAAGTATGTTGCATGTACTCATTAAAACTTGCACACCTACTAAAAGAAAAATTACCTGATTCTGAAATTAATGAATATTATATTGATATGCGTGCCTTTGGTAAAGGTTATGAAGAGTTTTATAACCGCATAGATGAGGAAGGAGTTAATATTATTAGAGGACGTACTGCTAAAGTAGAAAAGAAAGGTGAAGACCTTATTGTTAGAAGCGAAGATATTGAAGGACAAAAATTAATTGAGCAAAAAGCCGATATGGTTGTATTAGCAGTTGGACTAGAACCTAATAATGATGCTGCAAAAATTGCAGATATGTTAGGAATTACTGTTGATGCAGATGGTTGGTTTAATGAATATAATTATGTTGCCGATCCTGTAGGTACTTTAATAGGAGGTATAACTATTGCCGGCGTTTGTCAAGGTCCAAAAGACATACCGGATTCTGTTGCACAAGCTTCAGCGGCTGCTTCTAGAGTTTTACAAAGCATAGCTAATAATAAAATTAAAAACAGCATAAAAAATATCAATCTTAAAGATATTGAAGACAAAGCGAAAGAACTTTCTAAAATATTGGAGGAAAAATAATGAGTCAAAGAGTAAATCCAAAACTTAAACAAGATTTATTGAAATTTGGTGTAAAAGACTGGAATGAATGCTTTCATTGTGGTAATTGCACCGCTATTTGTCCATTAACTGATGATGGTTCTCTTTTCCCAAGAAGGGCTATCAGGCAAGCACAAATGGGAATTAAACAAAGTCTTGAAGCCAATGTTGATCCTTGGATGTGTTATTATTGTGGTGATTGTACAGATAGTTGTCCAAGAGATGCAAATCCCGGTGAATTAATGATGTCATTAAGAAGATATCTTACTTCAAAATATGACTGGACTGGTTTGTCAAGACTTTTCTATGTAAAACACTGGTTTGAAATTGTTGCTGTTCTTGTAGTGGCAATTGTTGTTGGTCTTTTATTCAGTGTATTCAATCCAAATGGAATTGTATATGAATTAAATGCTCAAGGAGGTGTTAAGATCAATGAAATGTTCCCGATTAAATATGTTCATTTAGGAGATTTAATCATGGCTGCGGGCATTGGATTTATGCTTATAACCAATATATTTAATATGTGGTATAAGACAATACTGAAACCGAAAGTTAAAGTTCCTTTTTCAGCATATATCACTGGTGTTTTCAGTATGGGATTTCACTTTGGAACACAAGCAAAATTCTCAAAATGTGATTCTAAAGGAAAAAGATATTGGGGTAGTCACTGGTTATTAATGACAGGATATACAGTCATGTTTATAATGGTTGTGGCCTTTTTGCCATTTTTCCAAACAGAACAGATTTATGAATGGTACGAACCACAGAGAATACTTGGATATTATGCAACATTTGGACTACTATTTGGTCTGATTGCAATGTTTATAGGACGTATTAGAAGAAGTTCTGAGAAATTTAAATTTTCACATTTAAGCGACTGGTTATTTATTATAATGCTATTATTAACAACTATAACCGGTATTATGGTACATTTCTTCAGAATTAGTGGAATGGTTGATGCAACTTATTGGAGTTATGTGATCCATCTCGCTATTCTTGTTCCTATGATTTGTATCGAAGTTCCATTTTCAAAATGGTCACATTTAGCATACAGACCATTTGCAATATATTTTGCACACTTAAAGAAAGCTGCAAAAACCAAAGAATGTAAAACCAATGCTGCAATAGCAGTTGCTTAATAATACAAGGAGGTATAATGGAAGAAAAAAGAATAGGTGTATATGTTTGTTGGTGCGGAACCAATATTGCCAAAATGGTTGATGTTGAACTCGTTTCTAAAGAAATTGAGAGCCTGCCAAATGTAGTTATTTCAAAGGATTATAAATATATGTGTTCTGATCCTGGACAAGATCTTATTGTTAAGGATATAAAAGAAAATAACTTAAATAGAATTGTTGTTGCAGCTTGTTCACCAAGAATGCACGAAATAACTTTTAGAAAAGCTCTTGAAAATGCAGGATTAAATCCCTACATGTTTGAAATGGCTAATATAAGAGAACACGCTTCTTGGGTACATACCGATAGAAATGAAGCTACAATAAAAGCTAAAGACCTTATTGCCGGGGCTATTAGCAGAGTTCAATGGCATGAATCTTTGGAAAAAAGAACAGTAGATGTTAATTCTGCAAACCTTATTATAGGTGGTGGAATTTCTGGAATTTCTGCTGCACTTGAAATTGCAGATGCAGGAAAACAGGTGTATTTAGTTGAAAAAACAGGTGCCTTAGGCGGACATGTTGCTAATATCGATTTAACTTATCCGTACTTGAATAGTGCTAAACAAATGATTGATCCTATGATCAAATTTGTTATGAATCACCCAAAAATTGACGTTTTCCTTAATACAGAAATGGAAGAAATTTTTGGTTATGTTGGCAATTTTGAAGCTACAATTAATCCTAATGGAAATGAAACAAAGCTTAATTTTGGTAGTATAATTGTTGCAACAGGATTAAAACACTTCGATGCCAGTAAAATTGCAAGTTACGGTTACGGAAAACTACCAAATGTTATTACCTCTGTAGATTTTGAAAAAATGTTAAAGAGTGGTAATATTTTAACAAGCGAAGGAAAAGAACCAGAAAATATTGCCATTATACATTGTGTAGGAAGCAGAAATTCTGAAAATCATGTTTATTGTTCCCGCACATGCTGTATGACAGCTCTCAAATATGCAAATCAAATAAGTTCTGCCCTACCTCAGTCTAATATTTTCGATATTTATTCAGACATGAGAGCTTTTGGAAAAGGGTGTGAAGAATTATATACAACTACATCAAGAAAAAATGTGATGTTTTTGGCATTTGACCAACAAAATAATTTGCCGCAAATAAAACAAGCATCCTCAAAAGACGGGTGTAATCTGCTTCTTGATGTAAAAGAAAAATTATCCGGAGAAAATATAGAAGTTCCTGCTGACTTGGTAATTCTTATGGTTGGTATGGAATCTCATGAAAAAGCAAAAAATATTGCGCATGCAGTTGGTATAAGTATGTGTGGTAATGGTTTTTATATTGAAAGACATCCAAAACTTGACCCGGTAGCAACAACAACAGATGGAGTTTATGTTGTAGGTAGTTGTCAAGCACCAAAAGATATTCCGGACTCAGTTGCTCAAGCCAAGGCAGCAACAGCAAGGATATTAGCAACAATACAGAAAGGCTCGGTTAATGTGGAAGTAACTACTGCAGTAGTTAATGAAGATATATGCTGTGGATGCCAGACTTGTATTAAAGTTTGTCCTTATACTGCTATTAGCTTTGATAAAGAAAAGAACGTTTCTATTGTTAATGAAATATTATGTAAAGGTTGTGGTACTTGTGGCTCATCTTGTCCAACAGGTGCTATTAAAAGCAGACATTTTACTGATCAACAAATTCTCTCTCAAATTGAGGGATTAATGATATTACAGGAGGTATAAAAATATGAATGAAAATCCAAAAATTATAGCATTTTTATGTAACTGGTGTTCATATACCGGTGCAGATCTTGCCGGAACATCTAGGTTAACATATGCTTCTAATATTCGTGTTATTAGGGTTATGTGTTCTGGTCGTATAGAGCCTACATTCGTCTTAAAATCTTTTAAAGAAGGTGCAGATGGTGTACTAATATGTGGTTGTCATCCTGGTGATTGTCATTATCATGAAGGTAATTACAAATGCTTAAGGAGATATCATTTGTTACAAAAGTTTATAAAACAGATGGGAATATCTCAAGAAAGATTACATTTGGAGTGGATCAGTGCTAGCGAAGGTGTAGAATTTGCTGAACTGGTTAATGAATTCACAGAAAAAATAAGAAATCTTGAACCTAGTACAATAAAACAATCAATTGATACCTTTAATTAAAAATCAAGGAGGGAAAAATAAATGGCAAACGAAGAAAAACCAAAAATAAACTTAGCTGTATATTGGGGTGCTGCTTGTGGCGGTTGTTGCGTTTCAGTCCTAGATGTACATGAATCTTTGTTTACAGTTGTTGAAAATGCAAATCTTGTGTTTTGGCCTATTGCTTTAGATTTTAAATATAAAGATGTAAAAGCAATGCCTGATGGTCATATAGATGTAACATTATTCAATGGTGCAGTTAGAAATAGTGAAAATGAAGAAATGGCTAAATTACTACGTCAGAAGACAAAAGTACTAGTAGCTTATGGTTCATGTTCACATATGGGGGGAATACCCGGTTTAGCTAATTTTAGTAATAAAGATGAAATTTTTCAAAGGGCTTATATAGATAGTGAATCAACAAGTAATCCAGACAAAATATTTCCTCAAACTGAAATTGAAGTGCCAGAGGGAAAACTTGAGCTTCCTGAGTTTTATAATGACGTAAAAACATTAGATCAGGTTGTTAATGTAGATTATTATTTACCAGGTTGTCCGCCTCAGACAGAACGACTTGTTGAAGTGTTTATGGCTATCGTTACCGGTGCAGAACTTCCTCCCGCAGGATCAGTTATTGGAGCTCTTGATAAAGCACTATGCGATGAATGCAAGAGAGAAAAAACCGATAATAAGACTATTAAAGAGTTTAAAAGACCTTGGCAAATTGTTGATGATGGAAAAACTTGTTTCCTTGAACAAGGTGTGATTTGCATGGGGCCTTCAACCAGAGGTGGTTGTGGAGCTCGATGTATTGAAGGGAATGCTCCTTGTAAAGGATGCTATGGTCCTACATCTGATGTGCCGGATCCGGGAGCTAAAATGATGTCAGCTATAGCTACCATGATAGATTCTGATGATCCTGATGAAATAAAAAAAATAGTTGAAACAATAGATGATCCAGCTGGAACTTTTTACAGATTTAGTTTACCTGGTTCAATTTTAAGGAGGAAAGTAAAATGAAACGATATACAATAGATCCAATAACTCGTCTAGAAGGTCATGGCAAAATTGAAATTTTTTGCAATGATGATGGTGATGTGGAAAATGCTTATTTTCAAGTTCCTGAATTAAGGGGTTTTGAGAAGTTTCTTGAAGGACGACCTGTTGAAGATGCTTCACAGATTGTTACAAAAATTTGTGGTGTTTGCCCGGGTTGTCATCATCTAGCTTCCGGTAAAGCTGCTGATGCTGTTTTTGGTGTTCAGCCAACGTCTGCTGCTAGAAAAATCAGAGAACTATTTTATATGGCTCATTTTGTTCATAGTCATATTGCTCATTTTTATGCATTAGCTGCTCCTGACTTTGTAGTTGGTCCAACAGCTCCTGCAGCTGAAAGAAATGTACTTGGTGTAATTGCTAAAGTTGGAGTTGAAATAGGTACAGAAGTATTAAAACAACGTCGTATTGCACAAGAGATACAAGCCTTATTAGCCGGTCATCAAACCCATTGTGTTTTGGTTACTCCCGGAGGAGTTAGGAAAGGCTTGAATGAAGAACAAAGAAAAGATATTGAAGAAAAAGCAAAAGGTTTTGTGGAATTTTCAAAATTTTCTTTAAAGTTATTTAATGATGTTGTTCTTGAAAATAAAGAATATGTTGATATTATTTTAAATGGACCATATGCATTGAATTTATATTCTATGGGTATGGTTGATGAGAATAATAAGGTTAATTTTTATGACGGGAAAGTTAGAGTAGTTGACCAAGAAGGTAATGAGCATTGTAAGTATGCTCCGGAAGATTATCGTGATTGGGTTGAAGAAAGAGTAGAACCTTATAGCTATCTTAAATATCCTTTTTTAAAACAAGTTGGTTGGAAAGGTTTTGTTGAAGGAAAAGACTCCGGAGTATATCATGCAACTCCACTTTCAAGATTAAATGTTGCCGATGGTATGGCTACACCACTTGCACAAGAAGCATACGAACATATGTATAGTGTGTTGGGAGGAAAGCCTGTTCATGCAACATTAGCAATGCATTGGGCTCGTTTGGTTGAACTTCTTTATTCTTCTGAAAGATGCCTAGAATTAGCACAAGACCCTGAAATTACAAGTCAGGATCTTCAAGCTGATTTACCTAATATTCCTAGAGAAGGTGTTGGTATTGTTGAAGCACAACGTGGTACTCTAACACATCACTATTGGACCGATGAAAAAGGTATTATTACAAAAGCTAACATTATTGTTGGAACAACTAATAATAATGCTGCTATGTCAATGTCAATCAAGAAAGCCGCTCAAGGTTTAATTAAAAAAGGAGTTACCGTTGATGATGGTATATTAAATATGGTAGAAATGGCTTTTAGAGCTTATGACCCATGTTTATCATGTGCTACTCATAGTTTACCGGGCAATATGCCTCTTGAAGTACTTTTCTACGATGCTAAAGGTAATATTACCAAACGTGCTAAAAGAAAATAGAAATATATTAATATTATAATTATCAAAAGTCAGTATATTTGTACTGACTTTTTTTTAAAGATTGTAATGAATAAAAATAAGACATTAATACATGGAATTGGAAACGAAATTGTAACAGATGACGGTATCGGACCAAAGCTTGTAAGAAGATTGCAAGGCAATTTGTCGGGAAATGGTGTTGATTTTGAAACAGCTTTTTTAGGTGGTCTTGAAGTATTAGAATTTATACAGGGCTATCAAACGGTCATTTTTATTGATGCTATTAAAACAAAGGATGGAATTCCCGGAACAGTTTATAAATTATCAACTGAAGATTTCAATAACACATTACATCTTTCCAGTGTTCATGATGTGTCTTTTGTTACAGCTGTTGATTTGGGAAAAAAACTGGGATTAGAGATGCCTGAATTTATTCATATTATTGCTGTTGAAATTGTTGAAGATCGGGTATTTGATGATAATTTTTCTCCTCAGATAAAGGAAAAATACGAAGAAATTTATAAAGAAGTAAAAGAAATTACAGAAGAAATAATTAATAATTAGAATATAACATTAAATCTGTTTAATGTTGTCCGTTTCTTGGAAAAAAAATAGAGCGTTATTCTCATGCATTAGCTGTGGTAACAATATTTTTATGTGGTTTAGGAATGTTGTTTTTAGGTTTGTGATCTTGAAGAATTAAAACAATATCTAATATTAACGGGTTTTATATCTTTTTACCGTTCTCTTTCAGCCACTCATACCATTTATCCATACCTTCTCCTGATTTTGCAGACAATTCAAAAAATTGCAAGTGGTGATTAACCTGCAAGGCATATTCTTTTGCTTTATCAATATTGAAATCAACATAAGGAAGAAGGTCAATTTTATTAATTATACAAATATCTGAAGTGTGAAACATATTTGGATATTTTATTGGTTTGTCGTCTCCCTCAGTAACACTAATAATTACAATTCGAAAAGCTTCACCCAAATCGAATAATGAAGGACAAACCAGATTGCCTACATTTTCAATAACGAGTACAGAATTATCTTCAACTTCAAGTTCTTTTACAGCTTTGTTTATCATATCAGCGTCTAAATGACAACCGTTTCCTGTATTTATTTGTATTACCGGTGTTCCTGTAGCATTTATGCGGTTAGCATCATTCATTGTTTGTTGATCACCTTCAACCACATAAAATGGAAGATCATTTTTCAAATCTGTAATTGTTTTTTCAAGCAAGCTTGTTTTACCGGAACCAGGAGAGCTAACCATATTTAATGCAATAATGTTCTTGGCTTCAAAATACCCTCTGTTTCTTTCGGCTAATAAATTGTTATTATTTAACACATCCTCTTCAATTTGTATTACTTTGCTATGAGTATGATCATGAGTATGACCTTCGTGTTCATGAGCATGAGGGTGATTATGATTATGGGTATGCTCATTTTCTTCCCCTGGTTTTTTAAATGTTATCGGATTATTTGCTTGGTCGCAACCACAAGTATCACACATAATTTAGTTTTTTATTATTTTATATAAACATTTTAATTGTTAAAGGGCAATTAATCAATCTTTATAGCTTTTACTTTAAGTTCTTTACCCTGAAAAATATCGTGATCAAATTTATTACATTTCGGACAGGCTGAATAAAAATCTTTTATGTCAAACTCATAACTGCATGATTTACATCTGGCTTTAGCAGGAATTCTATTAATAACCAGTTTTGCTTTTTCAAGTAATTCACTTTTTTGAACATGTTGCATTGCAAATTCCAAAGCATCATAGTCAATACCGCTTAATTCTCCAATATCCATTTCAATTTCATGTACTATTTTTGCATTGAGGGTTTTTGCGTTTTCTTCAACAATACTTAATACATTCATTGTTATTGAAAGTTCATGCATATTCAGTTAATTTAACATATTCTTGGCAATTGCTCGCCTGCCAACATATCAATAATTCTTTTCCCGCCAATATTCGTTTTAAGTATAGCTTTCCCAAAATGATTGTTTATTATTTCCCCAATAACAACACTATCTTTTCCAAAATCGTTTAGCCTCATTACTTCAACAACTTTATCAGCATCTTCGGGTGGAGTTATAATAATAATTTTGCCTTCGTTTGCCACATAAAAAGGGTCAAATCCAAGCAATTCACACATTCCTCTTACATTTTCATTAACAGGAATCCTTGATTCTTCAATCTCAATACCGATATTGTTATTTTCTGCAAGTTCACATAAAATTGTTGCAATGCCTCCTCGTGTGGCGTCTCTCATAAATTTTATCTGGCAATTTGTGTCTACAATTTCTTTTATCATATGATTAAGACAGGTGCAGTCTGATATAATTTCTGTTTTAAAATTATTAAAGTTACGACTTGCCATGATAGCCATTCCATGGTCAGCAATAGCGCCGTTAATTATTATTTTGTCTCCAACTTTAATGTTTTCTCCCGAGCTAATTGCTTTGTATTTTTCTTCAAGAATGCCGATTCCTGAAGTATTAATAAATAATTTATCACATTGTCCTTTATTAACAACTTTTGTATCTCCTGTAACAATAAATATTCCCGCTTTTTTTGCCTCATCAGCCATCGAGGATACTATAGTTTTAAGATCTTTAATAGAAAAGCCTTCTTCTATAATAAAAGAAGCACTAAGATATTTGGGAGTTGCACCCGAAACAGCTAAATCATTTACAGTACCACAAACAGCCAGTTTTCCTATGTTCCCGCCCGGAAAAAAGATGGGATCAACAACATAAGAGTCGGTAGTAAATGCTATATTATTACTGTTAATATTCAGCAAGGCAGAATCTGTTTGCTGTTTCAATATTGGATTATCAAAATACTTGATAAACAAGTCTTTTATCAAATTGTGAGATAATTTCCCCCCACTACCGTGTCCTAATAAGATATTGTTTTCCATTATTTGTTAAATCTATAATATGCATTACAAGCTCCTTCATGTGAAACCATGCAAGCACCAACAGGATTAGTTGTTGTGCACACATTTGCAAAAAGTTTACAATCCTTTGGGTTTTTTAATCCTTTTAATATTTCACCACAAATGCAACCTTTCTCTTCTTTTGTTTCTTCTACACTAACTGGTATCATCTTTTCGGCATCAAAATTATTGTATTTTTCATTTAAACAAAGTCCACTGTTTTTTAGTGTTCCTAATCCTCTCCACCAATCATCCCTTAATTTAAATACTTCATTCATAATTTTTTTTGCCTTTGTGTTACCTTCGGGCTTAACTGCTCTTTTGTATTGAATTTCTACTCTGAATTTATTATCATTTACTTGTTTAGATAACATATAAATGGATTGTAGAATGTCAACAGGTTCGAATCCGGTTATTACACACCCTACTCCATAATTTGGAGGAATTTCATTATAAATTTGAGAACCTGTAATTGTACTTACATGTCCAGGAGCAATATATCCATCTATTGCTACACCTTCGTCTATTAATGCAGCCATAGCAGGAGGCATAATTTTGTGAGAACTAAAAAGGAAAAAGTTGGTTAAATTATCTTTTGCTGCATTAATTACCCCGGCTGCACTGCCCGGAGTTGTTGTTTCAAAACCTATACCAAGAAAGATTATTTTTTTTAAAGGATTCTTTTTAGCAATATTAAGAGCATCGAGTATGGAATAAACAATTCGAATATCTGCTCCCTTACTTTTTTCAATATTTAATGAAGAGGTTGACCCGGGGACTCTAATCAAATCACCAAAAGTTGCAATAATAACATCGCTTAACCTGCTGTATGCCACCGCTTGATCAATAAATTTCTTGCCGGTAACACAAACAGGACAGCCTGGTCCGGAAACAAGATTTATTTCTTTCGGAACTAAAGAAGGAATTCCAAATTTTTGTATAGCCCAGGTATGACCACCACAAACCTCCATTAATGTAATTTTTTTTGTAGTAATAGAGGAAATTTTTTCAACAAGACGATTAACTATTTCTTTGTCTCTGTATTCATCAATATATTTCATTGGAAAATAATTATAAAATTTAAATACTTAGCATCAATTATTAAGTTCTTCTTCATCTCTAATTTTCTGATCAATCTCACCTAATTCTCTAAGTAATTTTAAAGTTTCTTGTGCGTCTTCTTCGCTGATTTTCTGAATAGCAAATCCGGTATGCAATAATACATAATCATCAATTTTAACGTCATCTACTAATTGGAGTGACGCTTCATATTCAGTACCTCCAACAGATACGATAGCTTTATCTCCATTTATAGATATTACTTTAGAAGGAATACTTAAGCACATAATTAACTTGATTTTAAAAATTTAATCTTATAAATAATTGACGGTGCAATTTACTATTTATTTTCTACACTAGTTCTTTTTCAATTAATTATTTTCATATAAATTCTCAGTTAAATTAGGGGATGATATAAGAATAAGTTATGAAATATTTTTACAGTTTTAGGAGGGTTCTATTAATTAATCTTTATAAATAATTTTTAGCTGCAATCACCAATTGACCTAGTGCGATTCCACCATCATTGGTTGGAATTTTTTCATGCGAAAATATTTCAAAATCATTTGTAATAAGTATATTTTCAAGCTTCTCTAAAAGATATTTGTTTTGAAAAGTTCCACCTGATAATACTACTTTGTTTAAATTATGTTTGTTTCTGATTTCTTCAACAACTTTACAAATAACCGAAATGATAGTATTATGAAATTTAGCAGAAATTACAGGAAGTTGAACACTATGTTGTAAGTCTTTAACAATTTGCTCAATTGTTAGCTCAAAAGAAATAGTTTTGCCGAGAGTAAAAGGATAAACTTGGTTTATCTTTTTATCAATAATAGTTTCTAATCGCATTGGTGCTTCAGCATGGAATTTACTATAAGGATTGAGATTTATCAGAGCTGCTACAGCATCGAACAGTCTGCCGGAACTTGATGACAAGGGACAATTTATTTCTTTATCAATTGCATTGCATAATATTTCTACTGATGATTGCTTGATATTTTTTAGAAAAGGCAAATCAAATTTTAAAAAATCTTTTCCATATTGTTTATATAAATAAGACAAAGCCATTCGCCAGGGTTCATCAGTTACTTTATCACCACCGGGCATAGGCATATAATCAAAATGATTAATTCGTGTATATTCTTTTAGATCACAAACGAAAAACTCACTACCCCATATATTGTTGTCGTCACCATATCCTGTTCCGTCAAAACTAACACCAATAACTTGTTCATCCAAATTATGTTCAGCCATACAAGAAGTAATATGCGCATGATGATGTTGAACTTTAATGTGTTTTAGTTTTGTTTCATTTGCATATTGTGTTGATAAATAATTTGGATGCAGATCGCTTACAATCAACGAAGGTTTAAATCGGAACAGCTTTTTGAACTGTTCTATGGTTTCGCAATAAAATTCATAAGTCTCAATATTTTTCAAATCTCCAATATGTTGACTATTTATTGCTTGATTATCCTTGCCTATACAAAAACAATTTACAAGTTCAGCACCTGTAGCCAAAATACCATCAACATTCATATTTAAGTTTATCGGCATTGGCACATATCCTCGAGAACGCCTTAAAATCCGTTCCTTTTTATTTATAATAGTAACTACTGAATCATCGGTTCTATTGTATATATCCCTGTTATATATCAAAACTGCATCTGCAATTTTGCTTAATTTATCAATGGCTGTGTTATTATCAGTTACTATAGGTTCATCAGAAATATTTCCGCTAGTTAAAACAATAGCAGGGATATCTGAATTTTTAAACAATAAATAATGTAAAGGCATATATTGAAGCATCGCACCTATGGTGTTAAATCCAACAGATACAGCAGGGGCCAAACTCTTTCTTTGTTTTAAAAGGACAATAGGTCTTTTCCAAGACAGTAACGAATTTTCTTCAGCATTATCAACATAAGCATATTCTTTTAATGTCTCTATTCCTGAGAACATTACTGCGAATGGTTTACCATCTCTGTTTTTCAATTTTCTGAGTCGAGTAACAGCTTCTTCGCTCAGGGCATCACACGCTAAAAAGAATCCGCCTAATCCTTTTATGGCTACTATTTTTTTGTCTTTGATTAGCGAAACCAATTTATCAATAATATCGTTGTTGTTGTTTATAATTTCATTATCGTAAAGCAGAGAATATTCAGGTCCGCATACAGAACAAGCAACCGGTTGGGCATGAAAACGTCTATCTGAAATATCAGAATATTCTTTTCTGCACTCATCACACATTTTAAAATCCTTCATTGTTGTTTTATCTCTGTCATAGGGTAGGTCTTCAATAATAGTAAAACGTGGTCCACAATTAGTACAATTAATAAATGGATAATTAATACGATTTTTCTGAATTTCCATATCTTTCAGGCAATCGCTACAAACAGCAATATCAGGGCTTACATCAGTTATTTGGTTAGAGATAGTTTTACTTTTGACAATCTGAAAATCAATGAAATTTTCTTTTTCAACTTGTGTAAAATCAATTGAATCAATATTAGCAGCAGCAGGAGCTGCTTGTTTTACCGAACTTATAAATTGATTTAATGTTGTTATGTTACATGTAATTTTAATAGCTACACCATCATTTCTGTTTTCTACCCATCCGTTTAAATAATTATTTTTTGCAAGACGATAAATAAAAGGACGAAACCCTACACCTTGTACCAATCCTTTTATTTCTATATGGAATGTGTGTTCTTTATTTTTTTGTTTAGAGATTTTCAATTTTATATGTTTTGGTAAACTACTTTAAAAAAGATGTCGAAAATATAATACTTATTTAACAAAAAAAAGAAATGCTATTAAATAAAACATTAAAACCTTATTTTTTTATCAATGAAAGAAAAATACAAAATAATGAGTTTAAAATAAAAATCATAACTTTGTATTATAAAGATTTAATGAACTTAATTACTAAGTAATGAAGACAATTTTTATAATTACAATTATTTCCATTCTAACATTTTCAGGTTTGTTATCAAAAAATGTTGAGTTGAAGACAGCAAAAAAAGCTGCTGAAAATCATATTGTTTCTAAAGCTTATAATTTTTCTCATTCAATTATTGAAACAAAAGAGTATTTTAATTTTGATGAAAAGCTTTTTTATTTATTTGAACTTTCACCGGCAGGATACATAATTGTGTCTGCTGATAATGTTGTTGTTCCTGTTGTTGCATTTTCATTTTTAAATAATATTGATTCCGAGGGCAGGTTTATTAAAATATTAAAAACAGATGTTGCTTTACGTAAAAAACACAACTCTTATAAAAAGAGCTTGAATAATTTACAAAAATGGCAAGAAATTTTATCTGTAAAACAAAAAGACATTAAAGGACAAATATGGCCACCTCCTGGCTCAACTCCTACAGGCGGTTGGTTAGAATCAAATTGGACACAAAATGCACCATACAATAATATGTGTCCTATGGATCCCGTTAATGTTGTTAGAAGTTTGGCCGGTTGCCCTGCTGTTGCAATGGCAATGATTGTAAATTATCATAAAACAACAAATAATACGTATTTTGACGATAACGATGATTACTACCATAATTATTCAGGCAGACAATATTGGATTGATGATGACTATCTCACAATTGAATTTCCATCATTTCCTGAACTCAACAATTATTTAGATACAATTAATTACAATTATCAAAATAGTATACCGGAAACAAATCAGGATAAATCTGCTTTGGTATTTGCCTGTGCTATCGCATGTACTCAGGTTTTTACTTCAAGTGCCTCAGGTACTTTTGGTGTTTCACAAGCCTATAGCGCATATCAAAATTTTAATTTTAATACTATTGATATTTTGTATGATGGCGACACAACAATTTATTCCAGATTAATTCAAAATATAATTGATTCTTTACCAGCACATCTTGCTTTGGTTGACTCCGCATGGAGTATGGGTCATAATGTTGTTGTTGACGGATATGATTCAAATGGGTTTTTCCATATTAACTTTGGCTGGGGAGGTTCAAATAATGGATGGTATACTTTACCCGATGGCATCCCGTACAGCCTGACAGTAATAGAGGGCTTAATAATTGATATTATTCCACAAAATTCAACAAATATAAATATTATTGACAACAAGAAAATTACAACTATATACCCAAATCCAACAATAGGAAAAATAACAATACAAGCAGAAAACATAATAGGAGTGGAGGTGATGGATATTACAGGGAAAACCATTATTAAACATTCCCGTGAAAACGGGAATCCAGAAAAATGGATTCCTGATCAAGTCAGGAATGAGATAGATTTAAGCCAACAGCCAAAAGGCATCTACATAATAAAAGTAACTACAAACAAAGGAGTAGCTGTTGAGAAAATTGTATTATCCCCCTAAATCCCCCAAGTGGGACTTTTAGTTGGAAACTTCTAAAATCATTATTCGGTGTTCGATATTCGATATTCTTTTTTTTTAATTTTCCCCCTTTGGGGGAATTAAAGGGGGCTTTTTAATTTAATTATTTTGTGTATCTTTGGTAAAACTAAAAACCCAAACCAATGAAAAAACTAATACTACTATTAGCAACATTATTATTTGTTCTTATTTTTTCTTTTGGGTTTTCACAAAATCTTGTACCTAATCCTAGTTTTGAACAATATGATAGTTGTACTACTGCCTTTGGTTCTTTTAATGGTTATTGTTCATCATGGCAAAGTTATTCTATGTCACCAGACTATTATAATGTATGTTGTCTTGATACAACTGCAAGTGTACCCAATAATGCTGCTGGTTATCAGAATCCTATAACTGGGGTTGCATATGCAGGAATCGTTACTTATGTTTACTGTTCTACTCCTTACCGTGAATGTATTGGAGCTGAATTAATAACTCCTTTAGTAATAGGTGAAGTATATTCAATTCGTTTTAAAATTAGTCGTGCTGAAACTTTTAGCACTATCAGTACTGATAAAATTGGAATAAAATTTACTAATCAAACCTATGATGATTTTACGTCCCCAATACCAGTAGATAATCAAGCTCATGTTTATATTGATTCAATAATTTCAGATACACTTAACTGGTATGAATATCAAGGAGTATATACAGCAGACGATTCGTATAGATATATAGTACTTGGTAATTTTTTTGATGATACAACTATAAATTTATTTCCAAATGATACAAATGGTTTTGGGTATTATTATATTGATGATATTTATGTTGGTAAAGATTCTTTAACTTTATTAAATGAATCTGAAAATATTGCAATTGAGCTCTTCCCCAACCCCACCACCGGAAAAATAACAATACAAGCAGAAAACATAATAGGAGTAGAGGTAATGGATATACAAGGCTTGAAAGTCAAAAGCCAAAAATCAAAAGACAAAAGTCAAAGTTTTGAAATAAACATAAGCCAACAGCCAAAAGGCATCTACATAATAAAAGTAACTACAAACAAAGGTGTGGTGGTTGAGAAAGTTGTTTTGGAGTAAAGCAATACTACCGCAAACATCCTCACTTGTTGTATTATTTAATAAGATTCATTAAATCGAAAATATAACGTTCAACTCATTAAGTTTGAAACAATTTTTGTTGAAGGAAATTGTTCAAGAATGGTTTTTACAAATACTGTAATCGGAATTGATAATATCATACCCGGAATACCCCATATATAACCCCATAACATAAGCATTACCAATACTGTAATTATATTTATTGAAAAGGATTTGCCCATAAATATAGGTTCTAATATCGCTCCAAATAATACCTGAACAGCTATGATTGATAAGATAAAGAATAATAAGGTGCTTGATGAATCCATCTCAACAAAAGCAAACAAAGAAAGTGAAGTTGTTGCAACAATAGACCCCAGTAACTGAATAAAGTTAATAGCAAATGCAATAAGTCCCCAAAATATTGGAAAACTAACACCAAATAAAAAGCATAGAATTCCAAAACCAATTCCCGTAAGTAAACTAAGTATTAGTTTTACTTTTAAAAATTTAGCAACACTTTTTTCAATTACAATAAAAGTTTTTACAGAAGCGTATTTTTTCTTAAAAACAGTGCTCTCCATAACTCTTTGGATGTTAAGCGATCCAGCCAGCAACAGAATTAAAAAAAATACTATCATTACTGTCATAGAAATAGTTCTTTTAACAAAACTAAAAGTTGTTCCAAAATTTTTATAAATCGTTTGAGTTACTTCTTTACTATGAGTAAAGTCATTTAATGTTTTGCTGTTACTTTCAAATCCAAAAAAGTTTCCAACAGGAATAATTATTTTATTTAATTTTGGTGACGCCTTATCCCAAAACTCAATACGGGAACTCATAATTTCTTTACTAGACAATTGTACTAATTTTCCTGTAATTTTTAAGCCGCCTGCTATAATAATTATAACAATTAAGATTGATAATATCTTTGGTACTTTATGTTTAAAAAGCCAACGCATTAATGGCATAAATAACATTGCTATTAATGAAGCAAATACTAATGGTATAAAAATGAATGATAATATTTTTAAAAGATAAAAAATTAATGTGACAACAATTATTATAAGAATTTTTTTAATTGTCTTAATATCATTTAATTTATTTGAAATATCCATTTTTATATGGTATTAAATGGTTTTAATTTTAAACAAAAGTAACAAAATATATATTCCCGTTTACTATTTTTTTTATCTTGCTTCATTATAAAACAATTTTTCTCCCTCATAGGTGGAGAATTAAAGGGGGCTTTTTTTAATTCTTTTTTCACTATTAAAATTAAATACATCATCTTTGTATCCTAAAATTATTAAACAAATAAATGAATTTTTTATATCCAAACTTTTTATGGGCATTATCGGCAATAGCCATACCTATAATAATTCATTTGTTTAATTTCCGCAAGTTTAAAACCATATATTTCAGCAATGTTACTTTTTTAAAAAACATAAAAGAGCAAACAAAATCAAAATCGCAATTAAAACATTTATTGGTATTGCTGGCACGTATTCTCACTATTATTGCTTTGGTAATTGCATTTGCACAGCCATATATTCCTATTGACGCCAAAAAAACAATTAACTCACAAAGTGTTGTTAGTATTTATATCGATAATTCATTTAGCATGGATGCCGAAAGTAGCTATGGCAAACTGCTTGAAGTAGCAAAAAGCAAAGCAAAAGAAATTGCCGATGCCTACAAACCAAGCACAAAGTTTTTGCTTATAACTAATGATATGAAACCCGAACATCAGCATTTTATTAATAAAGAACAACTGATAGATAATATATCGGCTATAGAAATAAGCCCCAATGTTAAAAGTATTGATAAAATTATAAGTCGTCAGTTCGATTTTATGGAACTAACAGAAAAAAGTTCACGTTCATTATATTTATTATCCGATTTTCAGAGAGCAAGCACTCACCTTAATTTGCAAAACCCCGATTCAACAACAAAAATAAATCTCATGCGGCTAAATGCCGAAAGGTCTAATAATTTATTTATCGATTCCTGTTGGTTCGAAATCCCTGCACGTAAATTTATGCAACAAGAAGAACTTTTTATAAAAATAATTAATATATCAGGCGAAAATTATCAGAATATTCCAATAAAACTCTATATAAACGATTCTTTAAAAACCCTTGGTAGCTTTAATATTGAAGCAAATTCTAATAAAACTGTTTCATTATTATATCAAAATACCCAGAAAGGAATTATTAACGGAAAAATTGAAATTACCGATTACCCTATAACTTTTGACAATACCTTTTACTTAAATTATTTAATAGCCGATAAGATAAAAGTTCTTACAATAAACAATAAAATATCAAACCAGTATTTCGATGCCCTGTTTAAAGAAGATAATTATATTGAGCTTACCAACTATACTTTAAGCAACATTAATTATACAGCTTTTTCAGGATTTCAAACAATTATTATTAATGATTTAGATTCTGTTTCATCGGGATTAATGCAGGAATTACAAAATTTTGTTGAATACGGCGGTACTTTATTATTTGCTCCAAAAATTGATGGTAGTATAAATTCCTATAATCAACTGTTAAAACTTTTGTCGGCAGAAACCATAATTAAATTAGATACACAAAAAACAAAAATTAAAAATATAAATAAGGAAAACAACCTGTTTAAAAATACTTTTAAAAAGATTGATGAAAATGCCGACCTCCCATTTATTAAACAACATTTTGTGTTTTCAAAAACTGTGTCAAATAATACACAGGGAATTATTCACACCCGAAACAAAGATGCCATACTTAACTATACCACACACAAAAAAGGCAATGTTTATTGTTTGGCAATACCTGTAAATAGTGAAAGTTCAAATTTTCCTGAACACCCGCTTTTTGTGCCAATTGTTTACAATATTGTTTTAAACAGTAATCCCTCAAATTTTTTATATTATGTTATTGGTAATAATAATGCAATAGAACTTTCATACTATAATAAGAATAAAACAAGTAATTTTTCCATAGTAAATAATCTGCTAAATGTAGATTTTACTCCTGATTTCAGACTTGTAAATAATAATATTAATCTGTTTTTAAATAATGAAATTACTATTGCCGGTAATTATTTATTGAATTCTAATGATCTTTCTTTGTACGGACTTGCATTTAATTTCAACAGAAACGAATCTAATATGGAATGTTATAATAAAGATGAGCTTACAAGTCTATTTGCTAAAAATAAATTTAAAAACATTAATTTCCTTAATATCAATGACCGGTTTCTTACAAAAAGCATTGAAAGAATTAGTAAAGGAATACAATTGTGGAAATATTTTATTTTGCTAGCATTATTATTTATTTTATTCGAAATTCTATTATTACGCTTGTGGCGATAATTCTTTTTAACCCCGCTTTTTAAAACAGACAAATTTCATCTACCATTTTGGAAAATGCCAATATTTAACTATTATTGTACTTGAATTATTTAAAATAAAAAATGCCAGTTTTTCGATTTTATAAAATATTACAAATAGTATTATTGATACAGTTCTCAACTGTCGCATTTTCTCAATCAATTATTGATAGTCTTGAAAACCGATTGCAATCAGTATCTAAAACAGAAAAAGCAGAGGTATTAACATCTCTTTCTGCTGAATATTATTATACCGATTTGGATAAAAGCCTTCAATTTGCCGAAGAAGCATTAGCATTATCAAAAGAATTGAAAGACAAAAAAGGAGAAGGAGATGCATTACATAGAAAAGGAAAAGCATTTAAAAAGAAAAATAACAGGGAAAAAGCCTTAGAGTTTTTTCAAAAAGCAGTAAAAATTCGAGAGCTAATTAATGATACTATTGGATTAGCAAGATCTTATAACAGCATTGGTGTTATTTATTACGAAAAAAGTGAGTATAAGCAGGCAGAAGAATATCAAAATAAGGCATTTAAAAAATATACCGAATACGGTGATGCAAAAGGCAGTGGATTTGCTCTAAATAATATTGGAAACATATATTTAGCATGGGGAAAATTTGAAAAAGCAATTACATATTTTCAAAAAGCAATAAAAATATTTGAAGAAGCGGATTTTAAAGCAGGAGTTGCCTCGTGCTTAAACAATATTGGAAATATTAATAAAGACCTTGCAAACTATAATGATTTTGTAAAACTTGAAAAAGCAATTGAATATTATAATCAGGCATTAGGAATTCAAAAAGAAATTGAGAATGATTATGGTATAGCCGATTCGTACAATAATATTGGCATTGTGCATATTCAAATAGCTGCAGTTTATAAAGATAAAATTGATACACTCTCAAATATTGATTCTCTTTTGAATAAAGATAAAATTGAGGAACTTAATTTACAAATGAATAATAATTTTGATAAAGCAGTTGAATATCTGAAATTATGTCTTGATAAAAGGAAAAAAATTAATGATTTACAGGGGGAGGCAAGTGCATTAATAAATATTGGAGCAATTTTTTCTAATAAAGAGGAAGATGAAGAAGCTTTAAATTATTTCTTTGAAGCACTTGAAATAAATAATAAGCTTGAGCAACCAATAGAAATTGCAACAACACTTTATTATATAGGTCAATCATACATAAACTTGAAGCACTACAATGAAGCTAAAAGATATTTAAATAAAAGTAAAGATATTGCAGAGAATATTAATACTAAAAAAATACGTGGTGCTGTTTATAATTCATTCTCTCAGGTTTTTGAGAAGCAAAATGATTTTGAAAATGCACTAACTTATTTTAAGCAATATCATGCAATGTTTGATTCTTTAAATAGGGAAGAAAGTAATAAGGCAATTGAAGAAATGCAAACAAAATACGAAACAGATAAAAAAGAACAAGAAATATCTCTTCTTAATAAAGACAAAGAACTTAAAGAAACAAGAATAAAACAACAACGCTTATTAATTTATGTATTTATTGTAGTCCTTTTTATTATTGTTGGATTTATTATTCTTGTTTTTAGACAATATCAACAAAAGAAAAAAGCAAATAAAGAATTAGAATATAAAAACAAACTTATAACTCAACAAAAACAAGAAATTACAGATAGTATTTTATATGCCAGAAGAATACAAACTGCAATTTTGCCTCCCGGAGATTATATTAAAAATATTTTTCCGGAGAGATTTATATTTTTTAAACCTCGTGATATTGTTTCCGGAGATTTTTATTGGGTAAAGGAACTAAAAGATCAAGATACTGTTATTATAACAGCTGCTGATTGCACTGGGCATGGCGTTCCCGGAGCGTTTATGAGTATGCTTGGTATAGCATTTCTAAATGAGATTGTAAATAAACCCGAAGTAAGTACAGCAGCATCAATACTTGGTCATTTGAGAGATACTGTAATAACCTCATTGCATCAAACCGGGAAATTTGGTGAAGCACAAGATGGAATGGACATAGCTTTATGTGCAATAAACTTTAAAACAAAAGTATTGGAATTTGCCGGAGCCAACAATCCCATATACTATATTAGAAATAATGAATTTAATGAGATTAAAGGAGATAAAATGCCAATAGGTATTCATATTAGGTCCGAAGAAGGATTTACAAATCATAAAATTCAATTACAAAAAGACGACTGTATTTATATTTTTTCTGATGGTTTCCCTGATCAGTTTGGCGGACCAAAAGCAAAAAAATTCAAATACAAACCATTTAAAGAACTGCTTCTAAAAATACATAATCTTCCTATGGCAGAGCAAGAAAAAATATTAGATGATACTTTTAATGAATGGAAAGGAGATTTAGAACAAATTGATGACATTATTGTTATTGGTATTAAAATTACTTAATATGGCAAAAAAGAAACTATCATATAACGAGTCTTTAAGTGAAATTGAAGAAATTCTTCAAAAAATTGAAAACGATGATTTAGATGTTGACAAGTTATCGGAAAATGTTTTAAGAGCAACAGAGTTATTAAAACTTTGTAAGCAAAAACTTACTAAAACAGAAAGCGATATTGAAAAAATATTATCAGACATCGAAAGCAATATAGATTAATCAATTTTAGGTTCAATTTTTGCATTTAAGCATGAAAAACTAAATTGTTAAACTCCAAAGAAATACAAACTCTAACAGATAATCAACTAGTTGAGAGCTACAAGCAAACTGTTGATTATAATTATATTGGAGAGTTATATCAAAGACATACACAATTTGTATTTGCAGTTTGCATGAAATATCTTAAAAACGAAGATAAATGCAGAGATTCTGTAATGGAGATATTTGAAAAACTTATTGACGACCTTGTAAAATTTGACATCGAAAATTTTAAACCATGGTTACACACTGTTACAAAAAATCATTGTCTTCTTTCAATTCGTAGTGAAGGTTATAAAAACAAGTTTGAAACCCGATATAAAAAAGAAGTGGAAAGTTTTGTGGAAAATGAAGATGATTTGTATCTTTTTAATGAAAACGAAAAACAAGAAGAATTTAGCACATTAAATGATGCTGTAAATGAATTGAATAACGAACAGAAAGAATGTATTGAACTTTTTTATTTAAAAGAAAAATCGTACAATGAAGTTGCAGATATTACTGGTTATTCAATGAAACAAGTAAAAAGTTATATTCAAAATGGAAAAAGAAATTTGAAACAGTATTTAATTAAAAATCAAAACATTAATATTATAACAATTATTATGTTTTTAATTCTGTTTAATATTTAGAAATAATGGAGAGCAAGCTAAAAAATATCTTTTCTAAATCAGAATGTGTTTCTTCAGAGACATTAAAAAGCTATGTGGATAAAAAGCTTTCACAAAAGGAAATGCATATGGTTGAAATGCACGTTTCAGAATGTGAGATGTGTTCTGATGAATTAGAAGGTTTGCTATTGATTAATGATAATACAAAACTAAATCATATAGTTGAAAATTTAAATGAAAAAGTTAGAATTAGAGTTGACGAACTAAACAATTCTAAAAAAAAGAGATGGCTGCCCCTGATGCTTAGATTAAGTGCTGCGGTTTTGATTCTACTTACTATAAGTACAGTTGTTTATGTGAGCTATTTTAAAGATAAGGAACTTAATGATGTAATTTCTGAAAACATTAAAAAAGAAGAGTCAAATTCCCAAATAACAGAAAAACAAACTAAGTTTGACAGCATTATTGTTACAGGAAAATTTGGAAAAGGTACTGGAGGAGAAGATACTGGTATCCGGGATGAAACTATTTCAACAAAAACAGAAAAGATTTTGCAGGAGCAAAAAAGTGTTGTTGCAGTAAGTAGTAGTGGTACAACAATAATAGATATTCTCGAAGACCAAATGGACTTTAGAACTACTGTATTTTATGATAGTGATGATTTTGAAAAAGCACAAGCAGAAAAAATGGATGCTGTGGAAGAAATGGATGCTGTGGAAGATGAAGAAAATGGTGTAAATTTTTGGCAAGATGTTAGTGGAGAAAAAGATGAGGATGAAAAAAGAGGTGATATTGATATGCTTTCTAAGGACAAAACAAGCTTAAAACTTGATTTAGAAATAGCAGAAATAACAATTGCAGGTGATGATATTAGCAAAAATACAGAAGTAATAGCAGGTCAGATTGCTCAATTAGCAACAGGACGAGGTGTTGATAGAAAAGTAAATGAAAAAATTGATTTATTAGAAGAAGAAAAAAGTTACAAAAATAATAGGATTGAAAAGAAAGAAAGGGATAGTAAAAATAAGGATAGGAATAAAGCTCCCAGTAGCAAAACTAATGCTGCCGGTGCTTTAGAATTGTCTGATTCGCAAGACAGTAGGCTTGATACTAATCAGCCGGTAAATGTAGATGGAGCTGTTTTTGGAGGTATTGATAGTGCATATGCTATATCTACTGCAAGTGTTAAAAAAGGAGAGGGAAAATCATTTTACAATTTAGCAATGATTGAATTTAACGCAGGAAATCACAAAAAAGCTATTTCACTTTTTGAAAAAGAAATTAAGTTAGATGCCCAGCATTACAATGCTTTGTATTATTCTGCTATTTCTTATTTGAATATTAAAAACCCTGAGAAAGCAATAATTAATTTGGATAAAGTATTAATGATATCAGATGGTGAATTTTATAATTCATCTAAATGGCACAAAGCAAAAGCCCTGATATTAAATGATAAACCTGAGCCGGCAAAAGTTCTCTTACGCGAAATTATTAATAGTAATGATACTTTTAAGGAACAAGCAACAGAAATGCTTGAGGAATTGGAATAAGTATTTACATACAACTATCAGTATATTTTCTACCTGCTTTTAATGCTTTTAAATTAATATTTACAATATCATCTCCTTTTCTTTCAAAGATTGATATAATTCCTTTTTCAAAACTTTCAAATTTCATATCAATAAATGGAGATGCTGCTCCAAGCATTACAATATTTGAAGCTCTTTTAGAACCTGTATCAGTTGCAATATTGTCAGCATCTATTAGAATATGATTTTTTTGTTTTTTAATTTCTTCTATTAATTTTTCAGTATTAGGATAGTTATTAACATTTATAAACGGGGTAATATTTGTAACCAACCAACCGTTATTTGATAAATATGGGAGATATCTTAAAGACTCCATTGGCTCTATAGATAGGATTAAATCTGCACTGCCAAGACCAATTAAATCTGAAGCTATTGGTTTATCAGAAACCCTTAAATGAGATTGAACATCTCCACCTCTCTGACTCATTCCATGAACTTCAGACTGTTTTAGATGAAAGCTATCATTAAGAGCTGCAGTTCCAATAATTGCAGCTATTGTTAATATTCCTTGACCGCCAACACCAGCTAATATTATATCTGTTTTCATTTGTTTAAATTTTAAAGATTGAATTTTTTTTATTTAAGTCCTAATTCCTTTAATTGTGTTGCTAACTTTTTATTTTTCATTGTTTGAATACATTGTCTGCGTGGTATAATAACAGATACTCCATCATATTCAAATTCTTCTTTCATAATTTTTACCATTTCATCATGATTTCTTTTTAGAGGGGTAAATACCCTGATATGTTCAGGTTCAACACCAATTCCCTCACATATTTTTTCTAATTTACCAAGTCCTGCAGAATCTTGCCCACCAGTCATTCCTGTAGTAAAATTATCAGAAATCATTACCATAATTTTAGATTTACTATTAACAGCATCTAATAATCCTGTCATGCCTGAATGAGTAAATGTAGAATCGCCAATAACAGCAACAACAGGAGTAAATCCAGCATCTGAAGCTCCTTTTGCCATAGTTATTGATGCTCCCATATCAACACAAGAGTTAATAGCATTATACGGAGGCAAAGCTCCTAATGTATAACATCCTATATCAGAAAAAACTCGACCTTCAGAATAATCAACTAAAGCCTCAATTAGGGCGTTATATGCATCAATATGACCACATCCTTGGCACATTGCAGGTGGCCTTCCGGTAACTATAGTTGGAACATCACTACCAACATATTGTTCTAACCCAATTGCTTTTGCAACAATGTTGGGATTTAATTCTCCATCTCTTGGCAAACTTCCATCTAATCTTCCTTTTACTTTTTCTTTTTCAAGAAAACCTTTTAACGATTCTTCAACTAGTGGATATCCATCTTCTAAAACTAAAATTTCATCAGTTTCTTTAGATAATTTTTTAATATGATTTTTTGGTAAAGGATATTGTCCAATTTTAACAACAGGATAAGAAATTCCTTCAGGAAAATTTTCCATTAGATAATTGTATGCCAATCCACAGGCTATAATTCCCAAACCCTTGTTGTTACCATCAAAATATTTGTTGTATTTCGAATTTGCTGATTCAGCATCAAATTTTTCTTGATTATTTAATAAAAATTTATAGTTTTTTCTGGCAATAGCTGGTAGCAATACAAACTGGCGAGGATTTTCAGGCAAACTAATCTCGTTTTGATTTTTTACTTTAAATCTTTCAATCCCGGCTCTTGAATGTGCAAGTCTTGTAGTAATTCTGAGCATTACAGGAACTTTATATTTTTCAGAAAGGTCAAAAGCATTATATGCCATTTCGTAGGCTTCAATTTGATTAGAAGGTTCAAGAATCGGTATTAATGCAAATTTGCCATAGAAACGAGAATCTTGCTCATTCTGTGACGAGTGCATTGACGGGTCGTCAGCAGCAACAATAATTAAACCGCCGTTAACACCAGTAATCGCAGAATTGATAAATGCATCTGCGGCAACATTTAAACCAACATGTTTCATTGCAACCATTGCTCGTTTGCCGGCATATGACATTCCAAGAGCTGATTCCATAGCAGTTTTTTCATTTGTAGACCATTTCATTTGGATATTTCTTTCACCAGCCATTTTTGAATGCTGAACAAATTCCATAATCTCTGTTGAAGGTGTCCCTGGATAAGCATACATTCCTGATATCCCTGCATCAATTGCTCCTTGTGCAATTGCCTCATCACCTAATAATAATATTTTTTGCATATATATTTAAATTTTAATATTCAATTGTCAATTAAATCACTTCAAAGATAAAATATAATATTTAATTTTAAAATACGTTTTATAACAGTTTTTGAATTAAAATAAATTAATAGTATTATTGTATTTTTATTTCTTTAAATTTTAATATTATATACAGATGAAAATAAATTTCACAAGAAACCTTTTACCACATATAGTAGCCATTATTTTATTTCTTAGCATTTCGTTTGCATATTTTTCTCCTGTTTTAAAAGGCAAGGTAATAAAACAATCGGATGTAGTTCATTGGCTTGGTATGTCAAAGGAAATTACTGACTATCGCGACAAAACAGGAGAAGAAGCTTTGTGGACTAACAATATGTTTGGCGGAATGCCGGCATATCTAACATCGGTAAAATATAATAAGAATTTATTTAAATCCGTTCATACGATTTTAAATCTCAATCATACTAAACCTGTTAATTATATTTTTTTGTGTCTGTTTGGTTTTTACATAGCACTTTTATTATTTAGAGTTAATCCATGGTTAAGTATTGCAGGGGCAATTGCATTTGCATTTTCCTCTTACTTTTTTGCATTAATAGAGGCCGGACACATGACAAAGATAGTAGCAATAGGATATTTACCACCGATTATTGCCGGTATTTATTATTCATATAATAGGAAAATACTGCTTGGAGCAATAGTTGCAGGGATGTTTGTTGCTCTTCAAGTAATTGTAAATCACCTTCAAATTACATATTACACCGCATTAATTATTCTTGTTTTGGTAATGTTTCAATTTATTAATGATATAAGAAAAAAAGAAATTAAAAGATTTTTTAAAGCTTCTGCTGCTTTGATTGTTGTAACAATTTTTGCTGTTGGAGTAAACTTTGGCAGCCTTTATTTAACTTATGACTATGGTAAAGATTCTACTCGTAGTAAATCTGAATTAACAAATAATATTACTAACAAAACTTCCGGTTTGGATAAAGATTATATTACAGCATGGAGTTATGGGAAAGCTGAAACTTTTACTTTATTTATTCCGAATGTTGTAGGGGGTGCATCAGTAGGTGAACTTGATGAAGATTCCGAAACATATAAGTTTTATAAAGATAGAGCTGGACAGGGAAAAGCAAAACAAGCAATTAAACAATTACCTTTATACTGGGGTTCTCAACCATTTACTTCCGGTCCTGTTTATGTTGGTGCAATTGTATTTTTTCTATTTGTATTAGGAATGTTTGTTTTAAAGGGACATTTGCGTTGGTGGTTGTTTGCTACAACTATACTTGCAATTACTCTTGCATGGGGTAAAAACTTTATGTGGCTTACAGATCTGTTTATTGATTATTTTCCTGGATACAATAAATTTAGAGATGTAACAACTATGCTTATTGTTGTTGAATTTACCATACCATTACTGGGTATAATTGCATTACATAAAATTATTAGTGGTGAAGTTTCAAAAGAAAAACTTAAAAAAGCATTATTCAAATCTCTTGGAATTGTTGGCGGTTTTACTTTGATATTTGCAGTAATGCCCGGAGTATTTTTTAGCTTTGAAGGACTTAATGATGCTTATTATGCAAGCCTAGGCTATCCAATGGACGAAATAATAGCTGACAGACCAAGTTTGTTGCAGGCAGATGCTTTTAGGTCTTTAGTTTTTATTTTAATTGGAGCAGCCTTGATATACGCCCTTTATCTCGGAAAAATTAAAAAATCTGTTTTATATGTTCTATTTGCTTTTTTATTTTTAGCAGATATGTGGACAATAAATAAAAGATATTTGAATGATGAAAATTTTGTGCCAAAAAAAGAAATGAAAACTCCTTATCATGCTTCTCAGGCAGACAAATTTATCATGCAAGACAAAGATCTTTATTACAGGGTTTTAAATGCCACGGTTGATCCGTTTAAAGATGCAAGCACTTCGTATTTTCATAAATCAATTGGTGGATATCATGGTGCAAAAATGAAGAGATATCAGGAATTGATAGATTTTCATATTGGTAAAAATAATATGAAGGTACTTGATATGCTAAATACAAAATATATTATTATTCCTACAGAAGATCAGGGACCAATTCCGCAACAAAACCCTAATGCATTAGGAAATGCATGGTTTGTAGAAAAGTATGAAATTGTAGAAAATGCTGATGAGGAAATAGCAGCTTTAACAGATTTTGATCCTGCCAGTGAAGCAATAATTGATAAACGTTTCAATAATGAGCTAAAAGGATTTGTTTTTAAGAAAGATTCTTTGGCAAGTATTGTGCTTACAGAATATAAACCCAACTATTTAAAATATGAATCAAATGCAAAAACTGAGCAATTAGCGGTATTTTCAGATATATATTATAGTAAAGGATGGGATGCTTATGTAGATGGAAAATTAACACCGCATTTTAGAACAAACTATGTCTTAAGAGCTATGAGAGTTCCTGCCGGTAATCATACAATTGAGTATAAATTTGAGCCTAAAATGTATTATATTGGGGAAAATATTTCTCTAGTAAGTTCATTAGTTTTAATATTAATGTTTTTGGGAATTATTTTTAAAGAAATAAAAAACACTTATTTTAAAAATCCTAAAGATATAGAACAATAAATAAACTATGTAAATAATAAGCTTACTCCTATTACAAGAATATCATCTATTTGTTCATTCTCGCCTTGCCATTCGGTAATAGCTTTACTTATTATTTCTTTTTGTTCAGGCATTGGTTTTTGATGAATTTCTAACAACAATTCTCTAAATTTTTTGTATTTAAATTTTTTGTATTTTGGCCCGCCAAACTGATCTGCATAACCATCAGAAAACAGGTATATTATATCTCCCTGTATAATGTCAATAATATTATTATTAAAATTTGATTTTTTAATGTGAAAACCTATTGGCATTTTATCTGATTTATATTCAATAATCTTACTATCACGAATTAAGTACATAGAATTATTTGCTCCTACATATTGCAGTTGTTTTCTATTCCAGTCAACAATACATAAAGCAATATCCATTCCATCCCTGTTTTCTCCATCCCCACCTGACTGGTGTAATGAAACAATTACATTTTCTCGCAATTGATTCAATAATTCGTCAGCCATTATATTAGGATTCATATTAACAATCTCATCTAAAAATGCTATACCCAACATACTCATAAATGCACCGGGCACACCATGTCCTGTACAATCTGATGCTGCGAAAAATGTTTTATTATTTTTTTGCGACATCCAATAAAAATCACCACTTACAATATCTCTTGGTCTATAAAAAATAAAAGAAGATGGAAAAATATTCTCAAAATCTTTTATAGCAGGCAATAATGCTTCTTGTATATTTTTAGCATAATTAATACTATCTGTTATATCTTTATTTTTTTGTTCTACTATTTCTTTTTGCTTAACAAGCTCTACCGTTCTTTCAACAACCTTTTCTTCAAGTATTCGTTTTTCTCTTTTTAAACTTGCTTCACGACGTTTTATAAACAAATAAATTATTAATAAAATTAATATTGATGAAACTATGTAAAACCAAATAGTTCTCCAAAAAGGAGGATTGATTGTAAATTTGAATATTGTTGAAGATTCATTCCATATTCCATCATTATTACATGCTTTTACTTTAAAAATATAATCCCCTGGAGGTAATGCAGGATAATCTGCTTCATCCTTGAATAAAGCCGGAGACCAGTTATCATCCAAGCCTTCCATCATATATTTGTATTTTACTTTTTCAGGTATTGTAAGGCTAACTCCTATAAAACTAAATGTAAGATGATTTTTATTATATGGTAAAACTAGATTTACAGGTAAGTCTGTTTCATTATCAATTGTATCTGCATATTGACCCCAATCAATATCATTAAAATCTAATTTAACATTTGTAATGAACGTATTTGGAGGTATGCTGTTAAAATTATCTACTTTAGGATTATAAATTGTAATCCCGGAAACAGTTCCAAACCATAATCTTCCATCCTTACTTTTCATAAAAGCATTTCTGTTACATTCCAGACCAATAAAGCCTTCAAGCTCCCCGAAATGCTTAATAGACAAACTGTCCTTGTTATTATACAATGATGTATGTAATATATCTAATCCTTTGTTAGTACCAATATATAATTTATTGTTATCGTAACCTAGTAGATATATATTGTTTGATGATAAGCCATTTTCTTTACTTATATTGTTAAAATTAATTCCATCAAATCTGTAAATTCCTCTTTTTGTGGCAAGCCAGTAGTATTTTTCTCTATCTTGAACTATTGTATTTACGATATCATCAATAAATCCTTCTCGCTTACCATAATGTTTTACTTTATGACCATCGTATTTATAAATTCCATTAGCTGATGCAAACCATATATTTTTTGTTATATCTTCAAAAATATTTAACACTTTTTCCCTTTTTAAAATTTTATTCTCATTATTAAAATTGTGAAATGTACTGTCATAATACTGTGTTATTCCGTTGTCTGTTCCTATCCAAATAATTCCTTTGCTATCTAAATAAATAGTATTTATTATTTTACTTGTTATATTAGCATTATAATTTAGTAGTTTCTTTGTAGAATCATTAGTGTAATTTGTAAATATTTTAGTTTTTGGATTAAAAACACTAATACCTCCCCATGTAGCAAACCAGATAGTAGAATCTACATTTTCAATAATAGAAAAAACATTACTTGCAGGCAATACATTAATTGAATCCTGTATATACTGATAGTTTTTAAAGTTAACTGAATTATTTGACGAGTTAATTTTCATTAGAGATGCGCCATCAGCAAATGCACCAATCCAGTAATATCCTGTTGAAATTTCTGTTATTGCAAAAACATTATTATGATGAAGATTAAATGATTCGTCATAGTTTATAAATTTATTTTCCGGATATTTTATTAATCCTTTTTCAGTACCTAACCATAAATTACCTTCAAAATCTTTTATTATTTTTCTAATTTTTGTCTTTCTAAAAAGATTATTCTTAATTTTCTTTGTGCCATTATAAGTTACAATCCAACCACCATAGGTTACAAATACAATTGTTCCATCATCAGCCTTTAAAGATCCCATATAAGTTCCTCCAGAATCAACATTAAATACTTCTTTTTCTGCCACATAGTTTAATCCACCAGAAGTTAAAACCCATAAACGATCTTCAGAATCAATATTAAGATTCCAAATTTGATTATGAAATAATCCATCTTCGACCGTATATTCCACAAATTTTTCTCCTATTAATCCTATTACGCCCTTATTTCCTGTTCCAAACCATAATTCGTTTTCATCGGTTTCTAAAATTGAATATACTGTAGTATTATTTAAATTTTCATTTCCGTCAAGTAATTTAATGGAATCCTTGTTTAGAATTGCAACACCTTTATATGTACCAATTACTAAATCTCCATTTTTTCTAAATAGTAATGAGTAAACATATTTATGTGGTAATCCATCGTCTTCTGTATAGTTTGTGAATTCTTTTCCATCATACTTACTTACTCCCTGATCGGTCCCGAACCAAATATTTCCTTTTTTATCCGATATAATTGAAAATACAATATTACCCGTCAGACCATCTTCAGAAGTAATGTTTCTAAAAGTTTTTCCATCAAAAATGTTTACACCACCACCATTAGTTCCAACCCATAAATAACCCTTATCATCTTGCATTAACGAAATTACTTGTGTTTGAGAAAGACCATCTTTAACTGTATATAATTTATGATAATATGTTTGACTTAATAATAGGTAAGATGTAAAAATTAAAATAAATAATAAAAATGATATTTTATAAAATCCTCTCATTTACCACTGTTGTGATTTTCTTATTTTTGCTAAAAATAATATTAGATTTTAAATAATACAAATAATTAAAATCTTTCTTACTTTTTATTATTTCGTTTTAGCTTATTTTGAATTCTTTGAGCTTTATTATAATAATAATCTGCATTTAACATATCTCCGGAATTTTTATAATAATTTCCAATATTAAGATACATATAATAATTATCCGGATTTTGTTCTATCGCAATTTTCCAATATTTAATCGATTTTTCAAAATCTGATTTAAAATAAAAATAATTTCCCACATTTATAAATGGAATTTCTGATTGGGAATCAGCTTTCAAAATTCTTTTATTTAGTTCTATTGCTTTTTTATAATCGCCAATTTTATTGCTCCAATTTGCAAGTTTTGAAAGTGCTTCAATATATTTCGGTTCTATTTCAATTGCTTTTTCATAATGTTCAACGGCTGTTTTATATTCTTTTTTCATTTCATAAGCAAAACCAAGCTGATAATATGCGCCCGAATAATCCGGATATAATTCTATAGCTTTTTTAAAATATGGAATTGCTTTATCGTATTGCTTGTAAACCGTCGATTGAATAAAACCTAAATTATTCCATACTCTATAAAAGTCGGGATATAATTCCATACATTTGTAATAATGCTTATTTATTGTTTCAATATATTTTTTGACATTTTCAGGATTATCCATTTGAAATAATAGTTTTGTAGCATACATTTCATTTGCTACAAAAGAGTTTTCCAAATACTCAATATCATGCTCTACGAGTGTAATAGTATTATACCAATTATTATTTCTATCAATAGTTTTTACTGTATATGGTATTAATATAAGAATTACTACCACTATAGCTTTATTAATATTCTTGCGCTTTAACGATGTTTTATTAAAATCTATTTTCAATATTTTGAAGATTAAATAAACAATTAAAATAATAAAACCAAGTGATGCAATGTATGTGAGACGTTCAGCTATTATTCCGTTTACCGGAACTAAAATATTTGCAAACATTGAGATAGATATCAAATAAAAAAATATAGAAAAAGAAAGCGTGGTTTTCTTTTTCAAACCTTTAATTCCAATTATTAATAAAAAAACATGAACTATAATTGATATAATCACCCATATATTTAAAAATCCAACAACAGGTATCATATTATAACCATAATAAAATCTTAAAGGATGTGGAAAAATCAATAGTTTAATATAATACACTAATGAATATAAAGCTGTAGGTATTTTATTTATAAATCCATCTACTTCAAATAAGGGATTTTCTATCATAAGCACAGGCTTATTTGGTGGTAATGCAATGTTTATGAATTTTTTTACAGCAAATATTAATATAAAAAACCCAACAAAATAAATTATTGATCTACTTACTTTTAAATTTGTGAAATAATATAATATCAAAGGTATTAATGCTGCAAAAACTAATGCGCTCTCCTTAGATAAATAGGCAAATACCATAAAAAATACACACAGAATTAAATTAAGTATTTTCTTATTATCTGTAAATTTTAATATAAAAAGGACAGATATTATACCGGATAAAAAACTCAAAATATCTTCGCGATTTTTAAGACTGGCAACTACTTCTGTATGTAAAGGGTGAGACAAAAACAACAATACAATAAGAAACGAAAATAAAACATTATAGTTTTTAAACATTTGCTTTAAAACAATAAATAGTATTATACCTGTTAAAGCATATAATAATAAATTGATTAAATGACCAACAAAAGGATTTTTGCCGAATATTTCATATTCAATAGCAAACATAGCCTTTGCTATGGGACGATAACCATAATTGTAATCTCTTGCTTCCTTATATGAGGTGGTAAATATTTCGGGAATAGCACTAATGCCTTTTTCAACCAAAACATTGTCTTCAACTACTAGATTATCATCAATATTGTATTTATTATTAAGAGTATTTCCGTATAAAATAAAAGTAAATACAACTATAATTAAATAGTATGCAAAGTTTTTATCTAACAATAATTTATTTATAATACTCAACATTACAATTATGACTTATTATGTTTCAAAGATAAGTAAAAATATAAAAAGTTATAATTATAAAGTTTTTGGGATTTATGTTGCAATAAAACATTTTTTTAGTATTTTTGAAATTATGAATATTGAATTCGATTTTTTTAAAATAGATAAAGAAAATCTGATACCGGAAAAAGGGAAAATTCTGATTTCTGAACCTTTTTTTGATGATACTTATTTTGGCAGATCTGTTGTATTATTGACCGACCATAACGATAAAGGCTCTGTTGGTTTTATTCTAAACCGTTTTACAGATATTAAATTAAGCGAAGTAATGAGTTCGTTAAAAAACATTAAGACTAATGTTTCTATTGGCGGACCTGTTGAAACAGATACTATACACTACATGCACACACTGGGCGATTTAATTCCTAATTCTGTTCATGTTTTCGATAATATATATTGGGGAGGAGATTTTGAACATTTAAAAACTTTGTTAGAAACAAACATTGTATCTAAAAATCAAATTCGTTTCTTCTTGGGTTATTCAGGTTGGGATGCAGGTCAATTAGAAGAAGAACTTAAAAACAACTACTGGGTAATTTCAAAAATATCGGGCAAAAACATAATGATAAAAGATAAAGAAATTTGGTATAACAGCCTCAAAAAACTTGGCGGAAAATATAAAACATGGGTTAACACCCCCACTAATCCCGAATTAAATTAAATTTTATCGTTTGTTACAATAACTAACTTTAGCTATAGTAGAATTTTAATTGCTGTAGTTGATGGCGGTGAATAGGGACATACAAGAACCTACGCCCAACGGGGGTGGTCTCTGCTTTTTCAATTAACCACCAGTTGCAAACTGGCGGCAGTTGGGGCTGTTGGTGCCGACACTTTTTTTTGGCTTTAAATTCTACTCCAAAATAACCTTCTCAACCGTCACGCCTTTGCTTGTTGTTACTTTTATTATATAGATTCCTTTTGGGTTTTTGCTTAAATCAATTTCACTTAAACCTGACAGGTTTTCAAAACCTGTCAGGTTTTTTATTGTTTTTCCTGTAATATCCATTACCTCAATTCCTATTATGTTTTCTGCCTGTATTGTTATTTTTCCTGTTGTGGGGTTGGGATATAATTCAAACTCTGTATTTGATATATTTTCTATAATACCAACAGATGGATTACCATATACCCTTACATGACCAGAAAACGCTCCATTACCGCTATTACCATCTGCCCCAATAGCAACTATTGAACCATCTGAACTCAAACTGACTGATCTACCTGAATGATTTTCAGCAGATTCGCCATCAATATCATTGCTGAGTTGTATCCAATTACCTACTGAATAATTATACACTCTTACATGTCCTGAACGAATTCCATTATCGCTATTCCCATGTGCCCCAATAGCAACTATTGAACCATCAGAACTTAAACTGACTGAATTACCAGAATTATCTTCAGCAGCTTCGCCGTCAATATCATTACCAAGTTGTATCCAATTACTTCCCGAATATTCATATACTCTTACATGACCAGAATACAATCCATTATCGCTATTATAAATAGCTCCAATAGCAACTATTGAACCCACTGAATTCAAACTAACTGAGTAGCCTGAATGATTTAAAGTAGCTTCGCCTTCAATATCATTGCCAAGCTTAACCCAATTACCTGCTTGATATTCATATACTCTTACATGACCTGAACTTGGTTGGTTATCATCATTATGGCTTGCTCCAATAGCAACTATTGAACCATCTGAACTTAAACTAACCGAACAGCCTGAACGATCATCAATAGCTTCGCCATCAATATCATTTCCAATCTGATTCCAATTTCCTGTTTGATATTCATATACTCTTACATGACCTGAATTCGATCCGTTACCATCATTACCATATGCTCCAATAGCAACTATTGAACCATCTGAACTTAAACTGACTGACCAACCTAAGTTATCACCAGCAGCTTCGCCGTCAATATCATTACCAAGTTGTATCCAATTCCCTGCTTGATACTCATATATTCTTACATGACCTGAAAATAATCCATTCCCATCATTACGATGTGCTCCAATAGCAACTATTGAACCATCCGAACTCAAACTAACTGACCAACCTGAATTATCATCAGCAATTTCGCCATCAATATCATTGCCAAGTTGTGTCCAATTTCCTGCTTGATATTCATATACTCTTATATGACCAGCATCAACACCATTACCATCATTTAAATAAGCACCGATAGCTACAATAGAACCATCGGAACTTAAACTGACTGACCAGCCTGAACAATCATCTGCAGTTTCACCATCAATATCTTGTCCTGTTTGTATCCATTGTGCATTTGCAATGTTTGTAATTCCAAATAATGAAATTATTAAAAAAGTGAAATTTAAAATACTTTTCATCATATTAAGTCCTCCTTTATCCATTCATTAATATTTGTATTTTTCATTTCTTTTATTAGCTTATAATCAATTTTAAAAAATTCTTTAGTTTTACCCAAATCACTTTCTTTGAAAGTTTTCGTCAACAATATTTTCTGTTCTATAATGCATATTGCAAAAATAATGTACTTTTCATTCCCATCTTCAGTTGGCTTCCATTTGCATTTAAACTCATCAACACTTTCTCTATATTTGTCCAGTATTCCTGTATTTCCATTATTATTCAGAGTTCCACTATTAACAGCTTTCAATGTGTGAAAAAATAAACCTGATTGTTCTTCTGCAAATAATTTCAAAATATCTTTTGCTATATGCGATAATTCAACATTGTGTGCTTTAAACTCAATATCTACTTTTTGTTTAAGTCGTCCATTTTCTAATTCAAATAAACTCATATCAGAAAGGGCTGATTGTCCTGTCTTATAAAGTTTTATATCTTTTAGTTCTTTCCCAAAGCGATAGTTTTCAACTGTCGGTGTTTCAACAGAATAAAAAATATTTTTGTAATATTTTTCTAATTCATTACAGTATAAAACACGTGATTCTTGTTCGCTAATTCTTATTTCGTTTTTATTTTCCCTTTCATATTGAGGAAATATTAATCTTAATCCAATATCTGTGTTATTCTTAATCCCATCTTTTTCATTATGTAATGCAATAAGATTTTGAGCAACTATTTTATTGATATTTCTTAAATCTAATTCTGTAATCATTTTAATCATATTTAAGTGTGTCAGCAATAGAACAAATGTATAATAAAATATTAATTAATAAAAAAATATTTGGTAATTTAAATCATTATCTTTAATTTTGATAAATACAAAAATATAGCCCTTTGTGGCTGCCCTTAGAAAATTAATCAAAATCATTAATTTATTAAAAAAACTTAAGCAATGGCATTAGAAAATTTAATTAAAGTATCGTTTACAGAAGAAGATATTAGTAAACTAAAAAAAAGTTTATCGGAAATAGAAGAAGTTTTGGCTCCTAAAGTAGTAAATCTTACTCCTGATGAACGCAGGCAGTATGGCAGAATTGGCAATAATACTCAAAACTGGATAGATAAAGTAGATACATATATGGTACAAAACCCAAAGCTTGTGCCTTTTTATTTGAGCAAAGAAGAGTTTGACAAAGACAGGTTGGCTCGTAGTATATTTTTAGATTTTATAAAAATAGTAAATAGCATACAAGAGAGTATGGAAGATACCGGTATGTTGTTAAGTACCGATATTTATCATAATGCATTGGCATTTTACCAAAATGTGCGTTTGGCTGCAAATCAGAATGCGCCGGGTACTACAAGCATTTATGAGGATTTGGCAGCACAGTTTCCTGGTCGTCCTGCATCAGTAACAGGCGAACCTGTGCCCGGAGCAGAAGTTTATATTGAGCAAGAAGACTCCGAAAATAAATAACGAGAGTTTGATTTAAGAAATTGGTGTCAGTTTGAGTGAAATTCTGCAAGAATTTTGTATCGAAAACAAATCATTTTCTATTTTTCGATACAAATTTTCTCCGTTTCACTCCGAAAATCCACTCAAAATGACAATTGTTTTTATGTTTCTTTCTTATCCCCAAACTCACGTTAAATAATTAAATATCTTATAAAATATTAAAGCTCCGAAAATCGGGGCTTTTTTTTTTGAAAATAGTTAAATTGCAGTAAATAAGATACAAAAACCAGTATACATACTAGTTTAAAGTAGTACAAGGACTAGTAAAAAGCAGTATCAGGACTAATTAAAAGTACTTAAATACTAGTAAAAGGTACTTAGATACTAGTAAAAGTCGGAAATAAGTAGTAAAAAGCAGTATTAGGACTACTTAAAAGTACTTAGATACTAGTAAAAATCGGAAATAAGTAGTAAAAAGTAGTATCAGGACTACTTAAAAGTCGGAAATAAGGTGTAATTTATTATCTCTTTGAAAGAAAGGAATTAATAGAAGCCCCTTAAATTAAACCTTGGAACTCCCCAAGTAACTTTAGAACTGTTTGTGTTATCCGCTAAGCGGTTTCAAACCGCTCAGCGGGGAATAGACTTCTTACTCCAGTCTTCTAACTTCCAACTCCCTGTTTCAGTCTTTTACTCCTTTTCGCTAAGCTCCAACCATCGCAGTTCCTTAGTCTCAATACTATTAATTGTGTTGCCAAACTCCTTCGATTTTTCAATAAGTTGTTTAGAGTTTAAAGTTCCTGAGTTTATAAGCTGTTCCTGTTCGGTTTTTTGCTTTTCCAGAGTTTTAAGTTCTTTTTCTATTTGTTCCATTTCGTACTTTTCATTGTACGATAATCTTTCGCTTATCGGTTTTGCTTTTTCGGGTTTGTTTGTCTTAATTTTGCTTGCAGCATTGCTTTTTAGCATCTTATTCTTTTTATTTCTGTAAATAGAATAATTGCCCGGAAAATCTTTTACCACACCATTGCCATCAAAAACAAAAACATGTTCTACTATCTTATCCATAAAATAGCGATCGTGCGAAACTATTAGCAAACAACCCGGAAAATTTATTAAATAATCTTCAAGCACATTAAGAGTTAAAATATCGAGATCGTTTGTTGGCTCGTCAAGTATCAAGAAATTGGGATTCTGCATAAGCACGGTCATAAGATACAGCCTGCGTTTTTCGCCCCCGCTAAGTTTTTCAACTTTGGTATATTGCATTTCAGGAGTAAAAAGAAAATACTGCAAAAACTGCGAAGCCGAAAACTTTTTTCCATCGCCCAGTGTAACCACTTCGGCAATTTCTTTAATAACATCAATAACCCTATGCTCCGGTTTAAATTTCATTATTTCCTGCCTGTAATAACCAAATACCACCGTTTCGCCAAGGTCATATTTGCCACTATCGTATTTTAGGTCCTGATTAATAATATTTAGCAAAGTAGTTTTACCCGTTCCGTTTTTGCCAATTATTCCAATTTTTTCGTTTTTGCTAAAAGTATAGTTAAAATCTTTTAGAATTACATTATCGCCAAAGCTCTTATTAATATAATTCAGAACCAGCACTTTTTTTCCAAGTCTGGCAGATCGCACATCAATTTTCACTTTCACATCACGCTTTTTAAAAGCTGCTGCTGATTCTATATCATAAAATGCCTCAATTCTAGATTTCGATTTTGTAGTACGCGCCCTTGGCGAAGTATTCATCCATACAAGCTCTCTTTTTAATATATTTCGTGCCTTATCAACTTCAGAATTAAAATTATGAATTCTTGCATCGCGCTTTTCCAAAAAATAAGAATAGTTTCCTTTATAATGATACATTTTTTTATCGTCAAGCTCGATAATATCGCTACACACACAATCAAGAAAATATCTGTCGTGAGTAACCATTAGAAGTGAGCTTTTCATATTCATAAGAAAATTCTCAAGCCACTCTATCATATCAAGGTCAAGATGATTTGTAGGCTCATCGAGTATTAAAATATCGGGTTTATTAATAAGAACATTTGCAAGCGCAACCCTCTTTTTCTGCCCACCCGATAACTGCCCTATCTTTACATCGTATTCTGTTATTTTAAGCTCGGCAAGTATTTGTTTTACTTTCACCTCATAATCCCATGCATTTAAACTGTCCATCTGTTCCATTACAGTTTGCAGCAATTCTTTATCATCGTTTTTTATTGCATTATTATAGTCCTTTATAGTATTTACAATTTTATTTGATGATGTAAAAACCTCTTCCAAAACAGTTTTGTTATCATCAACATACGGATCTTGCTCTAAATACCCAATAGTAATATCGTTCTTTAAAGTTATTTTGCCATTGTCGGCAGTATCTTTTCCTGCCAGTATATTTAAAAGAGAAGTTTTGCCTGCACCATTTTTAGCTATCAATGCAAGTTTTTGATTTTTATGAATGCTAAAAGAAATATTTTCAAACAATAATAAATTACCAAACGATTTGGAAATATTTTCAGCCTGAAGGTAACTTATCATGGTTTAAAAAATGTTTATTTATTTTCTTCAAAGTTAAAATGAATATATTAATTTTAACCCAGATTATTAATTAAACATGGATTTAAAAGAACGTTTCGAAAAAGTAATTTCATATTTTCAGCAACACCAAGCAATTGCCGAAACAGAGTTACATTACAAAGATCCATATCAATTAATTGTTGCCGTAATACTTTCTGCACAATGTACCGATAAACGTGTAAATATTATAACACCGCCTTTTTTTAAAAAATATCCTGCTGCCATTAAATTATCGAAGGCTAAAATTGAAGATATTTATGAATTTATTAAAAGTTGCTCTTATCCAAACAATAAAGCAAAACATCTTTCGGGCATGGCAAAAATGCTTGTGTCGGATTTTAACAGTCGCGTTCCCGATGATATTGACCAACTGCAAAAACTTCCTGGAGTTGGACGTAAAACAGCAAATGTAGTTGTTTCGGTAGCATACAACAAACCTGCTCTTGCTGTTGACACTCATGTTTTTAGAGTTTCTGCAAGAATTGGCTTAACTAAAAATGCAAAAACACCTTTGGCAACAGAAATGCAATTAGTAAAACATATTCCCAAAGAATTGTTGCATATTGCACATCATTGGCTAATATTACATGGCAGATATGTTTGTACTGCCAGAAAACCAAAGTGTGACGAATGTGGAATAAATAATCTTTGCAAATATTTCAATGATAAGAATAATTAAAATATCAATAATATTAATTTTCACAGCACCATTATTCTGCTATGGTCAAGAAGTAAATTGCATTGACCTTATTGAAAAAACCAATTATCTGTATTATTTGCCTAATGATACAAGTCCGTTTTCAGGAAAATGTGTAGAATACCATAACAACGGTAAAAAAATGTATGAAAAAACCATTCTTGACGGTATGGAAAACGGACTATTTAAAAAATGGCACAAAAACGGACAATTAGAATGTAAGGGTAATTACTATGAAGGAGTTTTGGAAAACGAATGGAAATGGTGGCATAAAACAGGTAAACTGCATGCAAAAGGCAACTATAAAGATGGAGCAGCTTATGGCACATGGGCATATTGGAAAGAAAGTGGCAAAAAAGACCGCAAAGGTGAAGTTATAAACGATCTGGAAGAAGGAAAATGGAATTACTGGAACGAAAACGGCTATATTTATATTACTAAAAACTACAAAAAAGGCTTAAAAAACGGAATAGAAACATGGTGGTACAATAATGGTGAAAAAATGCTTCAACGTACATTTATCAATGGAATTGAAGAAGGAATTTTTACTGCATGGTATAAAAACGGAGACAAAAGATTTGAAGGATATTATAAAAATGGAGAAGTTGTTAGAAAAATTGAATGGAATGAAACCGGAAAAGCAATAAGTATTGAAACACAATAAAATTATTATGTTTTAGGCAAATTAATCTGCCGGCACATAAAAAATTTCAACATTACCATACCTTAAACCAAGTAATCTGTTGCTTATAATCTTTACTTTAAAAGTGTTATTACCTATTCTAATATATTTACCATTATCAACAAATTCCCAGGTAGAATAATGCTGTTTGAAATCTTCGTCAATAACAATATAATCTCCGTTATCTTCAAATTTATATTGAAGATTACCCGCATTTAAAACATTGTTTGATGAATTATTAATAAGTGTTTTAATTCTCCATTTACTTTGAGTTAGCCTATTCTTTTTAGTAAAAATTCCTAATTGATCTTTTTCACATCCCAAAAAGGAGACAAATAGAATTAAAATAATTATGGAAAATCTCTTTATCATAATTTAATTGCCTAATTAAATTTATCACTTAATTTAAAAGTTTCTTTTACTCTGTAGCCTTTCTCGGTTTTATGAACAGTACAACATTCATTAAAAATGTCATGCTGAAAAAATAAAATATAGTTTCCAGCAACTGCTTCCTCCAAAAATGTTTCATTCTCTTTTAACGACAAAATTGGATTTATATCATAACTCATTATAAATGGCAAATGTAAATGCGTTGTAAACGGGATTAGATCTGCCATAAAAACTACAGTATTTCTACCTTGTTTAAATTCGTCAGTTTTTATAAACGGAATAATTTGCCCCTCAGTATGTCCGCTATAAATTTTTACAGATAAATTTGGGAATAGCTCACCATCTTTATCAATTAATTGTAATTGCCCATGTTCTTTTAATGGCACATAATTATCATTAAAATAAGAAGCAGCCTCTCTTCTGTTAGGGTTAAGTGCCGAATCCCACTGCTTTCTGCTTACCCAATATGTTGCATTTTTAAAAGCAGGAACAAGTTTCGTTTTATCTTCATTATATTTAACACTTCCGCCACAATGGTCAAAATGTAAATGAGATAAAATATTATCGGTAATATCATCAGTAGAATAACCAACTGCATTTAATGATTTTTCTAAACTTGTATTGTTATCAAGATAATAATGACTTAAAAACTTTTCACCGTGTTTATCTCCAAGTCCGCTATCTATTAATATTCTTCTGTCTCTGTCAATAATAAGTAATGAACGTAATGCAATTTTTATCATATTATTTTCATCGGCAGGATACATTTTATTCCATATTGATTTAGGAACAACTCCAAACATTGCCCCACCATCTAACTTAAAATTTCCTGTTTCAATGCTATATAGTTTCATTTGTTTTCTTATTTCAAAATCATATAAGTAAAAAATCCTCGGGGCAAGCCTCGATGTATTAAACCTAAAAACGAATAAAACACCAAAGATACAAATAGTGTTTTTAAAATTTTAAGGGAACATCTAAAATAATAAAATGTTTTGCTATTTTTGTTCACGTAATGAAAAAGTATAAAACTCATAAAAAAGTTGAAAAACCTGTTATTATAAGTAAAAAGCACAAACTTATATTAGGTATTTTAATTGCCATAATAGGCTTTCTGTTATATTCCAATACTCTTAAACATGAATATGTTTTGGATGATTATTCGGTGATAAAAGAAAATTGGGTTGTAAAACAGGGAACTGAAGGAATTCCAACAATTTTAAAAACATCATACCGGTATGGATATTGGAATAAACAGGGTAGTGTTTACAGACCTTTATCTCTGATAATGTTTGCTGTTGAGTGGCAATTATCGGAAGACAACCCTTTTCTCGGGCATTTTATAAATGTGCTGTTTTATGCTTTAACAGGATTATTGCTCTTTTTTACATTATCAAAAATATTTAAAAAGTATAATATTATTTTACCTTTTATTATTAGTTTGCTGTTTATAGCTCACCCAATTCACACCGAAGTAGTTGCTAATATTAAAAGCAGAGATGAAATAATGTCTTTTTTCTTTATCCTGCTTTCAATAAACCTAATGTGGACTTATTTGAAAAATAATAAAATTTCATATTTAGTGGTTTCGCTATTCCTATATTTTCTTGCCTTTATATCAAAAGAAGGAGTTATTACAATATTAGCTGTAATTCCTTTATTGATCTATTTTTTTACAGATGTTTCGTTAAAAAAGAACTTGAAAATTTCACTTTTTTTTCTAATACCTGCTATTGCTTATCTACTATTAAGAAAAAAGATAATAGGTCAGGTTGGTGCTGAAGATGTTTCAGTTATTGACAATTTGCTGGTTGCGGCTAAAGATACACAAAGTAAAGCCGCTACTTCGCTTGTTATTCTTGGCAAATATCTTTTAAAGTTAATTTATCCAAACACTTTAGTTGCCGATTATTCATATAATCAAATTCCTATAGTTTCGTTTTCAAGTTTAAAAGCTATAATCTCATTATTAATATATATAGGAGCTGGAGCATTTGCTGTTATCAAATTTAAAAAGAAAAATATTATTGCTTTTGGAATATTATTTTATTTAATATCCATGTCAATATATAGTAATCTGTTTATTACAATTGGTTCTTCATTTGCAGAAAGATTTTTATATTTTTCTTCACTTGGATTTATTATAGTAATAAGTTTTATTATTGTTAAATTATTTAAAAAAGATATTAGTTATAAAGGTTTTGGTAAACTTTCCGAGTTTTTTAGATCAAATTCAATTATTCTTTTAATTGTTGTATTTATTACAATATTTTATTCTTTTAAAACTATTAACAGGAATAAAGACTGGCAAAGTAATTTTTCTCTTTATGAAGCAGATGTTGCAAACTCTCCAAATAGTGCCCATATGCGATATTATTATGGATTATCACTTATGAAAGATAAATCTTTAGAAGCTAAAAATGAACAGGAAAGAATTAAATTTCTTGATATGTCAATTAATGAGTTTAAAGCAGCAGCTAAAATATACCCGCAATACGCCGATGCTTATGACCAGTTGGGACTTGCTCATTTTCGGAAAGGATTAAAAAAAGAAGCATTGGAATTTTATGATCAAGCTATTAAATTAAACCCAAATAAACCCATTGCTTTCAACAATATGGGAATTATATATTTCGAAACAGGAAATTATGAAAAGGCTTTAGAGGTTTACCATAAAGCTGTTGAACTCAACCCCCGGTATGCAGACGCTTACTATAATCTTGGTAGCGTTTATGGGACCTTACAACAATTTGAAAAAGCAATTGAAAACTTTAAGCTTTGTATAAAATATAATCCTTCTAAATCACAAGCACATTATTTCCTTGGTATTACATATCAAAGTATAGGTGATGAAAAAAATGCAGAAATAGCCCTTAACAAAGCTTATCAATTAAATCCTTTATTAAGGAAATAATTTACACTATTTCTCATAATAACACACTCTTACAATTTATATTGAATTATTAAATATTTTGTTTAACTTTGGGAAAAATAAAAATAATTAAATTTTATTCGTATGAAAAATTATATTCTGTATCTCGTATTATTTTGTTTTTCAATTACTTTATTTTCTCAAGAAGAAACTGAAGAAAAAGACTATTTTTCCAGCAAACATGAGTTAAACTTCAATGTTTTTGGTGGTACAAATAATCCATTTCCGTATTATTATTATTATGACATTTATGACTATTATGATTATTATTTTCTGCAAAATATCAATAATAATAATATTGGATATGGTTTTGGATATAAAATGCATTTTAAAAATAGTGCTATTAGGGCTTCAATTTTAGCAAGCTTTGATTCCGACAAACATAGTTATGAAGATACTGACGATATTTATGATTTAACAGAATATGAATCGGAATATGAATATTTAACCGGCATTTTTTCCATTGGTTATGAGTCACATAAAAATTTTAAACGTACACAAATATTTTTCGGAATAGATGTTTCATACAAACTATATTCTTTCGATTACAAGTCTGAAAGAGAAACAACACATTTAGATGATCCTATATATTTATATTTAACCGAATCTAAAAACAGTTATAAAAGAACAGGGTACGGTATTGCTCCTCTACTTGGTGTAAAATATTATATTACCCCACATATATCGCTTTCAACTGAAACACATTTAAATTTTGAATACTACACAGGAAAACATAAAAACGAATATAAATCTCAACAGATTGGTCAATATGGCTCATCTCTTGATGATGACGAAAGTTCATCAAAAGATAGCGGAATAAACAGCAAACTTGGACCGGTAGGACATATTTCAATTTGTGTTCATTTTTAAGAAATTATTGGGCTTATATTCTGTAAGTAAAATAAGGAAAATATCAATTTACGATAGCGATTAAGATTATCCCGGCAACTGCCCAACCAAAAACTAAGGTAAAGGTTTTTTATAAGGGACATTTTAGGTCCTGTCGCATCTATTAAATATATATACAAAAATACTAAATTAATTCACTTTTAAGCTACTAATGAACAGAAGGATTTTAACATACTTTGCTCTTGATTATTCAATTGGTTCTTCTTGATTATATGTACAATTTTAAAAATAAGTGCTTGAACGTAATGATAAGTTTTTATGCGTATAAGTATTTTGGACAAAAATAAGAACATATTGAAAATTCAATTAGTAAGTGCGACAGTTTCCCTTTCAAAGATAAAAAATGCAATAATTTGTTATTTAATACTACAAATAAGTAATTTTTCATTTTCTATATATGCCTCAAATTTATCGCCAACAGAAACTGCGCCAACTCCGGCAGGTGTACCGGTGTATATGAGGTCTCCAATTTTTACGGTAAAAATTTTAGAGATATATGCTATTAAATTATCAATATCAAAGATCATATCTGATGTATTGCCTTGCTGTACCATATTATTATTTTGATTTAATGAAAAATTGATATTATTTATTTCACCAAATTCATTAATATTATAAAACTTGCTTATTGGTGCAGAATTGTCGAATGAGTTTGCAATTTCCCATGGTAAGCCTTTTTCAACATGCAATGTCTGTATATCATTCGCAATAAGATTAATACCAATTGCTATTTGTGAATAATAACGATGTGCAAACTTTGTAGTTATGTTTTTGCCAACTCTATTAATCTTTACAACTATTTCTACACCATAATGCAGATTACTTGTAAAATCGGGATAAAAAAACGCTTGATTATTTTTTAATAATGAAGTATCGGGTTTCATAAATACAACAGGTGTATCGGGGATATTGCTTTTCATTTCTTTTACATGATCCATGTAATTTCGCCCAATACAGAATATTTTCATATCTTATATGCTTATTTAAGATTTTTGAATTATTACTGCCAATTATTTGCTTTTTATTTATTGATTAGCTTTTTTACTGCATCAATAATATTAATTGCTTTCATGCCGAACTTACTTAAAAGTTCTGCAGGAGTCCCCGATTCACCAAAGCAATCGTTCATTCCAATAAATTCTATTGGCACAGGATAATTACCGGCGAGCACCTCGGCAACGGCACTTCCCATTCCACCCATTATCTGATGTTCTTCAACAGTAACAATAGCTCCGGTAACTTTGGCTACATCTATTAAAGTATCTTTATCAATAGGTTTTATAGTATGCAGATTTACAACACAAGCATCAACTCCTTGTTTTTCAAGTTCAATTGCTGCCTGCAAGGCTTCCCATGTCATGTGTCCTGTAGCAATTATAGCCACATCAGTACCCTTTCGCAATATTTGAGCTTTGCCAAGTTCAAATTTAAGTTTATCAGATGTAAAATCCGGCACAGCATCTCTGCCAAAACGTATATACACTGGACCATCGGCTTGCTCTACTGCTGCAATTGTGGCAAGTTTGGTTTGTGTTGCATCACATGGCGAAAGTACTGTCATATTTGGTAATGAACGCATAATTGAAATATCTTCAAGTGCCTGATGTGTTGCTCCGTCCGGACCAACCGATATTCCTGCATGTGCTCCACCAATTTTTACAGGTAAATTATTATAACAAATGGATATTCGTACCTGATCTGTTGCTCTAAGTGCTGCAAAAACACCATATGTAGAAAAAAATGGAATTTTATCAGAAAGAGCCATGCCTGCTGCAACTCCTGCAATATTTTGCTCGGCAATTCCCATAGAGTAAAATCTTTGCGGATATGCTTTTGCAAAGATATCCATACCTACAGAACTCGTTATATCTGCGCCAAGAGCTACTATGTTTTGATATTTCTCGCCTAATACTTTAAGACCTTCACCAAAACCAAGCTTAGTTGATTTATATTCTTTAAGCTCAAACATATTTCTAAACTGATGATTTAATTTCGTTGATAAATCTAAAAACTTCCTCCTTAGTTGGTGCTCTGCCATGCCATTTATAATTGTCCTCAATACTCTTTATTCCGGCTCCCATCTTTGTTTCGGCAATTATTACCGTTGGTTTTCCTTTTAACGCCTTTGCTTTTTCAAAAGCATCTAATAATTTACCAATGCTGTTGCCATTACAATTTATTACATACCATCCAAAGGCTTTCCATTTATCTTCAAGAGGCTCAATATTCATCACATCTTTTGTCTTTCCATCTATCTGAACAAAATTTCTGTCAACCAAAGCAATAAGATTGTCAAGCTTATAATGTGCAGCACTCATAGCAGCTTCCCAAATAGAGCCTTCCTGCAGTTCGCCATCGCCATGTATTGAATAAATTCCTATTGTTTTTTTATCGGTTTTTGCTGCAATAGCCAACCCAACAGCAACAGACAAGCCTTGTCCAAGAGATCCTGATGATATTTCAATACCTGGCAATCCTTTGTCTTTTCCCGGATGCCCCTGTAAACGAGAACCCAATTTGCGTAATGTTAAAAGTTCTTCAACAGGAAAATAACCCGAATGTGCAAGTGCAGCATATTGTACAGGTGCAACATGCCCTATTGAAAGGATTAGCTTATCGCGATTTTTCCATTCAGGATTTTCCGGCTTATGATTAAGTATATTAAAATATAATACAGTAAAAACATCAGCAAGTCCAAGCGAACCACCTGTATGTCCGGAACCTGCCTCGGCAATGCTTTTAACTACATCAATACGTATTTGCTTTGCAATTTGCTCTAATTTACTAATTTCTGATATCTTTTGCATATAAGATTAAAGTTTAGGAAACTTAATAATATCTTTAATTATAAATGCATCGGGAAAGTTTTTTTCAATCTCGCGACGAAACTGCTCTGCTTCGTTTTTAGTACGAAAATCACCAACAATTATTTTAAAATTTGGTGTTACATAATCTAAATAACTATTGGTGTAAAGGTGTGCCTTCATAAACTTGGCTTTTTCCCCTAATGCTTTTTTTCTCGCATTATTACCCTTAGCTGAAAATATTCTTAAACGATATCCTTCACAACCATCTTGCTTTTCGTTAACTTTTACATGCTTTTCTATCAAAAGCTTTAGCCTATATTCCTGATTTATTACAACATTATTTGTAGTAGAATTATTTTTTTCAATTATCTGAAAAATGGTTTTATCCTTTTCGGTATTGTCTGTTTGTGAAAAAGAAATACCAACTATTAGCAATATCAATATTGTTGTACAAAATACTCTTATCATGATTTTTTATTTTTGGGATGATTACATAATACTGGTATAGGCGAATGATTTACCATTTGTTGTGCATATTTGCCCAACCATAGATTTTTAGTACTTGATACTTGTTCTGTCATAATTGATATTAATTCTGCATCAACACTTATGGCATACTCTATTGTTGATTCTGTAATATTACTACCTAATAAAGAATCATTAACACACTTAATCCCTTTTTTCTTTATATACTCTGTTGTTTGAACCACATATCTTTCTATTTTCTCAACAACAGCAGGTGTATTTGTCTCTTTTACTGAAACAATATGTATTTCGGAATTAAAATATTTTGCTATATCTACTGTAAAATTAGTCTTTTGACGAGATTCTCTTGTCATATCTATAGGAAGAACAATCTTTTTTATATTTTTCCTTAAATAACCATTTCTTATAGTTATAACAGGACATTTTGCATTACTAACAACTCTGTATGAATTACTTCCAATCCAAAATTCCTCAAAACCTGATATACCATGAGTACCAATCATTATAAGATATGCATTGTCTTTTACAGCTTGATCCACAATTTCGCTATATACTTTTCCACTTCTGGTTATATAATCAAACCCAAAGTCTATTTTTGATTTATATTTTTCAATTAAAATTTTAAAATAATCATCTAAATTGTTGCTGTACATTCTTTCAAAATCAATAAAATACTTTGGTACTTTAAAGTTTTTTGATTTTTGAACATGAATCATTCTAATACTTGCCTTAACTACATTTGCAAACTTTACTGCATGCTCAAGGGCATTTATCGAATCGGCAGAAAAATCAATAGGAACAAGAATAGTTTTCATTATTTATTTCTTTTTTTTATCAAATAGTTTTACAGGGCTATTTTCATGTATTTCAATTTTCTTGCTAATTATACAAAATGCTTTAACCTTTATATATCCGTTTAGCTTTATGTCTGCCTTTTTGGTAAGCAAACCTCCAATTAGTGCTGCCGTACCCAACATTAATTTTTTATATTCAATTTCTACATAAAATTCATGAATACCTTCAGAATTAGCAGGTACAACAATCTTTCTTATCTTTTTGATTTTACCAAGATCGGTTTTATTCATTGAAATATCAATGTCAACTTTAGATAACTTAAACTTGAAATTATTAGGGTTCTTAATTGGTATCATAAATTCAATACTTACATGGTCTTTTTTTATATCGCCAATTTTTAGACCCTGAACATTTCCTATTTCTACTTCCTGTATTTTACATCCTAAAAATAACGTTGCTATTAAAGCAATAAACAACAATTTATATGTTATGGCTTTTATCATAAGCTGATTAATTTATTTTTGTAAATATAGATATTTTATTTCATCCTATCAAAAATTATTAGTAATTTCATGTTATAATTATAATTTTAAAACTGTAATTATATTTTACTCCATTTCAGACAAATATATTTAATATGTACTTAAAAGATATTGCATTAATTAATTTTAAAAATTACGATCAGGCAGAAATTGAGTTAATACCAAAAATTAATTGTTTTGTCGGAAATAATGGTGTTGGCAAAACTAATTTACTTGATGCAATATTCTATTTATCATTTTGCAAAAGCTTTTTCAACCCTATTGACAGTCAAAACATAAAACACGATACTAATTTTTTTGTAATTCAAGGTAACTACAATAAGAATGATAAAAACGAAAATATAAATTGTAGTGTAAAAAGAAATCATAAAAAACTCTTTAAAAAAAATAAAAAGGTATACAGAAAACTTTCGGAACATATTGGTCTTTTTCCTTTAGTAATGGTATCTCCTGCTGATATTAGCATTATTGTTGGAGGCAGCGATGAACGAAGAAAGTATATGAACTTTGTTCTTTCGCAATTCGACAAAAAATATCTTACTGATGTTATAAAATACAACAAGGCTTTAAATCAACGCAATACATTATTAAAACAATTTGTTAAAAAAAATACATTTGATAAAGATTCGCTTGATATATGGACAGAACAATTAATAATTCTTAGCAAAACAATATATGCAAAAAGAGTGAAATTTATTGAAGAACTAATTCCTGTTTTTAGCAAGTATTATGAGTTTATTTCAAAAGGCAATGAAAAAGTAAAGCTGAAATACAACTCTCAACTACACGATGCCAATTTAAGAGAACTTTTTGAGCAAAGCCTGCAAAAAGACAGAATATTACAATACACTACTGTGGGAATTCATAAAGACGACCTTGACTTATTACTTATGGATCATCCTATAAAAAAAGTTGGCTCACAGGGGCAAAAGAAAACTTACTTAATGGCTTTAAAACTTGCACAATTCGATTTTATTAAAAATGTTAATGGCTTTAAACCTGTTTTACTGCTTGATGATATTTTTGATAAATTTGATGTCGATAGAGTTAAACAAATAATTAAACTTGTCAGTGAAAATTATTTTGGTCAGATATTTATCACAGATACAAACAAAGAAAGATTAAACAAAGTATTAAAAACAATAAATATTGATTATAAGATATTTAAAATTGATAATGAGGGGAATATAAAGTAGAAAAAAAATACTAACAAATGAAAAAAAGTAATATTCAACCATTAGGGGAAGTTTTAAAAGATTATGTAAAAACATTAAAGTATGCGGGCAAATTAAACGAGGTTAAATTAATTAACAAATGGGAAGATATTATTGGTAAAACTATAGCTAGAAGCACCACCAAAATTTACATTAAAGATCATATACTACACATATATATTCGTTCTTCAATTATTAGGAACGAACTAATGTATATTAAAACAGCTCTTCTTGTCAAAGTAAACGAAGTTCTTGAAAACGAGCATGTAAAAGAGATTGTTTTGCATTAGAACTTCTGTAAATTCAACCTGATTTCAAAAACTTAAACAGAATAAAAAGTCAGTAGCCCCGTCTTTTAAGGCGGGGACAAGGATAGAAGCACGATGCCCTCTGCGAAATTTTGACCCCGAGTACTCGGGGTCAAAATTTCGCAGAGGTGGATGTTATTTAAATCTATACCCCGCCCTAAAGGACGGGGCAACTGAAAAGACATTTGTTTACTTTTTGTGTAAACCTATTTTATAACCAGACACTCCTCTCCTTTGAAGTTCCAGTAGTTATAGGAAAGGAGAGGCTTTTCACTCAAAATCCTTATACAACAAATACTTTTTGCGAATATTTTTAAATTTATCCAAGTCTTCTTGCCATGTAGCCCTTATCTCTTCATCTGTTTTGCCGTCAATTATTTGTTGTTTAAATGAATTATTACCAGCAAGTTTCTCAAACAAATTATTTTTTAGGAAGAATTTCTTTTTATCAGGAAACAATTCGTAGGTATATAAAAGATAATTTATATTAATCAATTTATCCTCGTTTTCAAACACTTCTTCTTTAGTTCTAAAATCAAAACCATAACATGTTTTACCCTTTAATTTTGGATATTTTGAGCCTTCATTTGCTTCAGGAATATATGAAAAACCTTCCTCACCCTTTTCTTTTAGGTCGGGGTGTCCTATTACCTGAAATTGCATATTTGTTCCTCGCCCAAGGCTTAAATTTGTGCCTTCAAAAAAGCACAATGAAGGATAAAGCTCTATTGACCTTGCATTTGGCAAATTTGGCGAAGGCTTAACGGGCAGATTATATCGCATATTGTGATTATAATTATCGCAAGAAATAACAGTAAGTTCACATTTCACATTATTTTTTAACCATCCTTCGCCATTTATCATTTTTGCATATTCACCAATTGTCATACCATGTACAACAGGTACAGCATGCATTCCAATAAACGAGCTGTATGCAGTATCAAGTACAGGACCGTCAACATAATATCCATTAGGGTTTGGGCGGTCTAAAATCAAGAGAGGCAGACTTAATTCGGCACAAGCCTCCATAACATAGTGCATTGTAGAAATATATGTGAAAAACCTCACTCCTACATCTTGTATGTCAAAAATTACAAAATCAATTCCATCTAAATTGTCAATAGTAGGTTTTTTATTATTTCCATATAATGATATTACCGGTAATCCTGTTTTTTCATCGGTATAATTGCCAACATGTTCGCCTGCATCAGCATTGCCGCGAAAACCATGCTCAGGACTAAATATTTTTAATATATTTAATCCGCTTGCAAGCAAACTATCAACAAGATGAGTATTTTTTATTAATGATGATTGATTTGCTACTACTGCAATATTTACATGCCTATCGGTAGTTAAATTGTTTTCTAATAATGGCAAATATTCCTGAGTTTTTTCGGCTGCAACAATAATCTCTTTTTTAACAACAACAGTATCGGCAATATTATCTTTTTTTATTGTATTATTATTTGCTGAGTTTGTATTCCCACAATTTGAAAAAATCACAATCAATATTGGCAATATCAAATATTGTTTTAAACTATTGTTTACTTTATTCATAATCGATAAGTTAAAAATTAAAGAAATATCCTGAAAACCCAACTATTAATCCCACAATTACATTAATCAATTTCATCTTCACAAAACTTTTTTTCGATTCGGCAAAAAGCGGCAAAGCACCATGTCCATCCTGCACAATAGAATTTGCAAGCAAAACACTCAAAGGAATAGCGCCACTAAAAAACAATGTTACAAAAACCAAATGCGGTCCTGACTCGGGAATAATGCCAATTAAAACAGCAATAAATATTATATATATATGTTTTGTTTCAAGCCAGTATTCAATATCAATATAATTTTTTAAGATTGCAATAAAAAGCAATGCTGCAAATGTCCATAATAGTATTTTCAAAAAATGTACTTTAATGATATGCCCCCAAAGATGCTCCTGTAAAAAATGATCGGGTACAGTTGCAATAATAAATAATGCAAGCGCCGAAATTATTAAAAAGGTAATCCTGATCCAGCCCCAATCATTTTCTTGACCTCCTGTTTCTTTTTCATAATTTTCGTTAACAACTTCAGTATTATCATGTATTTCTATTTTTTCGGGTTCCGGAGAATGCTTGTGTCCTAATTCACCAATTACCAAACCAAAAATAAAAACAATAGTTACAAACAATAATATTGCACGATGAAAAGTAATATTCTTAAAATGTGCTGTAATATCTTTTGCATCGTAGCATTTGCAAGTATCTTCATGCTCATGTATTTCAAAATGAAATTCTTTTTTCCTTTTCTTACGCTTTTTCACAGGAAACAAAGTAATAATAACTCCTGTTACTATGGCAATTACAAAAATTATTAATGTGAGTTTTAATGCAAGTGCCGGTATCATACTAAACATCACAAAAGCTTCATCACCCGAAGTAGCGATCATTGAGGTTACAAGTGCTCCAAAACCAACAATATTATGAGTATATAACGAAACTACTGTATATGTTCCCAAACAACCCGGTATCATTCCAAGAACCCCTGCAGCAAGTATTTGTAAGTACTTATTCTTTTGCAAGGGCTTACTCCAGTTTCCTCTACTCCTCACATTTACATACTCAATTATAAGCATCATTACCATTACAAATCCCGTAATCATTAATGTATGCTTGAGTATTTGAATAATCATTTTTTACAAAAAGTAAATTCGATAATTAATTACAAAATTAATTATTATTTTTGTCATGTATTTCAACATTTTCTATAATTTTTTTTTAATGCTGATATCTGCATATAAAAATAATTCTATTGAAGCCGGATGCGATGAAGCCGGTAGAGGAAGCCTTGCCGGACCTGTTTTTGCTGCTGCTGTTATTTTGCCTGCAAATGCAAATATCCCGTATTTAAATGATTCGAAAAAACTTACAGAAAAACGTAGATATGAACTTCGGGCTATTATTGAAAAAGAAGCAACATGTTGGGCAATTGGCAGAGTAAGTAATAAAGAAATTGATAGAATTAATATTCTTAATGCTTCTATCTTAGCTATGCACAAGGCAATAAATAAATTATTAATAAAGCCAAACTTATTACTAATAGATGGAAATCGTTTTAAACCGTATAAAAATATTGAACATTATTGTATTGTAAATGGCGATTCAAAGTTTGCATCAATTGCTGCTGCTTCAATATTGGCTAAAACTTATCGTGATGATTTTATGAAAAAAATCCATAAACAACACCCTGTCTATGGCTGGAACAAAAACAAGGGGTATGCTACTCAATATCACATTGATGCAATAAGAGAACATGCTTATTCAGACTATCATCGCAAGTCATTTCATTTAAAATCAGACCAATTATCAATTAATTTTTAATCCTATTAATTTCAGACAATATTTTTCAACAAAATATTAACAAATCATTAGTTGATAAGAATAATAAATTTAGTGTAAAATCAGTGCCTCATTTTTGTAACTTTGACATCCTTTTTACAAAAAATAATTTTTACCTAATATAATAAAAGTAAATGAGTCCGAAAAAAAGTGATATAAAACCTTCTTCAATTAAAGATATCAGCATTCAAGCCGGTAAAATACCACCACAAGCGGTAGATTTAGAAGAAGTAGTACTGGGTGCTGCAATGATAGAAAAAGATGCGCTAATTTCAATATCCGATATGTTGAAACCGCAAAATTTTTATAAAGAAGCTCATAGGATAATATACGAATCAATACTTGAGTTGTATGAAAAACATGAAGCTATAGATATTCTTACTGTTACTCAACAATTACAAAAGAAAAAAAAATTAGACGAAGTTGGTGGTTATGCATATATCACACAGTTAACCAGTAAAATTGCTTCTGCTGCACATATTGAATCACATGCTTTAATTATTGTTCAAAAATTTATTCAAAGAGAATTGATAAGAATATCTTCGAATATTCAAAAAATGGCATTTGATGAAAATGAAGATATTGACAGCTTACTGGATTCATCTGAGAACATGCTTTTTTCTATTGGACAAGGTATTATCAGAAGAGAAGCAGCACCAATAAATGCTCTTTTAAAATTAGCTCTTGAGAAAATTGAAGAAGTATCTAAAAAAGAAACCGATTTTAGTGGTATTCCTTCCGGGTTTACCGGAATTGACAGAATAACTTCAGGATGGCAAAATTCCGACCTTGTAATCATTGCTGCAAGACCATCTATGGGTAAAACAGCTTTTGTGTTATCAATGGCAAGAAACATGGCTATTGATCATAAAAAATCAGTTGCATTTTTTTCCCTTGAAATGTCATCATTACAATTGGTAAACAGATTAATAATTAGCGAGACTCAATTACCGAGTGACAAAATAAGAAGTGGAAAATTAGATGATTATGAATGGGTACAATTAGAAAGCAAAATTGAAACTTTATCAAACTCTAAAATTTTTATTGATGATACACCCGGCATTTCAATTTTTGAACTTCGTGCAAAATGCCGAAGATTAAAACTAAAACATAATATTGATATTATAATAATTGACTACTTACAATTGATGACAACCGGTTTTGGCGATAAATTTGGCAATAGAGAGCAAGAAGTTAGTAATATTTCAAGGTCATTAAAAGCTATGGCAAAGGACCTTGATGTACCGGTTATTGCATTATCGCAGTTAAACAGGTCGGTAGAGATGCGTTCGGGAAATAAAAGACCACAATTGTCTGACCTTAGAGAATCGGGTGCTATTGAACAAGATTCCGATATAGTTATGTTTATTCACAGACCTGAAAAATATGGCTTGTCTGAGTACGAAGATGAAGATGGAGAAAGTGTAAGCACTAAAGGTGTAGCAGAATTAATTATTTCAAAACATAGAAACGGTGCACTTGGCGATATAAAATTAAAATTTATTGAAAAATTTGTTCAATTTGTCGAATTTGATGATTTTGGAAATAATATAGATACTGATGGTAGCTTAATTATGTCATCTAAAATTAACAACGAACCTAATGATATGAATAAAGATATTAAAGAAAATACAGACTTTGGCAACGAAAAGCAAATTGGAAATAATTCGCCTTTTTAATATACTAAACAGAAACAAAAATCGAAATTTACACTCTATCATTATTTATCCATTTTTCAACAATCGGAGCAACATAATCATTCATTTGCTTTAATAATTCGTCAATATTATCGCTTATTAAAAGCATTTTTTGATTTACTTCTTTAAGAAAACCTTTGTTGACCATTATCTGTATTAAGAATTTTAAATTGTCATAAAATCCATCTGTGTTTAAAATTGCTACCGGCTTTTTATGAAGTCCGAGTTGTGCCCATGTAAGCATTTCAAAAAATTCTTCCATTGTTCCAAATCCTCCCGGTAATGCAATAACTCCATCCGACAATTCATCCATTTTTATTTTTCGCTCATGCATTGTTTCTACTAATATCAATTCTGTTAAATTTTCATGAACAATTTCCTTTCCTTTTAAAAAATGAGGAATAACACCAATTACTTTTCCATTTTCGCTCAAAGCTCCATTTGCAACAGTACCCATCAAGCCTATTTTTGCTCCACCATACACAAGTTCTATGTTTTGTTTCGCTAAAGTTTGTCCAAGTATATAAGCCTGTTTTTCAAAAATCTTATCTGTTCCAAGACTGGAACCACAAAATACTGTAATTCTTTTCATTGTATTTTTGGTTTTTTTTTAGTGAGAACAACTGTTTACAAGGCTTATTTGTTAATTATTTCCTCATTTTCATTAAAGAGAGTTATTTTGTTAATTTCCCCATTTTCATCATATTCATATTGAATAATTGCTGCTTTCCAATATTTACTATTTTTCAGTTTTTCATTATTGTCAAAATAACGTATCTCTGTTAATTTTCCATTTTTATTATATTTATTACGAGTTATAGCAACACCCGACTTCTTTCGGTTTTTCAATTGTTCATCAGTTCCATAATATCCGGTTTCTATTTTATTACCGTTTTCATCGTATACATAGCGAAGCATGGCATAACCCCAATTTTTATATTCTTTCCGTTTTTCATCAGGTCCAAAAAAACTTTCTTCAACAATATTATCATTTTCATCATATTTACGACCATATATAGCAATACCCATATATTTATTCTCTTTCAATTTTTCATCTTTGCCTAAATATCTTTCTTCTATCCGGTTTCCTTGTTTATCATATTTCCATTGCACAATAGCAATACCATTAGTTTTATTTTCTTTCAACTTTTCATTTGTATCTAAATATCTTTCCTCAATTTGCTTCCCTTTTTCATCATATTTCCATTGTATTATATCATAGCCAAAAAATTTATCCTCTTTTAACTTTTCATCTACATCAAAATGTCTTTTCTCTATCAGCCTATTTTTTTCATCATATTCATAAGTGGTCATATAAATTCCGTGTTCATCTTCAATGGCTTGTTTATTAACTCCCAAAATTCTTTCTTCAACCACCTTACCATTCTTATTACATTTCCGACGAAATATTACACCATAATCTTTACACTCCTTTAGTTTTTCATCTTCTCCGTAGTGTCTTTCCTCTATCACGTTACCATGCTCATCATATTCAAATCTTAATATGGCAATCCCTAAATCCTGCATGTTTTTCAATTTATTATTAATATCAAAGAATTTTTGCTCAATAATTTCCCCATGCTCATTATACTTAGAACGAAAGATAGCAATTCCTATATTTTTAATTTCTTTTAATTTGTTGTCTGCGCCAAAGAATTTTGTTTCTATAATGTTGTTATGCTCATCATGTTTACATTTTATTTTTGCATAACCATAATTTTTTAATTTTTTCAATTTCTTATCGGAATCTAAATATTGTATTTCCATTTTATTGTTATTCTTATCATATATAGAACGTATTATAGCAATTCCAAAAAAAACATTTTCGTTCAAATTGTCTTTAGTACCAAAATACTTTGTTTCTATTTTATTTCCAAAATCATCAATTTCCCATTCTAAATCATAAGTCCCATTTTTTATATATTTAGAGATAAAAAAACTACTGCTACTATGTTGTACCCCTTCTGCAGTTTCATTTAGCATCCAATAATTAGGATAAAATATTTTCTTTTCTTTAATTAATTCCCCTTTTTTATCATAGCAAAAAATTGAAACAGGTTCGTTTTTCTTATTATAATTATAATTATAATGGACTGAATATGCTCCTTTTTTATTTGCCATCGGCTTAGAATTAGCATCCTGGAAAATTCGTTTTTCAGAATCAGCGGTATACTCAATAATAATTTGTGCTACGCCAAAATAAGAATCATTTTGCAGCTTACCGTTAACAAGATATTCTACTTTAATTAGTTTCCCTTCTTTATTATAAATAAAATGGTAACAATTTACACTGTTTGCCATATCATCATCAACAGGATACCTTCCTATAAGTTCATAACTGCTGCCAATGTCGACTATCCTATAATAATTAGTCTTTTTCTGTGTACAGCTACTAAATAAAGCAGATACTATAAGGATAATTAAGAATTGTTTAAAATGTTTTATCATAATAAATAAGTTGTAATTTTTGATAAAAATATAAATATCATCAGTTAAAAGCAAATTATTTTTGTGAACAATTATTATTCGTATGAGTATTGTTACCTTTGCACAGAACTATGAAAGTATATCTATCAATAATATTATTAATTTGTTTTGCCAAGCTTGGTTTATCGTCAAGTATAATAATACCAATGGATGATACTCAAAAAAATCATTTAAAGGCTTATGGTGTTGTTTACTGGACTTTGCAAAACGGAATAGAAATAAAATGGCTTTTAAATTACAAAGGTGGCAGTTTTATGGTTCAGGCATTAAAAGATATAGAAAACGAATGTATAATTAGAGGTGTTACTTACAATATAATTGCCGATGTACAGGCAAATAACATATTAAACGAAATTTCGCGCGACGAAATTAATATGGATGCCGTAAAACTTGAAAAAGCTCCAAAAATTGCTGTTTATTCGCCAAAAAACAAATTGCCATGGGACGATGCCGTTACTCTTGCTTTAACCTATGCCGAAATACCTTACGATATTATTTACGATGGCGAAATAATTGACGGTGTTTTATCTAAGTACGATTGGTTGCATTTGCATCACGAAGATTTTACCGGGCAATACGGTAAATTTTACGGTGCATATCGCCACATGTCGTGGTATAAAGAGCAACAACACAAAAATGAGGAAATGGCATCAAAATATGGATTTAAGAAAGTGTCGGAACTAAAATTATTTGTTGCCAAAACTATTAAAGAGTATGTTGCCAATGGCGGATTTTTATTTGCTATGTGTTCGGCAACCGATACCTACGATATTGCCCTTGCTGCCGATGGTGTGGATATTGTTGAAAGTATGTTTGACGGCGATGCTTCAAATGCCGACATGCAAAGTAAACTGAATTTTTCAAATACATTTGCTTTTAAAGATTTTACGGTAAGTAAAAATCCTTATGAGTATGAACATTCTAATATTGATGTGTCTGCATCACGAAAAGTGCCTAAAGAACAGGATTATTTTACCTTGTTCGATTTTTCGGCAAAATGGGACCCTGTGCCTACAATGCTTTGCCAAAATCATGAAAATATGATTAAAGGATTTTATGGGCAAACAACAGCCTTTAATAAAAAATATATAAAATCGGAAGTATTGATAATGGGCGAAAACAAATCGGCAAACGAAGCCCGATACATACATGGCGAGTTTGGAAAAGGAACATGGACATTTTACAGCGGACACGACCCCGAAGATTACCGGCATTATGTTTACGACCCGCCAACAGAGTTAGACTTACACACCAATTCTCCGGGATACAGATTAATACTTAATAATGTATTGTTTCCTGCTGCTAAAAAGAAAAAATTGAAGACGTAGATTGGAGTTGGGAGTTTTAGTAGTCGGGGCGCGACTATTAGTCGCACTCCGACTAAATATATAATATTTATCCGGTTTGACTATATAGCTTTTTATCAATCCAAAATTTCAATACGTTTTTCATTATCAATATACATTGCGGGAGTACCTTCATATTCAATAATTTTTCCGGTAACACAAATCTTTTTACCTGTTAGTTCTTGTTCCGGTTTGTAACTAAAATTAACAATATTAGAAGACCAAATAGTAATAGAAAATATTTGATTAGGAAAAGCTTTATCAAGGTTAATAAAAACATGATTATTCCTTGATTTGTGAGTGCTTACTACGGTCCCGCAAACAATGATTTTTTTATTTGAATTAATATGTTGTCTGGCTTGAACTGAATTCACACAGTTTTTTGGTAATTCTTTTAGAGGAGCAACATTAAATTTTGATTTTTTTGGCAAGAAAGGTTTGTAATCCATTTGTGTTTCAATAATTAATTCAAGACTATCATTTAAATTTGCAAAAAAGTCTATTCCTGTTAATGCCTCAATACTATCTATATTTACAGCATAATACTCTATTGGATATTCAAGTTCTTTATGTGGAACAAGAAAACCTATTGCCCTATTATTTTCCTTATCAAAAGCGATCTTATAGAAATATTCAGGAACACTTACTTTATTAACACTACGAAGTATAGGTAATAATTTATCAGTAAGTACCGGACCTGTTAAAATAAAAAGTTGTATTTCATTTTCATACACATAACTCCTTAACATTCCTTCCAGTTTTGCCCAACCTTCTCTGTTAAACTCAGGAAGTTGTGGACTCATATTTGAATAAAAATAAGATTCTGAAAGAGCCGTTTTTGACCATTTAAAATCTGCTGAAGGTGCAAGATGTCCTCTGTCATAACCAAAACCATCATAAACGGTTTTACCATTTTCTTTATATTTTAAGAAATAATCTTTTTCAACTGCAGTACCTGTTTTAATATTTGTATCAGGTCTAAAATCATTGCTTCTGCCAACACTGCCTTCAATTATTTCTGTTGAAATTATATGAGCTACCCATTTTGCTTGTTCATGATTTTCGGAATATACAAGCATCATAGCTTGATGTTCTATCAGTTCTTCACCTTCTTCTAATTTAGGTAAAGCAAATTCTTTTAATTGCTCACGAATATATTCTAATTGTATTTCTTCTTTTACTTTTTTGAGACTTTTAATTTTAAAATTATATCCATTTATTTCTTTATTGATATTTTCTATTTTTTGTTTTAATTCTTGACTAAAACAAACATTTAAAGAAATAATTAATAGAAAAATAAATACAATAGCTTTTTTCATAATTCAAATTTTTCTGCATCCTATATTTAAACACTATTATTAAACGTTTTTTTTTGTAAAAGGTTTTTACAATATTATATTAGAAATGATCTTATACAAACTTGCTTGCTTTGAGGAAATATTTGAAATGAATCCCACTCATAAAAGTAGATTGAGAATTTTGATGCCAAAGCAAATAAAGAGAATTAAGGAATTTTTAGGTTAAAATGCATTAAGTTAATTATAAGTAATATTTTATAAATTTATTTTTTTGAAATTAATTATTAATTTTAGAGGTTCTCTGTTGAGAAATAATTGTATTTGATTTATTAAATAAATATGGAAAATATAAATACTGAATTTCAAAACTCTAATTTAAATTTAATAGATAATTTATCTATTAAAATAAAGAATATTTATGAATCAACTAATTGTGATAATTGCAATAAATCATTATGCGGCAGTTGTTTGAATTCTATTAGGCAAGGTTTGGAATACTTATGCTTTTATACATGTCATTATTATAACATAAAAATAACAAAGAAGAATAAAGATGGAGAAATAATAGAAAATGAAAATCCTACTTTATCTGACTTGACATCTATAATTGAAAAATATTTTAAAGAAAATAATTTATCGTGGAGCAAAGAAGTTGGCACTCACATTGGTTCAATTTGGATTCTTGGCAATCTTGGTTCTCATGCTCAGAAAGACTTGATAACAAATAATACTGAGATAAAAAAGGAGACTATAATAAATGCAAGAAATTCTATGTATATTGTTACAAAGTGGTTTTATAATCACTTTAAAGTTGAATGCCCTATAAATCCTCAGGTAACTAGTAATAATCAAAATAATAACGATGATATTGTTAATAGAATAGAATCTCTACAAACTAAAATTTCGGAAATTGCAGCTAATAAACAAAATTATATTACTCCTGAAGTAGATTCAACAACTGATGAATTTGATGAAATATATTGGGATGATTTAGTTGAGGCTATTGATACAGAAAGTTGCATATTATTCATAGGACAAGATATTTCAATTGATAATAACGGAAAATCTCTTCATGAGATTTTTTCTAGCAATATTGAAGGAAGAAAAATTACATACAACAATATAGACAGTTTTTTTATGCCCGGAGCAGATAAGCAATTAAAAATAAAAGCAATTAATTATTATAACAAAGAATTCATAGAATCAAATATTCAAGGCAATAATATTTTACAAAAATTATCTAAAATCCCTTTTAGCCTGATTGTTTCAACTTGCCCTGATGATACAATACACAGAATTTGGAAACAATATAATAAAAATCACCAATTCTTATTTTTTAATGGTCAAAAACAAGAATCGTATGAGCCTACTAAAGAAAACCCAATTGTATATAATCTTTTGGGGAACGCTTCTAAAAATGGAAATTATATTTTCACTCACCAACAGTTTTATGAATATATTAATTCGAAAAAAGACGTGAAGATACCAACAGAAATTGAAACAAAAATAAGAAACGCAGTTCATTATTTATTTATTGGTATTGATTTTGACAAATGGCTTAATAGATTGCTCTTATTTAGTTTAAATCTTGATGCTGAAGGATATTCTTTAAATAAAAAAGATATTGAAGAAATGAATCATGGCTTTATTTATGAGCAATTTAATGTATCAGCAGTAAATAGCAATTATGAGAGTTTTACCGATGCTTTAATTCAAAAATGCAAAGAGAAAAATATTTATGAACCCTTAATTGACACATTTATTAAAAACACTACAGAACAATTAGAAATAATAAAATCCAAACCTTCATCTGAGAAACATATTGTTCAACTCAATGAAATTGAAAAGAAAATTGAAAATATATTGAATGGCTAAAATATTATAATATGTTAAATAAAAGATATCCCGGAATTTCTCCTTTTACAAGCGATCAAAAAGAAATCTTTTTTGGCAGAGAAAACGATATTAATAAACTGCAAAAACTTATACTTTTAAGAAATCAGGTTTTACTTTATGCAAAGTCAGGAATTGGTAAAACATCATTATTAAATGCCGGTGTATTACCTAAACTTGAAAAAGAGTTTATTATTATCAAAATAAGGTTTTTTGCGTATGACAACGAAAAATCCGTTAGCCCGATTAAAACAATTTTGCAAAATATAGTTAATTTAAAAAACGACAATAAAAAAAACAGTAACACAATATTAGACAAGATTTCCGAAAAAGGAAACTATGAAAAAACATTATGGTATTATTTTAAGCAATTACAATTATTAAATGATAATAATCAGAAATTTATTTTAGTATTTGATCAATTCGAAGAACTATTCTCGTATCCAACAAAACAAATAAACCAATTTAAAGAACAACTTTATGAACTAACAAAAGTAGATATTCCCGATAATATTTTAGAATTAATTGCAGAAAACCAGAGTATTGTAGAAAATGAGGATACGGATGTTTTATATGATGACTTGGAAGTAAAAACTGTTTATGCAATACGTTCTGATAGATTGAGTTTGTTAAATGAACTTTCTGATAAATTGCACGATATCCAGGAAGTGTTCTACGAACTTAAACCTCTAGATAATACACAAGCAAAACAAGCAATAATAAAACCTGCCCAAAATAATGCAGATTTTGAAACTCAAGCTTTTGAATATGATGATAAAGCTGTAAATAAAATAATTAATGATTTAACAGAAAATGGCACTCAAAATGTTGAGACAACGCAATTACAAATAGTTTGTCAGAAGATTGAAGAAATTGTCCTGAAAAAGCAAAATAATAAACCAAATCAGGAACATGTAACAATTATTGAAAGCGATTTACCAAAGTTTGAAGATGTTTTTCTAAGTTTCTATAAGGATTCAATAAATAAGATTAAAAGCAGTAAAAAAGACAAGGAACAGGAAAGAGCAAGAATTTTTATAGAAGAACAATTAATTCGTAATGGTCAAAGAATTTCTTTAGATGAAATAATTTGTCTTGATTATGTAAACAAAGAAACTCTTGCAACATTAGTTAATACATATCTCTTACGTGCAGAACATAATTCTACAGGAGGCTTTAGTTATGAATTAAGTCATGATACACTTGTTTCACCCATTGAACAAGCCAAAGAAAATCGTAAGAACGAAGAACAAGAACTAATTGAAAAGAAAAAACAAAACAAATCATACCTTTTAATTAATCTTTTGCAAACTCTTTTTATTGTTTTTATTCTTGCTTTTATTTTAAAATATGAAAGCATAGATTATTATAATGAAAAAGGATATACTTTTTCTGAAAATATAAATATCCCTTTTTATTTGTTTTCCATCTCTATTATTGTTCAGTTTTTAGGATTGATAGCGGGTTCAAAAGAATTAATCAGGGAAAGGAAACTATCATCAGGAATAAGCAATAATAAATTATTGTTTTTTAATAAAAAAATTGGAATGTTATTTATTTTCTCTGCACTACAAGTTTTTCTTATTGTCATTGTTGGTAATTTTATACTTAAAATAAAAGATATGTCATTTTATTATTGGCTTATTCTTTTTTCATCTGTAATTACTGCAAATATTGCTGGATTTTTGATTAGTTTTATTATAAAATCACAAACACTTGTAAATACAATAATACCATTATTATTAGTGCCACAAATATTTTTAAGTGGATATCTTATGAAATTTCAAGACTTAAATCCTTTAATAAGTTCTTATGAATATACCCCAATTGTTGCAGATTTAATGCCTGCCAGATGGACTTATGAAGCTTTAGCTGTAAAACAATTTAAAGATAATAAATATGAAAAAGAGTTTTATGAAGAAGATTTTGTAATGTCAAATGCTAATTATAATAAAGACTACTATTTGGCTACTCTTAAAGCAAAAGTAAAATATTGTATTGAAAATATTAGCACAGATTCTTTAAAAATAGAAGTAATAAGAAATTTACAAATACTCGCTAATGAATTTGAAAAATTGCAAAACGAATATGATATTGAAACAAGTATTCCTGATGAATTAAGAAGTTTTAATTTCAATGAAGAGATACAAAATGAAACAAAGAATCTATGTAATAAATTAAATGCCTTATTCAAAAAGAATTATAATACTGCAAACAGATTCAAAGATAAAAATATTTCTCAACGACAACAAAATGATTACATGAAAAATGAATTTATTAAAAATAAAAATAAATACTATAATGAAAGATTGTCAGACTTCCTTACAAACAAAAACGAATTATGTAGAATACTTGAAACTAAAGATAATAAACTAATTAGGTTTATTGAGCCTATATTTTTCGTGTCTAAATCCAAAATAGGCAGATCACATCTTTATGCACCGAGCAAAAGATTAGGTAATACAACAATTGACACATATTGGTTTAATTTCTTAGTTTTATGGATAATGAGTATTATTTTATATATTCTATTAATTTTAGTTGTTTGGTTTAGGAATTATAAAAACAGAAAGTTTATAGAAAATCTTTAAATTTACTGAGTTAAATAGTTTATTTTATATATATTGCAACAAATTTAAAACATTTAATATTATGGCACAAATGAACGAGGAATTAATCAGAAGAGTCTTTGACGAAATGGTAAAACACCGTCAGGCATTAGCAAAATATCTTATTGTTGATGAAGATGAAGACGAAGATGATGAAGTAGATTATCGTATTCTCGGGGATTTAATTATTAAAAATTTCCCATGGCCTATTGGTGTAGAATTACGAAGATTGTTTTCAGGCTCAATGCGGCAATTAGATCGTTTACGTCTCGACCAGATTTTTAAAACTATTGAACGCACAATGCAGTTTGTTAGTTTCGTAATGATTTCACAGTTATGGAAAGATTCTGCAAAAGGTAGTATTAAAGTACAAGAAAACTTTAGTAAAGATTTTGAAAACAGATTTGCGGTATTAAGCCTTGGAAATTTTACATGGATGATTAGAGCTATTGGCAAAATGTATGAAGAACAGAAAGTTGAATGGTTTATGAATGAAATGAATGAAAATTTTGATAAGAAATTCTTTGCTGCACTCGATTTTTGGGTTCCTGAAAGAAACGAAATTGGTCATTATCAGATAAACCTTACACAAGAAGAAATTGAAAAACGTTGTGTTGAATATGAAGAAAAATTAACTTATATATTACAAACAATATCTTTTGTTGCTAAGTACAAACTTATTTCAGTACGCGAAATAAAAGTGATAAAGCCTAAAAACCAAGAAGCTACATTTCATCATGTAATTGACCTTTTAAATAGTTCTGATTCTGATTTTAAAGGAAAAGAAATTAATGAAACAAGCTATTCCGAAAGCCAGTCTGTTTTATTAATGAAAACAATAAAATCAATTGATGAATATTTGAATCTTTCACCGCTGGTAATAGATACAAATTGTGAGATACTTGACAATAAAGAGAAGTTTGATATAAAAAAAGATATATTCATGTACACTAAATTCCGTTCCGACCACATAATGTATATTGGAACAGAAGTAACCGACAAATGTGATTTAAGGTCATTAAGTAATTACGACATACTTGTTAACGAATACAAAGAAATGATAAAATCCATTTGTGGTTGAAAAATATTAAGCCACGAATGCACGAATAAAAAATAAAACAAACATTCGTGCACCGTGTCCGCCTCTGGCTGATTAGTGGCAAAAAAAATAAATATGAGAAGTCCATTTAAGTTTTTAGATAGTTATACCAAAAATGATAAGGATATTTTCTTCGGAAGAGATAACGAAACCGAAGAACTATATCAAAAAGTCTTTGAAAGTAAAGTGCTTTTGGTTTATGGGGTTTCCGGCACAGGAAAATCTTCACTCGTTCATTGTGGTCTCGCTAATAAATTTGAGGAAAGCGATTGGCTGCCAATAAATATAAGGCGTGGAAATAACATAAATGAAAGCCTCGCAAAAGCAATACAAAAAAATGTCATACAAACCCAATCTGAAAAAGTCCTCCCCTTGGGGGAGGATTTAGGAGGGGCTTTAAAAAACATCTACCTAGACCATTTCAAACCAATCTACCTAATCTTCGACCAATTTGAAGAACTCTTTATTTTTGGAAGCAAAAGTGAAAGAGAAGACTTTATAGAAACAGTAAAAACAATAACAGAAAGTGAGCTTAATTGCAAATTCTTATTTGTAATACGAGAAGAATACCTGGCAGGAATAACAGAATTTGAAAAGCATTTACCTGAAATTATGCAAAATCGTATTCGCATTGAAAAGATGACAAGAAACAATGCTGTACAGGTAATTGAAGGACCATGTAAAGTTGCTAGCATTAATATAGATGAAGGCTTTTCAGAAGCACTTTTAAATAAATTATCACCTGATAGTACCGAAGTAGAACTTACATATTTGCAGGTTTACCTTGACAAACTATATAAGCAATCTCCAGATACATTTACACATTCACTCTTACAATCTTTTGGTGATGTTAAAGACTTACTCGGCTCATTTCTTGATGAACAAATAGCAGAATTAGAAACTCCAGATGAAGGACTAATAATACTAAAGGCTTTTGTTTCCACAAAAGGTACAAAGCGACAAATTACTGAGGAAGAAGTTCAAGATTATGCCCGAACACTAGGAAAGAATATTGAAATAAGTCAATTAAAGAGCCTAATACAAAAGTTTGTAGCTTTAAGAATATTACGTGATAAAAATGAAAGCGGACGCTACGAATTAAGACACGATGCTCTAGCAGCTAAGATCTATGAAAAAATAACCCTTGTAGAAAAAGAATTACTAGAAATACGCCAGTTTATAGAAAATGCCCATGACAATTACCAACGAAGAAAATTACTCTTAAGTAAAGCTGACCTTAGTTATATTGCTCCTTATGAGGATAAAATATATTTTGGGAATGAATTGCAGAATTTCGTAGACAAAAGCAAACGAGAAGTTGAAAAAGCTAAACGCAGAAAACGCTTTATTGTTTCTGCTGCTGCAATTATTTTAATTGCTGTTTTTGCTGGATTTACTTGGTGGGCTTTGAATGAAAGGGCGAAAGCTGTTGAAAAAGAAAAAATTGCTATTATTGAAAAGAATAAAGCTATTAAAGCTATTGAAGAAGCGGGTATTGCAAAAACTGAAGCAAATCTTGCAAAGCAAGAAGCAGATAGTTTAAGAAAAATGAAAATTATACCAACTGCAATAATTTCTGCCACAAAAATGAACATATTTTATGTTGGTGTTGAAAACCCATTTTCGATTGCGGTTCCTGGTATTCCTGCGAATAAAGTATATCCATCTATAAGTGGTGGTGGTGGGAGAATAAGAAGAGGAAAAGCTGAAACAGAATATACTATTACTGTTAGCACTCCAACTAATAATTGCAAAATTAATGTTACTGTTGAAATAGATGGTAAAAGGAAAAGTATTAGTTCAAATAAATTTAGAGTGAAAAGAGTCCCTAATCCAGTTGGTAAGGTTGCAGGGAAAAAAGGCGGAAAAATTAAAAAAACTACTTTGCAAGCACAATTAGGTGTCCAAGCTGATATTGAAAATTTTGATTTTGATATTAAATATCATGTCACAAGTTTTACATTAATTTCTCTTATTGACGGGTTTACTCAGAGTGCATCATCAAATAGTTCATCTTTTTCTGAAAAACAAAGAAAAATAATTAAAAGAACTAAAAAAGGCAGTTATATTTTTATTGCTGATATTAAAGCAAAAGGTCCAGATGGTACTATAAGAAATATTAGTGGAATAATATTTAAAATTGAGTAAAGATAATACTATATGAAATCACCTTTCAAATTCCTAGACAGTTACACCAAAGAAGACAAAAACATCTTTTTTGGCAGAGACAATGAAACAGAAGAATTATACCAAAAAGTATTTGAAAGTAAAGTGCTTTTGGTTTATGGTGTTTCCGGTACAGGGAAATCTTCACTTATACAATGTGGTCTTGCTAATAAATTTGAAGAAAGCGATTGGTTGCCAATTAATATTCGTAGAGGAGCTAATACCGATTAGTAATCAAAATTACCGATAAATTCACTCTGTTCTTTATCGATATTTGATTATCTACCGGCATTTACCATTGTAATTTCAAAACTTGTTTACACGGCATTTTGAAATACAATTGGTATAGCATAAACGAAAGCCTTTTTATATCAATTACTAATATCTCGTTAAATTTTTGAATTTGTGGCTAAAAAATTGATAATGGATAAAAATAAACGATATTATTCATTTGGTAAAATAATAATATCCGATATTATTTATTTATACAACACAATATATCCGATTAATTTCATTTGTTAAATAAATTTATTATTTTTGTTATCTAAAAATATGAATATGTACAAATTTGAAAGGAAAATTGTTGCTAACATAAAAAAACATCTTTCCCGAAAAGAAATAACAGTAATTACAGGAGCCAGACAAACAGGGAAAACAACTGTTTTAAAGCAGATAGAAAAATTCTTGTCAGAAAAAGGAGAAACATCTTATTTATTGACTTTGGAAGATCCCTTATTATTGAATAACCTAAATGAACATCCTGAAAAAATCTTCCAATTTATAAGATTAAATGATAAAAAAATCTATTTAATGTTAGACGAGATTCAATATCTTGATAATCCTTCAAACTTTTTAAAACTAATATTTGATAAATACGAACAGCAAATAAAATTAATTGTAACAGGTAGCAGTGCATTTTATATTGATACTAAATTTTCAGATTCATTGACAGGAAGAAAACAAATATTTGAATTGTATCCCTTGGATTTTGAAGAATTTCTTGTTTTTAAAGAAAAGGAAGAGCTTATTATTGAATGGCAGGAAATCAGAAATAGTACAGATTATATTTCTCATAAAAGAAACCAGATACAGTCTTTGTTTGACGAATATCTAACTTATGGAGGCTATCCTGCAGTCGTTCTTGAAAAAGATATAAATGAAAAGAAGTTTAAATTAAAGGAATTATTTTCTTCATATCTCAAACGAGATGTTCTTGAAGCAGGTGTGCAAAATCAAGACAAATTTTTTAATCTTATTACACTGCTTGCAAATCAATGTGGCTCATTACTAAACACAAACGAAATCTCCAATACTCTTAAATTATCTGTAACTGCAGTAGAACATTACTTGTACATTCTAAGAAAAACATATCATATAAAACTTGTTAGACCTTTTTATACTAATATTCGAAAAGAACTCACAAAAATGCCAAAAGTATTTTTTAATGACCTAGGCTTTAGAAATATTATTATAAATCGGTTTTCACCCATTCCACAAAGATTAGATAGGGGCATTGTAGCAGAAAACTTTGTATTTATTCGTCTAAGACAATTATACGATCATCAAATCATTAAATATTGGAGAACGTCTGATGGCAATGAAATTGATTTTATAATTCCCCAAGAAGAAGCAAAAGGAGTAGCTATTGAAGTAAAATTTAGTCAATCTGAATATAAGGCATTAAAATATAAAAAATTTACTGTGCTTTATCCTGATTTTCATGTTATATGTAAAGCTTTTCATGCCGATAAAAATGAAAATAACATTCTAGCTATGTAAATTATGAAAGAAGTTGAAAATTAAGAATTAAAGATATTAGATGTTAGACAGATTAAAGAATCTAAATGATAAGAAATCAAAATATTAGTAATTAATATGACTGCAAATAAAAAAAAGTCAATAAGAAATAGCACAACCGAATTTTTGGTTTTTACCACACAAAATCAAGAAAAAAGTATTGAAGCACGTTACGAAGACGATACAATTTGGTTGTCGCAAAAATTAATTGCAGAATTATTTGCTGTTGAGGTTAATACCATAAATTATCATTTAAAAGAAATTTATAAATCTAATGAGTTAGACGAGAAACGAACTATTCGAAAATTTCGAATAGTTCAAACCGAAGGTAAACGAGAGGTTTCGAGAGAAGTAGATTTTTATAATCTCGATACAATTATTTCTGTAGGTTATAGAGTAAATTCTATAAGAGCCACACAATTTAGGCAATGGGCAACACAGGTTTTGCGAGATTTTGCAATAAAAGGTTATGTGCTCGATAAAAAAAGAATGGAAAATGGTTCTTTCTTAGGCGAAAATTATTTTGAACAACTATTGCAGGAAATACGTGAAATTAGACTTAGCGAACGTCAGTTTTACCAAAAAATTACCGATATATATGCCACAAGTGTAGATTATAACAAAGATGCACCTACAAGTAAAATATTTTTTGCAAAAGTCCAGAATAAACTTCATTTTGCTATTCACGGACATACCGCAGCCGAATTAATTAAAAAAAGAGTTGATAGCAAAAAGGAATATATGGGGCTTACATCTTGGGAGAATAGCCCCGAAGGAAAAATATTGAAAACAGATGTTTCTATTGCTAAAAATTATTTATCGCAAAAAGAAATAACTTCTTTAGGACGTATAGTAAACGCATATTTAGAACTTGCCGAAGAACGTGCAGCAAGAAATATCCCAATGACAATGGAAGACTGGGCTAAACGCCTTGATTTGTTCTTAGAATTTGACGATAGAAAAATATTACAAGATAGTGGTAAAATTACAGCAAAAATTGTAAAAGAATTTGCCGAAAGTGAATTCGAAAAATATCGTATTGTTCAGGACCAGTTATTTGAAAGTGATTTCGATAAAATGATAAAAAAAATTGAATTATGAAAAGTCCATTTAAATTCCTTGACAGTTTTACTAAAGAAGACAAAAACATCTTTTTTGGTAGAGACAACGAAACAGAAGAACTATATCAAAAAGTTTTTGAAAGCAAGGTGCTTTTGGTTTATGGTGTTTCCGGAACAGGAAAATCTTCACTCGTTCATTGTGGTCTCGCCAATAAATTTCAAGAAAGTGACTGGTTACCAATAAATATCAGACGTGGAGCAAATATTAATAAAAGTCTTTTAAAATCAATTGCAAATTGTCAATTACAAATTACGAATAATGATGAAACCGTCATTGCGAACGAAGTGCGGCAATCTGCCGATAATAAACAGATTGCCACGTCCGCCTCAGGCGGACTCGCAATGACGACTAAAAAGAAACCATCCCTAAAAAAACAATTGAAGAATTTGTACTTAGACCATTTTAAACCAATATATTTAATCTTTGACCAATTTGAAGAACTCTTTATTTTTGGAAGCAAAAGCGAAAGGGAAGATTTTATACAAACCGTTAAAACAATAACAGAAAGTGATATTAATTGCAAATTTATGTTTGTAATTCGCGAAGAATATCTGGCAGGAATAACAGAATTTGAAAAGCATTTACCTGAAATAATGCACAACCGTATCCGTCTTGAAAAAATGACAAGAAACAATGCAGTACATGTAATTGACGGCCCATGTAAAGTAGCAGAAATTGAAGTAGAAGAAGGCTTTTCAGAAGCACTTTTAAATAAACTATCACCTGATAGTACAGAAGTAGAACTTACATATTTGCAGGTTTATTTGGATAAGCTTTTTAAACAATCACCAAATGCATTTACAATATCTCTTTTACAATCATTTGGAGATGTAAAAGACTTGCTTGGTTCTTTCCTTGACGAACAAATAGCAGAACTTGACACACCAGATGAAGGACTAGTAATACTAAAAGCATTTGTTTCCACAAAAGGAACAAAGAGACAAATAACCGAAGAAGAAGTACAAGATTATGCCAGAACACTTGGAAAAAATATAGACATAAGCCAATTAAAAAACTTAATACAAAAGTTTATTGCATTAAGAATATTACGTGATAAAGACGAAAACAATCGTTACGAGTTACGTCATGATGCATTAGCTGCAAAGATATATGAGAAAATAACTTTGGTTGAAAAGGAACTTTTGGAAATAAGACAATTTATAGAGAATGCTTATGATAATTATAGACGCCGAAAAATACTCTTAAGCAAAACAGATTTAAGCTACATTGCTCCTTATGAAGATAAAATATATCTTGGAAATAACTTAAATGAATTTCTAAACAAAAGTAAACGAGAAGTAGAAAAGAAAAAGCGTAGAAAACGTGTTGTTGTTTCTATTGCTGCAATTGTTTTACTTGCTGTTTTTGCAACATTTACATGGTGGGCCTTGAATGAGAGGAATAAAGCTGTTGATAGTGAGAAAATTGCCATAATTGAAAAGAATAAAGCTATTAGAGCTATAGAAGAAGCAAATATTGCTAAAGCAGAAGCAAGTGAAGCAAAACAAGAAGCAGATAGTTTAAAAAAAATGAAAACTGTAGTGCCAACTCTTGTTGTCTCTGCTACTAAAATGAATGTCTTTTATATTGGGGTTGATAATCCAATCTCATTTGCTGTTGCAGGTGTCCCAAATGATAAAATATTTCCATCAATTAGTGGTTGTGGTGGAAGAATAAAAAAAACAAATAGAGGATATATTGTTACTTGTACCAAACCAGGTAATGATTGTAGAATTAGTGTAGCTGGTGATGTAAATGGAACCAGAAAAAATATGGGAGGTATGAATTTTCGTGTAAAAAGAGTTCCTGATCCAACAGCTAAGGTCGCTGGAAAAGGTGGAGGAAAAATATCTAAAGAAGAATTATTGGAAAATGGGAAGATAGATGCATTAATTGACAATTTTGATTTTGATATTAGATTTAAAGTAGTAGAATTTCAATTAATTGCATATATAGGAGGATTCTCACAGTCAGTAATATGTAAAGGTTCAAAATTTAATGATGTGGCCTTTAACATTATAAAGAAAGCAAAAAGAGGACAGTTTATTTATCTTGGTAATATAAAAGCAGTAGGCCCGGATGGTAAAATCAGGCCAATTAATGGCATAATATTTAAATTAATATGAAATCCCCTTTCAAATTCCTAGATTCCTTCACCAAAGAAGACAAAAACATTTTCTTCGGAAGAGACAACGAAACAGAAGAACTATACCAAAAAGTTTTTGAAAGTAAAGTTTTGCTTGTTTATGGAGTTTCTGGTACTGGTAAATCTTCACTTATTCATTGTGGACTTGCCAATAAATTTCAGGAAAGCGATTGGTTACCTATAAACATTAGGAGGGGAGCCAACATAAATGAAAGTCTTCAAAATGCCATTAATAAGCATACAATTTCTCCCCCTTCGGGGGAGATTAAGAGGGGGCTTAAGAACCTCTATTTAGACCATTTCAAGCCCGTATATCTAATCTTTGACCAGTTTGAAGAACTCTTTATATTTGGAAGTAAAAGCGAACGAGAAGACTTTATTCAGACAGTAAAGAGTATTACTGAAAGTGAGCTTAATTGCAAATTCTTATTTGTAATAAGAGAAGAATATTTAGCAGGAATAACAGAATTTGAAAAGCAATTACCTCAAATAATGCAAAACCGTATTCGCATTGAAAAGATGACAAGAAACAATGCGGTTCAAGTTATTGAAGGACCATGTAAAGTTGCAGAAATAAAAGTAGAAGAAGGCTTTTCAGAATCTCTTTTAGAAAAACTTTCCCCTAATAGCATAGAAGTAGAACTAACCTATTTGCAGGTTTATCTGGATAAAATATTTCGCACTGTTGCCACAAACGAATCGTCATTGCGAGGAGGAACGACGAAGCAATCTGACTTTAAAGAAGAGATTGCCACACCCTCCTCTGTCGGGTTCGCAATGACGTTTAATAAGGACATCCTCACCCAACTAGGAAACGTAAAAGACCTATTAGGCTCATTCCTTGATGAACAAATAGCAGAACTAGAAACACCAGATAAAGGACTAACAATACTAAAAGCCTTTGTTTCAATAAAAGGGACAAAACGTCAAATTACTGAAGAAGAAGTACAAGATTATGCCCGAACACTTGGCAAAAATATAGATATTGAACAATTAAAAAGTTTAATACAAAAGTTTGTAGCTCTAAGAATATTAAGAGATAAAGACGAAAATAATCGCTATGAACTACGTCATGATGCTCTGGCAGCGAAGATATATGAAAAAATAAGTACTGTTGAAAAGGAATTGTTGGAAATACGACAACTAATAGAAAACGCATTTGACACATATAAAAAGCGTGATATTCTTATAGGTGCAGCAGATATTAAATACATTTCTAAATTCGAAGATAGAATATCTTTGTCTGGCGATTTAGCAGAATTTTATAATACAAGTAAACAGTATGTTAGGAAACAACAAAAAGTTGTTAAACGAATGATGGCTGTTTCTATTTTTGTTTTTTTATTCTTGATTTCTATTGTTATTTATTCAGGAATGAACATTATGAATGAAATACAAGGAGAAAGACAAGCAATAGCTTCTGTTCTACAATTTGATAATGTTTACAATAAAATCAACTTAGCTTTAGATGCTTATGAATATAATCCAGATCACTTTCTGACTAGAAAGGCATTAATCCATTCATTTAATCTGTTTCTACAAACTAATGATACAAATTACACTGATGTTAGAGAAAAATATTTAATTGAGTATCAACAAGCAGAATCTAATATTCTAAAAATAAAAACATCATTAGATAATGATATTATTTATGCACAAACTGCTGATAGCACAATTGTTTTTTGGAACAAAGAAGGTGAAATTATTAATAGTGTAAAACTAAAAAACGCTGAACTATACGAGTTTGAAATATCGCCTAATAATAAGTATTTAGCAACTCTTTATAGCGATAGTACTCTGTTTTTACAAAGTATTTTGGGTGATAGTATTTTAAGTCTTAAAACTGTATTTAATATTCATAACACTAAACAAGTTTTTAAATTTACTAATGATAAACTAATTACACTTTCGAAAAAAAATGGCGTAGCAATTTATAATATGCAAGGTAGTTTGGTGCAGTCTTTTGATAAATATAAAAATAGTGCTATTGCCTTGGATGTTTCTAAGGATAATAATTTTATCGCTTTTACTTCTCCAAAAACAACAGTAGATGTTTTTTATTATAATAATATAAAGAAGCAATACGATTTTTATAATGAAATAACTTCATTAACTAATTCAATATCATTAGATTTTTTAACTGATAATCACCATTTAATAATAGCTGATTCCGACAGTAACATATTTATATCTAACATAAACGACACCTTAGTTTATAATGTAAATCATTTTATTTATTATAAAATAAATACTTGCCAAGTAGAGTTTTCCAACAATAGAATAATTGCAACAACAGTTGACAAAAAAAATGATTCTATCTTTTATAAAAAGAAAGTTCTAAGTTCATACGACTGTTGGCTAGTAAGCATGGCAAATTACAAAAGCTTTGATAATTTCATTATATCAAATAACAGTAAATATGTAATTTATACAGTTGATGATAAATCATATCTGGCTGATAACGAAAGATGGGTATATTTATTTACGATTAAACTAAATAGCAATAATAATATCTTTTATAAAGATGATTATATTTTATCATCAAATAATAATAGATTAGGATTTTACTATATAAATACAGATAAGATAGTTACGGCGTTCGACTAGCTTGACACTAAGTATAGTATTCTGCTATTTTATTTTTGGAAATAGATAACTATTTATCAGCTATTCCTTCGTGAGGGACAATATAAACTTCATGGAGATTAAAGGTTTGTTTTGGTTCAGCACCTCCAAATACATATTTTAAAGTGTCTTCGGCCAAAAAGCTCATAGAAGTTATGATAAAAATAAAAGTCATAGGTATAATAATACTTCTATAAAACATTTTTTTATCAACTTTTGTCCATTCCAAATATTTACTATTTGGTAAGGTAAACACCATTGCGAGAATTAATATCACAAATAAAAATGTGCCAATATATTCTATTGTATCAAATCTTGGCCAATGCATTATTTTAAACAACAATGTTAAATTTATTATAGGGAGTATAATATTTGCAGAAAAGCCAATCCATTTTAAAAATGGATTTTTATTTTTAAAATATTTAAATAAAGCTATTACAGAGAATATACTTAGCAAGCCTAATGTCATTGTAAATAAAGGACCAGCACCTGGCCAATGCATAAATTTAAAAAACATTGCTAATAATAGTAATGTTACTAAAAAAAGTATTGAATTATAAAATTTTATATTTATGACTATTGCTATTATTGAGAATAATAATAAGAATGAACCAATTTTAAAACTTAATTCGCCTATGTTTGTAAAGTCACTAAATAAAAACAACATAACACCAAAAAAACCAAATATCCCCGAAATTACCCAGAGTATTTTTCTTCTTTTTTCCTTCTTATCTATATTCATATTTTCCATTAATTAAAACTTCAAAACACAGGTATTACAATAGCATTAGTATAAAAAGCAAAAAACAATAAAATACACATTAATATAAAAATAGTAAATGAAAATATCATTTTTATACTTTGTTTTGAACTTTCCTTTTCACTAAGGGCATCAATAAACATTACAACACTAGAAATGAATAATCCAATATGAGCAATAATTATCATTACACCTGCTCCCGGCCAATGCATTATTTTAAAAGCAAAGCCAATTAAAACAAAGATCATTGCAATTGCTCCTATTACTATGCTTGCTTTTTCTTTTCCATTATTTAATCCGGTTAATCCGGATACTAAAAGGAAAATTAAAAATAATACTCCTATAGAAACACCTGTCAACATTAAGACACCAGCACCCGGCCAATGCATTGTTTTAAAAATAATACCTGTAAAAAACAAAATAATTGAAACTACACTTAAAATTTGCATTAATTTTTTCATGATAAATAGTTTAAATAATGAGTTTATGAAATACAAATTTACATAAAAAAATAAGAAATCTGTGTCAATAAATTAAGAAT
>Ga0307990_1000029_pt1 | contig 126320 bp, 120 predicted proteins | sample EllFjometagen129_FD_203168 | JGI IMG/M metagenome (GOLD analysis project Ga0307990, IMG submission 203168) | Marine microbial communities from Ellis Fjord, Antarctic Ocean - #129 | ecosystem: Environmental > Aquatic > Marine > Unclassified | place: Southern Ocean | collected 2014-10-08 | reverse complement strand
AAGTAAAAAATGCATTTATTTCTCAACTTTATTCATATAAACTCATAAAAAACATACTGCCGTCGATACGTTAGTACGGTGTTAGCGAAAGTAACTATATGCAAGAACCTAACCGGAAACTACTGGGCATGAATAGGTATCGGTGTGATTGTGACTGTGATTATTCATGAGTTCCTGCAACCGGTTGAAATAGGGTACCAGTGTAACATTAGATAGGTAGAAAACCGTCAATCCACGAATGCCGCAAGGAAAAACGACGTGCGTGCATCCTTTAACATGTAGGGCATCAAGATGGATCGATTTTTGCGAGTGTCAATGAATATAGGCGTTAGCGCCGGCTTAGGCCTAATTGTGGGTTATATTGCATTCCGGCAATCTGAGTCTATGGAAGGAGCTTTTGTATCGGCAGTAGTTACTGCAGTATTGTCTTTTGCACTATGTGAAACTCTCAATATGTGGTTGCGTTTCAAAAGGCATTACAAGGTTTTTAGGAGACTTAACAATGATCTAAACCCACCCAGTTTGTGCCCAGCCGTTTTGGTTGATGCGTATCATAGCATTTTTTCATCAATTGAAGATGTAAAGAAGAACATTCTTACTCCACTCATGGAAGAAGGGCGTTGTGTTAGTTGGAAAAGATACGGAGCGTTGCTTTCTAGTTGTCTTAAGCTCAATGAAAACAAGTTCATGGCTACCTGTCTTCTTACGCCAGTTCAATTCATGAGTCCACAGTTTAAGCCTTACTTGTTGGCGCAACAAGTAGACCTGAAACAGGGGGTCCGTGGTTGGCTGGATGGTTGGATGGGCCGACGGATTCGTATTATTGCAGTTCATAAAAACCAAATTCTGGAGGACAGCAAGGATGCTTCAAAGAAAGAAGTTATGAAGTTGTTTTTAAAATGGCATAAGAAGATCCGTGTTCCTGTTTTTTTTATCTCGCGGGACAAATTCGAGGAAATGCACACTTCACGATTTGCATCACTTGAGCTGAACGATTTTGTTTACTTTGCTATTGACTCCTATTTCTGGGTCATTGGGGTTAATACTAGTTATTCACCCCCCCCTGATATTGCAAGCGAAGAACCCCAGGTTCGTATTATTGAATCTCCAAAGGATGATATCGATCAGTATCAAAAATTTATACAAACGTTAAAGAAGGATGCTTGTTGTGTGAAGTCTTTCGAAGCATTAATAAAATGGGCTGGTTCGTAAGACATTGCTTAGTCCAAAATAAAGCCTTTGCGCTGATAGGAGGAATAGTGATGGGACAGCTCGTAATCAAATACAAGACTTCGGGTGACCCTGGTATCCGGGAACTCAACCTATCAATCGGACTATCACGTAGCGAGTTGAAATCTGTGAAGGGGTTGCCTATTCAGGAGTTCCTTATCGATGGCGAGGTTTTTGTCAGCAAGCAGGCACAAGGCGCCGAAGATGAAGATAGCAGAGGTGACTAGAAATGAATAACTCCGAGACAGTCAAGGACACTCTTGAAACTGCTCGGAAAACAGGCCAGGTCGTTGAACAATTTCTCCAAGAATACTGTTTTTCTGCCCTGCAAGGCCAAGAAGAATTAGCAAGAGCATGTGAGGGAAACTTGACCGATATTGGGCTTCGTATCCGGCCCTTTCTTCTGCGCGCTTCATGCCAAGGAGGGGCAATCACTTTCGATAAAATCGTTCCTGTCGCAGCTGGGGTAGAGATGATTCAGCTATCTACCCTTATCATCGACGACATTCTCGATGAGAGCCCTTTGCGGAACAACAAGCCGTCGATTTTTGTGCGAGAAGGGGCGAAAGCATGCCTTTCTATTGGTACTATCATGTCTTCGCTAGGGCTTCGTCTAATCGCCGATGGGCTTAAGAAAAACCGAAATTTAAAGAACAACATTGCTGTGATTCAGCTTTTTTCGCAAACTCACGCCGATATTTATATCGGGCAATATCTTGATCTGCGTTTCGAGGGTGATATATCCGTATCTGAGAATCAATACCTCGACATGATTTCCAGAACCACCGCCTGCTTTGTTCAAGCTTCGCTCGTTGCAGGCGCAATGCTTTGGGATGCTTCTCCTGAGATTATCAAGACACTTGAGAAGGCTGGCCTATCCTTGGGGATGGCCTACCAGATTCGGGATGATGTGGTAGATGTCATCGGCGACTCGGAGTGCACGGGAAAGCCTGTTGGCGGAGATCTTCGGCGGCGCAAGATGCGCCTTCCATTGATTCAGGCGCTCCAGGAGTTAAGCGGGAAAAGAAGGCGGAAGCTTGCGGACCTATTACGAGCAACAAGCCTTTCCGACGGAGCCCTTAGTGAGGCGCTCAACTTAATAAGCGAAAGCGGTTCCATTGATTATTGCATCTCCAAAACGAAGGAATACTGTGAGCGAGCCGCCGATACCATAAATATGCTTTCAGAGGACCTTGCCCCTCTGAAGGCTCACTTCTGTGTTGTTACAAACTGCATTTCATCCTTTGAGGATCGGACATAGCCAAGGACAAGGTCATGGGACAGCTGATAATCAACTTTAGAAAGAAAACCCAGAAGGCGAAGGATGCTGTAGGTCAACGTTATCTTGATGGTGAAACGAAAAGCGATAACGTACTACGGACCCTATCAACCGAAACTCCGTCACAGAGTGAACATGAAATACTGGGCTTTCTTCCAATATCCGATGGCAAGACATCTCCAAAGGAAATCATATGCTGTGGCAGTTGACGGTAAACGGAGTCGTTGCAGGGGCCGCCTTTGCGCTTATGGCACTGGGTTTTGCGTTAGTCTACAACGTTGCAAGATTTTTTCATTTTGCTCACGGTGTCATTTTTACAATTGGGGCCTACTCTACTTTCCTTATTGTCAACTGGCTCGGCCTACCTCTTCTATTTTCGATTCCAATTGGCATCGCATTTGCGGCGCTAATCGGTTGCTCCTTGGACGTAATTGTCTTTGGACCCCTCAGGCGAAAGGGAAACTCACCGTTAGTCCTTCTTCTGGCTTCGTTAGGCATCTACATTATTCTTCAGAATTTGATTTCCGCCTTTTTTGGAGATGATATTAAGACGATACGGTCGGGAGTAGTCGACCAAGGCATTACCTTCTTGGGTGCAAGAATCACCTCCATTCAGATATGCATTGTCTTCACTAGTTTTCTCGTCCTCGTAGCAGTAATAGCTTTTCTTAGGACCACAAAGATGGGTAGAGCCATGCGAGCAGTCTCCAATGATCCAGAGCTTGCAAGAGTGTGTGGCATTAATAGCGACCGAGTGGTTCTCTGGACATTTGCCATTGGCTCTGCTTTAGCTGGGCTTGCCGGTATCCTTGTTGCCCTTGATGTCGACATGACGCCAACCATGGGAATGAATGCACTCATGATGGGCGTAGTAGCGGTGATTATTGGCGGTGTAGGCAGTATACCGGGTGTAGCCCTGGGCGCACTTCTTCTTGGAATGGCCCAGCATCTTGGAGTATGGAAAATCAGTTCCCAGTGGCAGGATGCCATTGCCTTTGTCATCCTGCTCATATTCTTGCTTTTCAGACCACAGGGGTTCTTAGGAAAGAAAGTGAAGACAGCAACGCTGTAATGGATTACGAGAGGGATTCTGATTATGACTGAAGTAAATTAGCCGTAGGCGAAAATTTCAACAACGATATTATACGTGAGGCATGTTTTTTCACCACGAAGAACACGAAGAACACGAAGAAAAACTATTCTTTAATTACGATCTTCGTTACCTTCGTTCCTTTCGTGGTAAATTTTCTTTGTAATAGAGTATATAAAGTATGGAATACCTCCTCCACATCCTGATCCTCATCGGGATTTATATCATCCTCTCCGTATCTCTCAATCTGATAGTTGGATATGCTGGTTTGCTCTCCATTGCCCATGCCGCCTTTTATGGAGTGGGTGCGTACGTTGCTGCCCTCCTGGCCCTGAAATTCAATAGTCCTTTTTTGGCTAATATAATTTGCGCCATCATTCTTTCAGGTCTTTTAGGGGCATTGGTTGGGATACCCTCCCTCCGCATCCGTGATGACTATTTTGCCATTGCTACGTTTGCCTTCCAGGTCATTACGTTCAGTATTATGAACAACTGGGTCTCGTTTACAGGCGGACCCATGGGACTGCCTGGTATCCCGCAGCCGACCATTTTCGGCTTGGAGATCAATACGCATTACCGTTTTCTTTTTCTGATTTCACTCCTTTGCATCATTACGTTCTGGATATGTCATAAGATTGTCAACTCTCCCTTTGGCCGTGTGCTAAAGGCGATCCGGGAAGACGAAGTTTTTGCCCAGGCCATGGGGAAAAATGTGGCCTCTTATAAGGTACTGGTCTTTGTGATCGGCGCAGGCATGGCCTCTGTGGCAGGGGTCATGTATGCCTATTATATCAGTTTCATCGACCCAACAAGCTTCACTGTGATGGAATCAATTTTCATCATCTCCATTGTCATCATTGGAGGGGCGGGCAATATCTGGGGCTCTGTCCTGGCAGCAGTGATACTTGTAATCCTTCCTGAGGCCCTGCGGTTTGTCGGTATGCCGAGCGCTATTGCGGCCAACATGAGACAGATTATTTATGGCGGCCTTTTGGTCATGTTCATGCTTTTCCGCCCTCAGGGTTTTATAGGGGAGTATTCGTTTAAGAAATAATAGAAAGCTGCACCACTATGATTTTTTTGTGCTCTTCGTGGTAAAGAAGGCAAGGGTTTTGTCGGGGAGTGTTCCTTCTGTATGTGCTTCCCGGATCAAACTGACAGGCTTCTTTTTAAAAAGAGCTGTACAAGTTATGCACATGTGCTACTGTGTTCCAATAAATATCTAAACAGTGGAGGATATATGGGTACAGCTATTGAACAGAGGCCGGATCCGGCCCGCTTCCGTACAGTTGTGATGCTACGAAAAAAAGAACGTGAAAAGTTAGATGCTATGGCTATCAGTGAGGGTTTATCGGCAGCGGAAATAGTTCGCCGCTCGATTTCCGCTTATGATCCTCAACGTGAGGATGAATCGATAATGGAATTAGCCGTTGAAACCATGAGCCAAAATCTGAAAGAGGCGATTGAGCAAGTGCGTGAGACACGAAAGGTTGTCGCTCAGACACGCGCTCAACTTCACGCAAAAAGAGGTGTTGGCAATGGGGGTAACTGATAAATTCTTTAAGGCGATCAAAGATGTTATGTTGCTGACAAACGAAGTAAAGGGATTAACCAAGGAAGTCATAAATCTTAGTCAGGAAATTCGGGGAATTGATCGCCGCTTAATTCGCATCGAGACAATGGTCGAAATTGCTAAGGGGAAGCATCTTCCCGATTGACATTCTCCCAGACCTCAAGGACGGGGATTTCTTCGTGCTCTTCGTGATAAAGAAGGTAAGGGTTTTATCGGAGAATGCTCCTTCAAGAAATAGTGGGAAGCTGGACCACGAAGGACACGAAGGACACGAAGAAGGCAATTGATTCGTTCTGGATGAACATAAGATATGAACTCGGTTCTAAATATTATAAACGCCAACAAAAATTTCGATGGGACTATTGCCCTTGATAACTTCTCCCTTGATGTCCCAAAAAACTCAATCATCGGAATTATCGGTCCTAACGGGGCAGGAAAGACCACGTTATTTAATGTAATAACGGGTTTTTTGACCCCGGATTCGGGAAAGATCATATATGCTGGCAGGGATTTGAACGGGCTGTCGCCCTATCGCATTACCCGCCTGGGGATGGTCCGCACCTTCCAGCAACTTCGTCTCATAACGCGTATAAGTGTGCTGGATAACATCATGCTGTCCTTTCAAAATCAGTCTGGTGAACATCTCAAGGGTATCTTTCTTTTCCCTGGGCGTATCAGAGAGCAGGAGAAAAGAAATCGAGAAGAGGCCCTGGAATTCTTGAGGCACATGGGAATTGAGGACAAGGAACATGCCCTTGTAGAAGACCTGTCCTATGGTCAGCAGAAAATGGTCTCCGCGGCCTGTTGTCTGGCTTCGGGTGCTGACCTTCTTTTATTGGATGAGCCTGTTGCGGGCATCAACCCTGAGATTATTGACAAAATCCTGGCTATCATCAAGAGACTTCCTGAAAAGGGAAAGACTGTTGTCTTGATCGAGCACAACATCGATGCTGTCATGCAGGTCTGCGATAAAGTAGTTTTTATGGATGAAGGCAGAAAGATAGTGGAAGGAGACCCTGAATCAGTGAGGAATAATCCCGCGGTCCTTGAGGCTTACCTGGAATAATATGCTGAAGGTTGAGAAAATAGAGGCTGGTTACGGCAAGAAGCAGGTCCTTTTTGGTATAGACCTTGAGGCATCAGGAGGCAAAATTACGGCAATTATCGGCCCCAATGGTTCTGGAAAGTCCACGGTCTTGAAGTCCATTTTTAGCCTTATCCCTGTATGGAGCGGCGATGTTATTTATAATGGTGAGAATATCACCAATCGCGGGACCAGGGCCAATGTAAATAATGGCATCGGCTTTGTACCCCAGGGAAACCGAGTGTTCGATGAGATGACCGTTCTGGAAAATCTGGAAATTGGGGGACTGCATCTACCCAGGGACCGGTTTAAAGAAGAACTGAAAAAAATATGGGGGCTATTCCCTGAACTGGAGAAAAGAAAAAAACAGAATTCAGGGAAACTGAGTGGCGGTGAGAAACAAATGCTGTCCCTTGGCAGGGCTCTGATCATCAACCCGAAAATGCTTCTTATGGATGAACCCTCTCTGGGTCTTTCACCCAAGCTGGTAAAATTCATGATGGGTCATATTCGTAAAATCAACAATGAATTCGGGGTGACTGTCCTGATTGTAGAGCAGAAGGTCCGTGAGGTCTTGGAAATCTGCCATCACATCTATTCAATTAAACTCGGGAAAATTGCCTATTCCGGAAAACCCGAGATCCTGAAAACCGATAAGCAAAGGCTAAAAGAACTGTTCTTATGAGACGTATTAAGCTCCGTTCAGCAACATGGTTTCTTTGTTGCCTTCAGTTTGAGCTAAATTGAAATGCATGCGTTCTAGGAAACATCCTATGTTCCCCCAAAAAAGATAAACGCGTGGATCTTTCTTCACAGGGGCTTGGCCTCCTTTAAAATTCTTCGGCGCAGGAGCCAGTACAGCTTTTCCTCGGAAACCACATCAACCTTTCGGCCGAGCAGATACCACAGATCCGAAGATCCTTACGTTGCGCGCCCCGTGTCTGTCGGCAGCGCGTAGAATATGATCTCTTCTCATTTCAAGGAGCTTACATATTTCCATTTCATGGTCTCTTTAAACTTCTCATATTTATCCGATCAGGGCCGGAGGATGGCGAGATCTTCCCGGCAGGCCGCTTCCTGCAACCTGGCGTCAAAGGTCAGCATTCGCAATTCCGGAAGATCGCGCCGTAGGGTCGCGGCCAGGCCGAGATGCCACAGGTCCGTACCCCTGAGCGTGGTCCTTTGCGCCAGGCCGCTCACGATGGTCCAGTCGGGCACGGCATTGATCCGGCGCCAGATTCTCTGTTCAATGGCGTTAATCGTCGCGGCGGCCAGGGATTGCAGCACCACGCCGTCCCTGGCCATGCGCCAGGTGACGGCGCAGGCCTCGGCATGGGCCAGCGACGAGACGAGATGCACGGCCGGTATGGCCCCCCAGCGCCTTGCTGTCTCGCTGTGGTTGTCGATGAAAAGGGCGGAGAGGATGGCCGAAGTGTCCCAGTAGACGACCTGGAGCGCGTCAGCCATTCTCGCGGTCCTCTTGCAGGTACTGCTGCGCCATGCCATCGGTAATCCGGACGAGCGGTGGAAGCCCACCGGCCGCCTGTAATGGTTCGCCGGCCAGCATACCCTGTTCGGTGAGCCGCAGGAGCCTTTCCTCCAGGGGAAGCTCGGTCGCGTGGATAGGAACGATCTTGCCTACTGGCCGTCCCCGGTCCGTCAGGATCACTTCCTGGCCCCGGTGAACCATCTTGATATATTTGCTTAGGCGCATTTTCGCCTCTCTGATACCTACTGTCGCCATTTCGTGTCGCCTTTCGGGATCGAGTCGTTCATATACTACCAATGTAGTCATTGTAGTCACTAAATTTGTCAGCGTCAATGGCGTGACGCACCATGGCGTCAAGCAACCTCATCCCCCTTTTACCTGAAGTTCATGACTGGGCATTTCATCTTGGTCTTAATTCGCATAAATTCATACACCCTCGCCTTTACTCAGGTAGTGGAGGTTCTTCACCCTCATCATCCTGCGGGCTTATAAATTCTCTTTTTTGCTCAGCATGCCCGACTTTCTCCATGAGATGTTTTGTAAAATCAGGCAGCAGGGAGTCAATATCGTCCTCTCTGTGCCGCTGCTCAAGTGATTTTTTTGAACCGAAGTAGTAACTGATACCGCAGAACCAGTGGTCGTAATCATTTTCGCCCACCTCCCCTTCTGCGAATATGGCTAGTCCTGGAAGGAATTCAAAGTCTGGTTGATACTCCAAGCCGAATCCCAGCGAGCAATCACCCGCGGCAACTTCGGGATCAACTTCCAGCATTATGTTGTCCATCAGGTAGTATTTTATTCCTAATTCAGCGAAAACACCATGATCAACATCTCTATACTGATAACCCATGCGGGTTCGAAACGTGAAGTCCTTTAAATATAACTCTCCTTCAGCCCCATTTTGAATAAGACTGAAGTTGTCCAACTCCTGATATGATCCAATCAGCCCGATCAGGCCCAGGTCGGGATCACGCCAAAAAACATGTCCGCCGACACCGTCATAAACATAGCTCGACACCTTGCCCCAGACACCGTCGATCTGTGAGCCGAACTGATCCCCTATCGGCAGGGTGATGCTGCCCAGGCCGATAGTAGTACCCTTGCTATCCATTGATCCGAGTAAAGAATCCGGGTCCAGAGGGCCCGGCTTTGGCTTGCTGCCGGCAGAGCCGGGCTAACCGCAAGCTAAAGGTACTTATCTTTATACAGACAGAGCCACAAGGGCAGAGCCTATTGACTCTGACCTGGCCCTGAGGGCCAGGTTTTCTCTGTTAGAATAAAGCATCGGTTTTTGCATTAACCGCTGGTACAGCCGGGCCTTCAGCAGCAACATTATTGGGCACACCCAGCCCTACAAATAGAGTCAAGGCCGCAGCTATGGCCCATTTGAAAGAGGATAGATCTTCGGACCATTCTGTTGGAAAAATCATCAGTCAAATCTTACCTGTTTTGTTTGTTGCTTGAGGATTGATCTTCTGCTTCAGGATGATTTCCGTACTGTTCTATCTGTACTATCGTCAGAAAGGCCTCTATCCTGCTGACTCTCAGTGTCTTCAGGGCCATCTATGCCAAAGAGACGGCAAGCAGTGTCCAATATCATCTCGCTATTATTTTCTTGCCCCCCCTTTTTGATATAGATTATGGGATCGTTGAGTATTTTCTGGACAATGGACCTTGTGAGGACATCCAAGGCCTTTTGTTGCTCATCATTGAGGGATTCGAGGACCTTATGGCTCCGTGAAATTTCTTTCTGCCTCACTGCCTCGGCCTTTTTCTGAAGGTGTTGAATTACAGGCACCACATTCAGAGATTCCATCCAGGCCATGAACTTGATAACCTCGGCCTCCACCATACGATTTGCCTTGGAAGCTTCCTTTTCACGTTCTGCCTTATTAAATTCTATAACTCCTTTCAGATCATCAATATCGTATAAATAGACATTGTCTATATCATTGACCTTGGGATCAATGTCTCTTGGCACTGCAATATCAATAAAGAACAGGAGGCGATGACGCCGGGGACGCATAATCCGTTTTACCTGGTCTTTGCTGAGGATAGTACCAGGGGCACCGGTAGAGCTTATAACTATATCCGCATCAACCAGGGCTTCTCCCACCTCTTCCAGGGATATGGCGCTTCCTCCAAGGGATCGAGAGAGTTCTACTGCCCGGGAGAGTGTACGGTTGGCCACGACCAGTTTGTCGGCACCGCCGGCAATAAGATGCTGTGCGGCCAACTCAGCCATTTCCCCCGCACCTATCAGCATGCCGTTTTTGCCCGCAAGATCCCCAAAAATCTTTTTAGCAAGCTCGACTGCCGCATAACTGATAGAGACGGCATGACTTGCGATCCTTGTTTCAGTCCTGACCCTCTTGGCCACGGAAAAGGCCTTGTGGAGCAGACGATTGAGGACCGTGCTCGCAGTCTTGGCCTCTGAGGCCATGCGGTAGGCATCCTTCAACTGGCCGAGGATCTGGGGCTCCCCTACAACCATGGAGTCAAGGCTGGAGGCTACCCTGAAAAGGTGCCTAATAGCAGACATGCCTTCGTATTCATATAGTGCCCCCTGGAGTGTGTTGGAATCCATTTTTCCCTTATCCAGCCACAGCTCTTTTATTGATTTTTTGACCTCATCCAGGCGATTTGCAGAAACCAGGATTTCTACCCTGTTACAGGTGGAAAGAAACACAACCTCTTCGCAGTAAGGAAGCTCGGCAAACAGTCTCAGGGCAGGGACATTACTTCCGCTCAGGGAAAGGCGTTCCCGCATTTCCACTGGTGCGGTATTATGATTTACTCCTAAAAGGGCTATTTGGGGTCTATTTAAGCCAAGTGGCATAGGAATGGGCACCAGAAAGTAACAGACTTACTCCCAGGAAGGTAAAGACCAAAACAGCAAAACCAACTATTGTCATAATGGCAGCCTTTCGCCCTCGCCAACCCACTGTAAGTCGCTGATGAAAAAGAGCTGCATAAATAAACCAGGTAATCAGTGACCATGTTTCCTTTGGGTCCCAGCTCCAGTATGAGCCCCAGGCCTTCTCAGCCCAAATGGATCCGGTCATTATCCCCAGGGTCAGCAGGGGAAATCCTAAGGTCAAACAGCGCTCATTCATAGCATCCAAGGTCTCAAGGGAAGGCAGTCGCTGGAACACGGCCCCTAACCGCTTCTTTTTTATCTGCCTTTCCTGGAGCAAGAACATAATGGCAATACAAAAGGCCAAGGCAAAAACAGCATCTGCAAACAGGCAAATAATGGCATGAATAGGGAGCCAGATACTCTTGAGGGCCGGAGGCAGAGGCAGAATTTCCTTTGACTGAAAAGATGATGCAGTCATTATAATCATGGCGAAAGGTATCACAAAGGCCCCAAGAGATTTTAACTTACATCGCCACTGAAACAGAAGAAAAAAGCCAACCATTGCCCAGGCCAGGAAAGATAGAGAATCGTGGAGGTTAACAAGAGGCGGATGACCTCCTGCAAACCAGCGCATTAAAACAGCCGCAGTATGAACACCAAAACCCACTGATAAAAAAATAGTGGCAATTCGTTCCGCATCTTTTCTGAGGGTAATGATGTGGACAAGAAAGCCGATAGTACTGATAAAATATATAAAGACTGTGATCTGAAAAAGGAATTTATGCATGGCGGTTAATTGATGAATTCCTCAATTCCATCTGTATCCAATTTTTATGCAATCCTGTGGTATATAAAGGTTCTACTGTCACTTTTTATAATAAATGTCGGGGACTGAATCTAACACTCAATAGAACCTTTTGCAAAATTCAAGACTATATTGCTGGCCTCCTCACCACAGAGAGAAACAGCCCATCTCTTCACCCTGTCCCATTCACCCTCTCTAACCCAGGCCATTACTTCCGGGGCTGCAAGGGACTGGCAGAGATCCTTCCTGGTTACTGGATCACTATAAGATTTAATTATCAACTGCCTCAATTCTCCCAACATAGAGACATAGTCGCCATAGAACGAACCAAGGCTCTGTTCAAGTTCTTTTCGAAGGTGCCGGGCAAGGGCAGGACTTTTGCCTCCGGTAGATATGGACAGGCAGAGATCCCCTCGCCTAACTACGGAAGGGACAATAAAACTGCAAAATTCCGGCAGGTCTACAACATTACAAAAGATTCTTTGTGATAATGCCCCTTTATATACTAATTCCTGGACTTCAGCATCATCAGTAGCGGCAATCACCAGCCAAGCATTGTCCGGGTCTTCCGGGACAAAGGCCCTTGCTACATGGTCTATCAGGCCATCTGATGCCATTTTTCCGAGTGTCTCTGTTACCTCAGGGCTGACGAGCTTGACATGGGCACCGGCGCTCAAAAGGCCCTGCACTTTACGTTCAGCAACACGTCCTCCGCCCACGACAACAACTTTCTTGTTTCTCAGGTCCACAAAAAGGGGATAGTAACTCCGGGAGGAAACTTTCTGTTTCATAGATTGAATGATATCAAGTAAAAGCAAATCAGACAACAGCCGGTCTATTCAGGAAGTCTGCTTTGTTCGTCATAGTGTTTCTACCCTTTTTAATTACTCCAAAATCATTTATGATTTCTAGTTGGATGTCAAAGAGGAACAATTGATTATATGACCGACGGCTATTGAAGATAGTAATAAATTCAGGATGAATACTGAACAAGCCCTTTTAAAACTCAGAGGTTCCATTACAGAACCCAAAAGTGTCTTGACCTTAACCGGCCTTCTGGGCACTTCCTCGGCCTGGCTGATTGCAAGACTCCTCAAGTCTGTCAATCATCCCATACTCTGGATCACTCCCCAGCAGAAAGAAGCAGAACAGGTAGCATCAGACCTCTCTTTTTTCTCGGATTTTCCTGTTTTGTTGTATCCTTGCCATGACTCGCTTCCTTTTGTGCCGTTGCTTCCCTCAACCGAGACAATATCTCAGAGGATTTCGACGCTTTACCGCCTGGCCACTGAGGATGGTCCTGTTGTGGCAGTTGCTCCGGCGCAGGCCCTTGTGGAACTTACTGTTCCTCCTGAAATCCTTTTAAACCATGTGGAGTATCTCCAAAAAGGAGAGGAAGTTGACCGGGAGGAGTTACTTAAATGGCTTATTGACTCAGGCTATGAGCACTGCGCAATAGTCCAGTCCAGAGGAGAATTCAGTATAAGGGGCGGCCTGCTCGATATCTTTCCGCCATTAACAGCCCTTCCTGTACGAATAGACTTTTTCGCCGACTTTGTAGAGGAGATGCGTCTCTTTGACCCGCTTACGCAGCGGTCGACTGAAGATCTGAATGAGCTGGTTATACTCCCGGCCCATGAACTCATATTTTCCCGGTCCATGCTTGAGTCAATCCAGGAAAGACTGGTTAAACGGGCGGCTAAGTATAATTTGCCTGCCCGGAGAGTACATGAAATTTTGCAACAACTGGAGGCCAGAAGATTGGTGGAGGGGCATGAGGCACTGCTGCCACTTTTTTATCCAAAACCAGCCTCTGTCCTGGACTATATTCCGCAACAGACTCCGCTACTGATTGACAGGCTCGAAGAGGTTGAAGGTGCGCTGGAAAACTACTGGAAAGGGGCTGAGCAGACATACGAATCAGCCATTAACGAGCACAGAGTTTTTTCTCCCCTGGAGTCTCTACTCTCTGGCCCGGAGCAGCTTTCAAAACAGATAAGGGATCATACCTGCTGGCTGTTTCAGGACATCAATGTATGCAGATCATTACCAAATTCTTCAATCACCAAATCACCAAATCACCAAATCACCAAATCTAATGGGTTTTCCTTCAACCTGCCGGCATCAGACCTTCAAGTGCTTGAGATAAAATCGAGCAAGCCGGACCTGACCTTGATGCTCGGAAGCGCAAAGAGGGGAGTTGATCTTATCGGACCGGTGCTTGACCGGCTTAAAGACTGGATTGAGGCGGGAGAAAGGATTGTCCTGGTAGTGCCCGGGTTGCGGCAGGGCCAAAGGATGATCGAACTCCTCAGTTTTCATGAGATTGTCAGTGATGATGCCAGGCCTCCTATACTCTCAGCGCCCTTGACCAATGATCCGGCAGGACCTGGGCTTATGATTTGTACTGGACAACTTTCTTCAGGGTTCGCCCTTCCTGGCGAGGCCTACATAGTCCTTACGGAAGAAGAGCTGTTAGGTGTACGGGCCGGACGAACCAGGGGCCCGGGGAGAGAGAAAACAACCGTAAGCGATCTGACATTTGAGGATCTGAAGCCCGGTCAACCGATCGTACACAGGGACCATGGTGTAGGACTCTATAAGGGCCTTGTCAGGATAGAGACGGGTGGAGTCCCTGGGGAATTCCTTTTTCTTGAATACCGCGGTGGTGACAAACTCTATCTGCCGGTAGACCGCCTGGGATTGGTCCAGAAATATATCGGGATAGAAGGTCGCACTTTACGGCTTGACCGGCTGGGAAGTTCAAGCTGGCAACTTGCAAAGCAGAAGGTCAAGAAGGACATATCTGAAATTGCCCACGAGCTGGTTGAACTCTATGCCTCAAGAAAGGTGAGCAAGGGCTTTGAATTTTCACCTCCTGATGCCATGTTCCGGCAGTTTGAGGCCTCATTTCCCTATGAAGAGACCAGGGACCAGGCTGCCTCAATAGAAGAAGTCCTTTCTGACATGCAGGAGCCCAGACCCATGGACCGGCTACTATGCGGAGACGTGGGCTATGGCAAGACAGAAGTCGCCATGAGGGCCGTATTCAAGGCTGTCGAAGACGGAAAACAGGTAGCAGTACTGGTACCTACCACTCTCCTGGCAGAACAGCACGAACGGACATTCATGCAGCGGTTTCAGAGATATCCTGTTATTGTAGAAGCCCTCAGCAGGCTCAAGACCAGACAAAAGCAGAGAGAGATCATTGCCGGGATCAGCCAGGGCCGGGTCGATATCATTATAGGCACACACCGCCTGCTGCAGCCGGACGTAAAATTCAAGGACCTAGGACTTCTGATCGTGGATGAGGAACACCGTTTCGGGGTTAAGCACAAGGAACGGCTGAAAAGGCTCAAGCAGACTGTTGACTGCCTTACGCTCACCGCAACACCAATCCCAAGGACTCTTCAGCTCTCTCTTCTGGGAATCCGGGACCTTTCAACAATCAATACCCCTCCCAGGGACCGCATACCCGTCAAGACCTTCATGGCCGAGTTTGATGATTCGTTAATAAAAGAGGCTATAGAGCGGGAGATCAGCCGTGGTGGTCAAATATTTTTTGTTCACAACCGGATAAAGGGCCTTTGCAGGCTGGCAGAGCATATCCAGCGCTTAACACCTGATGCCAGGATAGAGGTCATACATGGACGAATGAAACCCGATGAACTTGAGGAGATCATGATCCGGTTTGTAAGGGGTGATATTGACTGCCTTATGTGTACCACCATCATAGAATCCGGCATAGATATCCCATCGGCAAATACCACGATCATAAACCGGGCTGACAAGCTTGGGCTTGCCGACTTATACCAGCTCAGGGGCCGGGTCGGAAGGGCCGGTGAACAAGCCTATGCCTATCTTCTCATTCCCCGAATATCCGAGATGGGAAAAGAGTCCATAAAAAGGCTCAAGGCCATTATGGAACTTTCTGTGTCCGGAGGCGGATTCCGCCTTGCAATGAAGGACCTTCAGATTCGCGGGGCAGGGAACATACTTGGAGTCTCCCAGTCAGGGAGTATTGCAGATGTAGGATATGAACTCTACCTTGAATTACTGCAAAAGGCTATAGACGAGTTCAAAGGGCTGCCTCAAAAAGATGAAATAGACCCGGAAGTAAACCTGGGCATACCCGCGTTTATTCCTGAGGAGTATGTCCCGGATGTGGAACAGCGTCTGCTCCTTTACCGGAGAATGGCACGACTGGAAGACAACGAAAAAGACGCGGATTTTTCACTGGAACTCAGAGATCGTTTTGGCCCGATGCCGGAAGAAGTTGCTTCTCTACTTAAGGTAATGGGGATAAAACGCACGCTGAGGCTGCTGAATGTGATACGGCTTGATAGGAATTTTTCCAATAATAAAGAGCGTATTGTCTTGGGTTTTGGGCCCGAAGGCCCACCTCATCCTGAAAAACTCATAGAGGCAGTACAAAAAAACCGGCAGTGGCGCCTATTGCCGGATGGCAGACTGATTATTTTCCCTGAATTTGTTGAAAAAAATGGGGATAGCCTCGCAAGCATCAGGCCAGCCTTGCAAGTACTACTAAAAATGGCTACAAAGGGGTAATTTCGTTTGAAACTTGAAATTTGAAACTGGAAATTTGGGAGAGATGAAACAAAAGCATGAAGTCCAAATTTCTAATTTCTAATTTCAACATCAGGCCCTGATTTTTCGGAGTAAGCATATGAGATATATATTTTCCCGTACTTTTTTCGTTGTGTTGACTGTCCTGACGTTTGGGGCCTATCCGGCATACGGTATTATAGTCGACAGGATAGCTGCCATAGTAAACGGGGATGTAATCACGCTTTCCGAACTTGAAGGCTGGGCGCAACCCCTGGTTCAGAAGTACACCAATGAAGAAATGATCAAAGAAGAGATAGAGACCAAAAGGCAGGAAATCTTTGCCCAAGTCCTGCCACAGTTGATAGATGATCGTCTTGCACAGGAAGAGGCCGAAAAACTGGGCATAAAAGTAGATGAACAGGAAATCGAGAGGGCCTTGGACCAGATATGTGAAGACAATCATATAAACAGAGATCAGCTTTCAGAAAAACTTACATCCGAAGGCCATACACTCGAAGAATACAAAAAGGAGCTAAAGCAACAAATTGAGAGGGCAGAGCTTATAAATGCACAGGTACGAGCAAAGATAGTAGTAACGGATGAACAGGTTAAAGAATATCTAAAAAAACATCCTATTAGAAACAGCGCCGATGACCCACTCTATATAATGCAACACATATGTGCGAAATTTGAAGAGGGTAATTCTGAATCCAGGGAGGAGGCCAGGAAACGGATTGAAGAGGCCCATAATGCACTAAGGGAAGAAGAAGTTTTTGAAGAAGTGGCAAGGCGCTATTCCGATCTTCCGTCAGGCCAAGACGGTGGATACCTGGGGGCTTTTACCCTGAAAGAGATGGCACCCTTTGTCAAACAGGCTGTAGTCAACCTTGAACCAGGCGATTTTAGCGACATAGTTGATACTCAGATGGGTTGGCAAATCTTCAGGTTAAAGGAAATAGTACAAAGCGGACAGACTGATCTCGACTCGGCTCAAATAAAAAAAATCAGAAAAAAACTCTACAGCGAGCAAATAAATGCCCGGTTTGAAGAGTGGCTCGGGGAACTACGTTCAAAGTCAACTATTCAGATACTTCTTTGATTTTTTTCTGTAATATTCAGGAAAAGAAAACATGTCTAAAGAATTCTTAGGTGAATACCTCAAGCGGGAACGGGAACTACGCCGGATTTCCCTGGAGGAAGTTGCAGAAGGCACCAAGATTGCGATCTACATGTTAAGGGCAATGGAGGCTGGCCGCTGGAACGATCTGCCTGCCGAGGTCTTTGTAAAAGGCTTCATAAAGAGCTATGCAGAATTCATAGGTCTTGTTCCGGAAGACGTCATCCTTCGTTACCAGGAGATCCGTGCTGCTGATGAAAGTCCTGACGAGCCAACTGAGCCGGCATATAAGCCGTTATTTGATTATGTAAATAAAGTCTCTCTGTTCAATCGAGACTTAATCCGTGCCGCAGTAGCGCTTTTTTTCATTCTTTTATTGCTTATACTGGTAATTTGGTTCTTCTGGCCCTCGGATGAAAAACACGAAACAGATCAAAACCTCACGCCTTCCACGATCACTTCATCGGAAGAAAGACCTGTTGGACACAGATGAACATAGATGGACACAGATTACCAAGACCTCCAAGTTTAGGAATAAGTGACCGTTCACTGGGTTACAACGCCCGTTTTACCACAACCCACCGAGCTGTAACCGTTTACAGGGTGCTGCAGATGCGAGGCGGAGGGTATTCAGACGTACTTCCTGTACTTCAAGTGCCCGACAACAAAGCAGATGCGGTGCCCTATAAACGGTTACCGGAATAACATGCCCGATATCCTCAAGAGTCCTGCATTCGTAATTTCAGGCCAGGACCTGGGAGAATCCGACCGGCTTATCACCTTTTACACAATGGCCAGAGGAAAAGTGCGGGGCATTGCCAAGGGGGCAAAAAGGAGCCGACGCCGCTTTGTAAATGCTCTTGAGCCTTTCACTATGCTCAACCTGTCTCTAGCCCTGCCACGCACCACAGGTTTGAACAGGATCGACTCTACTGAAATCCTGGATAATTTTCCGCAGCTAAGACATAAAGTCGAATGCTATATCATGGCCAGTTTATGTTGCGAGCTGGTCAATCTCTGGACAAAGGAAGATGATCCCCAAGAAGATCTTTTCAAACTCCTTCGTTGGTATTTTAATTTTCTTAATGACGGTTTTCACCCAAAAAAGACCACTCTCTTTTTCAAGACCCTGCTTCTGACCCTGGCAGGTTATGCCCCTGGTTTTGATCGATGCCTCCTCTGTAAAAAGCCACCGATAGGCGATCATGTTGTCTTCCAACTTCATGCGGGAGGATTTGTGTGCAGCGAGTGCCGGAAGGCAGGGGAAACAACCCATAAAATAAGCTTGGGAACACTTAAGTCCTTGAGGTATATTCAGAAAGGACCTCTTGACAACCTCCATAGGCTAATTATGACAGATGCGGTGCTTGAAGAGGCTTGGTCCCTCATGAAAAGCCTTCATTGCCACCATTTGGAGCGGGAGCCTTCTTCTTATAAAGTGTTTGCCGGGCTTAAAACTGAATAAAAATTAAAAGCACGAAATAAAACAACATTCAGGCTTTCGTGTCTTCATATTTTCGTGCTTTCGTGATCTTTTTTTATCTTCAAACCTGTTTGATTCCGGTTTGTCCGGATCAGGTTGTCTTTGTGGATTTGTGAATGAATGTATGTATAGGTCTTGAGACCTTTCTGGAAAATACGCCGTCTTGGGCCAAGGGAAGAAGGTTTGGGCTCCTTTGCAACCAAGCCTCGGTTGATCCACGCCTGAGACACTCCAAGGACCTGATATTCTCCAGGTTGCCAGGCCACCTGAAGTGCCTTTTTAGCCCTCAGCACGGCCTTTATGCTGAAAAACAAGACAACATGAAGGAGTCTCCTGATGCATTTGACCCGGCCCTCAATATCCCAGTCTTCAGTCTCTATGGAAAAGACAGAGAGCCTTCTCCCTGGCAATTGTCAGAGATAGACCTCCTTATCGTAGATCTTCAGGACATAGGCTGCCGCGTATACACATTCATCTGGACTCTCTACCTGGCCATGAAGGCCTGCGCCAAAGCAGGTGTGGGTATAACTGTGCTGGATCGCCCCAATCCTTTGGGAGGTAGATTGATAGAGGGCAATCTTCTGGCTCAGAAGTGTCAATCCTTTGTGGGGCTCGCCCCGCTTCCAATGCGTCACGGCATGACCATCGGAGAGATATCCAGGTTTTTTATGAAAGAGCAAGGGTTGGATCTTGAATTACATGTTGTGAAGATGCAGGGCTGGAGGCGAGATATGGATTTTGCTGCAACAGGTCTCCCATGGATATGGCCTTCTCCAAATATTTCTACCCTTGATACAGCCAGGGTATATCCGGGGCAGGTCGTCTGGGAAGGCACAAATGTCTCAGAGGGAAGGGGTACTACCAGGCCTTTTGAGATATTCGGTGCCCCTTTTTTTGACCCTGACGCCCTGAAAAAAGAAGCGGAGAGGTGGAAACTGCCGGGGTTTGTCCTGAGAGAACAGTCTTTCGAACCGACTTTCCACAAGTGGTCGGGAAAGCAGTGCAGAGGTTTTCAGATCCACGTAACGCATAGACTTGAATACCGGCCATATATTACGACCCTTGCCATTTTAGCCGCAGTCAAAAGGATGCATCCAAAGGACTTTGCATGGAAAGACCCTCCCTATGAATACGAGTTCAAGCGTCTTCCTGCGGATCTGATTATAGGAGACAAGAGGGTGAGAGAGGCCGTGAATGCCGGGACAGATCCAATGGATATCCAGTCTATCTGGGCCAGGGACCTAAAAGACTTTGAGAAGGCCCGGCTGGCCTGGCTGCTATATCCGTAACTAGTGTTCTGTCAAGCAATAACTGACGCATTTTGCTCGTCCTTTTACCTGCCTGACTGCGTCACTCCTTCAGTCACATAGCACTGCTCAGACACAAATTTGAATTCTAAGTTTTGAATTTTGAGTTTAAAAAAGGCAATAACCTTAATATGTTAATTGTCTAGGACGTAACTTTTCAATAAGTCTGGATAAATCATATTTTGTGACTATCCAATGGATTCCCGCTTTCGCTGGAATGACAGGCGCTCATACCCAAACGTCATTCCCGCAAAAGCTGGAATCCAGACATCTTACCCTGAGTTAGGACACCGCATCTGCTTTGTTGTCGGGCACTTGAAGTACAGGAAGTACGTCTGTGTACTCTCCGCCTCGCATCTGCAGCACCCTGTGAACGCTCACAGTTTGGTAGGTTGCTGGGAAATGGGCGTTGTAACCCCGTGAACTGTTACTAATTTAGATATACCTCAAGAAAATAGACACAAAAAAGGAGAAATCAAAAATGAAAAAAATGCGAAGACCGTAATCGTGATGTTGTTTGTCATGGGGCTTGTGTTCTTAGCCGGGAATGCAGATGCGTTTGGACCCGATGGCCAAGGCGGTCCTGAAGTAATCAAGGCTGGCCCTCAAATAATGGCCAATCTCGATCTGACCGCAGATCAGGTCAAAAAACTGAAAGAAGAACGAATAAAAAAACAGAAACAGATGATCAAGCTGCGGGCGGAACTAGAAACCCTCTGGGTTGATCTCAGGAGCGAGACCGGTAAGGACGCAGCAGATCTATCCAGGGTAGAGATATTAGCAAGTCAGATTGGTGAACTGAGAGGCAAGATGACCGCTGCCCGGATTAAATCAGTGATCTATCTTCGGTCGATACTCCCGCCGGAACAGAAGAAAAAAATGGATCTAATGCAGCTTCAGTTTGGAGGGTCTTTCCATAAGGGGCACAAGGGGAACCGCCAGGGCAACATGCGCTAGACCCCATGCTATAAACACGCAAGGACTCATCGTCTTATCAAGGCCGGGTTTTGCAAAATCTGGAACCCGGCCGTTTTGTGTTGCACAAGGCTGGGCGTTGTGAGCATGTTTCTTGTCAGCACTAAACGGCATCTGGCAGGCTTAGGACCCGTAAAGGATATTTCCCGAGGTGGATAGGTGGCGCCTGCTTACAGTTTGAATTTGCGAAAAGAAGTAACATTGCCGATTAAAATTATGAAGGCACATTGTCCTCATGCAGAGACAAGTTAGGATCGATGTGTCTGGTGTCCTACATGACGTTATGGTACGTGGAATTGAGCCCTATTCAATTTTTATAAAACGGGGGATTTGACACGGAAGCCATGAAAAGGTCCTGCCAGTGAGATATGTTGTATAAATTGGCAACGTCCCTCACACTCCCGCTGAGCCCACCCAATCCCTTCCTATGCTTAAAAACTGTATCTCAATCGCAAATAGATCATGTCATTATCGTTGAACTGGCCCAGGCGGGAACCTTCAGGGCCGCTGAAGGTCATATATCCTGGAGCAATTTGCCAGTGGTCGCCGATCTTGTATTCTGCGAAGATCTCAGCGGCCGACCCCTCATTACTGGTAAAATACATACACCGAAATCCGGCATTTAAATCATCGCGAACATTTTCCGGGGCTGAAAAGGGAAAACTGTTGACGTGGTAACATTTTATGTGTACATCAATAATATGTATAATTTTTAATAGGTGGAGAAGCCATGCAAAGAGTAAACGTACGTGAAGCCAGACAACAGATCAGCCGTCTGCTGGATGCGGTGGCGGCTGGAGAAGAAATCGTTATCATGCGCCGCGGCAAACCGGCAGCCCGCTTGCTCCCGACTACAGAGATTGAAACAGGAAAGATGCGTTTTCCTGACCGCAGCACTTTGAGGGCCATGGTTCCTCCGGCAAAACTGCCGGCAGCAAAATTAATACGGGAAATACGTGATGAACGAGGATAGAGGCGGCTACTATCTGGATACCAGCGCACTTCTGCCTTATTATAGAGAGGAGAAAACAAGCTTGGCGATACAGAATTTCCTGTCGTCCATCAGGGTTCCTGTTGGCATCAGCGATCTTACCGGATTGGAGTTTGCTTCTGCCCTTTCCCGTTGGGTCCGTATGAAAGAAATCACTGATGCGCAAGCCAGTCTTGTGGAAAACACCTTTGCAGAGGATATCCGTTCAGGTTTATTCAGACGGCTTTCCATTACTACGAAACACTATCGACAGGCGCAAAAGTGGATTTCTTCCAGAAAAACAGCTCTTCGCACCCTCGATGCCTTGCACTTGGCATGTTGCTTCGGGGCCGGAATAGAAATAGTAACTTGTGATGAAGTGCTGGCAAGTTCGGCGGATGTCCTGGGTATGACCTGCCGCTTTGTCGCTGACAGCGAAATAAAATGAGCCAAAGATGACAGGTAAGTCCGGACAGACTAAATGTAAAAAATCAGGAAGCTGCCCTTTGCCTGAATCTGAATAAGGGTAGTTTTAAAAACTGTATCTCAATCTCAAATAGATCATGTCATTATCGTTGAACTGGCCCAGACGGGAATCTCTGGGGCCATTGAAGGTCATATATCCTGGGGCGATTTGCCAGTTGTCGCTGATCTTTTATTGTGCCAGGATCTAAGAAGCTATTCCTTACATCAATATGCTTGACCGGTATATCGATATATGGCATTGCTTCTCCGACCCTGGGATTTCTTCGTATTCCACCTGGCAATCGGCTTGGAAAAATGTCTGGAGACCTTGAAGGATTTTGGAGCGTAAGAACCAACCACCACCCCTAAAAAGGTCTTTGTCTGAATACTGTTCACCGCCAAGACACATTGTCCTCATACAGAGACAGGTTAGGATCGATGCGTCTGGTGTCCTACATGACTTTATGGCACGCGGAAATGAGCCACATTCAATTTTTATAAAACGGGGGGTTGGGCACGGAAGCCATGAAAAGGTCCTGATAGTGAAATATGTTGTATAAATTGGCAACGTCCCCCACTCATGGCTACTCAGGTGGATAGGCTGAAGGCCGCACCGCTTTTTGCCGGCGTCTGAATTTGCCTTGTTAGGTGGAATTGAACGGATGCTTACGACGGATTGATTGAATCACTTCGTCGAGCTGTTGAAGAAAACTTGATCGGTCACGCTTCTTTAGCGGCGGAGGCCCGCCCGTTATCTCTCCTGCGCCACGGAGTTCTGAAAACAGGTCCCGAGTTGCGACGGCTTCACCTATGTTGTTTTCCGTGAACGGCTTTCCCGTTGTACCAATTGCATGTGCGCCTTCCTTCAGGCAGCGGCTGGCAAGGAGAATGTCAGCGGTGACCACGATGTCGTCAGGTTGCACGTGTTCGACAATCCAATCATCGGCCGCGTCAAATCCGTCCTCTACAACTTCGATTGCAATCCATCGTTCATTCGGAATTCGCATCCAAGAGTTGGCCACCAATGTGACATCAAGGCGATATCGGCTTGCAACGCGGTATACCTCCTGTTTGACCGGGCACGCATCAGCATCTACAAAGATGTGCAGCAAACGAAAATCCTCACCATCACCCCGGATCTGGTCGGGGTACCACCTAATTGTTAAGGGTAACCAGCGGCGCCTCGAAACTTGCCAGTCAGGCTGCCTGCGATTCTCGCTGTCTGGTTCACCCGCTTACTATGTATTTCATTTTCAATCCGTTACAGGACATGTTGTTATAGGACTATGGCATTGGCAAACAAGTCTTTCTAATCGACAATGAAAATGCCCGCATCTGGGTACGAAGGAGGTGATTGACATAACCAAGATAATTTCTTGGCTAATGACATTATGCGCAGGTTAATTTTTTAGAATGTAAAAAAGCCTTATTTGCCACAGCATTTTTTATACTTTTTACCGCTCCCACATGGGCAGGGTTCATTGCGTCCCACTTTCTTTTCAGCAATCTTTGTTTTTAGTGGATTCAACAATATTTCTAAGTCTGTAATATCCTCCGGTTTATCTGGCTCCAATTCAATTGTATGTTTCCAACCGTTTTTTTCAAATACTGATTCTAATTCATCCACTCTTTCTTCCGTCTGTACATTTACAACAGCTGGATTCTTTTCAGTGCCCAATTTCCCTGTCTTTTTACCATCAAATATTTTTTTCATATTTCCCCATTAAGGTATTATAAGATTCATCTACCTCATAATCGCTACGTAATAGGCGCGAGCTTGCGGGCGCCCTAATTGATGCGTTTGTTACACGTTTTTTACTCTGACATATATGTGTACGTTGGAAGAGTCATCATTAACTTTTCGCTCATCAACGTCAACATATTTTAGTGATTTAAATAACTTCCCCAGTTTTTCGGGTACTGTCAACTTTTTTGTGTAAATTTCTCAAAGGCCAATTCTTTGAGAAAAGGAAGGTTTTTACTAGACCATTACAGGCATAGTTTCAAATTAAAATTGGCGGACTGTGAATCCCCAGGGGAAGCTGTGTCTGAATGAACATAATGAAAATTGCGGACAAGTTTGTCTCCGGTCTCGCTCCTGTTCCGTGGCGTTCGGCATGAACAGACAACAGCACTTTCAAGCTTTACAGTTGACCTGTTTATGGACTATATTAAGTCATATCAAAAAGGGGTATCCTCATGAAACTGTCAAATCAGATTAGGCCCATCAGCTACCTGAAGGCCCATGCCGCTGAAATCGTTAGAAACCTTTCCAAACAGCAGGAGCCACTGGTCATTACCCAGAATGGTGAAGCCAAAGTGGTCATACAAGGCATCGAAAGCTACGAACAAACCCAGCAAACCATTGCTCTCCTGAAAATTCTGTCACTCGGAATGCGTCAGATTGAGGAAGGCAAGGTTTTGCCCGCTGAGGATGTGATAAAGCGTCTTCGCGAACGGCGGGAGAATCGGTGATGCCGTTCGCGGTTTTACTGACCAACGACGCAGCACGTGATCTCACCGAGCTTTATGATTATATCGCTGCAAATGATTCCCCTCGGAAAGCGGACTATGTTTTAAAACAGATTGAGAAAACCTTCTCTACGCTATCCGAATTCCCCGAGCGGGGTGTCTATCCAAAAGAACTGCTGAAGTTAGGGATTCGAGAATACCGCGAGATTTATTTCAAACCTTACCGTATCATTTACCGAATCATGGATAAAAACGTCTATGTTCTGCTGATCGTGGATGGCCGTCGTGACATGCAGTCCCTTTTACAGCGACGATTATTAGAAACGTAATGAAGCGTGTCGGATGAGGGCGTCATAGCAGAATTGAAAACAATAAGGAATTACGGCCATCATAACCGAAAAGAAGCAGGTCTTCATTATAGGTGGAAAGTATTCAATCGCGCAGAATGAACTCAGGTTTTTAATCGGTCGTGCCGAACCAACCACTGGGCAGGACGCCCAAAAGCAGGCGCCTGTGAGTTTTCCGTTAGAGCGCACAGGGAGCGGTACTCTCCTCCATGATTGAGGGGACCCGGTCATCGCTTTCCGACCTTTTGCTTTTTGAACTGGATATAGAGCCTGGCGTACCGATGGACGATGTCCGGGAGGTGAGCAACTATGTGGCTGCCCTGGACTATGGACTGAAGCGACTGGCCGAGGGTTTTCCGTTGTCACTGCGTCTGATCAGGGAGATGCACGGTGTGTTGCTCTCCAGGGGTCTGGGCAGCGACCAGGCCCTCGGTGAATTTCGCAGAACCCAGAACTGGATCGGAGGCACCCGGCCCGGCAACGCGGCATTTGTTCCTCCGCCAGCCGAGCAGGTGCTGGAGTGCATGGGTAAACTGGAGTTGTTTCTGCATGACCAGCCGGAACTTACCCCAGCGCTCCTCAAGGCCGCTCTGGCCCATGTGCAGTTTGAGACCATCCATCCGTTTTTAGATGGTAACGGCCGTCTTGGCCGCCTGCTGATCACGCTGCTTTTGTGCGAACGGAAAGTGCTCCGGGAGCCGATGCTCTACCTCAGTCTCTACTTCAAGACACACCGCCAATATTACTACGAGCTGCTTAACAATGTGCGTCTGACCGGTGACTGGGAGGCCTGGCTCGATTTCTTTGCGGAGGCGGTCATTGTCACCGGCGGTCAGGCTGTGGACTCGGCCAGGCAACTTATTGATCTTGCCAATGAGGACCGTGACAGAATCAGCCGCCTTGGCCGGGCGGCGGCATCAACGTTGCGGGTTTATCGGGCCCTGATGGAGCGCCCAATCACCACGTCCGGATGGCTGGTGGAAAAGACGGGCATCACTCCGGCCACGGTCAACAAGTGCCTGGGACATCTTGAGCGTTTAGGCGTTGTCCGGGAATTGACCTTGCGTAAGCGCAACCGGCTCTTCAGCTACGTGCGGTATGTGGAAATAATGAATCAGGGGACAGAGCTACCTGGCTGAAAAAGGATGTTGTCCAGATTTTTCATGTCAAGTTGAGCGATTAGCTGTTAGCCATTAGGTAAAAACTTTGTATAAAAACGGGTTGTTAAGCTAAAAGCTAACGGTCAGTAGCTAATAGTTACCTTGAATCTTCCTAATCCTGGTGTCGCATGTTCGAATCATGCCGGGGGCACCATGAAGCAAGGATTAACAGATCGCTCGCAGTCCTGCTATGTTTTCCTGCATATAAGGATCTGATATGCCTGTTGCAGAGTTATAAATGCCTCATGGTCTCCTCCCTTATCGGGATGCAGCTCCTGGGCCTTGCGCCTGAACAGAAGAATAAATTCCTTCTTTTCCATGCGCGAAAATTTCTTAGCGCTTATACCCATCGCCTTAAAATGCTTTTCATCTGAGGATTTTGCAGGAGGCGGCCATACCTTATGTCCTGCAGTGCTATATCCAGCACTGCCGTCAGTAATTGGCCATTTGTATAAAACATCAAAGTACTGGATCAGATACTTTCGCAGATAAGGATGAAGACCTCTTACCTTCCAAGGGACTGCGCCTTGATTTAAAAAAGTGGAATCCTGGTCAAGCTTGCAGATCTCCTCCAGCAAATATTTGTCTATGAGGTCTTGATCCTGGGCGTCCGGGATGAAACGCGTAAGCCTGGGGGCAAACCGCCGGGGAATATCAAATATGGCATAGAGGTAATTTCTTTTCTCACGTGGACTGAGCATAAATTCCATGTCCTCAAGGACCTGTTCGATTTCGTCCCTTGACTTGTTGAGCAAGATGTTAAAAAAAGATAAGGGCTGGTTTGACAAATCATCTATCTTTGTGTCACAGAATTTGAGAAAGCATAGTCTGCGCCGGTCAAAAGGATGGATATCCTTCTGCATGGCTGCAAGCTCCGTTTTGCTGTATCTTCGCCTTTTACCCCCACGTTTACCAAATTGTTCCACGACCCTGCGAATTTCAGGTTCCAAAAAGGGCATAAATATCTCTTCCAGCTCATCGTAATTATAAACAACTCCCTGGGATGAGATGGCTTCCTCCACAGAAGGGTCAATATAGAATGCCCTGTCCCCCACATAGACTATGTATTCTTCAGGATCGTTACCCAAGTTAAACAGGCTTTTGCTAAGCCACGTATCTGACTCGCCCTGATAGGAATGCCTGATGAAATATTTTATGCTATCGTCTTTCTGACGCTGCCTTGATAGGTACATAACACTGACCTTATGGTATATTCCAATCTTGACTGTAGACCGGCTTGCTCCGCATGACCAGGTACTTTTCTATTTCCCAAGCACAAAAAGACAAGCAATGGGGACGTGGGGGACGTGGGGGACAATTGTACTATAAAAAAAGCGTTCATAATGATCGTGGTTGCCGATCCAAAACCACGTGACTGCGTCACCATCACCATCTCTATGCCCAGGCTTTGTGTCCAGCCTTGAGCATTTATAGTGAAAATTATCTTATGTCCTATTATTTCAGCCGTCAAGTTCACTCAGAAACGGCGTTATCACCACGTAAATCTTGTTTATCCTGTCAGAGAAGTCCTGCCGAAGGCGGCCAAGTTCATGAAATATATACTAAAATTTTTATCAAATTGAAAAATGGCCTATCATGGAAATATGTGCTATTAAACCTTTAAATAGAGGCATAATTCCTATTAGGTGATCTACTCTAAATTAGGAGTGAGCGATGTGAGGCGGTTTTTCTTTCATTGGAACTTATGGCATTATATTCATAAATAGAGAAGGCGAACTACACAGTGCCAACAGTCAAGAATATTCCCGGTCCTTATCGCTTTTTCTTCTACAGCTTCGATTGCAACGAACCGAAGCATGTACATGTCCAACATGAAAGAATGGTTTGCAAGTTTTGGCTTGAACCTGTCATGTTGAGCAAGAACTATGGATTTTCACCAAGGGAGCTCAATTTGATCCGCCAAGCTATTCTATTCAACCGAAACAGAATTATGGAGGCGTGGAATGAACACTGCGGATAGCATAGTAGAACCACGAATTAGGGATATCCATATCACCGAAGAGGAAATTACCGCCTATCTTGTTGATGGTCGCACCATTAGTGTGCCAATCGCCTGGTCATGGCGTTTGTCAGAGGCAACACCACAGCAACGCTCAAATTTTGAGATTATTGGAGAGGGCCAGGGTATACATTGGCCAGAGATTGACGAAGATATCAGTGCGGAAGGAATGTTATACGGTATTCCTGCACGCCGACCGAAGCATGGTTACTCAGATGTTTCTGCCATCGCCGCCGGCATTTGATCTGAAACAGAATCATCAGAATGCACATCATCCTTGGCTACGAATTGGACACGGGCAGCTATCCGGATGCCCTGGGAAATGATGAAGCCCGGCAGGGAGTTGTGGTCCTTGGGCCTGCTGGCCTTGTGGGTGTTTTGGAAACCCGTCTGGGACTCACACGCATCTAGACTCACCAGGCAATCCGCATTGGCCAGTATCTGAAACGATTGAAAGAGGCCGACAATAATGAGCGGTTCTATTCAAAGTCAATTCGTGTAGATGCCTGGTCAACAGCCAAGCAAGTGCTTGCCTGGAGGGATGAGCTCGTTCTGGCAGGATGGAAGGGAGATGTCCCCGGGCAGATAAGCAGTCGGCTCCAGGATTTCGCCCATGTGGAGAAGCTGGTTCATCTGGAGTTTGCGCCAGGGCTCGGAGACCGCCTGCAGTTCATAATGAGCTTTCTCAACGATCCACACAGGCTGGACATTGAGGAAATCCGGATCGTGGAACCCCTTGCTTCCTGGCCTCCTTGCTGGAGAAATCTTCTTGACGCCCTTTGCCGTTCCGGCATTCGGCTGCACTTGCTCGAAGAAACGTCTTCTCCCAAGGACACGGACCTGGGCAGGCTTCAGAAAGCCCTTATTAACGGGCGGAAGCTTTCTCAGAAAGACTTTCAGGGAGACGGCAGCCTCTGCCTTATCAGCGGGTCCAGTGAATGGGAACTTGGTCAAACACTGGCATCCTGGCTCCAGACTTATCCCCAAGAGCATTCAAAGATCCTTATGATCCGGGGAAAAGGAAGTCCTGTTCTGGACGATACTCTGAATGCCCACAACCTGCCGAAGCTTGGTTATCAATCATGCTCTCCATGGCGCATTGCATTGCAGGTATTTCCCTTGATCCTTTCAAATCACTGGGAACCATTTGATCCCCAGAGGCTTCTCGAAATCCTTCTCCTTCCAAAAGCACCTATCCGAAGAAAGGTCGCCAGGTGTTTTGAAAGGGCCTTGCGTGAGCACTCGGGAATGAACGGCCCGAAATGGATGGAAGCATGGAAAGATGCAACAGCATATTATGAAAACGATTCCGAGCTGAAGGATTGCAAAGGATCTTCCAGGGAACGGATCAAGAGGGCTTTGGAGGAGCTGCGTTTCTGGCTTGGGGAAGAGCGATACGAGCCGGATAAGGGAATGCCGGTCTTGGTCATCAAGGAAATCTGCTCAAGGGTGGCGCGCTGGGCGGCTTCACGAGGGGAACAGGAAGGGGACGGCTTGCTTCGTGAATCAGCCTCTCTTGCCAGAGCCGTGTCCGATGCAGTCGGCGCCACGGGCTTTGACAAGGTGACGCGGCCTCAACTGGACCGCATTCTGGATTCAGTGGTTGGCGAAGGGCTGGAACATCCGGGCGTTTATCCTCAGGCGGCACGGTGGTCGCAGGTGATAAGTCCAGGCCAGATCATGGGGGTGATGGACACCCTTTTCTGGTGGAACTTCACTTCCCCGAATACCTCTCCTATTCATATTCCCTGGACATTGGATGAGAAAAACCGGCTAAGCTCCATGGGGGTGCAACTGGAAGAGGCGCGGCACAGGAGATTGCGGGAGGTCAACTCATGGCATCGGGCTGTACAGCATACATCAGGTCACCTGGTTTTGATGGTTCTGAAAGACATTGCAGGAGAACGCTTCACCATTCATCCAATATGGGATGAAATCCGCTTCCTTCTGGAGCTTAACGAAACGGATATCAAGAAAATCCGCTTCGACGCTGCTCATATGTGGAAGATGGAAAATCCTTTTCTTCTTGGCAATACTCTCACCCGCAGACCTCTGGTCATGACTCCACCGCCCGGGGCCCGGAGGGTATGGGTCATTCCTGATTCAAGTGCCTGTAACAGAGAGCGTGAATCGCCCTCAAGCATGAAAAAGCTGATTGAGTGCCCTCTTGCGTGGGTGTTCCAGTACGCACTCAGGCTCTATGCAGGAGATCTGGTTTCCCTCCCGGATGGCAGCCGTATGATGGGTACGCTCGGCCATGCCGTAATTGAGACGATATTTTCCGAATGCCTGTTTTGGGGGTCATTATGGGCTTAACAATGACAGGAACATCCTGAGAGAGTTCAAATCAAGTGTTCTTTCATGGTTTAATCTGAAAGAAAACATATCTAGTGTCTGAACGGAAAAACCGTTCAGACACAATTTTGAATTCTAAATTTTGAATTTTGAATTAAAAAAGGAAATAACCTTAACATGTTAATTGTCCCTGACCTAAATTGAGAAAGCAAAATTTGGGGTTTCCGTTCAGGGACTATCTAAGTCGTCAAGTAAAAATAACTTATACATCTTGCTTGTCCTTTCGCTTCTTTTCTGTTAGGCAACTCACCTGTCCGACGGGGTGAATCCCTCTGGCTTATAACCTGGATTAAGGTGGTATACTGCTGGTAAACTGCGGTAATTCTCATCAAAATCCAGTCCATAACCCACCAGGAACCCGCGAGGGATATCGAACCCAACGTAATCCACTTCTATCGGCACTTTTCTTCGCTCTTTTTTGTCGATCAAACAGCAAATTTTGACAGAAGCCGGATTGTGCAGATTCAGGAGCTCTTTCAGGTATTTGAGTGTGTAACCTGTATCTACTATATCCTCCACAACCAGGACGTCCTTGTCCTTAATGTCGAGTTCTGTGTCCTTGGTAAAGCTTATCCGGCCCGACGACTCTGCCTGAGAGCCATAACTGGCTAGGCGCACGAAGTCGATCTTCAGAGGATTCTTTATATGTCGGATAAGATCTGCCATGAAAATAAAGGCCCCGTTAAGAATTCCGATGAGCACCAGGGGACGTCCATGATAATCCTTGGAGATTTGCTCTCCCAACTCATGTACCCGCACCTTAATGGTTTCAGATGACAAGACCTCCTGAAGTTGATCCTTATTATCCAAGATTAATCTCCTCTCAAGTTTATTTCCTTTTTTAAATTCAAAATTCAAAATTTAGAATTCAAAATTGTGTCTGAACGGTCTTTTCGTTCAGACACTAATTATCCTCTCTCAACAGTCTTCCTTGACAGCCTGCTTTTGTAAATTAACTTACATATGCATTGTTTGCCAGTGCCAGCTTAAAAAATATGGAGGTCAAATTCTTTATGCCAATTTATGAATTTACATGCAAGAAGTGCAACAAGATTTTCGAAAGTCTTGTGCTTTCATCCAGGGATATTAAGGGAATTCAATGTCCTGAGTGCGGGTCAGAGGAAGTGGAGAAGATGGTATCGAGCTTTAGCTCTGGTTCATCAACAGGGCCGGTTCCCGGCGGTCTGAGTAGTGCATCGAGCTGCAGCTCCTCCCGCTTTACGTGAGCTTGACATTTCCAGCCGTTGGCTGATCAATCAGAAATTATCAGGTAGAGCTTCTTGTAAATCCAGGGCGTATCTCTTACATTCTGCCTTTTGAAATTATGTAATTTCTCAATAACTCAGGGTAAGATGTCCGGATTCCTGCCTTTGCGGGAATGACGATTGGGTGTGAGTACCTGTCATTCCGGCGAAAGCCGGAATCCATTGGATAGTCGCAAAATATGATTTGCCCGGACTTATTGAGAAGTTACGAAATTATTTTATAAGTATTTGATTTTCGTTCAGGAAAATTACTGAGGATGTCAGGCGTTTTATGTTACAGGTAGAAGATCTTTGGGTAGAAGTACAGGGCAGGGAGATCCTCAAGGGGATCGACCTCCGGATAGGACCGGGCGAGACACACTGCCTGTTTGGTAAAAACGGTTCGGGGAAAACAACGTTGCTCATGACCTTGATGGGTTTTTCCGGTTACAATGTCAAGCACGGTCGCATACTCTTCAAGGGAGAGGATATTACACACCTGCCAATTAACGAAAGGGTCAAACTTGGCCTCGGGCTGTCCTTTCAGCGCCCTCCTACCTTGAGGGGCGTAAAGCTTAAGAACTTGTTGGCCTTATACAGCAAGGAAAGCGATGCCGGGAGCGAGTTAGCTCTTGCTTATAATTTTGAGGATTTCCTGGGAAGACAAGTGAATCTCGGCTTTTCCGGTGGTGAGATAAAAAAATCCGAACTGCTCCAGCTTTTGGCCCAGAGTCCTGATCTGTCGCTTCTTGATGAGCCGGAATCCGGTGTAGATATTGAGAATCTGGATGTGATATGTCAGATGATCCGCAAGCTGTTACAAAAAGAAGTACGCAAAAACCGCCAGAAGTCCGGTCTGATAATTACCCACACCGGGCTTATACTCAACTACGTAAATGCTGACAGGGGACATGTCATGCTGAACGGGCAGATATACTGCCATGGAAACCCCCGGGATATATTTGAGAGGATCAAGAATTATGGCTATGAAGAGTGCGCCAAGTGCCGTTTATTCGAACAGGGCTCTAAGATATGAATTATTCAGAAAACCATTACAATACAAACGAATTAAGTGATGAGGACCTGCTGGAGACCTTCACGCCTGCCTCTGAGGTAGAGGGACCAAAAGATATAGGGGAATTTGAAGAAGAAGAGATTGAAAGACTCAGGCAGACCGGAATCGATCTTACAGGTCTGAACAGGGCAGGTACCTTTATTCAGACAAACGGCAGTGTCCAGAAGTGTGATTGTGAGTCACAGGGCGTAGAGCTGCTTCCCATCACAGAGGCGCTCAAGAAATACAACGGCCTCAAGGACTATTGGTGGAAGCTTATATCACCAGAGAAAGATTCTTTTACCAGTGAAGCTGACCAGGAACTCGATAATGGTTATTTTATTCGGGCCCTTCCTGGTGAAAAGGTTATTTATCCACTCCAGACCTGCCTTTACATGCGGAATGAAAATATAGCCCAGCGCGTTCACAACATAGTGATAGCAGAAGAGGACTCTGAGCTACATATCATCACAGGATGCTCTACCCATCCCCATCTGAAGTCAGGGCTGCATATAGGGATATCTGAATTTTATGTCAAGAAGGGGGCAAAGCTCACCTTTACTATGGTCCATAACTGGGGTGAAAATGTCTACGTGAGGCCCCGTACGGGTATCAGGGTAGAGGAGGACGGCGTCTTTCTCTCTAATTACATTTCCCTTAAGGGAGTAAAGTCCATCCAGACCTTTCCAACAGCCACTCTTGCCGGTCCAAATGCCGTGGCCCGCTTTAACTCGGTCATCGTGGCCCATGAGGGCTCAGATATAGACACTGGTGCCAAGGTCATACTTAAAGCCCCCGGAAGCAGGTCCGAGATAATATCCAGGACCATATCTTTCGGTGGCCGGGTAGTGGCCAGGGGACACCTTATCGGCCTTGCCTCTAATATTAAGGCGCACCTTGAATGCCAGGGCCTGATATTGGCGGAACATGGCGTAATTCACGCTATACCCGAGCTTGAGGCCCATGTGGCGGATGTGGATATGTCCCACGAAGCAGCCGTAGGCCGAATCGCCAAGGAAGAGATCGAATACCTCATGGCCCGGGGTCTTAATGAAGAAGAGGCTACATCCACCATAGTCCGGGGATTCCTGGATGTAAAAATCAACGGTCTGCCCCCGGAGCTGAATAAAGAGCTGCAGGATGTTGTGGAAGAGTGCCATAAGGGAATGTGACAATTGGGTGATTTAGTGATTTAGTGATTGGGTAATTTGTCGTGAAAATAGGTCTGGCACAGTATGATCCTACAATAGGGGCCTTTAAGCACAATGTGGCCCAGATGGTTAGACTTGCCGAAAATGCCAGGGATGATGGGTGTGAATTGGTCATATTCCCTGAGTTTGCAGTATGTGGTTATCCCCCGCGGGACCTGCTTGAACGTAAAGAGTTTATACAGGACAACCTGCAGGCCATGGATTGGCTGATGTCCGAGGTGAAAGGGATTGCTGTCCTGTGTGGTTGCGTTTCACTAAATACCAAAAGGGCAGGGAAACCTATACACAATACGGCCATCCTGTTTGAAGAGGGAAAGATCCTGGCCAAGGTGCACAAGCGGCTCCTCCCCAGCTACGATATTTTTGATGAAACCAGGTACTTTGAGCCAGGGATGGAGAGTATGCCGGTCTCCTTTAAAGGACTCTCTCTTGGCATTACGATATGTGAGGACATCTGGAACGATAGCGACATCTTCCCTGAACATAATTATCCTGTAAACCCTGTGGCTGAACTGGCAAAAAAAGGGGCTGATATCTTTATCACAATAAATTCGTCTCCATTTGACATAGAAAAAGCCGCCTTTCGTTATCATATCTTGAGTCACCTTGCAGTCAAATACCGCAGGCCTTTTTTGTATATCAATGCAGTCGGAGGGCAAGACTGCCTGATATTTGACGGTAGCAGTATGGCAGTTGATCATACTGGGAAGATCATGGCCCAGGCAAAGGATTTTACAGAAGATTTGGTCACAGTCGATACAGACGACCTGCAAGGTGAAATACGTATAGTCTCGGCCTCTAAGGAAGAGGCTGTGATCAAGGCCCTGGAGCTGGGCCTGAAAGACTACACAACCAGATGCGGTTTCAGCAAGGTCGTGCTGGGCCTGAGCGGCGGGATAGACTCTTCTGTAACCGCCGCTGTTGCCGCACAGGCCCTTGGCCCTGAAAATGTGCTGGGAGTGATAATGCCCTCTCCTTATACATCAGAGGCAAGTATTGAGGACGCAGAGGCCTTGGCTCGAAACCTGGAAATCCGGACCATTACAATTCCCATATCGGACATCTTTGATTCATATCTTAAGACCCTTGAGCCGGTTTTTTCCGGAAAAGAACGGAATATTACTGAGGAAAACATACAGGCCAGGATCAGGGGCAACCTGCTCATGGCCATATCCAACAAGTTCGGCCACATGGTACTCTCTACTGGCAACAAGTCGGAACTTGCAGTTGGGTATTGCACGCTCTATGGGGATTTGAGCGGGGGCTTTGCCCTTATCTCTGATTTGCCCAAAACTATGGTCTATAAAGTGGCCGAATATCTTAACTCAGAGGAAGGAATAATCCCCAAGCGGGTGCTGACAAAGGCCCCTTCAGCAGAGCTAAGGCCAGGGCAGAAGGACCAGGACGATCTTCCACCCTATGATATCCTTGATGCAATCCTTGAAAAATATCTGGAACAGAACATCTCACCTGACCGGATAATCGCAGATGGTTTTCATCCGGATACAGTATACAGAATTGTTCAGATGATCGACCGTAGCGAGTACAAACGTCATCAGGCCCCTATGGGCCCGAGGGTCACTACCAGGGCCTTTGGGTATGGTCGCAGGTATCCGGTTTGCCATGGATATGGAAGAGAATTAAAAGTTAAGAATTAAAGATTAAGAGGTGGGAATTGTTTTGGGAAAAGGAATTTTTATATCGGAAATCCGGCCTGCTGCTTCCGTGGAGGGGCTTTTTTGTGTCAGTTCCAAGCGGATGCTTGAGACAAGGAATAAAGAACCCTATCTGGCCATTACTCTCACTGACCGGACCGGTGAGATTGAGGGCCGGGTCTGGGAAGGGGCCAAACAGCTTGACACAGTGTTTGCTCAAGGAGATTACGTCCGGATTAGGGGAGAAGCCCAGAAATTTAGGGACATTACTCAGCTAAAGATCACTCATCTGGAATCAGTAGGGGAAGACAGCGTGGACCCCGGCCTTTTTCTCCCTGTTACTCAGGCTGACACTAATGAACTCTGGTCAGAGTTCAGGAAGTTTATCAAGGGGATCAAATCCGATGACTTAGCCTCTTTGTTAAATGGAATTTTCAAGGACCGGAAGATCAGCGAGGCGTTTAAACTGGCACCGGCAGCAAAGAGAATGCACCATGCCTATATTGGTGGACTGTTGGAGCATAGCGTCTCGGTGGCGAGGCTGGCAAATTCCGTCTGCAAGCTATATCCCTACCTTGATCGGGACCTGTTGGTATCAGCAGCCCTGATTCACGATATTGGGAAAATAGAAGAGTTCACCTTTTCTCGCCCTCCGATAGACTATTCAGACAGGGGCAGACTCCTTGGTCATATTGTATTGGGTATCTCTATTATTGACAGCTTTGTTGCAAGACTCGGCATAAAAAATTCCTCTCAGCAGATAGTTGCCCTGAAACACCTCGTACTCAGCCATCACGGTCAGAAGGAGTTTGGCGCGCCTGTGCTTCCTATGATGGAGGAGGCCATAGCACTAAATTATATAGATGATTTAGATGCCAAACTGAACTATCTTGGAAAGCTGAAAAAAGATATTTCCGGGTCGACTTATGGTTGGACTGAGTACCAGAGGCTCTTTGAGCGTTACTTCTACCTTCCAAGTCTGGACGAAGTAGCGGAGGACAAAGTCCGGTCCGATACCCAACCCAGCCTGTGGTCCAAGAAAAAAACAGTGTGAACAGGCAAGTACCGGCTGATATTTCAGGCCAGGAAAGGGCTATCCGGGTCTTCGGCCGCATGATGAAAAAGGGTTTTTTGGCCCATGCCTATTTATTGGTGGGATCTCCCGGAGCCGGTAAAGAGGCCTTGGCTTTTTCCCTTGCGAAGTTGCTCCTGTGTGAAAAGCCGTATCTCGGAGAGGATCTTCCAAGCCCATGCGGCAGTTGCGCGGGGTGCCTCAAGTTTGACCACCAGACCCACCCTGATCTTGTAATCCTGAAGCCTCAAGGGGCAATGATAAAACTGGACCAGATCCGTGATCTGCAAAGGGCCCTGTCCTTTTTCCCCCTGGATTCTCAACGCAGAGTATGTCTCATACTGGAGGCTCAAAAAATAAATCTTCCAGCTGCGAATGCCCTTCTGAAGACCCTGGAAGAACCCCCTGCCGGGAACCACCTTATCCTCACGGCCACTTCGGTCAGGACCCTCCTGCCTACTATCGTATCCCGCTGCCAGGTAATACATTGTGAAGGCCTGTCAGTCAGCGCACTTATGGAGCGCATTAAAAAAGAAAGACTTTGCCCCTCTGACTCAGCCCAATTCCTGGCCCGTTTTTCAGAAGGCAGCATCTCCAAGGCCAAAGATTTGCTTGAGCAGGATATTCTTTCAGTGAGGGAAGGCTTGCTTAAATTTCTGAAAAGTAAGAAGGAAAGCGCACTTTTTATGCTATTTGTCCTGTCAAAGCGGATTTCAAATAAACGGGAGAATATCCTCTTTGCTGTACAGATAATCCGCACTTTTCTCAGGGATCTGATGATGCTTAAAGGGCTCTGGAAGAAAGACAGGAAAAAACCAAAAGAACTAGGTGTTCAGATACTTTTCAACCCTGATTACGAGAATGAGCTTCAGGCGATCTCTCATCGATTTAGTTCCCAGGACCTGGCCGAGTATTGCCAATGGCTGGATAAAGTGGAATGGTTGCTGGATCGAAACATAAGCAGGGAGTTCCTGGCAGAGTCTGTTCTTATTTTCTGGATAAGGAAACGCAGATAATTCCTTTCAACTTGCTCCTTCGCAAGTTTTTCCATCTCCTTCCAGAACTCCGTATTCTCCACGCGAAGGAAGTCGTCTTTATTTTCCTCTGAACCCGTTACCTGTCTAAAGCTTTTCCAGTGTGTGCACTTTTTCCTTTTGTCCAGCCACCACGAGGGTATCTCCCTCACGGATAAGGTAGCCGGAAGAAGGGACGATTATCTGTGGATCGCGCCCTTCACCATGTGTACGGATAAAAACCACTTCTATGCCATGGCGCACACGGACGTCCAGCCCCTTTAGGGTCTTGCCAATAAATCTCCTGGGCGTCAAGATTTCGGCCAGTACATAATCGCTGCCGATATTTACCTCATGCAACTTGTCCAGTGCGCCGGCCATGCTTGCAACGGCGCCGGCCATATCTCTGTGGGACATCTCGCGATTATAAGCCTTGATCACATTCTGTTCGCCGAGAGATCCTAAAAGCCTGTTAGGATCAGAGCGATCCACAACAGGGATCTCCTCCACCCCTTTGGCGCTCATAATTTGGGCCGCGACATCAAGGGTTTTATCCCCGGTCACGGCAGGCAGGTCTCTGGTGATGAGATCCACCGCAGTCACCGTCTCCCGCAATTCTGGATGCTGTAAGATGGACATGCGGAGCTTGGAAAGCGAAATCGCCCCCATGAGCTGTTGATTTTTGTCAACCACGAAAAAGGCATCGTGAGAGCTACGGAGGACGATGTCCAGGACATCCCTAAGGGTGGTTGAGGCAGGCATTACCTCTGGTCTTTGGTCCATAGTATCTCGAACGTGGAGGGTCCTGAGTACATTTGGGTCCTCTTCTCGAAAGATGTCCACGCCCTTGCGCCGAAGCTTTAGCGTATAGATCGTATCCCGTTTCAACAGGCCTGCCAAAACCGTGCTGACCACACAGGCTGCCATGAGCGGAGGGATAATTGTGTAGTCATTTGTTAGCTCGAAGACAATGATAATCGAGGTAATCGGTGCACGAGTCGCTGCGGCTACGACAGCCCCCATAGCCACCAGGGCGTAAGCCCCGGAACTCGCAGTCATGTCCGGCAGGAATTGGTGAATAAAGGTCCCCAACAGTCCACCGATCATGGCCCCCATAAAGAGAGACGGGGCAAATATACCGCCAGAGCCCCCTGAGCCGATGGTAACCGTAGTAGCCATCATCTTGGCAAAGAGCAGGATCAGGAGCAGACCCACTGAGATAGAGCCGGTCAGAGCGGGATTAATGGTCTCGTAACCCACTCCAAAGACCTGTGGAAACCAGATGCCGATAGCCCCGACCACCGCCCCGCCCAGGGCCGCCTTAATATACTCCGGCAATGGAATCCAATCAAAGAAATCCTCAGTGGCATATAGAATCACAACGAAAGCCACTCCCACCAGGCCGGCGGCCAATCCAACCACCATATACAAGGGGAGTTCATATGGGCTTATCAGACTGTAAGGGGGCACCACGAAGGAGGGAAAGTCGCCCAAGAAATGACGCGAAACCGCTGTGGCTACCACAGATGAGATAACGATGGGCATGAACCGCGGTATGCGGAAATCACCGAGTATGATCTCTGTGGCAAACAGTGCCCCTGCCATTGGGGCGTTAAAGGTAGCCGCGATGCCTGCGGCGGCACCACAACCCACCATGGTCCGGAGTTGATGTGTGGATACCTTGAACATTTGTCCAATGGAGGAGGCCAATGCCGAGCCGATTTGCACAATAGGTCCTTCGCGCCCCACCGATCCACCTGATCCTATACACAGGGCGGAGGCCAAAATCTTTACCGCTACGACCCTGGGGCGGATGATGCCACCTTTTACGAACACCGCCTCCATTACCTCTGGCACGCCGTGGCCTTTGGCCTCCCTGGCGAAGAAGTATACCATCGGCCCTACAAAGGCCCCGCCAACTATAGGTGCTGCAAGACGCCAGTACCAGGGAAGCCCCATGGCCAGTGTCACCAGGTCCTTTCCCTCACCGAAAAAAATGGCTTGAAAGACCTTGATAAGCTGCCGGAAACCGACGGCACCAAATCCACCGGCAAGCCCGCAGACTACTGCGGCCAGGAGCATGAACAAGGGCTCACGAAGCCTTGTGCCCAAGGCTAGAGGCCTATCTGTTCTTGGCGGTTCTGGAGATTGAGTATGGCTCATAGGTTTAATGCACGGGCTACAACTTGAGTCCCTTTCTCAGATCATCTTTCCTTATCAGACATACGTGCAGATTTGTCAAAGAAATCGGGATAGACTCCTGTGTATATTTGACTTTTAACATATTATATCCAGAGATATTGGAAAATCGTTTTTTTTCTTGAATTAGCCGCCTGCGGCGGGACTTTTTTTGACAAGATTTACAGGATTGTCAGGATAAATAAAAATTATGGCAAGGCAATCCAGGAGACAGGATAGAAATACCGGGATTGGTAATCGATTACAAATTGACATCCCGGCAACTGATCACTAATCTTTTTGAAGAGGTCTGATGAAACAGGAGATCGATCAAATAATATCTTGTGATGAGGCAGCCAAGTCCACTGTTAATAATGCAAAAAAGGAGGCAGAGGACCTGGTGGCAAAGGCAAAACAAGACGCCGATACCTTGCAATCTGAGCTTGAAGCAAGACTTGATGAAGTAAGAAAAAGGGAAATTGCCCCTATTCTTGAAAAAAGTCAGATACAGGCCCAGGAGACTATGGCACAGGCAGAGAGATACATCCAGGGGCTTAAAGACCGGGTGGCCCTCAGGAAGGCTCGGATAGTCGAGGATTTTATTTCAGAGGCCCTCGGAGAGGCATGGTCCCCAAAACAAGAATCGCAAGAACAGCAATTATGATACTGGCCGCAGCCAGATATGCCTATCCAAACGCAAAAGTAAGGGCCTTGCGCAGCAGGCGATTTACTGCCCAAGACCGCCATTTCCTTCTGGAGACAAAAGATTTTTCTTCTTTCCTGGCATATCTTGCAACTACTCCATATGGACGTGTACTTCCAGACCTTGAAGATAGGATACCTGATCCAGGGGTGCTGGAACGTCAACTGGCCCGGTCCCTTATGGAGGACTATGCCAAGGTTACAAGGTCCTTACGTGGACAGAGGGAGCAAGAGCTAGTCCTTGCCCTCTTCTCACGCTTTGAGTCAGAAAATCTCAAGGTCCTTTTACGCGCCCTGTTCTCAGGCCTTGAGAAACAGACTGTTGCCCATCTCCTGTATCCGCTGGGGAAGCTGAGCACCTTGCCGTGGGATGACCTTTGGGCGTGTAACAATCCTGCAGAGGTCGCGGATTTGCTGATTCGCAATCCTTTTGGACAGGCACTTAAACATGCCATTCCCCAGTTTAATGTCCAGGGAAGACTATTTCCCCTGGAAATGGCCCTTGACCTTTCCTGCTTTCAGAGACTCAAACAGGCCATCTCCGGCCTGAGGAGCAGATCTGACAGAAAAGCTGCAAAAAGGATCCTGGGACCTTATGTAGATATGCTCAACATCTCGTGGGTAATAAGACTCAAAATTCACTATGGGTTGAGCCATGAAGAGATAGTCAACTATAGTCTTTCCGGAGGTGAGCTGCTCACACTCTCACACCTGCACCGGTTGGCACGGGCAGAGGACATCTCCTCATTTATGGAACAGATACCCCGTTCTATTCAGAAAGAGGTGGTAGAAGTCCGTGATTGGGAGGATTTTCACATATATCTTGAGGCGTGGCTTCTTCGTCTCATTGCTCGGCTCTTTGCGGGACCGCCATTTCATATAGGCATAGAGATATGCTTTTTCCTGGAAAAGGAAATGGAACTTACAAGTCTTATCACCTTGCTTGAGGCAAAGGTACAGGGACTTTCCCCTGATAAAACAGTAAAAAAGCTGCCCATACAATTTTCCGGGGTCGCTCATGTTTAGACCGGTCAAGCTTACGAGGCTGACTGTCCAGGTCCCTGAAGACCAGATCTCGGCAGTCATGGCCGTCCTTGGAGATTTCCGCCTCCTTCACCTGATCAGGGTGGAAGAGACACACCTTGGTCACCTGGGTTATGTGGCCCATATTGATACATCTCTCCTTGAACACTATGACCGTTTGCTCGCCAGGGCAAACAGGCTTTTGAGAGAGATCGGGCCGGCAGGTCCTTCGCCTGGCATCAGAAAGGTGCCCCGACCGGACAAGGCCGTCTTTCGCCTGGAGGAAGAGCTTGCGCACATAGAAAAGGAGGCATTGGAGCCCCTGGAGCGGGAAAAAAAGGCAAAAAACGCCATTTCTGAACATGAAGCCCTGATTGCCAAGTTGCAGCTCCTGGAACCTGCAAAGATAGACCTTGACCGCTTGCATGACCTGAAATACGTGACATGGAGGGCCGGACTGATTCCAGAAGAGAATCTCAATAAGCTGGAACAAAGCCTTGTGGATACGCATCACACCCTCATCCCGGTCGGCCGCAAGGAACGAAGAGTAGTCCTGCTGGCAATGTCTCTAAAAGAAGATGAAGAGGCGCTCTTAAGGGCACTTAAGAGCGCCTTCTGTGACCCCTTGGAACTGCCTCCCGGGATTCATGGTACTATAGAAAAAGTCCTGGATCGCAAATCCTCTGAGTTGGAGCATTTAAAGACCAAGCTTACCGGTCTTGATACCGAATGGGCAGAGCTTACCCAGAAATACGGTACAAGGCTCAAATCCCTGCGTGAGGAGATACTACTTGCTATGCAGCTCCTCAAGGCGCAGGCCAAGTTTGGACAGATCGATCACACATATCTCCTTACTGGGTGGATACCGATTGCACTCTTTGAGGAATTAAAGAAACGTATCATCAAGGTCACGTCCGGCAAGGTCCTGGTGGATCAGGTGGACCCGGAGGACATAAAAGAGGTTCGATCCGGTATCCTCAAGATACCCATACTCTTCAATAACCCCATGCTTATCCGCCCCTTTGAACGGTTGACCACTCTGTACGGCACCCCTTCTTACGAAGAGATGGAGCCCACGGTCTTTCTTGCAGTAAGTTTCCTTCTCCTCTTCGGGATGATGTTCGGGGACATGGGGCACGGGGCCGTACTCTGTGGTATAGGCTACTATGTATTCAGAAAGATGTACCGTTACATAGATTATGGAATTATACTTATGGAGTGTGGGGTGTCGTCCATGATATTCGGTCTCCTTTACGGCAGTGTTTTTGGTATGGAAAATCTTTTCCCAGCGCTCTGGATGCACCCAATGGAGGAGATCAACCGCTTTATGGTGATGTCGGCCTTTCTTGGGATCGGTATTATCAGCCTGGGACTGATCCTTAATCTTATAAACGTCATCCATCAGCACCGTTATGGAGAACTCCTCTCGACATCTGGTCTGGCCGGTGCTTTGCTTTACTGGCTTGGTGTGGGCCTCGTTGTGCGTTACCTCCTGTCAGGAGGGCTGGGCCCCTTTGAAGTGATATTCGCAAAGGTGGCAGCAGGGGCGCTGATCATCCTGATGATCCTCCAGCGTCCGGTCAGGGCCGTGCTAGCCCAGCGCCGCACCGGGAAAAAGGGGGAACGCATCCCGCCAGGTCTTGGGGGAACTATTCTGGAATCATTTATAGAGGTTTTTGATGACCTTTTGAGATATCTGACCAATACCGTTTCCTTTGTCCGTGTTGCGGCCTTTGCACTCACCCATGCGGGCCTCTTTATAGCGGTCTTTTCCCTGGCCGACATGGTAAGGGGCATCCATGGCGGAGGGCTCTTTTACTGGGTGACCTTGATAATCGGCAATGTGTTCATAATAGCCCTTGAAGGCATGGTAGTATCCATACAGACAATACGACTTGAGTACTATGAATTCTTCAGCAAGTTTTTCCGGGGAGGGGGAAAGCCTTTCCAGCCCCTCCTTGAAGAAGAATAAATCAGGAGGCATTTACCAATGAGGATTAAAAGGCCCTTATTCTGGATATCAGGCTGGTTTTTGACCTTACTTCCGTGTATCGCCTGGGCACAGGAGACCGCAGCCGGGGCCGGGGCATCTGCAGAGGAGACAAAATGGGGATATTTCTCTGCTGCCTTGGCCGTTGGGGCCTCATCGATCGCTGCCGGTATTGCCGTGGCAATAGTAGGGTCTGCTGCAATGGGGGCTATCAGTGAAAGGCCTGAGATGGCGGGCCGTGCCTTGATCTTCGTGGGCCTGGCAGAGGGAATAGCAATATATGGACTGATCGTGGCTATCATGATCCTGGGGAAGCTATAGATGTCGAAACTGGAAATTCGAAATTTGAAATTAGGTAACGCATCTACATCTTTGTGTTTTTTCCAATTTCAAGTTTCAAGTTTCAAATTTCACTGCCAAAATACAAGATCAACAAAGTATAAACTACTTTTGACTTGTCGTGAAGGATATCTAGGGATGCTTAGAATATGCATATCCTGGTCATAGCAGATCATCTGACATGCATGGCCTTCTCCCTGGGAGGTATAGATACACGAACGGTCAAGACCAAGGAAGATGCCGTGGCTGCCCTGAAGTCTGCCCAAAACAGCCCCGACATCGGCCTGGTATTGATCACCGAAAGGATAGCCGACTCTGTTCGCTCAAAGGTAGATGAAATAGTCTTTAAGCTCCACAAGCCCCTGGTGGTAGAGATCCCTGATACAGAAGGCCCTCTGCCGGACCGACGTTCTACAGGGGAACTTATGGTAAGCCTGATGAGACGCTGAGAAGGAGAAAGATCGTGCCGCTACCTGATCAAACGTCGCTGCTATGCAGGGCAATTAGAGAAAAGGGCCAGAAAGAGGCCGGGGAGATCCTCTCCAGGGCCAGGGAACAGGCAAAACGTATCTTACAGGAAGCCAAGGAGAATACGCATGGGGAACTCGAAGAGCGTGTGTCTCAAGAGCGTCAATCTGCATATCAGCATGCCCAACGGGTCGTGAGCGCTGCGGAGCTGAAGGCCGGAAAACAGGTGATGGTCACAAGACAGGTGCTCCCAAAAGAGGTATTTGAGGAGGCGGAAAAGAGGCTTTCAGCCCTCCGGGAGGACCAGGGGTACCCCAATATATTGAGGCTTCTTGCGATTCATGCTGTCTCAAGCCTGCCCGAAGGGCACTGCTGGATTCAGGTGAGAAAAAGCGATCAGGGTCTATTTTCTCAAGACATGCTCATAGATCTATCAAAAGAGACAGGACAAACTGTAGAATTTCTCCCAGAGTCGGCAGACATTAACGGAGGATGCCTTGCCTTTGGCGCTAACAAAAAAGTCCTTGTAGATTTCTCCTTTGATGCCCTGCTTAAAAGGGCGGAGCCCAAACTCAAGGAGCTGATGGCTAACATACAGAAATAGCCGTTGAATGTTCGGTATTGGGTATTCGTTTTTCATTCGATGTTGGACGTTCATCTTTTTTTGTGTTTTCGTGATTGATTTTGAGTAATTTCTTAACCGCATAGGTCGAAAAAAACCGGTATTAAGCATGAAATCCGCCACACAGCAACCACTTGTCATCATGATCAGCGGCCCTGTAGTGAAGGCCCGCCCTGCTCACAGGTTTTCAATGAACGAGATGGTGGAGGTCGGTGACGAACGGCTGGTGGGTGAAGTCATTGATCTTGACGAGGACCTTGCCACCATCCAGGTCTACGAAGACACCACTGGTCTGCGGCCCGGGGCCGATGTATATGCCAAGGGCCTTCCTCTGTATGTGGAACTCGGACCAGGACTTATAGGTGAAATTTTTGACGGGGTCCAGCGTCCCCTTGAAATACTTCATGAAAAATGGGGGGACTTTATACGCCGGGGAAAGACCGGAACCGCCCTTCCAAGGGACAAAGTATGGCAATTTACCCCATCTGTAAGGCCTGGTGCCAGGGTCTCACCAGGCGAAATCCTGGGTGAACTGCCGGAGTCAAAGCTCATTACACACAGGATTATGGTCCCTCCCAGTGTACAGGGTACTTTGGAACATATCGTGTCCAAGGGGGACTATACCCTTGATGATGTCATTGCCGTAATCCGGTCCCCTTCTAATAAAATTCATGAACTCACGCTGTTCCACAGATGGCCGGTAAGAAAAATCCGTCCATACCGGGAAAGGCTGGTACCCTCTGAGCCCCTCATAACCGGGCAGAGGGTAATAGATACCTTTTTCCCTCTGGCGAGGGGTGGTACCGCAGGCATACCAGGGGGCTTTGGGACAGGGAAAACCGTCACCCAACACCAGCTCTCCAAGTGGGCAGATGCGGATATTATAGTCTACATCGGCTGTGGAGAGCGGGGAAACGAGATGACAGGGGTCCTTGTGGACTTGCCCAAATTGGTGGATCCACGGACCCAGCACCCCCTCATAGAAAGGACAATTCTCATTGCCAACACTTCGGATATGCCTGTAGCTGCCCGGGAAGCCAGCATCTACACCGGGGTCACCATAGCGGAATATTATCGGGACATGGGCTATGACGTTGCCCTCATGGCAGATTCCACCTCAAGGTGGGCCGAGGCCCTGAGGGAGATATCCGGTCGACTGGAAGAGATGCCTGCTGAGGAAGGTTTCCCTGCCTATCTGGCAAGCAGGCTTGCCGCCTTTTACGAACGTGCGGGACAGGTGGTGTCACTAGCGGGCAAAAAGGGCTCAGTGACCCTCATAGGTGCTGTTTCACCCCCTGGAGGAGATTTTTCTGAACCTGTAACTATGCATACCAAGCGCTTTGTCCAGTGCTTTTGGGCCCTTGACAAAGAACTTGCAAGCGCCAGATACTTTCCTGCTATAAATTATCTTCAGAGCTATTCCGCCTATATCCCAGCGGTTGAGCCGTGGTGGACGGAGAAGGTGGGTAGTACATGGAAGTCCCTGAGGGGAAAGACCATCAACATCCTCCAGGAGGATTCAAGACTGCAAAATATCGTAAAATTACTAGGAGAGGCGGCCCTGCCTGATGATCAGAAAAGGATTATCGAGGGGGCAAGGCTCATAAAGAACGACTTTCTGCAACAGAGCGCTTTTGACCCGGTGGATACCTATGCCGGCCCGGAAAAGCAGTTCCTCCTGCTTGATATCATACTACACTTTATTGAGCGCCTGGCCGACGTGGTAAAGGCCCGGATCCCTTTGTTCAGGGCCGTGGAGCTTCCTGTGGTAGTTGAGATTCACAGGCTGAAGTTTACCCAGCGGGGTGATGACCCGGGTCCCTTCATGTCCATTAAGGAACAGATAGACAAGGAAATCAATGCACTTCTCCATAGGCAGGACACTTAGTATCTGAACGGCAAAGCCGTTCAGATACAATTTTGAATTCTAAATTTTGAATCTTGAATTTAAAAAACGAAACAACCTTAATATGTTAATTGTTCATGACCTAAATTGAGCAAATAAAATTTACTTGAATGATTCGTTGGGTTTCGCTTGTTGAAATTATATTTTTGTAAGTGCCTGATTTTAGTAGTGTAGGTCGGGTTAGCGAAGCGTAACCCGACAAATTCAATGATATAGAATGCAATATCGCCGAGCATATATTAATGGAAGTAGTTATTTTTTTACTGTCGTAACAGAAGGAAGACAAAAGTTATTTGTTAATGAAATGAATGTAGATATATTACGCCAAGCTTTCAGTCATGTTATGAATAAACGACCTTTTGTTATTGATGCTGCTGTAATATTACCTGATCACATACATTGTATATGGACATTGCCTCCAGATGATGCGAATTTTTCAATTCGGTGGCGATTGATAAAGAGTCGGTTTACAAAACATTGTGACAACAAATACAAGATAAAACCTAATTTATCGCGTATTAGAAAAAATGAACAGGCAATATGGCAACATCGCTATTGGGAGCATTTATTACATGATGAATTGGATTTTGAAAATCATGTGAATTATATACATTATAATCCAGTAAAACATGGTTATGTTAATAAAGCGTCAAATTGGAAATTTTCTAGTATTCATCGGTATATTAAACAGGGTGTTATCCCTGATAATTGGGGTTCGTTGGGTGTTTCTTTTTCTGATGAGATTGGAAATGAATGAATGTCGGGTTACGCTTCGCTAACCCGACCTACATGGCTATATGGCTTTAGGCACTATTCCGGTTTATCCGGGTTAGGGTGTAGGGATAAAACAGAAACATGGAAACAGGTAACCGTTCACTGAGTTACAACGCCCTTTTTACCGCAACCTTCCGAACTGTAAGCGTTTACAGGGTGCTGCAGATGCGAGGCGGAGGGTACGCAGACGTACTTCATGTACTTCAAGTGCCCGACAACAAAACAGATGCGGTGCCCTGTGAAGGCTTATGGAAACAGTTACAGGTCCTGCCATGAAAGGGGTCTTGGAATACATAGGCCTTGACAGGATAAGCGGCCCCTTGGTGGTGATAAGCGGTGTCAGAGGTGTCGGTTTTGGTGAGGCTGTGGAGATAGTTCCTTCAGATGGCCAGTCCCGTCAGGGCAGAATACTTTCTATAAGCGAAGACGTTGCCGTGGTGGAGGTATTTGAAGGGACCTCGGGCCTTGCCCAGCTCACCACCAGGGTACGTTTCCTTGGAAGGCCCTTTGAGATAATTGTTTCAAAGGAGGAGGTGCTTGGACGGATTTTTGATGGACTGGGCCGGCCCCTTGATGGCGGGCCTGTCCCATTCAGGGGGGAGAGACGGAACATAAACGGCCTGCCCATAAACCCGGTGGCCCGGGCCTACCCACAGGACTTCATGCAGACAGGCATATCTGCCATAGACGGTATGAACACCCTTGTAAGGGGTCAGAAACTGCCCATTTTTTCCGGAAGCGGCTTGCCGCACAATGACCTTGCGATCCAGATTGTCAGACAGGCAAGGCTCCTTACTGGGGATGAAGGATTTGCGGTGATTTTCGGTGCCATGGGAGTGCGCCATGACGAGGCAGAGACCTTCCGCCGCAGCTTTGAGGAAAGCGGGGTCCTTAAAAACGTGGCCATGTTCTTGAACCTGGCAGATGATCCGACAGTTGAACGGCTCATAACTCCCAGGATCGCCCTCACCGTTGCGGAATACCTGGCCTTTGAAGAGGGAATGCACGTCCTTGTGATCCTGACTGACATGACTAACTACTGCGAGGCCCTGAGGGAAGTGGCCACTTCCAAGGGAGAGGTCCCAAGCCGCAAGGGCTATCCCGGATACCTCTACAGTAATCTTGCCTCTATATATGAGAGGGCCGGACGAATAATTGGCAGACAGGGCTCTGTCACTCAGATAGCTATCCTCACCATGCCGGATGATGACATCACTCATCCTATCCCTGATCTGACAGGGTATATCACCGAAGGCCAGATAGTCCTCGATCGTTCTTTGGCCCAGAGAGGTATCTATCCCCCAATAAACGTATTGCCGTCTCTTTCCCGGCTTATGAGCGATGGTATCGGTGAGGGAAGAACCAGGAAGGACCATAGGAACCTCGCAAGCCAGCTCTATGCTGCCTATGCCCGTGCACGGCAGGTACAGCGGCTTGCATCCATCATAGGAGAAGAGGATCTTTCTGCGACGGACAAACTTTATCTCACTTTTGTAAGGGAGTTCCATGAGCGCTTTTTGCAGCAAGGGACAGACGAAAACCGCACCATAACCCGGACACTGGAACTTGGCTGGGAGCTTGTGATGCTCCTTCCTGAGCAGGAACTCAACCGGGTGAAGCCGGAAGAGATCGAGCAATATGGTAGAATTAAGTGATTAGCTGTTAGCTATTAGCGTTTAGCTTTGAAAAATCATGGAACGTATTCAGATACCCGCAACTAAAAGTAACCTCATTCGCCTAAAAGAAGAGCTGACCCTTGCCCAGGAGGGGCTTGAGCTCCTGGACCAGAAAAAAGAGATCCTTATTAATCGTGTAAGTTTTCTGGCATCAAAGGCGGATCAGGTACGCAAAGAAGTAAATCAACGCCTTCTCAGGACCTATGCCTTCCTCAGAGATGCCCTTTTAGAGTATGGCGAATCTTCGGTCCAGGCCACAGGGCTTGGAGTAAAGAGCGGGGAAAGCGTCGTACTGAGGGAACGTAGTCTTATGGGAGTAGTGCTCCCCCTGGTCCGAATAGATTTTCCACCACACAAGCCGCAATACGGGCTTTATGGAACAGGCAAGTCCATGGACGCCACATCCGAGTCCGTACACAAAGCCATGGAGGTAGTGGCAGAGCTGGCAGAGCTGGAGGTAGGCATTGAGCGCCTCATGGCAGAGCTGAAAAAGACGCTCAAGCGTATAAATGCCCTGGCCCATATCTATGTCCCGACCTACCGGGCAACGATCAAGGCCATGGAAGAAACCCTTGAGGAGAAGGAGCGAGAGGCGCTTTTTCAGCTAAAACAGGTAAGGAAAAAATCCCGAAAAATGGGGGCACATAGATGATAGAGGGAGATAACAGGCTATTTGCCAGGATATTGATCCCTGTCGATGGCTCAAAATTCAGCCTGAAGGCAGTAAGGCTTGCCAAGCGACTGGCAGAGATCCAGGGTTCCGAACTGCTCTTGCTCCACGTGCTGGACACGGCAGTATTCGATCAACTGAGCAGGTTTAACTTCAAGCCCCATAATGAAGTCCGTGCCGACATGGAAGGAAGTGCAAGGGCCTTCCTGGAAGACATGTCCATGGAGGTCAGTCAATCCGGCGTTCCGGTCTCCATAACCATCAAGGAGGGGACCCCTCACGAGGTAATCCTTGATGAGGCAATCAGTTGGGGTGCTGATCTCATTGTTGTGGGAAAGCTGGGAAAAAGAGGCGTAAGCAGAATCCTGCTTGGAAGCGTGGCCGAGCGCGTGATCGAGTTTGCCAACCTCCCTGTATTGCTGGTTAATGCTTGAACCTGGATTATGCATGATTCCGCTCCATAGTTTTGGGAAATCCGGCCTCTTGTAACCTGGTCAGGACCTCATCCCTGCTGAGGTCGTACCAGTTGGCATAGGCCTCGGCCACTGCAAAATACCGCCCTGTCCTTATATTTGGGCAAAAGATTTCTTCAACAATGGGAGAAATCCGGGAAACAGAGCTTTCTGGAGCAGTTGGTACTGCCACTACTATCTTCCTTGCCCCTTTTCTACGAACTGTTTCTACACAGGCCAACATAGTGTAGCCTGAGGCAAGACCATCATCCGCCATCAATATTGTCTTATGAAGCACATCGGGAAAAGTAGTTCCCTGACGAAAGATACGATTTCTTTCTTGGAGATCCGTTTTTACCTTGGTTATCTGATCCTCTATTTTTTTTGGAGAAAGCTTAAGAAAGGCGACAAGCTCGTCATTGAGAAAGACATCTCCATCCAGTGTCACGGCACCAAAACCTGCTTCGGGATTTCCGGGTATTGGAATCTTTCTGACAATTATGAGATCAAGGGGCAGCGAGAGGCCCTTTGCCACCTCAAGTCCTATAGGTACCCCACCGGAAGGTATGGCAAGGACAAGGGCATCTTTTGCCTTTTCGTAGTAAGGACTGAGCATTTCTGAAAGTACCTTTCCTGCATCGTCCCTGTCTTTGAAGACAAACTTCTTGTCACGGAGGCTGGATACTTCGCAGATCTTTGCTGCCATTTGGACCTTCTTTTATACTCGTGCCTGATAAAATGCCGGTGTCAGGGACAACTCCTTCTTTATTTAGGAACGTACAATAAATAACTTGAACAAATTAATGTCTTTTTTGCCGTCTTCTTCGTTGCTCGTCGATCACATAACCCGTTATGCTCGCTACTCGCGCCTTGAATACAATAAAAAATCCTAAACCGAACTCCAAATACCAAAAACAAATGCCCCTGACACGGCATAACTCGGAGACTTGAATTCTATTTTACTTGTCTGATTAAAAACATTCCAGTCTTATGCTTATTTAAGTTTGAAAAAGGTGGGGTTCAGGGTTCATCGTTCCAAGTTGCTTTTTTCATAGATGATTACACGGCAAAAAGTCTGAAACATGATTCCGCTCAAAAAGCCTGAGATGCAAGGCGCAAAATTTTCCAGGCATGAGACGTACTTATTGTACGTCGCAGTGACTGGAAAATTGAAGCAACGCCGCAGATTAGGTTTTTTCGGCGGAATCATAGATGATACTTGTATGGATGATAAGAGAGGGTATATTGCCTTGCATTTGAGTGGCTGATATCGTCTCCATGAATGGGGAGGCGGAATGGAATTTAGGTAACCCGCATGCCAAGACGCCATATTGCGAATCTGTTAGATCGATTGGTCCCCAGGGGAGGGCTGGTCCTGATGGTAATGGCTGCTGTGGTTGGGGCCGGGACCGGACTTGCTGCTGTTTTCTTTATCCGACTCATAGCCTTCATAGAGCACTTCTCATACACTGAGGCCATGGTCCTTTACCCTTTTCTGGGACGTCTGTGGCTTATCGTGATCCCTGTATTGGGCGCACTTATCGGCGGTCCCATCATTGCCTACTTTGCTACGGAGGCCAAGGGGCACGGCGTGCCCGAGGTCATGAAGGCCCTGATCCTGAAAGGGGGCCGTATACGACCGAGAGTCGCCATAGCAAAAATTTTTGCCTCGGCCCTTTGCATCGGCTCAGGCGGTTCAGCCGGTAGGGAAGGCCCTATTGTCCAGGTGGGTGCCGCCCTTGGTTCTTCGGTGGGACAGTGGCTGCGCCTCTCAGACGAACGTATCAAGAATCTGGTGGCCTGTGGGGCGGCTGCGGGTATCTCAGCTACATTCAACGCACCTATTGCCGGGGTAGCATTTTCTTCGGAATTATTGATGAGCGAACACCAGGTGGCCGCGCTTGGTAACGTAGTGATCGCGTCCGTAGCCTCCAGCATTGTCAGCCAGGTTTTTCTTGGGGCTAGTCCGGCCTTTGAGGTCCCCAGCTATGTTATGCACTCGCCGTGGGAACTCCTGTTATATGCTGTACTGGGCCTTCTCGCCGCCATAGTTGGCATAATGTTTATCAGGATGCTCGACGCATTTGAGGATCTGTTTGATCACTGGAAATTTCCCCAGGCTTTCAAGCCGGCTGTCGGGGCATTGCTCCTGGGTATTCTGGCTTTTTCGTATCCTTATCTGTCCGGGGTCTTTCATGTTTCTGCTCAAGAATTCCGGCTTGGGCTGCCTTTGATTGAAAATTTGCCTCACGTTTACGGTTCAGGATTTCCATTCATGGGAGATGCCTTGCAGGGCAAGGCATCCTTCTGGCTTTTCGCTGTATTGATTTTCCTTAAGCCCCTGGCAACCTCATTCACTCTAGGCTCTGGCAATTCAGGAGGCATCTTCGCACCATCCCTGTTTACAGGAGCCGTGCTTGGCGGGGCCTATGGATATGCTGCCGGTGCGCTTTTCCCGAATATTGCCGGAGAAGTCGGGGCCTATGCACTTGTAGGGATGGCCGCAGTCTTTGCTGCAGCGGCGAGGGCTCCTCTCACCTCCATACTTATCGTTTTTGAAATGAGCGGGGACTATCACCTGATCCTGCCTCTCATGACTGCGAGTATAGTTGGATCAAGCCTTACACAATGGTTGCATCCTGATTCTATCTACACATTAAAGCTGACCAAAAAGGGAATCCATGTTGATCGGGGAAGAGACCTTGATGTCATGCAAGGGGTCCTGGTTGAAGAAGTCATGAATCAGGCACCCGTTACGGTTCATAAGGACCGTCCCCTGGCAGAACTCTTTGCCATCTTTCAGGAGACCCATCTTTATGGTTTCCCTGTCATGGAAAATGACGAAGACCTCTATGGCATAGTCACCCTGCAGGACATGGAACGTGCGCTTGATCGGGAAGGTGTCATGATACGTGAACTCAAGGTACGTGACGTGGCCACGTCTGACCCTGTCACGGTCTTTCCGGATGAACCCATCTGGTCTGCCATACGCAAGATGGGACCCAGGGACCTTGCGAGGCTTCCTGTGGTCTCGCGTCATGCTGAGCAAAAATTACTTGGGCTTATCAGCCGAAGCGATATCTTGCGGGCCTATGATGTGGGGCTAATGAAAAAGCAACAGGCCCAATACGTTCGGGAACGTATGGCACTTAGAAAAGTCTCAGGCGTTGAATTCATCGAGGTCCAGGTAAATCCCGGTTGCGCCTGCGCGGGTAAAAAACTGGCTGAGATCAAGCTACCACAGAGTGCTACAGTGGTTTCCATTGAGCGCGGGGGCACTGTGCTTATACCGGATGGAAGCACCAAAATTCTGCCTGAAGACCGGCTCACAATCTTCTGTCAGACAGACCTGGCCCGGGACGTACGCATGAAGTTTGCGGATCGTTCTGATTTGACCGGGTGAAATTCCGAGCCCGAACTATATCGGTTCGCCTGTCCTGAACAAGAGGTGATGTCGGATATGGATATGGATATGACTATAGTGTCTTTGAACGTTTTCGCCGGGGCTATTTAGTGATAGAAACTAAAAACTATGACTATGTAGTGTCTGAACGGTTTTTCCGTTCAGACACTATGTAGGCATGGTTCCTGTGGGTTTGCAACTTTTATGGCTCGGCCCCAATAGTCTTTTGTGCCCATTCAAGGGCCAGCCTCACCCTCTGAGCCACCAGAGAGAGTGCCTTTTCATACGATACCCAGCGATACTCATCATGTTCCGGTTTCCCTATATCCGGATTTACCGGAAGGTTTACACAGGACTCACTGGTCTCTGCTATATAATAACGGGCCACCTTGCCGCGATTATAAGGTCCTGTCTCCCTGTAATCGTATCCCCAGCGAAAATTGAGGTCATTCAAGGTAGTCTCCTCCTCCACCTCCCTCTTGGCGGCTTCAACAGGAGACTCATCCGGCTCCACAATCCCTTTTGGGAAATCCCAATAACCAAAGGCCCTGAGCAATAAATATTTCAACTGGACTTCATTCCTCCTGACTATTATTACTCCTGCTGAAAGGATCTTTTTCTTTATCACATTGCTCTCCACCGAATTCTTAATTTTTCATTCTTTATTACTCGGTCCCTATAAAAAATGGTCGAAAATCAGACTCGTCCCGTTCAAGGGCATAATTTATCTCTTTCAAGAGCCGCGGTTTGTCCTGAGGCAGGTGGCCGTGAAGGTTGATGTAGTTCGTATAGTGGTCACTGGCAAGGAAAGTTTTAATGGTCAGGCCTTCGAGGAAGGTCCTTGTTTCCCTTAAAACGCCGTGAGGCGTGAGCATCTTGAGGCGCCCTGCCAAGACATCATCCAAAATAGGTGTATTTATCTTTGGCACAAAGGTGCGCAGCCGGACAAAGTCGGGCGCAATTTCATTGATCACCCCGGCAGTCTCTTTTGCATGCTCGTATGTTCTTTCCCGGCCTCCGATCCCCAAAATAACATACAGGCTTAACTCGATCCCAGCGGCCATTAACCATTTGCCCGCTTCGATCTGTTCCTGGGCATGGGTTCCCTTGTGAATATGTTTCAATATGACGTCATCACCTGATTCAAGGCCCACATGAATGCGTCCAAGGCCGGATTCGGCCAACTGTCCAAGTTTATCCGGTCCTTTCTTATGGATAAATTGAGAGGACCCATAAACAGTGATTCGCTCAAGACGGGGAAAGGTTGTCCTGGCAAAATGACACACATCAGCCAGATTCTTTGTGTTCATGGCTATTGTGTTTCCAGCAGGAAGAAACATGGTGCGCACGTGAGGGCCGTAGATCATTTTTGCTTCCACCATGTCTTGCTTAATGTCTGCTACCGGCCTGGCGCGGTATTTAGGGCCGTTCTTATAGACCATGCAGAAAGTGCATCGGTTATGAGGGCACCCGATAGTGGCCTGTATTAACAGAGAGTCTGCTTCGCTGGGAGGCCGGTATATGGGACCTTTATAGCGCATGGAGATGTCCTGTCATATTGCGTACATTCATTAAAAAACTTCCAACAGTCCATATCTGTTTAGGATTTTTTCCATTTAGAGCCGCCTTTTCCTGATTTCAACAAATGCGATTTTCTGTCAGTTAAGTGTTGCGCTGTCTGAATATACACTTTATTCTATCTTCAGGAAATCTCCCAGTTTAATTAGAAAGGATGAAAGCATGTTTATGAGCGAGAAAGAAAAAACAGAACTATACAATTTGCTTGAAAGCTGGACAAATGACCCACAAAATAATAAAAGCGCCTTTTTCAAGCTAAGAGACAATCTCATGGAAAAGAAGGATGCTATCCTGACTTTTAAGTCGCGCCCCGGTGTAAGTTATTCATTCAGGGCGAGCTTAGATAAACATGGCGAGAGTAAGCTTTTTGTTATGGTTGATATCATAGATGATGACCCTGAAGACCGGTGGCTTTCAGTGTGTTTTTACGGGGATATGATCACAGATCCGGATGAAGTGGGAAATCTGATTCCACAAGGTCTCCTTGGGGAAGACGGCTACTGCTTTGATATTTATAAATACGACGAATCCACGGTTTCCTATGTTGAGCAGAGAATTGATGAGGCCTATGCAAAAACGTTGGATTATTGATTATTTCTCAACCTTTTCCAATTCTTTTTGCTTTTCTTTTGTTAAATCCGTTTTATAGAATTCGTCGTTTTTTGCCAGTACCATAAAAACTCAGAAGTATAATCTATTTCAATTTGCATGTTTTGCGTCCGGCACTCAAGCAAATGTCCTTCCCCCCCCTTTTTTTTGTCCTTAGTGATAAAATGAAAATGATAACCAGGAACATCTGTCCCCTTGACATAGCTTGGGCACCAAAATCCTACAATAGTCCCCTCTATAGAATTTCGGGGACGGAGTTAGTTTAATAGTTTAATTGACGTTGATCTAGCGAATTGCTATCATGGTGGCATGCCTCGACACAGACGACTCAATATCCCCAAGTACAATTCATCGTGTCATCACCATGGGTTTGAATCGCCAAGATATTTTTCTTGATGACTGCAACCGGAATGATAGGCGCTTACACCCAATCGTCATTCCGGTGAAAGCCGGAATCTAGTGAAGGAAACAACCTTAAAGAGAGTATCCACTTCATTGTCCTTGGGTATATTGTAGGAACGGGAGAGAAATAAGTTGAACAAAAATTAACAGGATTTTTTGTTGTATTCAAGGCGCGAGGAGCGAGCATAACTGGCTTATGTGATCGACGAGCAACGAAGAAGACGGCAAAAAAGACGTTAATTTGTTCAAGTTATTTATTATACGTTCCTTAGCTGAGAGAGACTGTGCAAAAATAGTCAAACGCCTTCACGGGCCTTTTCTTGACCCCTTCAAGTCCTCAACGTATAGTCTTTACATGTCAAGAAAATGCAAAGCAAGATCCGGCCGGAAACCCGAGAAGCTTCCCCCACTTTCCCCTGAACGTATTCTGACGGTAATGCGCAATGCGGGGCGGCCCCTTTATCTCCGGGAGATAATACATTTGTCCCACCTGAGGCCGGATGAAAAAAATAAGGCAAGGGCCATGGTGGCCGACCTTGTTCGTGAAGGCAAATTAGTCCTGCTCAAAGGCGACAGGTACGGCATCTCCGACCTTATGAAACTGGTTACCGGAAGTTTATCGGTCCACCCGGATGGTTTTGGTTTTGTACAACCGGAGACCGGGAAAGGCGATGACGTATTCATCCCTGCACGCGGTCTCAAGGGTGCTGTCCATGGTGATCATGTGGTGGCAAGGGTGGAAAAAACCAGTGGAAAGGGCATTGAAGGTTCCATACTAAGAGTGCTTGAACGGGGCGTGGATCGTGTAGTGGGGACATTCCAGAAAGGCAAAAGCGTATCAACCGTGCTTCCTGAAGATAACAGGTTGCTCTATGAAATCATGGTCCCCAATAAATATACGGCAAGTGCCCGGAACGGCCAGATTGTATTGGCGAAAATTGAAAGCTTTCCTTCAGAGGGAAGGAACCCTGAAGGACGGGTTGTAGAAGTCCTTGGGAATTCTGACGACATGGGTGTGCAGACCCAGATAGTCATACATAAACGCGGTCTTCCGCACATCTTTCCACCTGACGTAATGGCTCAGGCCGAGGCATTACCCCGGGCTGTTGTCCCGGACGACATCCGGGGCCGCAAGGATCTCCGGGAGCTGCCGCTGGTAACAATAGATGGGGAACAGGCAAGGGACTTTGATGATGCCGTATTTGTCAAGAAGACCCGCACAGGCTTTGTTCTCACCGTGGCCATTGCCGATGTAAGTCACTATGTGCCGGACAAGAGCCCTGTTGACCAGACAGGCATTGAGCGAAGCACAAGTGTATATTTTCCCAATTCCGTAGTACCCATGCTCCCAGAGACGCTGTCCAACCACCTATGCAGTCTTATTCCCGATGAAGACCGCTTGGCAATTGGGGTTAATATTTATTTTGACAGGGAGGCAAATGTCAGGCGTGCCGGTTTTTTCAAGGCCGTAATCAGGAGCCATTGCAGGTTCACTTATAAAGAAGTGCGCTGCATACTTGTCAGCAAAGACAAGGACCTGATAGCCAAAAACAAAAAACATATTACGCACTTAAAATGGATGGCAGAGCTGGCAGAGGCCCTTTCCGAAAAACGCCGTCAGAGAGGGAGTATTGACTTTGATCTTCCTGAGCCTGAAATGATCCTGGGAATCAGGGGGAATCTTGAAGAGATCGTCCGGCGGGAAAGAAGCATAGCCCATCGTATTATCGAAGAGTTCATGATAGCTGCAAACGAGGCGGTTGCTCTCTTTCTGACCCAAAAAGACATACCGGCAATGTACCGTGTTCATGAGTTACCTGCACGGGATAGGGTAAATGAATTTGTAGGCTTTGTCCGGATTCTGGGAATGAATATCAAGGAGCCTGAGGAAATAAGCCCGAAATGGTGTCAGAAAGTGCTCAGAGAGGCATCAGGCAAGCCCCATGAATACATAATAAACACAGTACTACTCAGGACCATGAAACAGGCCGTATATTCACCCCAAAATATCGGACACTTTGGCCTGGCTTCCCCCAATTATTTGCACTTCACATCGCCGATTCGCCGTTACCCTGACCTGATCGTCCACAGGATTCTGAAAGCCAACATGAAACGGACAAGGAAACGCCCGGTTTACACTGAAGAGCAGCTTGAAACCCTGGGACAGCATTGCTCCGTTCGGGAGAGAGGGGCCATGGAAGCAGAAAGAGAGATGTTTGACAGGCTCAAGGTCCGCTTCATGGCAGACAAGATCGGTGAAGAATTTGAAGGCGTAATATCCGGCGTGATCTCTTTTGGTTTTTTTGTTGAACTCAAGGACATGTTTATATCCGGAGCTGTCCGCCTGGTAGACATAGTGGATGATTATTATGTTCTCGATCAGGACAAACAGCGCCTTGTCGGGCGAAGGACCCACAGGATTTTTCATCTGGGACAAACGGTGAAGGTCAGGGTTAAGGCTGTCAATGTCGCCCGGATGCACATCAACTTTGAAATTGTGTAACCTATACGGGGTTAAAGGTTCAATGTTGAATGTTGAATGCTGAATGCTGAATTGTGGAAGAAAATTTAACATTCAACATTTATTGTGCGTCGCAGTGACTGGAATTCTGAATATGTAGAAGGCATGAGAATAGAACAATCTGAAATACTAAAACGCGCAGAACAACTCCGGGAAGAGATCAACCACCATAATTACCTCTATTATGTCCTTGACCAGCCCATAATCAGCGACGCCGATTATGACGCCCTGATACGTGAACTCAAGGAGATCGAAGGCAAATATCCCGAGACCATAACTCCTGATTCACCTACACAGCGAATCGGTGCACCACCCTCAGAAAAATTTGCCGGTGTACCCCACGGTGTCCCTATGCTGAGTCTGGATGATGCCTTCAGCCAGGAAGAAGTGCTGGAATTTGACCAACGGGGGAAGAAATTTCTCCGGATCGATGAAGATATTGAATACACTGTTGAACCTAAAATGGACGGCCTTGCCGTAGAGCTGATTTACGAAAACGGCAGGTTTGTTCTTGGATCAACCCGTGGAGACGGTTACACAGGAGAAGACGTAACCACAAACCTGAGGACCATTCGATCTATACCTCTCCGGCTCATCGACAGGTACCTTAGTCCACCCAGCCGCCTTGAGGTACGGGGCGAGGTCTTTATCAATAAAAACGCCTTTGAACGTCTTAATATGAGACGCGTAGAACAAGGCGAGCCTCCTTTTGCCAATCCCAGGAATGCCGCGGCTGGTTCCCTTCGCCAACTGGACCCGAATATCACCGCCGGCCGTCCCCTGAATATTTTTTGTTACGGGATCGGAGTAGTGGAAGGCTACAGCTTTGGGACACAATGGGAAGCACTTTCGTCTCTCAGGAAATGGGGGCTAAGGGTCAACCCAATGGTGGAAAAGCTAAAAGGCATCCATGGAGCAATACGATATCACCAGCGCATAAACAGCAAGAGGGAAGAGCTTGATTATGAAATCGATGGAATAGTCATCAAGGTCAATGACATTGAACTCCAGAAACGCCTTGGGGCAAAAGCCAAGAGTCCACGCTGGGCCTTGGCTTATAAATTTGAGGCGGCCCAGGCCATAACCCGAATTATCGAAATTCAACTCAGCGTGGGACGTACCGGTGCTGTCACCCCTGTGGCCCTTATGGAACCTGTAAAGGTGGGTGGAGTGGTGGTAAGTCGCGCAACTCTCCACAACGAAGACGAAATCCGCCGCAAGGATGTCAGGATAGGCGACTGGATTATTGTCCGGAGAGCAGGTGACGTTATTCCTGAAGTGGTCAGACCACTGCCGAAGAGAAGGACTGGAGAGGAACAGGTGTTTGTGATGCCGCAGACTTGCCCGGTCTGCGGTTCCAGGCTACGCCGCAAATTGGGAGAGGCTACGTGGCGGTGCCCGAATCCCGGATGTTTCCCCAGGCTTGTGAAGCAACTCACCCACTTTGCCGCAAAAGGGGCCATGGACATAGACGGACTTGGTCCAAAGGTGGCGGAACAATTTATCAGTGCGGGACTGGTCCGGAATATTGCAGACCTTCACTCCATCAAGCTGAGTGATCTCCTGTCACTTGACCGTTTTGCTGAAAAATCCGCAATAAACATCCTCTCTGCCATAGAATCGAGCAAAAAAACAACTCTTGCTAGACTCTTCTATGCCTTGGGGCTTAGACACGTTGGGGATGTAACCGCGCAACTCCTTGCAGACCATTTTGGATCAATAAAAGCACTTATGGATGCCAATGAGGAAGAACTCAAGGCCATAGAAGGAATAGGTCCGGAAGTAGCCTCCGGCATCCGGTCATGGTTTGGCGATAATCACAACATCGAACTCGTGAGGCGTTTGCTTGATGCCGGGACCAGTTTTACTGATCTTCATGAGAAAAAGTCTTTACCTCTAAAAGACAAGACTTTTGTTTTTACCGGAGGGCTCTCTTCCATCACCCGGGAACAGGCCAAGAACATTGTCCGTGATCTGGGTGGCCAAATCGTTTCTACTGTTGGGCGCAAAACAGATTATGTGGTTGTGGGAAAAGGTTCCGGGTCCAAACTACAAAAGGCAGTAGAACTTGGAATACCTACCCTGAGTGAGGAGGAGTTTCTGGCATTTACATCCAAACGTCATTCCGGCGAAAGCCGGAATCCAGACATCTTACCATGAGTTATTGAGAAATTACCGAACGAATTGCTTACAGACGTCGTGATATATGCTTCTTGGTCAGGTTCCTGAACTTCCGACCTGTGTGCATTCCCGGCAGCAACTGAAAAAGCTTCAAAAAAATCATGCCGAAAAAAAATCCGCCAATATGTGCCCACCATGCAATACCGCCAGTCTGGACTGAAGAGGCTGCACTCAAGAACTGAAAAAAAATCCAGAACCCGAGAAACAGAAATGCCGGGATTTCTATAAATTGGATAAAGAAAAAGATAGGTATCAGGGTCAGGACCTTAGCCCTGGGATAGAGTATGAAGTAGGCCCCCATCACGCCGGCAATGGCGCCACTTGCTCCTATAGTTGGTATTTGAGACGTCCAATTGAGAAACAGATGTGAAATCCCTGAAGCCAATCCACATAGCAGATAGAAGGCGAGATAGCGAAAGTGTCCAAGATGATCTTCTACGTTGTCACCAAAGATATACAGGAACCACATGTTACCCAAAAGGTGAAAAAAACCACCGTGTAAAAACATAAAGGTAAGCAAAGCAATTACTTGCTGGCCAGTTGTGAAGTAAGCTGAAATTTTGGGCATGGAATAACGAGCAGGCACAAGCCCATAGGTAAGAATAAATTCGTTAAGATTCCGTCCCTGTAATTGCTCCACAAAAAAGGCCAGGATGTTGAGCGCAATCAGGACATAGTTGATGATTGGATAGGTTTCCGACCGGATAGTATCTCGGATAGGTATCAAGGATTAAGGATTCTCCTCCTGTCCCAGTCGAGCTTTCACAAAAGGAAGTTGATATTCATAGATATGGGCCCCCTGGCTTGCAGCCCCGAGAACTCCCATCCCAAAGCCTATTTCCTCGGAGATATATTCCATTAACAAAGCCAAACCTCCTAAATTGGTTGGCAAACCAGCCCAAATATCCCAACTGCGCCAGAAGGTTGCAATGTCGAGCCGGCCATCGTGGACTTTCAGATCTATTGCCCTAAGACAGGCGGGGTCTTGGAGGTCTAAGTCCTCCGGCCGTCCGACAATGATGGAAGACTGATTCCAAGGACCCCCTTTCGATATCCTGACGGTAGGCCTCAGATTCTAAATTGTACAGGATCTGGTACCAGGCATCTGAAATGGTAGTTGTCTGCAGATGCATTATATATCCCCTTTCCTAACCCTGATTTTTCTCTATGAAAGGTTCCACGGCCTCTGTCTTTACCCAGCCCCTATTTTTACTTCTTTTATCCGGCAGGCTGACCAGAGACCATCCATCCTCTGATCTTTCATAATGCACAATGGTACCTGCATGGAGCTTGAAGAGCACTGTATCCCGTATATCAGGACCGGCAAGGATGTTTACTTCCTGTTCGAGGATAACAGCACGGTTATCTGTGTTTAACTCGTACCATTTCAGCCCGAAGGAAGCGCCGGCGATAATCCATAAAATCATGGATATGAGACAAGCGTAGTAGGTCCACTCAAATCGGGAAAACAGCCTTATCAAAAGGGTCGTCCAGAACAGGAGATTCAGGATGGCAAAACCCCATAATAGCTCGCCAAGACTCAGGTCCTTAAGCCAAAAAAAAGTCATGCCGACAAGATCCTGAGATTCGGAAACGGCATCCTGGGTCTTATCATGGGCATAGTTGAGGTTGAAGTTCAGATCTGCATCTCCTGGTATCAGGAGGCGGGCACGTTCATAGCTCAGAATGGCCCGGCCAAGCTGGCCCAAGCGAAAGTAGGCGTTGCCCATGTTATAATAGAGATTCCCGTCCTTGTGGCCGGCATGGATCAAACGGCCATATCCATCGATTGCTTCCTGGAAACGGCCCTGCCTGTAAGCCTGATTTGAACTGAAGAACAGTTCCTCTGATTCGCTGGTCTGAAGGGCCATGGTATCGGACCCAAAAAAACAGACCATGAAAAAAATTGCTATGCTCACGCAGATAGATCTTTTCACCGGATTTCCTTTTCAATCTGCCTGACCAGTTGAGAGGCGTCTTCTCCAAGAGCGCAGGCCTTCTGTCCCCTACCGGTATAAACAGCATCCTCAAGTCTCTTTAAAATAGCCAGTATCTTCCGGGCCGTATCAAGGTCGGCTCCCTCTGATTTTAAGATCTCAGCCGCCTCTTTCGAGGTCAGGGAACCAAGAGACAGGTTAAATCGCTCGTTCAAATAAGTCCTGAAGGATAAAGCCAAATCGCTCGAACTGAGTCCATCCTGACGACATTTCTTGATAAATTTCTTGGCCGCTTTTTTCGCTGTTAACGTGGCAAGAGACCTGTCTGATTTCTTCCCAAATTTCAACCCAAGGAATGCTACCGCATAGATAAAAAACGGCCCAATGAAGACAAACCAGAACACCAGTCCTCCCGGCGGGATAATGGACCCCTTCCCCAGGTCTTTTATGGACGTATGGATTGGCAGGATGTCATGGCCCAGCTCTTTAACCGCTTTTTTTGCATGGCTTTCAATCTTTTGTCCGTTTGAATGATCCGTGGAGGCATGAATCTGTTTTACCTCGCCCGGCAGGACGGAAATAGAAAGGCGCGAGGTCTCTATTTCCCGATATTGATGGATTTCTGTATCAAAGAAGTTGAGCGAGAGAGGAGGTATCTTGTAGCGCCCTTCCTTTTCAGGCACCAGTGCCCACTTCATGGTCTTTGAGCCGGACAGTCCTTTTGCATCTTCCTTGACTTTCAGGACCGGCTCATCGGCATAGACCTTTATATGGTCAGGTTCAGGCCACTTTAAGTCCGGGATACGGTTGACATTTCCCCGGCCGTTTACGAGGACTGTCAGCGTGGCGGATTCCCCGGCCTTTATCGTATTAGGCTCCAGCCTGGAATTGATCTTAAAGCTCCCCACCAGCCCGCTGAAATCAGATGGTTTTCCCTTATCCGGCAGTGGGAGCACATTAAGTTCCAGGGGCTCACTGGCTACTGTCACAGGCCGCCCTGTGGAGAAAGAAAAAAAAGGATCATCAAAAAAGCCTCTGCGTGACCGGTGTTCGGGCTGGGCAACGGTCATTTTTATTCTTGAGGGTTCGATGCCGCAGATCCCCTCTCCTGAAGGAATCAGGGCATATCGTACCTCCACAACATCGTAAGACCGGCCGTTATAAAAGCCCTGGTATTCAATGGGCTTCCCGAGTTGTCTGAAGGTCAGATGTTCTATGTCCGGCAGGTCCAGAGATATGTTGCTGACCCTGGTCTGATGATATAGTTTCAGGGTATAGATCGACTGCTCTTCCACATATACCTTGGTGGATGAGAGCCCGGCAGTCAGAAAAAGAGGACCTCGATTAATACCTGAGGATTCAGGCTGTTTGACAACTGTCAATGTGGCTGTGTTGCTCCTGTGAGTCTTTCCATCGACTGTCACCTCAACAGGTCCTATTTCAAAGGTCCCGGTCCTTTTGGGCTGTAAAAAAAATGTATAATCGATCCCTGAATTGACTTGGCCATTAATGACCTCAAATCGGCTTGAGGTCCCACCCTGAGTGATATCAAAGTCCTCCATGCCCTTTAAAACAGGTGTGGAGTCGCTTTTCCTGGCCCCCGCTATACTGACAACCATACTTATGGAATCCGCAATGACGGCTTCCTCTCTATCAAGCCTCATGGATACGGATACATCGGCCCTGGCCGGGCAAGAGATCAGCATGAATTGGAAAAGCGCCAACAGCACTAAAATAGACCTTTTCACCTTACCAATCCTTACCTGATTGTACGCCGTTTCTTTTGTCTTTAGGGATCTGAAAACGTATAAAATGGGAGCGATTCTCCTTGAGATTGTCAAGCAGGGCCTCGGCCTTTTTTCTGTCAATTGCAGACATAGCCTGTCCGGTATTTTTATCCCCTCCTGTATCTCTTTCCTTCGGCATGGCCTGAAGCGGCTTAAGGTCACCTGAAAGATCTTTTTTGTCTTGTTGATCCTGGCCTTGAGATGCTTTCTGTTCAGACGTCTTATCCTGTGACTGCTTGTCTGAATCTTTCCCGCCTTTATTGGTTTCGGATTTATTTTTTTTGTCTTTTGGTTTAGAAGATTCCTCCTCTGACTGTTTTTTTTGGTCCTTAGTCTTATTTTTTTTCTGTTTTTCCTGTTGCATCAGGGCCATCTCAAGATTATATCCAGCGTCCTTGTTTGCTGGATTATAAGTTATGGCCTGCTTATAATAAGCCACAGCGGTTGCGAAATCGCTATGCTTGAACGCGGTGTTGCCAAGGTTGTAAGCGGTTTTGAACCGGATCTCGTTATCCTTTGTCCTTCTCAGCACACTGGAAAAGGCTGCTGTTGCCCCTTTATAATCGGAGCTCTGATAGGCGGAACATCCCCTGTTGTAGCGAAAATGGATATCCTTCGGATGATCCATATCCAGATGTGTATAGGCCTTTTCAGCCTCGGTGAAACTCCCTTGTCTGTATAGTTCATCCGGGTCTTCCGCAGCCAGGGCCACGGCGGAAAGAATAAGGACGAAAAGGAGCGTTAGGATCTCAATGTACTTGAACAATTGTCTCTCCTGTCAGACTGTAAGCGTTTACAGGGTGTTGCATATGCAAGGCGTACGGGTACGCAGACGTACTTCCTGTACTTCAAGTGCCCGACAACAAAGCAGATGCGGTGCCCTGTGAACGCTTACCAGATATCGATCCTTCTACGAGCAAAAACAGGAAGGCGGCCAGCACAAAAAACATAAAGCGTTCCTCAGATATCCTGATTTTACCGCTCTTCAGGGTCTTTGCCTCTGTCCTGGACTTGATTCCTTCAAAGTAAAGTACATCCAGGTCCAGATCACCGGCCACTGACCGGACATAGGTCCCCCCGGCCATGGAAGCTATCTTTCTCAGATCATCTTCATTGAGCCTGGATAAAATAAGTTTGCCATCCTTGTCCTTCTTAAATCCTCCCTTTCCACCACCGGCAGGGATCGGCCCGCCGGAAGTCTCTCCCATGCCGAAGACAAAGATCTTTACCCCCTTTTTTTTTGCCTCTCGGGCCGCTTCAAGACCCCTGCCCTCATTGTCCTCCCCGTCTGTTATGAGGAGAATAACCTTGTCTGTCTCTGCCTTGAAGTCAAAAGACAAAAGGGCAGTTTTAATAGCCGCCCCCAGGTCCGTGCCTGGAACTGGAATCAGGTCCGGTTGCAATGCATTAAGGAACATCTCAAGTGCGGCATAATCCAGGGTCAGGGGACACTGAATAAAGGCAGCACCTGAAAAGGCCACAAGGCCCACCCGGTCCCCCTGGACCACCTTCAGGAAGTCCATAATCTCACGTCGGGCACGCTCAAGTCGATTCGGCTTGATGTCTTCCACCAGCATGCTGGGTGAGACATCTACTGCTATCATAATGTCTACACCCTTTTGACTGACTTCCTGGAAATGACTGCCCCACCGGGGTCCTGCCAATGCGAAGACCATCAGGCCAAAGGCGCACAGCAAGAGAAATCCTTTCAGAAATTGTCTCCCTTTTTGGGCTTCTCCTGTCAGCCGGACAAGGAGTTCCAGGTCGGCAAATCGTTCCATGGCCTTCTTTTTTTGCCTATTGCAAACAACAAGGGCCATGGCTACCAGGGGCAGGAACCAGAGGAAATGGAGGATCCATAAATGGGCAAATGTCATGGGATCTTCCTCAAGAACGTGGTCCTCAGAAAAGTTTCCAACACAAGCAGAATCAGCGCTGGTACAAGGAGATAGGGATAAAGTTCTCGAAAGTGGAAGAATTCCTTGATCTTGACCTCGGTTTTCTTCTCCTTGTCTATCATATCGTATATCTCAGCCAGTTGTTTGGTATCCGCGGCCCTGAAATATCTGCCGTTCCCTGTTTTTGCGACTTCTTTCAGGGTCTTCTCATCCAGATCGACCCTTTGTTGTATAATGCGTGTACCAAAAGGTGTCTTGACCTTGAAAGGGGCCGGACCCTTTCCTCCCACACCGATTGTATAAATCTTGATACCCAGTGTCTTGACCGCCTCTGCGGCCTGTTCGGGTGTGAGATCGCCCGCATTATGTATTCCATCAGTAAGGAGGATCAGGACCTTGGATTTTGCCTTCAGGTCTTTTAACCTCTTGCCTCCGATGGCAATGGCAGAGCCGATATCAGTTCGGTCTCCAGCCATGCCTACCTTCATCTTGTCTAACAAGCCCAGCAGGAGTCCCTTGTCTATTGTCAGAGGGGATTGTGTGAAGGCCTCTTCTCCAAAGACAACCAGGCCTATCCTGTCCGTTTCCCTCTTCTTGATGAACTCGCTGACCACCTTCTTTACAGCCGTAAGTCTGGATACCGGTTCGTCATCCAACTTGAAGTCAAGTGCCTGCATGGAACCGGATGTATCCAGGCAGAGCATAATATCCACGCCGGGGGACCGGATTTCACGGGACACATTATAGAGCTGGGGCCGCGCGGCAGCCAGGACCAACAGAATCAGACAACCGGCCCTCAAGGCCATTGGGACCTTTGCCAGAAAACGGCCTCCTCCGGCAAACCGGGCCATTCGGGAGGTCATGGAATATGTTACGCTGGATGGTTTTCTCCGCAGGCAAAAGAAGAGCCAGCCCGCCACTACCAACAGCAGGACCAGAAGAACCGGATAGGCAAACCTGAACATCATTGGCCCATCCCCACTGATGCATCCGTTTCGTGGCCGGTTTTCTGGACCGGACTGGTCTCCTGGATATAGGAAAGGGCCGTTTTTACATCCTCCTCTTTTCGTGCAGGCGCAGGCACCCTGTCTGCAAATTTGACCAGGTCTGCCTGCCGCAATAAAGCCAAAAGGTTCCTGTCCTGTTCTCTGTCAATACTGCGGGCAATTTCTTCAATGGTTAATTCCACTGCTGGAAATCCCCTTAGTGATCCCAAATACCGCCTCAAAATCTCAGAAAATCGGAAGTAGAAACGCTTGGCATGCCCTTTTTCAAAGAGTCTTTGGGCATCCAGTTCTTTAATCTCCTTTTTTGCCCGGATGTGCGGAGGGACCTGGGGAATGACCGGGGGCTTTCCCTTATGCCTTCTTTTGTACCACCAGAATAGGACAGACACTATCAGTAAGATACCCAACAGTCCGGCCGCCCAAGGCAGGTACTTTAACCACAGGGGCCTTGTCGGAATAATCCCCTGAATAGGCCTTAGCTCAGCCTCTGCAGGTTTATCTCCCAGGTTGGAAGTTACTTTCAACAAGACCGGATCAGTCGTAAGGACCTGACTCTTGCCCTCTTTGTCCAGATAGCTGAGGGCCAGCGCCCCTGTCTTCCATGGATCTAGCTGGTCGACCAGGAACCTGATTCTTATCTGATCAGGCCCTATTTGACGATCTACAGGGGTCAAGCCTTCAATGCCCTTGATTTTTGGCTCCGCCGGGAGACGTGCCCCTTCTGGAAGACGATACTTAAGGCAGAGTTCTATAATGCCGCCAACCCTGGCCGAATCCTGGTCAATAGAGGCACTCAACGCCGGGCCGGCATCTTTGCTGCCGGCCTGTGACCACAAAGTGACAGGATGGACAAGGCAGAGCAGCATTCCAACAATCAAGGGATAGATAATCTTAAAGGTATTTCTCATTTATCAAGAATAATTACGATCGCCCACTCCTGGTATCGAAAAGGCGCGCTAACGGTTCAACCACAGGTCCGCCTGTAGACAGGTCCACCAGACTAACCCCGGCCTTTTTGAGCAGATCGCACAGGTTGGCATCCTGTTCTTTTCTGTAATTACGCCACCTTTGCCTCAGGACCTTGCTTCCTGTATTTATCAATGCCACCTGTCCGGTTTCCGGGTCCCTGAGGGTTGCAAAGCCCACATCGGGAAGCTTTTTTTCCGCAGGGTCGGATATCCGAATTATTGTGAGATCATGTTTTTTTGCAGTCATCCTCAAGGATTTTTCAAAGCCGGTATCCATACAGTCGGATATCAAAAATACGATCGCATGACGCCGTATAACCCGGTTTAAATAGATAAGAACTTTCTCCATATTAGTGGTCAGGTCTTGGGGCTCATATGTAAATATCTCCTTAATGAGCCTCCACACATGGGACGTCCCCTTTTTGGGCGGGATGAACTTTTCCACCTTGGAGCTGAACAGAATGGCACCCACCTTGTCATTGGTCCGGATAGCCAAAAATGCCAGCATCCCGGCCACAGTAGCCAAGAGTTCTCTCTTGAACTCTCTTCTGGTCCCGAACAGAAGAGAGCCGGAGAGGTCTAACAGGAGTATAATAGTGAGTTCCCTCTCCTCGTGAAAGACCTTCACAAAAGGACGGCCAAAGCGGGCGGAGACGTTCCAGTCAATGGTCCTTATATCATCGCCGGGCTGGTATTCCCGGACTTCGGCAAACTCAATCCCGCGGCCCTTAAAGGCACTTTCATACTGACCTGCAAACATGTCACTGGCCAGGCGCCTGGTCTTGAAATGAAACCTTTGAATCTTTTTCAGGACTTCTTCAGGGATCATCTCAGGGGACCTCTATCCGCTCCAGCAATATCTTTATAAGGTCATCAGTGCTCTTTCCCTCAGCTTCTGCTTCATAGCTCAGGATGATCCGGTGCCGAAGCACATCCGGCGCCATGGATTTGACATCTTGTGGGGTCACATAGCCACGGCCGTTCAGGAATGCTTGGGCGGTCGATGCCTGCCCAAGCCATATAGAGGCCCTGGGTGAGGCACCGTAGCTGATCATCGGCCCCAGCTCCAGACCAAAATCTTCAGGGCTTCGAGTGGCCCTGGAGATGCGCACGATATAATCCACGATTTTTTCTTCCATATGGATAGACCGCATCGTCTTCTTGGCCGATTCAATTTGGGACACATCCACCACACCATTGGCGCCTTCAATAGCCGCCCTGTTAACGCGCTGCATTATCTCCTTTTCTTCCTCAGCCGAAGGATAACCAACCTTGATCTTCAGCATAAAACGGTCAATCTGGGCCTCGGGAAGGGGATAGGTCCCTTCTTGTTCAATGGGATTCTGGGTGGCAAGGACCAGGAAAGGGCTTTCGAGAGGAAAGGTAGTCTCCCCGATGGTTACCTGCTGTTCCTGCATGGCCTCGAGGAGGGCGCTCTGTACCTTGGCCGGCGCCCGATTGATCTCGTCTGCCAGTATGATGTTGTGAAAAATAGGACCTTTCTTTATCTCGAAAGAGGCGTTGTCAGGCCGGTAGACCTGGGTCCCCAGGATGTCGGCAGGCAGAAGATCAGGTGTAAACTGGATCCTCTGGAACGTTGTCCTGATAGTCGCAGCCAGGGTTTTAACCGCCGTTGTCTTGGCCAGACCCGGAAGGCCCTCCAGGAGCAAGTGGCCATTACACAAAAGCCCGATCAACATCTTTTCTATGAGGTTTCTCTGGCCCACCACGACCTTCCCTATCTCCGCCATTATCTGCCGGAGAACCAAGCTCTCCTTTTCGACTTTTTGAGTAATTTCCTGAATATCCATTGGTTATTCCTTTTTGACTCTAACTTTGAAGCTTTGACAATAATGAGAGGAAACTAATCCCCCAACGCCCCTTTGTCATAACACGAAATTTGAGGAGAAATGTCCAGATGTTGAATCCTACATTTATGGAATAAATCTCCATGGTTTCCTTTCGGAACTCAACACCAGAAATTTTACATCTTCCAAGGCAAAACTGAATTAGTGTAGACTGTTAGGTAGGTTCACAAGTATTATTCTGAAATAGGATATGATTGTTTGGGATCAGGTATTTCATGGATTCCATTCTGTACCCCACTCATAGGCAAACATGACATTTTGAACAAATCACTTTTTGTAGTATATATAACCTGAATTGAGCGATTAGCGATTAGCTTTTAGGTATTAGTAACCTATTTGGAAAACAGTAGCAAATTAACCGCTAAAGGCTAATGGCTCAATTTAAGTTAATGCAAATTTGAAAGATAACTTATGTCCTACACAGACCTTAACCGAATTGAAATAGATCTTATGGCCGTACGCCATAATTTCAATGTCCTTAACGGACTCCTGAAAAGCACTGGGGCTCGTATCATGGCAGTGGTGAAATCCGACGCCTATGGCCACGGGTTGGTAGAGGTCGGCCTGGTGCTTGAATCGGCCGGTGTATGGGGATTTGGTGTATCAGAGGTTGAAGAGGCGGTTTCTCTGAGAAAAGAAGGGATAACAGCTCCTATCTTGTTTTTATCGGGATTGCCTCCTGGGGCGGAAAAAGAGGTCCTTGCCTTTGACCTTATTCCAGGTGTAACCGACGTTTCCTCCCTGAACACTCTTGAGCGTGTTGCTGCTGTGAGGGATAAAACCTGCAGAGTGCATCTCAAGGTGGACACCGGTATGGGACGCCTGGGGTTTTCACCGGATGAACTCTATAAGGTTGTTAAGGAACTGTGTCAATGGCCACATCTGTGCTTTGAAGGTCTGTATTCTCATTTATCGTCTGCTGACGATCCTCTTGATCCATTTAACACGGTCCAACTCAATGCATTTGCATCAGTTTTAGAGCAGGTAAGAGGCATAGGATGGAAACCTCTAACTGTTCATCTGGCCAATTCAGCCGGTCTGATCCATTTTCCCTCTGCCCATTATGATCTGGTCCGGCCGGGACTGGCCATTTATGGTTCCTATCCCGGACTTCAAAGTCAAAAAGACATTGAACTGCGACCCGTTATGAGTTTTCGCAGTAAAATCGTAGCCATACGCAATCCGGCTGAAGGATCATCCGTGAGCTACGGTCACAGATTTTACACCAAAAGACCTTCCAGGATAGCTGTGGTACCCGTAGGTTATGACGACGGATACTTGCGGTCCATGTCCAACAAGTCCATGGTACTTATCAGGGGTAGGCGTTGTCCGGTGGTTGGGAGTATCTGTATGAAGGCCTTTATGGTAGATGTTTCCCTGCTTGATGGAGTATCTCCCGGCGAGGAAGCCGTGCTTCTGGGAAGGCAGGGAGACGAAATTATTACGGCTGAAGATCTGGCACAGTGGGGTGGTACTATTAGTTATGAATTACTCTGTCTGCTGGGCAGTAGGAACAAGAGGTTCTTTAAAAGGGGTAAGCGTTTACAGGGCACCGCATCTGCTTTGTTGTCGGGCACTTGAAGTACAGGAAGTACGTCTGCGTATCCGTCGCCTTGCATCTGCAGCATCCTGTAAACGCTCACAGTTCGGTGGGTTGCGGTAAAACTGGCGTTGTAACCCAGTGAACGGTTACAAGAGGGAATAGTCGATGTTTGGCATAGGACTTCCTGAGTTGCTCTTGATTTTGGCATTGGCCCTGATAGTTCTCGGGCCGGACAAGCTTCCTCAGCTTGCCAAACAGCTTGCAAAATATATGAGGAAATTAAAAAGGGCCTCAGAGGAGTTTAAAAGTCAGCTTGATATCGAATCCTTAGAGAAAGACATAAAACAGGAGACAGAGGATCGTTCGGGATCCGGGTGTAATGGAGAGTCATTAAAAAATGAACATCGAACGTCCAACATCGAACGTTGAATGTAAAAAGATGAAGAAACAGAGTTTAAAAAATCTGAACTATTAGATGATATTTTACAGGAAACAGAAGAATTAATTAGTGTCCGAACGAAAAGGCCGTTCAGACACAATTTTGAATTCTAAATTTTGAATGTTGAATTAAAAAAGGAAATAACCTTAAAGAGGGTATCCACTTCATTGTCCTTGGGTATATTGTAGGTTGGGTTAAGCCGTCGGCCTGCAATTATTTTTGTTGGGTTCGCTAATTTTGCGGTGATCTCAGTATATTGAGGTTCTATTAAGTCAGGCGAACCCAACAAAAGTGATGACTATAACCGCTTAACCCAACCTACAATTTGTCGTTTGGGGTAGCGAAGTGGATAGCCCCTTAACCTTAATATATTAACTGTCCCTGACCTAAATTGAGAAAACAAAATTTGGGATTTCCGTTCAGGCACTAATTAAGATTTTCGTTAAGAGTATCAAAACGGCTGAAAAGAAACAGCAATAGCCGTTGAATGTTCGGTATTGGATATTCGTTTTTCATTCGATGTTGGACGTTCGATGTTCGATGTTCGACGTTCATCTTTCAAAACAGCTCCGTATGGCATAAATGTAACCTGTGAACGTTTACAAAATAACTTAGCGCTTATGGTGGTACCCCCTATAGATAATATTGTATGTCGCAAATACTATGGTCAACGAGATGTCTTTTGAACGTCTTCCCTTTAAGGCACACCTTGACGAATTAAGGCGTCGGCTGATAACCTGTTTCGTTACCATAGCAGTGGCTTTTGTGCTCTGCTATGCGTTCTCGGATTTTCTGGTCTCCATGCTGTTCTATCCTGTCAATCAGGCCCTGCCCCCTGGTAGTTCTCTGGTATTCACAGCCCTTACAGAGGGTTTCATGACCTATCTCAAAGTTGCCTTCTGGAGTGCTGTCATCCTTTCCACTCCCATGATCTTGTATCAGACATGGAAGTTTGTAGCTCCGGGTCTATATGATAAAGAGAAAAAGTTTACAAAAAGCTTTATGTACTGGGGTATATGCCTGTTCATCTCAGGAGGTCTTTTTGGTTACTGGGTCATAATGCCTGTTGCTTTTTCTATTACCCTAGGCTTTGCAAACCAGGGTCTGGAGGCAATGCCCAGGCTACAGAATTATTTGATTTTTTCCCTTAAGGCCATCTTTACTTTTGGTCTGGTTTTCGAAATTCCATTCCTTATGGCCTTGGCCGCCCGCTACGGTATCGTGCCCGGAGAATATTTTTCAAAGCACAGAAAGGCTAGTTACATAGCTCTATACGTATTGGCAGTGCTGCTTGTCCCAACGGATGTGTTCTCGCAAATACTTATTTTCTTTCCGCTAATAGGTGTTTACGAGGCTGGAATACGGCTCTCCATGTGGTTCGGGACAGACCATAAACCCGCATCTTTGGGTGAAAAGTAAAGGCGGTTTACCTCAATGCCAACTTGAGACCTAGTACACCACACCTTAATGCTGCTCCCGCCAAGGCTGTCAGAGAGCCGATCCTCGCCGGTGTACGATCATACTTCCAATAGAGAAAAACTGCGCTCCTGTGAAAGTGATAAAGAGCCAGCCACCTGGCATTTTTGCCGGCCTGGCCAACATGGTGGACTACAGGCCCGACTCCTGGATAATAGGTCACCTTCCATTCTGCAGACCGAAATCGGGTACACCAGTCACAGTCTTCCCAATACAAAAAAAACCTCTGGTCCATGGGCCCGACATCTTCCACTGCCGAGCGTCTCACGATCATGCAGGCCCCGGAGACCCAATCCACATTAATAGGCTCGCGCAGAGATTGGGATGTCAAAATATTTTTTCGGGTAAAGGGATTATCAGGCCATAGACGTGAAATGAGAGAGGTCCTTCCGAAAAAGACAGTAGCGAGAGTGGGAAAGGCCCTGGCAGATCCCTGGATAGAGCCATCGGCATCTAATATTTTTGGGCCTACAATGCCCACATGAGGATTCTTTTTCAGCCATTCCTCAAGAGGACCCCATAAAGGCCCTGATATTACTGCATCCGGGTTCAAGAGACATACATATGGTGCCGTAGCCTTAGCAAGGGCCTGGTTGACCGCCCCGGCAAAACCGACATTTTCACTATTTGCCAACCAGACAACTTCGGGAAACCGTCTTACCAGATCATCAGGGAGAGGGACTTGGCTGTTATCCACTACATAGATTGTATTAAGCTTTGCCGGCTCCCACTTCTCAAGCCCGGAAAGGCAGTTGTCTAGCGCTTCATAGCAACGGTAATTGACGATTATTACGTCAAAGCTCACTCAAGCCTCCTTACCCATCATTCCAATACATCCTCACTACAATGCTCCATTTGGGGCAAAGCCCCTTCTGCTTTGAGCCGCTCTATTATTAAAGGCCACCACCTCATCATAGGACACTCCATCACCTCCAAAGATATCCAGTGCACTTCCTATAGTGAGATCTAATCTATCCTGACTGAGTTCCTTCACCAGGTAAAGGTCTTTTATGGAACGGGCGCCTCCGGCGTAAGTAGTAGAGATAGGTGTCCAGCGGCCCAATAGCTCCACGAGATCCTCCTCTACTCCCCCGCATTTTCCTTCCACATCTGCTGCGTGAATCAAAAACTCAAAGCAGTACTTTGAGAAATAATCAAGGGTCTCAGGAGAAATAATCACGTCAGTAAATCGCTGCCACCTGTCAGTAACGATATAATAATCTCCGCCTTTTTTTCTGCAGCTCAGGTCCAGAACCAGCCGATCCTTGCTTACAAGCCTTGCTAGGGCCTTAAGCCGTTCTTCATTTATAGTGCCTTCCCTGAAGACATATGAAGTCACTATAATGGCCGCCGCCCCATGATCCAGCCAGTATCTCGCATTGTCCGCATTGATCCCGCCGCCCATCTGTAAGCCGCGCGGCCAGGCTGAGAGGGCCTCTGTGGCTGCGGCTTCATTCCCAGGACCCAGCATAATTATGTGCCCGCCGGTGAGGCCGTCACGTCTGAAAAGCTGTGCATAATAAGATGAAGGCCTTTCAGCGACATAATTTTCCTTAAGGGCCTCGGGATTGTCATCGCTGAGAGTAGAACCCACAATTTGCTTTACCTTGCCTCTGTGAAGATCGATACATGGCCGGAATTTCATGCTAAAGTCCTTTTTTTATAAATAACAAAATTGTGCTTATACGTCAAAGAATGTGGCCTTTATCCTTCCAGGTTCCTTCCAGCGAAGGTGAAAATTTTCATATCCTTTCAGTGGGCGACGATGGTGTCGGATAAAGATGCGATAATTTTATCCGGGCATCTTCGGCTGTGCACTGCCAATTAACCGTGGCGTTTTTAAAGTACCATGATTTTCCAATTGAAGTTGAGACATTTCCTTATCAGAAACTTTTTGGCCATTTTTATATCTCTTCCGAACCAAGGTTGCTTTTACTTTTAATCCAGGGCCTTTCTTAGGGATTGTTTTCGTCTTTCTCAAATATTTAAGTATTGTCTCGTAGCTATTCAGGGGCACCCCTTTCCAGTTATTGCTGATGGCACTGAATAAGCGATATTCAATCGGGTTCCATTTTGATGCGCTTGGTGGATAGTGACAAACTGTTACGCAGAGCCCGAATGGATCACATAGTTTTCTCTGTAACTCATACTTCCGTGCTCTTGGGCGATATCCATTACTTCCTCGCGCATTCGCCAGAATGAGAAACGGGCGTTGTAATACCGTGAATGGATACGAATTTAGTAATAAACATCGAACATCCAACATCGAATGTTGAATGGGAAAAGATAAAAAAACAGGAATAGCTATTGAATGCTTGGTATTGGGTGTTTGTTTTTTTATTCGATGTTGGACGTTCGATGTTCATTTTTCAAATCAACCCTGCTTCCTGAAAGCTGTAGTATCCTTTTTTTGTCACAATTAGATGATCAAGGACTCTGATACCAAGTATCTTCCCTGCCGCTGTCAGTTGTTCATGTATTTTCAAATCGCTGTTGCTCGGTTTGAGGTCGCCGGAAGGATGATTGTGGGCAAAAATGACAGCCGCGGCCCTGTCTGATATGACATCCGCATAAACTTCACGTGGATGAACCGGACTACGGTCAACCAGCCCAATCGTGACAATCCTCTTTTCAATCACTTCATGGGCGCCATTAAGGGAAATGCAAACAAAATGCTCTTGCTTTTTATCGGCAATACCAGCCAAAAGAGGCACCACATCCTGGGCCCCGGTTACCTTTACAGCATCCTTAATCAGATACCGTCTTGCAAGTTCAAAAGCCGATAGGATCTGGGCGGCCTTTGCCAGGCCAATTCCACGCACCGCCATAAGGTGTTCAATAGTGAGATTTTCCCTGTGTTTGCGGATCAGTTTAGCAACACTGCGGGATATCGTTCTGAGATCCTGGCCTTTTACACCTCTCCCCAGGATTGCGGCCAACAGTTCCTCATCAGTTAAGGCGGATGCGCCCCTTTCCTTAAGTTTTTCCCTGGGGCGATTATGAGCAGGCAGGTCTTTGATATTTTTCATGGTAAACTTTCAAAAAATTCTGTATGTAGAATTTTGGAGAATTTGTTATCCATTATTCCGATTGCATTTCATTCAACCTATTATAAACCTTATGCAGCATCCATTCTTTCACAACATCACCAAAGGACGTGTCATCCATAATTTTTCTAGATATATCCAGGTTGCTGTCCATCCTCTCGATCAATTTATTGAGAAACATATCTTCAAAACCGAATTTAAAATTGCCAATGTTGTTGTTTTTGGCCTGCTCTGATAATTTTTTATCCGCAATTAGTTCCTCTTCAATTTGAGTGAAGAAATATTTATCGGCATCAGTAAAATCCGTTCCAAATTTATCGTTTAAAATTTCAATAATTTCCGAGAGCCTGGCCAATTCCTCTTTTTCTTTTTTTGTCCCTGCCTCCATTATTGGATGAAGCTCACTCGCGTTGTCTTTTTCAAGGACAATTGTGCCTTCTCTTATTTTTTGCAGCCTGTAGTATTCAAGGGCTACTTCATCGTTGATTTTGAATCTTGCTGAAACATCTTGCTTTGGCAGCTTATTTAAAAGAAGGCGGGCGTAGGCATAAAATTTTTCCAGATCAATATCCGCAAACGGCATGATCTGGGACAAAAATGCATAAAGCCGGATAAAAGTAGTCAGCGTGTGTTTGAAATCATCCTGCTTCTCTTCGTCTTTAATGACCTGAAAGCGGTCAACCGCGGGATCGATGAAGGAATTGAGCATGGCGTGGTCTTTTGCGCCACGAAGCTTTCGTGATTTAAAAAAGATCCTGGAAAAAGCATCGATTTCAGATTGCCATATGATTCGAAACCCTTCGATCCTGTTTTTCAGATCATAGAGCTTATTTGGATCGGTTGTTGAAGAAAGCATCGTCTGCTCATAATAGGGCTGAAATGCATCTAATATTTCCTGCTCGTCATTGGCGAAATCAAGGATAAACGTATCTTTTTTCCCCGGATATATTCTGTTCAGGCGCGAAAGGGTCTGCACAGCTCTTACACCGGACAGTTTTTTATCCACATACATGGTATGGAGCAACGGCTGATCAAATCCGGTCTGATATTTTTCCGCCACGAGTAGGATTTGATATTCGTTAGTTGCGAATTTATCCGGCAGTTCTTTTTCCTTAAATCCGTTGATTCCCAATTCGGTATAGGAAATCCCGGTATCTCTATCGGTAAATGGGGTAAACGCAACGAGCGTCTTGATATCGGTATATCCTTTTTCCTTAATGTATTTATCGAATTCTGTTTTGTACCTGATAACATGGGGTCTGGATGAAGTGACCACCATCGCCTTTGCCTTCCCGCCTATTTTGGGCATAACGCACTGGCGGAAATGTTCAATAATAACCTCTGTTTTCTGGGCCAGGTTATGGGGATGAAGCGAGAGAAACCTGGCTATTGCCCGGCTTGCTTTTTTTCTATTGATGTCGGGGTCATCTTCAATGGCTTTTGATAGTCGGAAATAGGTCTTGTAGGTAGTGTAGTATTTTAACACATCCAGGATAAAGTTTTCTTCAATCGCCTGTCTCATGGAATAAAGATGAAACGGAGCAGGTTTTCCATCATCGCCGGTTTGGCCAAAAACTTCGAGAGTTTTTGCCTTTGGTGTTGCGGTAAATGCAAAAAAGGCAAGGTTGGGTTGCTTGCCGCGCGCCAGCATTGAGCTCCTTATCTCATCTTCAATATCATGATCTTCACCGTACTCAGGAGGCTCATTCCGGGCATCATCGCTCATATCAATGACTGTCAATGCTTCTTTCATCTTCTTTGAAGACTCGCCGCCCTGGGAGCTGTGGGCCTCATCCACAATTATGGCATAGTTTCTTTCGGAAAAGTTGCCGATTTTATCGAGCACAAATGGAAATTTCTGAAGAGTGGTGATAATTATATTGGTTCCGGCGCTTAGGGCCAAGGCAAGTTGGGTGGAATCCTTGTCTATTTTTTGTACAACCCCGAGCTTATGTTCAAACTGATATATGGTGTTCTGAAGCTGTTGATCCAGGACAAGCCTGTCTGTAACAACAATTACCGAGTCAAAGACCCTTTTATCGTTATCATTATGCAGACTGGACAGCCTATAGGCCAGCCAAGCAATGGAATTGCTTTTGCCGCTGCCTGCTGAATGCTGAATCAGATAATTATTACCCGGGCCTTTTTGCCTGGCATCCTGGGCCAGCTTTCTAACAACATCCAATTGATGAAACCTGGGAAATATGAGCTTTTCCTTTTTAAATATTTTTCCATCGACCTTATATTCTTCAGCCTGCAAGAGAAGAAAAGAACCGATTATATCCATCCAGCTATCTTTGGCCCAGACATACTCCCACAGGTAGGAGGTTTTATGACCATTCGGATTGGGAGGATTCCCGGTGCCTTTATGATAGCCGAGATTAAAAGGAAGATAGCGGGTGGCTTTGCCTTCAAGCCTGGTCGTCATATATGCTTCGTCAGTATCAACGGCAAAATGCACAAGGGCGCGTTTTTTAAATTTGAAAAGCAGCTCGTTCGGGTCCCTGTCAACCGCATACTGCCATCTGGCATTTGCCGCATTCTGGCCGGTAAACTGGTTTTTCAGCTCCACAGTTGCGATCGGCAGGCCGTTAAGACTGAGCAGTATGTCAATTGAGTTTTCATTCTTAAGGCTGTATTTTACCTGACGGGTCACGGTGAGCCGGTTTTTATCGTATAATGCAAGCGTTTCAGGATTCAGCCTACTGGCCGGTTTGAAATAGGCCATCTTAAACCGGACGCCATAATCTACAAAGCCCTTGCGGAGCACATCAAGCGTGCTCCGGTTGTCCAGTTCCTTAAAAAGGCGTTGCAGAACCTTGGATTCAACCTGAGGGCCGTGGATTTCAGACAGTTTTTTCCAGGACTGTGGCTGGGTATCCTGAAGAAAAGCAAAAATCATTTTTGGATCAAAGGCCAGTTCCCGGCTGAAATCTGAAGGATTGCCCTTGGTATAACCGCCCTTTTCAATAAGGCTCTTTTCGATTGCCTCTTCAAATGCCTGTTCTGTGGTTGTTGCAGTCATGATGTTTTTTCTTTTGAATATGTTTCGTACGGGCGAACCTTGTGTTCGCCCTTGCGTCTTGTGTTCGCCCCTACGGTTTTTCACCGTGCATTGGGATTTTCCCGATCCAGATCCCATTTTTTGGGATTATCCATGATATATTTGCGGATCTTGTTTAATTCATTGTCATCACGCACAATATGTTCATAATAATTGCGCTGCCATAATTTGCCAGGAAACGGTGGCCATTGTTTTTGTTTTACACCATGTCGATACCGTGCCGTGGTCAACGATTTGAACCGATGAACAATATCCGGCAATGATAATCCCGCCGCCGTAGGGGTAGGCCCCCGTGCCTGCCCTATATTAATGTGATCGGTTGTTTTTGGGCAACCACGGGGGGTTGCATCAGTGCAGGCACGGGGGCCTGCCCCTACAAGGATAATTATGCCATGGATATGGTTCGGCATGATTTGAAATTCATCAATATTAATCCCCGGATAATTGATTGGCAATTCATCCCAAATCATTTTCACCATCTGCCCCGCGTCATTCAAAACCATTTTTTCATTTATTATATTCCCGAAGAGACATTCCCTGTTTTGTGTACAAATGGTTACAAAATATGCACCCGCCTGAGAATAATCATATCCACGCAAACGGATGGATTTACGGTTTTTATCATATTTTGATTCCATTGCATGTATCCCCACCCCTTCTATCCTGTATCAAATTTTCCGTAGGGGCAACCCCCTGTGGTTGCCCATCCCCTGTGGTTGCCCATCCCCTGTGGTTGCCCATCCCCTGTGGTTGCCCATCCCCTGTGGTTGCCCATCCCCTGTGGTTGCCCATTTTCGTACCTTTCCATTTATATTATGACAGATACGGGGGCCTGTTCGGGCAGGCACAGGGATTGTTCGGGCAGGCACGGGGATTGTTCGGGCAGGCACGGGGATTGTTCGGGCAGGCACGGGGATTGTTCGGGCAGGCACGGGGATTGTTCGGGCAGGCACGGGGATTGTTCGGGCAGGCACGGGGGCCTGCCCCTACGTTCGTACATCTATTTTGCCGGTTACGACCTCGGAAATCAGGGCGGTGCGATATTCTTGTAAAAGGTCGATTTGTTTTTTGATTTTGGAGATTGTTTGGTCGATTTTGGTTGTTTTTTGATGAATAAATGATGAGATTTCGTTTTGTTCATTCTTATCTTTCGGATAACAAACAAAATAATTTTCTATGAATTCATTCGGCACCCTTTTTTGACCTGCCGCACCGGTCATCAATGCTTCGCCAAATTTCATAAACCGATCCGTTCTCGTTATGTAAAAAAGGTATTCTTTGGGAAGACACCTTGGACGAATTACATGAAATTCAGTTGAACCAAATCCAATATTGCTACCTAAATTTGTTATTAGCGCACCTTTTCCATTTTCAAAACAAGGTGTTATCTTAGCAATTATTACATCATTCTCTTCGAAACAAGTAAACCCATTCCACAATTCTCTAATTGATTTTTTAATATCAGTCTGAATTCTTCCCTCTTCTGAAACTTTTTCCATAGGTAAAAAGGTAACAAGTTTATTAGATTCTCTAAATTCAATATAAGCAGATTTTGATGGATTTATTTCTGCAACATATTTCAACTTTTTAATCTCCCAATGCTGCGGCACCTCCCCCAGCCATTCAATCCCCGAATCCTTCATCGGCGCATCGGGATTCAATCCTTTTGTTACCGCATGATTAATTATTGCGGCGCGCTCCTCCTTTAGCAGTGCAATGAGCTTTTGCTTTTTTGAGATGAGGTCGTCGATTTGGGTAATTTTGCGGTCGAGGTAGGCGGCAATGGCGGTTTGTTCATCATAGATAGGTACAGCAATAGGCAAATTAGCAATAAAGTTCCAACTTACCCTTGGCATTTTTGCCCCAAAAGTAGAACCATCAACTATGTCAATAAAGGGTTTAGACAAAAACCGATAGAAAGCAAATCTGGAAGAGATTCCAAATTCAGGTCTCATTACAAAAATATCACCAACTGATGCACCCGAGAATTTAGCATTTAGGACTTTTGCCAAATATGGTCGTAATTTTCCAAACAGAACATCTCCCTTACGAAATAAAATACCTTCCCCTTGGTAATCGCCTTCAGAATCGATAAAATGGCCTGTCCAACTTTCTATATTCTCCAATGCAACTTTCTTCATTTGTAACGAACAATTTTTTTCGGTAATCAATCTAAAAAAATACTTTATTCTCTTAACCTCCCACCCCTCCGGCACCTCCCCAATCCACTCAACCCCGGAATCCTTATATTTCGGATACGGCTTCATTTTTTTATTCTTGCCTCCAGCCGTTTCCGTGCCATTTCAACGGCTTTGTGAAGTTTTTGCTCCAGCACTTCGCGTTTTGGCAGTTCGATCATATATTGGGTTACCTTGATGTCGGCATCGAGGCTCATGGTTTTAATTACCCTTTTTTAAATTTTGCGTTAATTGTTACGTGTTAAAAGCATAACTTAGACGCAATCTTTATTTTCTGGTTTATTCATATATATCAGATAGTTTTGGATGCATTGCGAGACATGCATTGCGTCCAAATTGCGTTTGACAGCTATCTTTTTTAAGGAAACTGTTCATGCAGAACGTGAATACCTGTTTTCCAGTTTCCTTTCTCATATTTCCACAACCTCATTCATCAAACCCTGAGTTTCCAATTCAAGTTCAAGAATATCCGTCCGGATTTTTTCCAGGCTCCTTAATGGCTTGTATTTGTAGAAATATTTCGTAATATTGATTTCATATCCTTTTACTGTTTTGCTCTCATCAATCCAGGCATCAGGTACATGGGGCAGGACTTCCCGCTCGAAGTATTCCCTGATATCTTTCTTTAGAGGTACGTTTTCATTATCCCGCAACGAGGTATCCGGCTCAGGATTGCCCTTTTTATCTAGGCAAATATCTGCTGTTTCATCCTGTTCAGACAAGGCCTTCAAAACAGTCTTTTTTATTGGCGCAGGTAAAGACAAACCATATTTTCTGCAATGTTTTTTGAGAACTTTTTCAAATTTCTCTCTGTTTTTATAAATCACAGAGCCATCCATGCTCTTGAGCATAGCAAGTATCTTTTGTTGCAGTTTCCCCCCTTCTTCTTTTTGTTGTAAGCCTGCTTTCCCCTTTTTTTTCGGCTTGGAAAAGTTTTGAAAGACCTTTTCATTTTCAAACAGGGCTATTCTTTCTTCTGAGGCCTGGAAGTTGAGCCTCAAAGGCCGTTCAACGGTGATCCGGTTATAGCCGAAATCTTCATTGTCAAAAATTTTGCAAAATTCGTTTTCCGCGAAATCACCATAGATTCCGGTTATTTCGTCGATCTGTCTGTCGCTGATCTCATTTCTTTTGTTGCCCAGGCTCCGGCTTATCTTTTCAAAAAATGAAACAGCATTGACCACCTGGATTTTTCCTTTACGTTCAACCGGTTTCCGGTTTGTTAAAATCCAGATATAGGTAAATATGCCGGTGTTGTAAAAAAGCTGGTCCGGCATGGCGATGATGGCTTCCAGCATATCATTTTCAATGATCCATTTTCGGATTTCACTCTCTCCGCTGCCGGCGCCGCCGGAAAAAAGAGGCGAACCATTAAAGACGATGCCGAGCCGTGTGCCGTTGTTTGACTGTTTCATCTTGGAGATCATATGCTGCAAAAACAAAAAAGAACCATCGCTGATTCGGGGAAGTCCGGCGCCGAACCGTCCGCCATAGCCTTTTGTTTCATGCTCTTTTTTGATATAGGTCTGAACCTTTTTCCACTCAACTCCAAAAGGAGGGTTGGAAAGCATATAATCAAATTTTTCCGATTCCAGGCCGTCCATGGTAAAGGAATTACCGAATTTGATGTTGGCCGTATTCTCCCCCTTGATAAGCATATCGGATTTGCAGATGGCGTATGATTCAGGATTTACCTCCTGTCCGAAAATCTCCAGCCTGGCACGGGGGTTAAGCTCCCGTAAATAGTTTTCCGCCACAGACAGCATCCCTCCTGTCCCACAGGCCGGATCGTAAATTGTTTTTACAATCCCTTTTCTGGTCAGGATTTCCTTGTCATTTAAAAATAAGAGGTTGACCATTAACCTGATAACTTCGCGAGGAGTAAAATGCTCCCCGGCAGTTTCATTCGACAATTCAGAAAATTTTCTGATAAGTTCCTCAAAGACGTACCCCATTTCAATGCTCGAAACATTATCAGGATGAAGATCCACTTCACTAAAACGGCTTGCAACCAGAAACAGAAGATTAGCTTCGTCAAGGCGGGTAATCTGATCATTAAAACTGAAATATTCAATTATTTTCCTGCCGCCGCTGGAAAACCCGTTGATATAGTTTCTTAAATTTGCGGCTATATTATCAGGATCGGCCTTAAGCTTCTCAAAGTCCAATTTGCTTTTATTATGAAAATTAAAACCGGCAACTTTGTTAAGCACTGGCTCGGTATTTTTAAACTTCATGGATTTTAATTTCGGCAGATAATCGAGGACTTTTTGCTTAGTAGGTTCCAGAACACAGTCAAGTCTCCGCAGGACGGTAAAAGGGAGTATGATTTTCCCATAATCGGACTGTTTGTAGTCTCCTCGCAATAGATCTGCGATACTCCAGATGAAATTGGCAAGTTCTTTAATCTTTCCATTGTTCGCCATTACAAAACCTCTCCAAAGTGTCGTACTTCCCTTCCCAAACCAACTCTGTCTTCATCTGCGAAAACGGATGCGGGTTATCCAGTCCCCAATGCCCAGTCTTCTCGCATGGTTATGAGATACTCAATGAATCATCCCGTCACTCATGTCCCAAATCAATCCCTGCCAACCGTCGATAAGTCCTTCATCACCACACTCAGGGCAGAACCAGTGTATCCGGTTGTCTATCTCAAATTGAATCTGCAAAATGCCTTTACAGGGTTTTCTTTTCGGCCGCCGCCAGCATCTCGGCGCTTTTCCCGCGGCCAGACCACGGTCACATAACGTTGCATAGGTTACGATCTCCGCCAGTTTTCTTACTTTTAACTTCAGTTGAGGTACAGCCGGTCCGTTCTTCTGTTCATTAAGCCAGTGCCTGATGTCAATTATCCACATTTCTTCTTATTCCATTTTGTAATCTTCGGGCAACATGGGTGACACTTTAGGTTTTAATTTATGCAATGTCTCGTAGCTGGCCCTGCCATGATGTTGCAGGCAACCCAGGACGATGGCAGGGTGCAGTCCAAGACATTCAGCGCAATAGCGGATTTTAATCTCGGAAATCCGTCTGGTTGTGGCAAAATTAGTCAGAATATCTTTGCTTTTGAGTATTTTTGCGGCAAAATTATCCGCCTCCCTTTCTTTTGCATTGGAAAGATCTAGATGTTCAAGACTGTCAATGTAAAGTGAACTCCGTTTCCGGCCATGTAGCGCCACATGACCGATTTCGTGAGCTATAGTAAACCAGAAATTATCGATCCTATCTTGACGGCAGGTATAGAGTATGACTGGATGATTTTTGATCCGGAAGGCTGCGCCGTCCGTGTAGGTTTTGGGCAGGTGTGGTAGCACGGCAAAGATGACACCGCATTGGACAAGTCTGTTTAGAAAAATTTTCACTCCTTCAGGTTCTGTTGAAAAAGCAGGGATGTCGGAGGCCAGGGCAAGCAAAGTCGCTCTGCTGTAAGGTCTTTCCGGCAATTTGTCCCGCAGGTAATTTTGGGCAATTTGCTGCCATGTTAACGCGTGGTACGGATTGAATTGGCGATAATTTTCAGATTTTTTGAGACTGACTGCAGCTCGCTGTTCAAGAAAACCGAAATCAAGTTCTTCCATGCCCCAAAAGTCCTTAACCGCTTTTATAAGGGCATCCTTGGCCTGGGGGAAATATCCACGTTTTCGCAGCTCCCGCACCGGCATATATCGATAGATAAGCGCCTTGGCTGCGGTTTCAGCATTTTTTGCGTCTTCCTGAAGCCTAAGTCTGTATTGAGTGTCGAAGTTGAGCCAATATTCCGGGCTTTGTTTGAAGACAGCGCTTAACTGACATGCCATGTCAAAGGTTATGGCTGTTTTATTGTTAAGTAGACTGCTGATATGCTTTTCTGTCTTGCCAAGGATCTCTGCCAGGGCTTTTTGGTCCCATCCGTAATATTCCAGCTCCTCTTTTATGGAATCGCCGGGTCCGAGAGTAATAAATGGTTGATATTTAGTCATTACAGTACCTCATTCGTAATGCTTCGATACATTAACTATCAAAACATGGCCGAAGGTCCGTTTTTTATCTTCAAATTCTATCTCGAATTCCAACCTGTATTTTCGAGTAATGCGGATGGAGAATCTGTTTGGGTATCCGGCAAGTTTTTCAAACTCCATGGAAGACGGATTGCGGAGATCGAAAATATCTTTCGCCGCCTCAATTCGATTAATTCTTTCAACCAGTTTGTTGCAGAGTACCTTGTCCATAAAGGAATATTTTCTGCTGCGCCCCTTTGTATATAACTCCACCAAATATTTATTTGAGAAACCAAATTCCATTTTAATGGCCATCAAAATTGTATACGAATACCAGTAATAATGCAATAGTTGAATTTACCTCAGAGGTAAATTATTGATGCTGCTATAGTGCTAAAAATGCTATATCAGCCATTCATACGTCCTCTTGATAACGCCAGCCATCAATTTCCGTCTTGCGATTAAGAAAGCAAAGTAATCCATGTGATACCATTGGTCGGGAAATGCGTTGTCCCGGTAAAAATCCGAAACTCAGCGGCAGGATCGTAACAAAATGGCTTCAGCTTTCAGCTTCAGGCTTTCAGCTCTTATGCAACGCAGTATATGGGGTATTTTCAGCGGAATCATGATTCAAACCTTGCACCAACAGGAATCGGCCTGCCCCTCAAAAACTCTGCGCAGGGCATACGCCTCTTCCCCGGCCACTGAAGCTCTCTGATACCGAGATAGCCTTTTTCTGTGGCAATCACCACACCGTCCTCTCCAACACGACAGACCGTACCGGGTTCCATATCCACGGCATCCATCTCTATTACAAAAGGCATATAGATACGAAGACGCTGACCATTCCAAATGGTATAGGCACCTGGTCTCGGGTCAAGGGCCCGAATCAGGCATAAAATACGCTTCGCAGGTTGAGACCAGTCAAGCCTTGCCATCTCCGGCTTGATGGGAGGGGCATAGCTTATGCCTTCCTCAGGCTGGGATCTCGGTTTTAGAGTGCCCTTGTTTAGTTCTTCCAGTGCCTGCACAAAAAGCCTGGCCCCTAACTCGGCCATACGTTCATATAGCTTACCAAAAGTCTCCTCCGGCCCAATGGTCAGTGCTTTCTGAAGGAGCAAGGGACCTGTATCCATCCCGACATCCATCTTCATAATGGTTATGCCGGTCTCAGTATCTCCTTGTATAATGGCCCACTGTATCGGCGCTGCCCCTCGATATGCGGGGAGCAGGGATCCATGGACGTTGATAGGCATTATTCTCGGAATATCAAGCAGTTCCTGAGGAAGTATCTGGCCATAGGCAGCAACGACCAGGAGATCCGGGTCAAGGTCCCGTACCTGACTCAGGAACTCTGGAGAGCGGACCTTCTCGGGCTGGAACACGGCAATGCCCGCCTTTTCTGCCAAAACCTTTATTGGAGAGGGCACCAACTTCCTGCCCCGCCCCTTGGGCCTGTCAGGCTGGGTCACTACAGCCACTGTCTGATTTGGACCTTCCATTAAGGCCTTCAGCACTGGAACTGCAAATTCAGGAGTACCCATAAACACAATTTTATGCGAATTCATAACTCCCACGAACCTCCTGACAAATGCTATTCCGGAAACGCTCTTCTACTCCTCTCTGGGACGGATCTTTGGCCACTTTTTTCTGAAAAGAAGCTTTCTTACAGGATTCAAGCGGTCCACAAAACATATACCCTTCAGGTGGTCCAGCTCATGCTGTATACACCGGGCAAGGAGTCCTTCGGCCTCTATTCTGACTTCCTTTCCGTTCCGGTCATAGCCAACCAGATGCAGTCTGAAGGCCCGTTTTACAGGGGCTACATAGTTCGGGACACTCAGGCAGCCTTCTTCACCCACTTCCTCTCCTTCCAATTCTGTGATACGAGGGTTAATTACTACTATAGGATTTGGGCCCTCTTCAGAAGGAGTTACATCCATGATCACCAGTTGCTTGAGCTCGCCTATCTGGTTTGCTGCAAGGCCTATCCCTTTGGCCTTGTACATCATTTCCAGCATTTGGTCGATCAGGCCCTGAAATTCTCCGTCTATCCTCTCAACAGGTCGGGCCTCTTGTCTTAATATCTCATGTGGATAGATTAGTATTTTCATAACAACAAAATAATAATGTCTACAGGATGGCCAAGCAAGCACTACCTCGGAAATTATGAGAATTCATGCCCTTAGAAAAGACCTTCTGAGACCCGCGGCCCGGGATTTCCGATTCCTTCTGGGTCGCGGATACCCGAGGAAGTCCGCCCTTTTATTTGTAGGAAACCACTTCCAGCTCCATCAAGGAGAACGGGACCTGCTTTATCGCGGAGTCTTCACCAAAGAGCAGAGTATGGCACGGTGTGCTAAGATGGTGCACGTGGGGGCAATCAAAGGGAAAAAATTAATCATAGACGGCCACAACATACTTATAACTCTTGAAAGCGCCATAAAGCGCAGATCTTTGCTGCTGGCAGATGACAATTTCGTCCGGGACATCAGCCGCATATTCCGCAGCTTCCGGCCCACAGATCGTACAAAGGCTGCATGGACTCTTGTTGAAAGACTCCTTTTGGACTATCCGCCTTGCCATGTTACAGTGCTTCTTGATGCCCCTCTTCCAAAGAGTGGGGAGCTTGCGGCAAGAATCAGACAATGGATGAAATACGCAGAAATCAAGGGGAATGTTACTACAGCCGCAAGACCTGAATCATCCCTTCTGGCGCTTGAAGGTATTAAGGCAAGTGCAGACTCGGTAATCATAGACCGTTCCACCAAAGTTTTTGACCTGGCAGGCCACATCATAAGACGGAGATTACATATTAAACCAATGTCAATTCCATAAAATTATGAGAGCTACTTTAACTCCCATTGTAGTTGTATTGGCCTTTATGCTCCTCTTTCCTGCAGTCGTGATATCAAGCATTATCAATGCTTCCGGGAACTGGATCCATAGACTTGGAAGGCTCTGGGCAAGAGTTATCATCAGGACATCAGGTGTCAAGATAGAGGTACAAAATCACAGGCATATACCTGTAGGAAAACCTGTGGTATTTGCCTGCAACCATGCAAGCCAATTTGACATACTTATAGCGTTTGAGGTCTTGCCTGTACAATTCCGTTTTGTAGTCAAAAAAGAACTTTTCAAAATACCACTCTTTGGCTTTGCACTGCATCACGCAGGTTATATACCTATTGACAGGTCCGGTGGTAAGGTCGCCCTGCGCAGCCTGCAAAAAGCTGCCGGGAGAGTAAAAAAAGGCACTTCTATAGTCATCTTCCCGGAGGGTACCCGCAGCCCTGACGGCCGATTGATGCCCTTTAAGGTGGGAGGAATACTGATTGCAATTAAGGCCGGATGCCCTATAGTGCCTGTAGCCATAAGCGGCAGCCACAAAGTGCTTCCCAAGGGAAACATCAGGGTACGCCCAGGCCGGATAAAGGTGACCATCGGCTTCCCTGTTCAGACCGTGGGCCCTGACGGCCCTATCCCCAAAAATATTGTGACAAAAGAAGTGCGGGATAGCATTTCCGCCATGCTTGAAGAAAAACCCTAGCCTATTCCTAAACATTTATGCCGTCCTGGATACTACCTACCGTAGCATTTATACTGGGGCTGATTATTCTCTCCGGCGGGGCCGAAGCTCTTATTAGAGGAGCCATGCGCATGGCTCGCCTTTGGAAAATCAGTCCCATCGTAATCGGCCTCACCATTGTAGCCTTTGGCACTTCAGCCCCGGAGATGGGCGTGGCATTGTCAGCAGCCCTTTCCGGCCAGCCCGATATCACCATGGGAAACATCTTGGGGAGCAATATAGCCAACACAGGACTGATCCTGGGGCTTGGGGCCTTGCTCACTCCCCTGACTGTCCATATAAGGATGCTCAGAACAGAGATACCTTTGTTAATAGTGGTAAGCATGGCTCTTTGGGCATTTGCAACAATGGGCCATCTTGGGCGCCCGGCAGGCCTGATATTACTCATTACCTTTACAACCTATTGCCTGGCCCTGTATCGTCATAGCCGGAAGAAACCCTATACAGTCCAAGTAGAATTTGACAAGTCTCTTAACCGCAAGGGTTCATTTTGGTTTGACCTTGTACTGATTATAGCCGGACTGGCAGGGCTGGTTATTGGTTCCAAATCATTGGTTTGGGGGGCTGAAAATATTGCGGTGTATCTGGGTATACCTGAACTCATTGTGGGCCTGATTCTGACAGCCGTCGGCACCTCCCTGCCTGAACTTGCCACAACAGTGGCAGCGGCCCGTAAGGGCCAGACAGACCTGATTCTGGGAAATGTAATAGGAAGCAATCTATCTAACCTGTGTGCCGTACTTGGCGTCACGGCTTGTATTACCCCAATTGATATCAACCCGGACCTGCTCCACAGGGATTTTCCTGTAATGGTGGCCTTCAGCCTGATCCTATTGCCTATCATGAGGACTGGGATGAGAGTGACTCGATGGGAGGGAACAGCCCTGCTCCTGTCCTACAGCGCGTATGTTATCGCCCTGGCGGTCTTCTGAATAGGGAGGGCAGCTTTGCAGAATAACAGAAATGTAATGACTCTGCCTGAGATGGTCAGGCGCTCGGCCTGCGAGTTTGAGCGCCGGCCCGCACTTATTGCAAGAGAGCCTCAGGGAGACAGGTGTATCACCTTTGGTGAACTTGGCAGCAAGGTTGAATCCTTGGCCAAAGGACTGCTTGCCTGTGGTTTACCCAAAAACGGAAAATGCGCGATACTTGGGCCGAATTCTCCTGAATGGGCCGTTGCCTATCTGGCCATCACCTCTGCCGGTGGGATTTGCGTGCCTATAGATACCCTGTTAAGCAAAAACGAGATACTGCACCTGATGGCTGACGCCAAGGTGGATATGGCCTTTGTGGCTTCCAAATTCATGGACTGCGTGCTTGACACCTCCAAGGGCTTTCCAAAACCAAAACAGGTGACAGCCCTGACCCTGGATACCAAAGGCATCCCGGGGGATGCGATGCCCTTTGAAGAACTAGTCAGCAAAGGACAACAATCACAAAAGCCGTTACCACACAGGGTTCTTGAGAACACAGCCGCCATAATCTACACATCAGGTACTACCGGTAGCCCCAAGAGCGTCATGTTGACCCACGGCAACATAGTTTCAGACATAACTGCCTGCTATCAGGCAATAAAGTTTAAGCAGGATCACTTCCTCTCGGTCCTGCCGATGCATCATACATTCGAGTGTACCGCTGGCTTTCTCCTGCCCATATACACCGGTTCCACAATCACTTTTGCCAGGAGTCTCAAGTCCCGCAGCATACTGGAGGATTTGAAGGCAAGCAGGGCTACTGTGATGTTCGGTGTCCCTTTGCTGTTCCGGAAAATGCTGGATGGAATCCATCGTGCCATTAGCCGTGCACCTTCTGCACAACAAATGATATTTCACATAATTATGAATGCGGTCAAGACGGGTGAAAAGCTGGGTATAAAGAGCCTGGGCATACACTTTTTCAAAAATCTCAGAGAACAGGCCGGGCTCGGTTCCCTTCGTTTTCTGGTGGTTGGGGGCGCCCCGCTTATGCCACAAATCCCCAGGGAATTCAGGTGGCTGGGAATCAAGATGCTCCAGGGCTATGGGCTTGCCGAGGCAAGTCCGGTACTTACCTTCAACCCTGTGGATGAACCCGTGGATGAAAGCATAGGCAAACCTCTTTCCGGTATAGAAGTAAAAGTACTCGAACCGGACGAGACGGGCATTGGGGAACTTGCATTTAAAGGCCCAATGATTATGAAAGGATATTATAAGGCCCCTGAGGCCACGCGAGAGGTGCTGGACTCAGACGGTTGGCTGAAGACAGGGGACCTGGGTTATCAGGATAAAAAAGGCTATCTCTACATCTGCGGAAGGGCCAAGAACCTCATTATCACTCCTGCCGGGAAAAACATCTACCCTGAGGAGATAGAGGCCGAGATTAACCTTAGGCCCTTTATCCTGGAATCAATGGTCTATGGCCACAAAAAAGAGAGTGGAGAAGAAATCCGCGCAGTGATAGTTCCCGACTATGAGGCCATTGGCAAACACTCTCCAAAAAAATACCTGAGCGATCAGGACATACGCAAACTCATAGCCAAGGAGGTCAAAACAGCAAACCAGATGCTGGCTGCTTTCAAAAGAGTCAAGTCCTTCACTTTAACAAATGAAGAATTCCCCAGGACCTCTACCAGAAAGATCAAACGCCACCTCTTCAGTGTCTGAACAAAAAGGCCGTTCAGACACAATTTTGAATTTAAAAAAGGAAGTAACATTAATACGTTAATTGTCCATGACCTAGGGAACGTACAATAAATAACTTGAACAAATTAATGTCTTTTTTGCCGTCTTCTTCGTTGCTCGTCGATCACATAACCCGTTATGCTCGCTTCTCGCGCCTTGAATACAACAAAAAATCCTGTTAATTTTTGTTCAACTTATTTATCTCCCGTTCCTAAATTGAAAAAACAAAATTTAGGGTTTCCGTTCAGGCACTAACTATAATGATTAACTGGTCTGCAAATCTAAATCCAACTCAGTTTAAGGCAGTAGCACACAGGGTCGGCCCGCTTCTTGTTGTTGCAGGACCCGGCACAGGTAAAACCAGGGTCCTCAGCTACCGAATCGGACACCTTATAGAAACAGGTGCTGCCAAACCTGACCAGATACTTGCCATGACCTTTACCAACCAGGCAGCAAAGGAGATCTCCGAGCGCGTATCCCTGCTCCTGGACAGCGAATCCTCCACGGAGCACATACATAATGGGCAAAAAATCCCAAAAATAAGCACATTCCATGGCTGGGCACTTGGATTTTTAAAACAGACCCTGGGTGAAGACGCACGGCTTCCCATAGACGAGAAAGACGCCAAGGACCTTTGCCAAGAGGCGGCAAAGAAATTGGGATTATCAAACCCAAAACCTCAAGGACTTTATGAACGTATCTCAAAGGCCAAGCAGCACTTCCCCCCGAGGATAAATGAAGACGAAGATATGGAGGCCCTGATTCGGGCATATCATGGACTCCTTGAAAAATATGGTCTTTGGGACTATGACGACCTTCTCCTGGAGGCCCTGCGGCTCCTCGAACATACTGAAATAAGGGCAAAATTTCATAGGGATTTACCCTTTGTCCTGGTAGATGAATTCCAGGACATAAGTCCTGCCCAGTATAGCCTGATAAAGTCAATGGCAAGGAAAGACGGAAACATCACGGTAATCGGTGACCCAAACCAGGCCATTTACGGATTCAGGGGCGCAAGTCCTGAATTCATACATTGTTTTAATACGGATTTCGAGGATGTTAAAACCGTGGTCCTGGACACTGTCTACAGATGTCCCCAAGTATTTCTCGACGCGGCAACAAGTATCATCAAAGACAGATCGGCTGTGCGTCTGAAATCCGTCAAGCACAAAACGCCGAAAATCAGGATTAAACCCTTTGAAGATCCCTCATCTGAGGCAAAGTGGGTGGCAAGGACAATTGAGCAGATAGTGGGTGGGCTCAGCTTTGTTTCACTTGACAGCGGCACAGCCGGCGGTAACACCCTGAGAAGCCTTTCAGATGTAGCAATACTCTTCAGGGCCAAAGCGTTGGGAAACCCGGTTGCCGAAGCGCTATCAAGACAGGGGATACCCTTTCAGCGGGCAGATACCCCTGATCTGCTTGCCCAAAAAGAACTTCGCTCTATATGGCGTCTCTGGGAGGTCCTGAAGGGACGAACTGTCCGGTATCATCTGTTAAAGCTCCCGGGAGGTAAGGATCTGTGGAACAGAAAACTTCCGGACTTAAAACCCGGACTTCAGGGCAAAGATGGTCCTCAACTCCTGAGTTACATAATCGATATTCTTGATCTCGACCCAAACAGGCCTCTTCTCAGGACCCTTGCGCGTGCCATCAAAAGATATCCGCATGTGGATTCCCTTGCAGTCCTGCTTCGTAACGAGGCCGACCTGCTGGATATCAACATAGAAGCCGTGTCCCTACTTTCGATCCATGCGGCCAAGGGCCTTGAGTTCCCGGTAGTCTTCCTGATCGGATGTGAGCCAGGGATACTTCCATGGAAAGAGGCAGACCAGGAAGAGGAGAGACGGCTTTTTTACGTAGGCCTTACCAGGGCATCTGAAGAAATATACCTGAGCCATGTGAAACACCGAAGACTTTTTGGACAGATGATGCATGGCGGCCCAAGCCCCTTTATTGCCGATATCCCTGAAAAACTCCTGGTCAGAGAAAAGGCCCAAAAACCAAAAAAACCCCGAAGACCAAGGCAGAAAAAACTTTTTTAAGAACTGAACAGCTGATGAAAAATGCTCAAAGCACAAATTGCACTATGTGTCATATTGTATGATCAAAAAGAAGGAGGCCCCGGCGGGTTTAAGCCGAGGCCCCACAAAAGGAGAAGAAGGGCTTTGGAAAGCCATTCTAAGGAGGTATTTAATTTATCGGAAAAATATCTGATCGACTTTAATTTTTTATCGATTTTTTTTACTTGCCTTATTATAGCACATGGTCAATCTGCCCCTGAAGCCGCAATGGCAAGGAAATAAGGTATGTGCTATTGGGTTTTTTTCTGCCTTGTGGTAAATCATGTGAAAAATATGGCAGTGAAATTGGAAATTGGGAAAAATACAAAAAGGAGATTCTACGTTCGTGAAAATAACTACCTCTGAAATTGAACATGTGGCCCACTTGGCCCGGCTCAACTTTGGTCCGTCTGAAATTGAAAACTTCAATAGACAAATAAATGACATACTAGGATATATAAGCAAATTAGAAGAGCTGGATACAAGCCGGGTTGAGCCCACCACCCATGCACTGGAACTCACGAATGTTTTTAGAAAGGACGAAGTAAGGCCCTCTTTGCCGGTTGAAAAAATTCTCTCCAACGCACCTGAACAGGAAGAGGAGGGATTTGTGGTACCAAAAATTATCTGATGATTCCGCTGAAAAAACCCAATCTGCGGCGTTGCTTCAATTTTCCAGTCACTGCGACGTACGATAAGTACGTCTCATGCCTGGAAAATTTCGCGCCTTGCATCTCGGGCTTTTTGAGCGGAATCATATTTCAGAGTTTTTGCAGTGCAATTATCTGATTAAGGAAGTACAAGATGCCAAGTCTGATCGATCTAAGCATACATGAGCTCCACGATATCCTCAGCAGAAGAGAGGTTTCCGCAGTTGAGGTTACAAGGGCCTATCTGGACAGGATAGGTGAAGTTGATCCAAAAATCAGGGCCTATCTGACAGTGACCGCAGACAAGGCCTTGACCCAGGCAGAAGAGGCGGATAGACGCCTTAAAAAGGCAGACCACGTTACTCCTCTTACGGGAATTCCCTTGGGCATTAAAGATGTTATCTGTACCAGAGGAGTTAGGACCACATGTGGATCTAAAATACTTGAAAATTTTGTACCACCCTATAATGCCACAGTAATGGAAAAACTCGATGCCCATGGGGCGGTAATGCTGGGCAAGTTAAATATGGATGAGTTTGCCATGGGATCATCCACGGAGAACTCTGCCTATCATCCTACTCACAATCCCTGGGACCTTGAACGAATCCCTGGTGGATCAAGCGGTGGTTCAGCGGCATCTGTTGCTGCCAGGGCCTGTGCAGGTTCATTGGGCTCGGATACAGGCGGATCGATACGCCAGCCTGCCTCATACTGTGGTGTTGTAGGTCTGAAACCTACATACGGCACAGTATCGAGATTCGGTCTTGTGGCCTTTGCTTCCTCACTTGACCAGATAGGACCCATTTCAAGGGACGTTACTGATTGCGCCCTGCTGTTGAACGCCATATCCGGCCATGATACCAGGGACTCCACCTCTGTACTCAGAGACGTGCCTGACTACACCGGCTCCCTGATTCCGGGTCTTAAGAATTATACATTAGGAATTCCCAAGGAATATTTTATTTCAGGTCTTGACCCGGAGGTGAAAAAGACCGTTAAGCGTGCCGTTTCCGCCCTGAAATCCCAAGGAGCCGAAGTGGTGGAGGTAAGCCTTCCTCACACAGAGTATGCAGTTGCCACATACTACATTATCGCACCTGTCGAGGCCTCTTCCAATCTCTCACGTTACGATGGAGTAAAGTATGGATTACGTGCCCCGGACTATAAAAACCTCATGGATATGTATAAAAAGACCAGGTCTCTAGGTTTCGGCCCGGAGGTCAAGAGGAGGATAATGATAGGGACCTATTCCCTTTCAGCCGGATACTACGACGCATATTATAAAAAGGCCTCCCGGGTTCGGACTCTTATTACCCGGGATTTTAAAAAGGCATTTGAAAAATGTGATGTGATTGCCGCCCCTGTTGCACCGACTACGGCGTTTAGGCTTGGTGAGAAAGCAGACGACCCGCTTCAGATGTACCTGTCTGATATCTTTACAATTCCGGTAAACCTGGCAGGCATCCCAGGGATTTCCGTGCCCTGCGGCTTAAATAGCAGCGGACTCCCCATAGGACTTCAATTAATGGCAGGACACTTTGAGGAAGCAAAGCTCCTCACTGTTGCGTATAACCTGGAACTGGCTCTAGGTCGCTGCAAGAACTGGCCTTTGGATTGATGATTGATGATTGCTCTTGCAAGCTATCTCAACAGAAATAGCCGTTGAATGTTCGGTATTGGATATTCGTTTTTCATTCGATGTTGGATGTTCGATGTTCATCTTTTAATGCAACCAGTGAACGTTTGCAAAACAACTTAGCGCTTATGCATTCCTCCCTCTGGCCCACCAGAGGATTATTCCAAGCGCGAGAAGCACCAGGCTCAACAACTGTCCCATAGTTATCCAGCTCAAAAAGACATAGCCCATCTGTGGATCCGGTTCTCGAAAAAATTCAACCACTATACGACATATGGCATAGAGGACCAGGAAAAGGGCCAGCTTCCTCCCGTATGGCCAAGCTTTACGACGGAGAGGCCACAGGACAAGAAATAGGAAAAGTCCTTCAAGCAGGGCCTCGTAAAGCTGAGACGGGTGCCGGGGCACCTGCCCTCCCCGGGGAAAGATCATGGCCCATGGCACATCAGCAGGACGGCCGAACAGCTCTCCGTTAATAAAATTCCCTATACGTCCCAGGCCGAGGCCCACCGGCGCAGTGACCACAAAGCGATCAGACCACTTCCAGAAGTTCAAATCATGTCTTTTGCAATATATCCATCCGGAAAAAATAACTCCTGCCACTCCTCCATGAAAGGACATGCCTCCGTGCCAGACAGCAAATATCTCTAAAGGATGCTCAAGAAAGTAGGAAAAGTTATAAAATAGTACATAGCCCAACCTGCCTCCCAAAATGATCCCTAAAACCAGAGAGAATAAAATTCCCTCCAGTTGACTTAATTGAGATACAGCGGAAGGCCCATGATATTGGGAGTCGGAAAGGGCATTTTGACACTCTTCAAAAATTTGCTTTCGTACTAACAGGTAAGCAGCCCCGAAACCGAGCAGGTACATAAGACCGTACCAGTGAATACCTATTGGACCGATACGGATTATTACCGGATCGATATCCGGAAAAGCAAGCATCGGCCCTATTGTTTTTCCTTGCGATCGCTAAGGCTAATGATTTTCGAGCTGCCGGACGGCTTAGTTTTGTGCGGTCCATGATCCTTACTGGTTTCCCGAGGTGATGAGACACCTTGCTTAAGTAAGACAGCCTCCAGCAGATGATGATACTGCTGAATCAGCTTAGGATTAATGTCTGGCTCCAGGACAAAAAAGGATACCCTGGTCCGCTGTATCCGGATAGAAGAGACCGTCATGGCTGTGAGAACGTGAGGATGGACAACAGGACCAAGCTTCTGATCATATAACACGGTACACGGAAAGTAGAGATCAAAAAAAGCCGCCTTTTCCAGAGCGAAGTTTACAGTCTCGGTCTGACGATTGTATCTGATTTCTCCCAATATCAGTCCAAGCCCATCTACTTCTATCAAGACCAGCTCTTTGGCATTTTGATGCAGCTTCATACGTGGATTTCCTCAGGTTCTGATGCTAAACGTTTGGTAGGTTGAGGACGTCGCTTCCTTCTGCGGGATTTCTTTAAAGGTTTTGGTCCTGGACGGAGATGTGGATCAGGACCAATGACCGGTTGCCCCAAGACCTCTTGTACTAAATCATAAAACATGACGGACTCCCGGAACGTGGCCTTATTCCAAACACGCTTGGGCCACTTACCCTTTGCAAGACATATAGAGATGTTCCACTGACTGGACAGGATTTGAGCTGCTATGTCTCTTACTGATCTCCTGAAATCATACGGATAGAGAATCTCGCTCAACATGGACCTTACTTCATAAGTAGGCCACTTCAGACGGTCAACATCGAGAGCTTTCCACTCTGGTGTTACACAGAGCCGAGGGTACGTGAAGAGGGCCAGCATAATGGCCTCACTGACTTCAACACCATCATTTACCCTGCGATCAAGATGCCCAAGAAGCCCGAAAAGCAGCTTTCGAACCAGCCCCTTTTCCTTGCTCTCAAGGGCTGAAATATAACCGGAAAAGACCGAGGCAAACAGCCCGCTCTTAAGCATGAGCTCGGCCCATGGCCTGCTATATCCGGAACGTAAATCCTTGATCCACTCGTCCCTTACCCTCGAAATTGCACATAGACGAAGCTTGTCGCTGTGCTTGAGTATGCTCTCCCAGGTATTGGTCTCTATTGTAAAACCAGTCCTGGCCGCGTGTCTTACAGCACGCATCATCCTCACAGGGTCCTTCAGGCATCTGTGTTCCGGATCATTACCTATGAACTTGATAATCCCCTGTTTAAGGTCTGCCATGCCCCCTATGTAATCAATTATACTGAAGTCTGCGATATTGTAGAAAAGTCCATTGATAGTGAGGTCTCTGCGAAAGGCATCCTCCTGGGGAGAACCAAAAATATGGGTATCCCTAATCCCCTCACGCGCAGCTTCCCGGTCATCGTAGTCACTCCGACACCTGAAGGTTGATACCTCAATTATTTTCCCGCCTCGGAAATATACGTGAACCAGCCTGAAACGCTTGCCTATGATCCGGCTGTTACGAAAAAGTTTTTTCAGATCTTCAGGCCTGGCGTTAGTTCCGATATCAAAATCCTTTGGGCGCCTGCCAAGAAGCAAGTCCCTTACACTCCCGCCAACCAGATAGGCTATATAGCCATTGTCCTTCAGACAGTAGAGGACCTTCAATGCCTCCCTGTCTATATCTTTCCGGCTGATACAGTGTTCGGGACGTGAAATTATCCCGGGATGGTTTCCCGTATCGCCAAATAGACTGGGTTGTTCAGCGGGTAAGCGTTGGGCCGGCTGTACACATGCAAAAGGCCTTTTTTTGTGGGACCTCTTTCTGCGGCTGTTTTTATTGGCTTTTGATGAGGGTTTTGACATAAATGATGTAAGACTTTTTTTGGAATTTATTGTTTCTAAGAGCTAAGCCTCTCATCTATCAATTCAGCCACCCTTTCACCGGACAATAACATACCCCCGAAAATAGGCCCCATACGAAACGACCCAAAGGTGGCGTTAGCTGCCATGCCGGCGACAAAGACGCCAGGGAAGGCCTCCTTGGTATTCTCCAATGTAGTGTTCTCTGCGACCTCTGCCCACATGGACCGCTCTCCCATTATTTCCCCTGTATCTGTGAGAAGCCTTTCGCCTATTTTATTCTGTATGACTCTGAGAATCTCTGTGTCATGGCCGGTACTCTCTACAACATATTCGGCCCTGACAGCCAGGGGATCTACATGGAATCCCGCAATATCCACGGCACTCCAGTTAATCACCAGACCGGTGACCCTGTTCTCCCGGACCAACACGTCTTCTACTGTCATAAGATTAAAAATCCTGGCACCGGCTTTACAGGCAAGACTGGTCAGTGTTGAAGTGCACTCTACAGAGTCGGCTGTGTAATATCCGTCTCCTGCATCCTCTACAGAAATGCCGAGGTCCTTAAGGATAACAGCCCCTTGCTCTTGAACTACTATCTCGTTGAACATCATGCCGCCGCCCCACATTCCCCCGCCAATACTGAGTTTCCTTTCAAAAATAGCTACTTTGTGGCCCTTTTGGGCAAGACGCAGGGCTGCCATAAGGCCTGATGGACCAGCACCGACAATTGCAACATCCAGTTCAAGGCAGTCAGAAAACTTGGCCATAAAACGGCTTAAAATAGCTCGGCTAATCTTGATTTCATCCAAAGACATATATTTTAATCCTCCATAAATTTATTGACCAAGGCACATTACTGTGATCCGATAAATATGCAATGTTGGCATAATGCCCCCTCTGAACAGGATATAGATCATGAATAACCATCTACCGCAGAGAGACTATTCTTTTAAGCTTTGCCAAGGGGACTATTAATATGATATCATAATTTAAAAAAAATACGGAAACTACTCATGAAAACTTTTTTTGCTTTGATTCAACCAATTGAAATAACGCATATTGCCAATGGTCGTCAAGCACAAATCTTCAATATAAAAAACATTTTCTGTTAATAAACTAATATTTATTATATGCGCTACTATAGAAACTGGGACAAATTTATCCGGAAAGGAGTAAAAAATGAAGGGATTAGGCATTACTGTCACTGAACATCTGTTGATTCACCAAAAAGAATCTCCCGCAGCCACAGGGCGGCTGACAAGGCTTCTGCAAGAGCTTATCTTCGCCGCAAAGATTATATCTCGAGAGGTCAATAAGGCAGGGCTTGTCGACATCCTGGGTCTCACGGGTGATATCAATGTGCAGGGGGAGCGCGTACGCAAGCTGGATGATTTTGCAAACCACGTGCTCATCTATAGGATGGAGCGGACCGGTGTGGTCTGTGCCATGTCCTCTGAAGAAAACGCCGACATCATACCGGTCCCGGAAGACCTACCCATGGAAGACTACCTCCTGACCTTCGATCCCCTGGACGGCTCATCCAACATCGACGCAAATGTCAACATCGGCACAATTTTCTCGATCCATCGAAAGGTAAGTGACAGGCCCTATGTAACCCTTGACGACTTCCTCCGCCGTGGATCGAAGCAGGTGGCGGCAGGCTATTTCATTTACGGTCCCAGCACAATGCTGGTCTATACAACAGGCAAAGGTGTGAATGGCTTTACCCTTGACCCGTCAGTAGGCGAATTTCTGCTTTCTCACCAGGATATCAAGATCCCTGAAAGGGGAAAGGTCTATTCTGTCAACGAGGCCTATACAAGTTACTGGGACGAGAGGACAAAAAAAGTAGTGAATTATTTCAAGAGCCCGGAAAATGAAAGGGGAAAGCCATACGCGGCCAGATATATTGGTTCTTTGGTGGCTGACTTCCACAGGAACCTCCTATATGGCGGCATATTCATGTACCCGGCTGACACGAAAGACCCTGCAAAGCCAAGGGGCAAGCTACGCCTTTTGTGTGAGGTTGCTCCCCTGGCCTATATTTTGGAGCAGGCAGGCGGGGCTGCCACAGATGGTGAACAGAATATTTTGGACATAAAGCCCTCAGCCCTCCACGAGAGGGTGCCGGTCTTTATGGGCAGCAAGCTGGATGTGGAAAAGGCTACGGCTATAATGCAGGGCAAAGATTAGACGCTGCCTGCAAAATACCTGCCCCCTTGCCTTGAGATGGAAAAATGATCATATTGGGAGATAAACATATTTACTGAGGAGCCATGGATCTAAAATCAATTTACATGAAAAACCTCTGGAGAATTATGAAACATTATGTACAACATGTTTAAAACATTTATGTTCTTAGCCGCCCTTACGGCTCTTTTTCTCTTCGTTGGAGGGGCGCTGGGCGGCCGCACAGGCATGACCGTAGCCTTGGTGATGGCCGGCGCGATGAACTTTTTTGCTTACTGGTACAGCGACAAGCTTGCCCTGAAGATGAGCGGAGCCAGGGAGGTCTCTGAAGCAGAGACCCCGCAACTCCATTCCATAGTAGCAGGGCTTGCGCAGAAGGCCGGGATACCCAAACCGAAAGTTTACCTCATAGCCAAGCAGACCCCTAATGCCTTTGCCACCGGGCGGAACCCGGACCACGCTGCGGTCGCGGTCACAGAGGGTATCCTGCGGCTCCTCAACCGCGAGGAGTTGGAAGGGGTCCTTGCACACGAATTCGCACATATCCGCAACAGGGATATACTGATAAGCTCTATAGCTGCTGTCATAGCAGGCGCCATAAGCTACATTGCCACTATGGCCCAGTGGGCCATGCTGTTCGGGGGCTTTGGCGGCTCGGATGACCATGAGGGTGGTGCAGGCGGTCTGGTGGGAGGACTGATCATGATGATCGTAGCGCCCATAGCTGCCGCCCTCATTCAGATGGCCATATCCAGGAGCAGGGAGTACCAGGCTGATGCCACAGGGGCCAAAATATGTAACCATCCGATGGCCCTGGCCGGCGCCCTTAAAAAATTAGATGAATGGAATCACCGTATGCCCATGGAGGTAAACCCGGCAACTGCACAAATGTACATAGTTAACCCTCTCACAGCCGCGTCTGTTGCAAAGCTGTTCAGCACTCACCCTCCCATCCAGGAACGCATACGCAGGCTTCGCTCCATGGCCGGACGTCAGGAAAAGGTATAGAGAATATGGAAAATAGCGGGTGAACTGGTTTCCCGCAGCCCTCTTGACTGCTTTGGCCTCTGCCACAGGAGATACTATCCTGAAAGCCCGGTTTAGCTATCTGTCTCCAGGCAACATGGCTATAGTAAGATCTACTGCCCCGATACCATTCTTGCTGCCCTTGCTCCTTGCCATATCCTGGCCTGAAACCGATCTGGTTTTTTGGCAGACCGTAGGCTTTCTGGTCCCTTTTGAGATCCTTGCCTTGCTACTATATATGCAGGCACTCAAGGTCTCTCCTCTGTCGCTCAGTATACCTTTCCTCGCCTTCACTCCTGTATTCATTGTATTGACTGGCTGGCTGGTTTTGGATGAAAAGGTGACCATGGCGGGACTCCTGGGTATACTGTGCATTGTAGCCGGGGCCTATGTCCTCCATATCAAAAGCAGCAGGAAAGGATTTTTTGAGCCATTAAAGGCTATTGCCAAAGAGCAGGGATCGAGGCTTATGCTGGCAGTTGCCGGAATATACAGCCTTACTTCCGTACTGGGGAAAAAAGCGATTCAACACTCTGATCCGATATTCTTTGCCTGTTTTTATTTTGTGTTATTGGGAATAGTCACTCCGTTGAGCCTCTGGGTACTCCGCTGGGTAACCAATGGGTTTGGTTCACAGAATAAGCAATCAACCCTGTGGTCCTTTAAAAAAACCGGCCGAAGTCCATGGGGCGCCTGGTGGGCGGTTGGTCTTGCCCAGACAATAATGGTACTCAGTCATATGTGGGCAATTAATCTGATCACAGCGGCCTATATGATTGCAGTAAAAAGGACCAGTCTGATCTTCAGCGTCATTTACGGAAAACTTATATTCAAAGAAAAAGAGATCACCCAACGCTTAGCCGGAGCAAGTCTAATGGTGCTGGGTGTCGGACTCATAGTTTTGGCAGGTTAACAATGGAAAACACGGATAAACAGTCTTGGCTGGAGGAACGGAAAGACCTCTTTGTAAAAAACGTATTAAGGGACTTCATTCATTCATACTCTTTTTTCCTGGAAATTAAAAAAAAATATAGGGACGCAGGCATCACATATGAAGGTCTGGATAATTGGGTCGGGACACAAACAGACCGAGGGACACTATGGATATTAAAGGATAACTGTCACCGGCTCTGGAAAGATATAGACCCGGACAGTCAACCAGAACCATTTTTTTTTAACTGGATGGTTGGGGCAATATTCCATGAAGCCATGAAGCTAAAGGAAAATGTCTACATGGTAGATCGTTATCATCCTGTCTATCAGGTTGCCTCGACTACCGCCACCGCTTACGATTTGCAGGAAAACTGCCAACATTTCTTTGAAGAGACACTGGAAGACATACAGCGGGGAATAAACAGACTCAAAAACCTTTTCGTGTGTGCTGCTGAACATCTAAAATCACTTCTCTTGGCTGAACGAGACAACTCTTTGCTCGTACGATTTATGCTCGAACATCAGTCAGACATAAATAAACTCTGGCAGGAAAACGGTGGACTGAATCAGACGCTTGATACCATGTTCCCTTCAGGCCTTGACGAGGCCTACTGCATGGCAGGGGAAAATTACCTGGAAGGCAGTTGGTACGTAGAAGCTCGTATGGCCTTTGTTGAGGCCCTTAAGATAAATCCGGACTGTCAAGAGGCAAAATCCGGACTGCGAATTCTGGAAAAACGCCTGGAGGAATTAGCTCATATGTTAGAGAGGGAGTATACATTGGCAAATTCGAATCAAGTTCAAGGCCATGGTCTTTCAGATGGAAATGGCTGGGGGACTAGGATTCGAACCTAGATAGACAGATTCAGAGCCTGCAGTCCTGCCATTAGACGATCCCCCAGTAGAACAATTGGTATGATATATAAAAATTTTAGGATTATAAGTCAATATCCATAATCATTATTTGTAAGCGTTCACAGGGCACCGCATCTGCTTTGTTGCCGGGTACTTGAAGTACAGGGAGTACGTCTGCGTATCCGTACGCCTCGCATCTGCAGCACCCTGTAAACGCTTACAGTTCGGTGGGTTGCGGTAAAATGGGCGTTGTAATCCCGTGAACGGTTACCATTATTCTCATGTTTACCACTTGTAGGTATGATGATTTAAAAATATTTGATATTATCAAGATGTTATCATAAGTATCGCTGCATTATAATACAAATTATGCCTAAGAAAATTTTTTCTTCGTAATATCAATAGGTTATGGAAACTACTTCGTACATAACTATCTGAAAATATTACCTTTAATGCATTTGGCTAAAATTCTTAGGCGTAAAATAGCATTCATGTAGCATAACTTATTGATATTATTGAACTGCATTTTTCCAAGTGGTAAACATGGGATTATTCAATTATAAAACTTGCATATCCAACGACCTTTACATAGTCTCCTGTCACGTCGCCGGACGTAGCGTATCGAATCAGTTTAGCGGAACCTGCTCCTAAGGCCAGAGACGCCACCAAAGTCACAGTAGTCGGTATTACCCCACACATTGATATATTATGTCCTCTCACGGTTTCTAAAAGACCCTGGGGGTCTAAGGCGAGGACCTTATCAATAGCCAGGCGGTCTTTGGACTGGGCCTGCTCCTGCGACTCATAATGGGTCATGTCGGTGCTGGCAACCAGCAAAACAGGTTTTCCTGTCTGTTTTACCGCCTCTGCTATTGAAGAACCTATCTCTTTACATACGGAAAAGGATAGGTCTTTTAGACAAACAGGCACAATACTCAAATTGGGCTGACGGTATTGCAGAAATGGTATCTGGACCTCCAAGGAATGCTCGTATGTATGTGCCATCGCATCATCTTCAAGATAATCAGAGAGCTCAACCATCAGGGCTGCAAGATCCTCTGAGATGGGGACAGTACCCATAGGCATGGACCATGTCCCCTTGGTCATTACTGCTGCCGGAGATCCGACTCCTGTATGGCTCGGACCCAAAATGATAACGGTTTCTGGCACCTCGACCTGGGCATAGGCTGCTCCGGCCACGGCCCCGGAATACATATAACCCGCATGAGGCGCAACTATTGCCTTTGCCGATCTTGCTTCCTTGATAGGACCTATTAACTTACCAAGCTCATAGTGAAGCCGGGTGGGATTTCCATCATAAAACTGGTCAGCTACAGCAGGTTGGCGTACCATGATTTAATATCCTCCAAGAAGGCAACTAGGTGCCAAAATAGGCCAAAAAAGAAATTTTTCACGCAACTGTAAGCGTTTACAGGGTGCTGCAGATGCGAGGCGGAGGGTACGCAGACGTACTCCCTGTACTTTAAGTGCCCGGCAACAAAGCAGATGCGGTGCCCTGTGAACGCTTACAAATAGTATTATGAGTTGTGACTGAACCGGTGTCAAGAAACAATATACAGGCCGAAGATCTGAAACGGCTCATCACGCATTACCATATCCGGGACTCTGTCATAAACACCGGCCTGGATGCAGAAACAAGAGAAAAAATCCTGAGAAGGGCAAGGGTCGTCGGCCACGAAGTCTATTATTACAAAAGGGCCGATAGGCTTATGCCCCTTGCCAGACAGGCTATACTCCAAGCTGACAGCAATGGGACCGATTTACCATCAGGCTGCGTCTGGTGGGCAGGCTCTCTTGACCAGGCCCGTGGCAGAATAGGACGAAGCTGGTGGGCTCCCAAAGGGGGGCTGTATTTATGTCTGGCCCTGTATCCATCACTTCTTACTGAGAACTGGTCTTTTTACAATCTGGGAGTAGGAGTAGCTATTGCCCAGGTCTTGAGGGAAGGAGGAATCTCAGCAAAAATCCGCTGGATTAATGATGTATTAATAAAGGGACGCAAGATAGCCGGCATCCTCACAGAAGCAGTCATGGCACCCAATTCCGGGCAGACATATCTCCTCTTTGGCATAGGGATCAACGCAAACATGGAAACTTTTCCTGAAGATCTTGCATTTGCCACATCTCTTTCCATAACTACAGGCAAACACTGGCACACAAAAGAGCTTGCAGCCCAAATCTTGGCACGGATCGGCTGGATCTTCGGGCTTGTTCACCAATGGGAATCCGACTGTCTGAATACTGGACCTGGCTACCTGCCCCAAAATCCTGTAATAAGGGACTGGAATCTCCTGAGCGACACCCAGGGACGCAGGGTGATCTACGGCCTGAACGCTGAACTCAATCCGGAGTTTGAAGCCTTTGCTCAAGGGATTGCACCTGACGGAAGCCTAATACTTACCCTGGATAATGGTGAAGAGGTCAGGGTTAATTCCGGGGAAATTCGTTATACAAGGTAAAAGGTTGAAGGCTGAAGGCTAAAGTTAATCTCTGGGGAATTCGTTATACTACGGATCCTGAAGCCTGATCCCGCAAATATGCTTCGATAAAAGGATCCAGATTTCCGTTCAGCACTTCATTCACATTGCCGATCTCTACGCCTGTGCGATGGTCCTTGATTAGTTGATAGGGCTGGAGCACATAGGACCTGATCTGGCTTCCCCAGGCTATCTCCTTCTTCTTCTCATGAGCGTGGTGCCTCTCCGCACCCTTCTTTGCCTTCTCTCGTTCGAAGAGCCTGGCCTGCAGGATCTTCATGGCGATGGCCCGGTTTCTATGCTGGGACCTCTGATTCTGACACTGGACAACTATCCCGGTTGGTAAGTGAGTGATGCGGACAGCCGAACTTGTCTTGTTAACGTGTTGCCCGCCGGCTCCACTGGCCCGGTATGTATCTATACGTAGATCTTTTTCCTTAATATCAATTTGAATGGTCTCGTCCAGCTCAGGAGCTACAAATACAGAGGCAAAGGAGGTATGCCGCCTCCCCAAAGCATCAAAGGGCGAAATGCGGACAAGACGATGCACACCCGCCTCAGACTTCAGATAGCCATACGTATAAAGTCCTTCAGCCAGAAATGTCACACTCTTTGTGCCGGCCTCATCTCCGGGCATAAAATCCAGCATTTTGACCTCAACCCCCCGTCTGTCACACCAACGGAGATACATTCTCAGCAACATCTCAGCCCAGTCCTGGGCCTCGGTCCCTCCTGCTCCTGCATGAATTGTTACAATAGCATTATTGCGATCGTGCGAGCCTGAAAGAAGTCTTGAGAGTTCAACCCCGTGTATCTTTTCATCAAGTTTCTTCAGCCCATCACTTACATCCTTAAGGGTCGATAAATCCTCTTCCTCTTCTGCCATTTCAAGCAGTAATTCAAGCTCTTCATACTGCTCGGAAAGGCGGTCTACATTCTCTTTTTGCTCTATCAGTAAAGATCGCTCCTTCAGAAATTTCTTGGATTTAGGGTCTTCCCAGAAATCCCGACGGAGCATCTCCTGGTCTATTTCAGCAAGACGTTTATCCAGAGTTTCCCGATCAAAGATAACCCCTCAGGAGCTCTAAACGTCCGCTAAGACCATGCAAGTGCTCCCTAATTTCCGGCATATTTATTGTTGTTTTATCCGTAGTCGTACTCATCTCATGCCTCCTTTTGGACTTTTCTCCAGAATGGAACTACTGCCCAAAATAAACAAAATAATAATAACCATATTTCTCCGTATTTTACATACAAAGTATGGCCTTTGCGAAGGTGAATTCGCCCCTCTATATAACACGGCTCAAACAGCGAAGTTTTTGCCGTTCTCACGCCACATGGGCTGATCAGTGAACTGACGCCTGTATTGGCTGCTCGCACTACCCACCTGCGAGTCTCAACAGCCCGAAATATCGCCATGATCTCATGTTGATAAGGCGCTCCTGTACGGCCAAACCAGGCGTCATTTGTGAGAACGGCCAGGAAGTTGGCCCCTTCTAGCACGGTTTCTCTGCTTAGAGTTGGGAATATACTCTCAAAACATATCAATACGCCAGCATGAAGATCCTGCCGGGAAAGGGGCCTGGATGTGATTCCAGGGCTGAATTGGCCTACTGCAGGTATAAGGCCCTGGGTCCACGCAGTCACCCATCCCCAGGGCAGGTATTCCCCAAATGGGACCAAGTGCCTCTTGTCATATCTTCCTGCAATGGCGCCATCAGGGTCAAGGAGATAAGCGCTGTTTAAGTATTCCGCTTTCCCCTCGCTATTAAAACGATACGCAGGACTCCCGAATAAAAGGGCAACATCAAGGTCCCTTGCCACGGACCGGACCTGTTCACTTAATGGACCTGGGACCTGAAAATAAAAAGGGGCAGCAGTCTCCGGCCAGACAACCAGACTGGAAGATGCCATGACTCCATTGTCCCGGTTCACTTCCAAGTTATCGAGTCCTTCAACGGCCTTTAAACTAAGCTTACCATAAGTGTCGAGTGTCGCAACTTGAAAGGCCGGATCCCACTTCATGTCCTGGGGGACTGCACCCTGTATGGCAGCGACTCTGAGTTCAGGAAGTAGATCATCATTATGAGCAATTTCTTCCATCCGCCATTCGCCAAAAAACCATAAACCCGCCAGGCAGAACAGAAACAGGCCCAGTTGGGCCGACCTTACCCGCTTACCCTGTAAAAAGACTGAATCCTTTGTATCTGTATTCAGAAGGCCCTTAAAAAACCTCCAGATCAATACATTCAGCAAAACAATCAAAAAAGTAAGGCCATAAGGTCCCCATATTTCTGCTGTCTGAATCAGGGATGGAACAGGTTCCAGGGTGTAGGCCAGGTACCCCCATGGAAATCCGCTTAACACATGGCCCCTGGCCCACTCAAGCAGAGTCCAGGTCCCGGCAAGGGCAAGTGATGAAGGCAGGCAAGACCTTCCGGCAGTCCAATACCCTATAAGACCGGACCAGATGGCAGGATAAATAGCCAGATAGCACACCAGTAACCCGAACACAGGCCACGCAACCCAACCAGGTAAATTCCCGTAATGGGAAATAGTGGGCGATATCCACCAAAGGAGCGTACCAAAATGGACAATACCGGCCAAGAATCCCATCCGGCAGGCACAATGCCATCCCTTGCCCCATACGGCCTCTAACAAAGGCACAAGGGCAAGTGCAACTGCGGGAAAACACGAAAAAGGCGGAAAACAGACGCTCAACAGGAGGCCTGAGAATGAGACGAGTAACCAGGGCACTTTAACTAATCGCTTTCAACTACTTGCATATTAAGACGTCACCTGACGTCTTTAACCGGTTTTTTCACCCGTGTGTATCATAGGAGTAAAGAATCTGACGTTCCACAGGTATGCGCTTTTCCGGAAGCTGTGGAGGAGGCCACTCGGTGGTCATTTCGAGGAGCTTGGACCTGGAAGGTATTGCATCCCAGCCATAGGCAACTGCCCGTTTTTTCCGGACATCCAGCAAAGCGGCCTCAACAAGGCTGGCCTGGATCGCCCATGGTATTATGTAATCAGGCTCAAGGAGCCGGGCAACTGCGATAGTACCCGATTCCCTGGTAACTACAGAGCCTGGTCCACCCCTGATGACCATAAGAAAGCGACCGTCAATATGCACCACTAAATCCGCCAGGCAGAGTACCTTCTGCCGGTCTATTTCAATTAGGATTTCCCGATCAAGCTGGAAGTCCGGAATCCTGTAGCCAAGCTCCTCCATCAGGAATGGGGCCAATCTCTGTCTGATCCTTTCCCTGTCCGTATCAAGCACCAGTTTCCCGGTAAAATAACATGGGATTTTTACAAATATGGAGGCATCACAAGTAAGTGCCATGATAATTTACACCTCTTTCCCCTCAATCTATTCAAGCAATTCTTCAGTTCTGGGTAAGCGTTCACAGGGCACCGCATCTGCTTTGTTGTCGGGCACTTGAAGTACATGGAGTACGTCTGCGTACCCGTACGCCTCGCATCTGCAGCACCCTGTGAACGCTTACAGTTCACAGGGTTCGGTAAAACGGGCGTGTAACCCCGTGAATGGTTACAGTTTTGGTAAAAACTTAACGCATGAAACGGATATTGTCCAAGAAAAGTTATAAATTTTGCGCTTTGCATCTATCGCAGCAATCTTCGTTGCAACAATTCCTGTAAATCTCTCCTTCCATCAATTACACAATGAATATATACTTTATGATCTCTGATCTGATATATGATCTTGTAAGGTTTATAATGGATTTCAAGAAAATCAAAAACATTAATCCGTTCTAGCTCCGGAGGATTATAGCCGCGTTCAGGGAATTCATTTAAACTAAGACAAGTATCTTTCAATTTATCGAATAATTTATCCGCTCTGCCAAGCAAATCATGAGTTGAAACATAGTTGTATATATCCATAATATCTTCTTCTGCTTCATTTGTCAGGAATACCTCATATTTCATTTCTATTGAGCATCCTCAATTCTTTTCCTCAGATCAGAAAAAGCCTTATCAAGAGGTTTATATTCATCCTTCTTAATATTTGCAGAACTTTGTGCCAACATCTTCAGTATGGCCATACTTTCCTGTGTTTCCTCGAAGACTCGAATATCTTGAACTACCACCTTCGCTTCTCCATTATGAGTAATAATCATGGTATCTTGATTTGCTGAAATGTCCCGGATAATTTCTGATGCATGTGCTTTCAAATAACTGATTGGTTTTATGGCTTGACTATATTTCATAAATCGCCCCCCATTTAGTCCAAAATATAGTCCAAAATGAGATCAAAATCAAGTTTATCTTTAGCTGGAATTAAGCTAGTTATAGCCTACTAACTGCACGAAACATACATTATCCGGTAAAAGCTTGTCGTCCAGGATAGGGAGACAAATATCTCGAATCTGTTTTCTGTAAACCGTTTTTATCTCTCCCTGGAGTCAGGATTGAAATCCTCCAGGGAGACCCTTCAGGACTATCTGTCTTACATTCTTGAGTCCGAAATCATCTTTCTGATACCCCAATTCTCTTATTCTCTGAAGGTCCAGGAAAAGAATCCAAAAAAAATTTATTGTCTTGATAACGGCCTCAGGCGCACGGCGGCCTTTCTCTTTTCAAAAGCATTGGAAGGCTTGAGGAAAATCTGGTTTTTCTGGAATTCCTTCGCAGAGGTTATGAAGTCCACTACTGGAAAAATAAAAGAGAGGTTGATTTCATTGCTCAAAAAGAAGGGCGAGCACTGGCCATAAATGTCTGCTATGAAGACGCTATGGACAAAATATTTGACAGGATAACAGGATAATGATGTTATCATCAGTAGAACTGAAATTAGTTAGGCGAATTATTAAAGCTTATGAAGTCCAATATGGGTATTCGTAAAAAAACAAAAAAGGCCGCGCTGAAGTATTCCATCCCGTCGAAACGCAAAAAATATACCCCGAAACATCTTCTTAAAAAGGCTTCTTTAGCCCACAGGGAAGGCCGACTTGCTGAAGCGGAAAAAGGCTATCTGGAAATATTGAAAAAAAAGCCTGATTGGGGAACAGTACTGAATGCACTTGGAACAGTATTCATAGACCAGGGCCAACTAGATAAAGCCCACAAGGCCTTTGAGAAAGCAATAGAACTTAGTAGACATCCCTATTCCCCGGCATATTATAACTTGGCATGGCTAAAGCAGCTAAAGAACGATCATAAGGGTGCTATAAGCATTTACAGGGCCATACTGGAGAAACAGCCTGATTTTGGTCAAGCATGGAACAATCTGGGTACTGCATACAGGGAGACTGGAGACCTGGATCAAGCCTTATCCTGTTTTCGCAAAGCAGTGGAGTTCGCTCCCGACATGGCAGAGGCATGGAACAACCTCGGCGTGGCACAGGACGAGTTTGATATGATTCAAGACGCTGCAAAGTCGTATAAAAAGGCCATTGAGATACGGTCGGATTATGCATCCGCCCACTTCAACCTTGGGGTTTCTTTACAAAAGCTCGGAGTATTCAAGGAGGCTGAGGATCATTACAAAAAGGTCCTTAAGACCAAACCGGATGATAAGTCGACAATGTTCATGCTCCAAAGTCTGGGTACACTGGAAACTCCTGATGCCGCCCCGGCGGAATACGTGCGCAGGGTCTTTGATGAGTGCGCAGGGACTTTTGAAAGGACCCTGGTTGAAAATCTTGAATACAAGACCCCAAAACTGCTTTTTGACCTTGTGCGCCCATATCTGACTGAAGAAATGACAGTTTTGGACCTGGGCTGTGGTACCGGCCTGGGCTCTCAATTCTATCGGCCGTTTGCAAAAAAACTGATAGGAGTCGACGTATCGTTAAAGATGCTCGAAAAGGCCGCGGGAAAAAAAATCTACGACCGGCTTGAGGCCGTTGACATATTTCAAGACTGGAAATTCCCCCAAAAATTTGACCTGATATACAGTTCTGACGTCTTTGTATATTTCGGAAATTTGGACCCTGTAATCAAGTCCGCATCTTCTTATCTCAATTACGGCGGGATCATTGCCTTTTCAGTAGAAAGGCTGGATGACAACAGCATGGAGCACCGACTCTTTCCCAGCGGTCGCTATGCCCACTCGCAGACATATATTCAGGATATCCTGAGCCGTCATGCGTTACATATATTAGAAGAAGCCAAAGCAGATATCAGAAAGGAGTCAGGAGATCCGGTTAAGGGATTATTGTTTGTAGCCAAGAAATATTAGGCTGAGTGTCCTTGTCTGATCCATTCCTTCCAAAACAAACGACTGGAAAAGAAAAGTCCGGCGCCCACTGCCACATAAATTCCCCATACCAGTACTCCGGGCAAGGGGCTGATTCTCAAAGATATGCCCAAAAAAACCATAAACAGTATCATCCCCCAGCTTTTAAGAGAGAGAAATCCTCCAAGGCACCTAGCCCCTTCCCTGCTCAGTATCCGGGAAATTACCCGTACCGCGGTCTTGTCAAAAATCAACCGTCCTTTCAGCACTCCAATGAGGGTGGCAACGATAAGCCACCATGGATTCACAGTCCCCGGTAAGCTCATCATGTTACCGGCACCCCGCACAAACAGAAAAAGACCCACGATTGTCCACATAAGGGTCGCCAAAAGGACGTGTGTTCTGACAGAGGCTGCAGGTTTCCGGGCCTCAAACCAGTATAAAATTCTCTCATACCTGTAAGACATGACTCATTATAGACTAATTCATCCAGGCCTTTTATAGAACCCATAATTTTCCAAAAGGTCCTATATTCCATTTGTAACCGTTCAGGAGATTACAACGCCCGTTTTACCGCAACCCACCGAACCGTAATCGTTTACAGGGGGCTGCAGATGCGAGGCGGAGGGTATGCAGACGTACTCCCCGTACTTCAAGTGCCCGACAACAAAGCAGATGCGGTGCCCCGTGAACGATTACAGTCCATTTAATGGGCATTCCTCACACCTTGGTTTTGTTTTTTTACAGAAACTCTTGCCAAGGATAACCCACAGGGCATGATATTCGTTATAGAGTTTTACATCGGATGGAAGGTGGTCCATGAACAGGGAGCGAACCCCTTCATAGTCGGTATTCCCGTCTATGAAATCATGCCTCATAAGTGCCCTTATCGTATAGACATCCACTACAAAACTGGGAAGCTCTCCTGCATAAAGCAGGATACTGTCCGCTGTCTCCGGGCCTATGCCTTTAATATCAAGAAGCATTGGCCTTAATGTCTCAAGACCCATTGAAAACATAGTGTTCAGATCGCCCCCAAATTCATCCACCAGAAAGGTCACGAAATTTTGGAGTCTCCCGGCCTTTACGTTGTAATAACCGGCCGGCCGGATAATCAGGGCAAGCGACTCCCTTGACAGTTCATAAATGGCCCTGGGCCTCAAAAGATCCTTATTCTTCAGGTTTGAAATAGCCCTTCGTACGTTTTCCCAATTCGTATTCTGGGTAAGAATTGCACCTGTGCACACCTCAAAGGGAGAGTCGCCGGGCCACCAATCCTGCGGCCCAAAAGCCGATAAGAGACGTTCATATATGGATATCAACCGGTCCCCGACAGGACCGGCATACCCGGTAGTCAGACTGCTATAAACCAATTGTCAGAAGACCTTTAACTGTTTTCTGAATCAAATAACATATTCCATCAATCACTTCTTATATAAAAAATATATATCCAGCAAGCGGCAACTGAAAAACATACCGCTCCCAAAACGGCAATATCCCCAACAATCACCTCCTGATTCTCTCCCGGCAAAGAATAGCTCAATGCAAAACATATGGCGACAGTGCCAATCAGTACTGCCAAAGTCCTGACAAACTTGAAAAAGACGAGTAAACACAGTACAAGAATGACAGGCACTATTACGTATGGATTGCCGGCCAAACTTATTAGATCAAGGCTTGACACGTATGAGATAATGTTTTCAGTCTTCAGCTTTTCAAAAATTTCAGCCCAGTCTATTTTCCAGTCCATTGGACAATTTCCTTACCAGGATAAGCCGGATTAGTACCTAAACTGAACTAAGGTACTAATGTTATCATCGGCCTTTTCCGAACAAACAATAACGGGTAAGCCGTTTCTTTTCCATTAGCCCAAAGGATGCTATCCTGTAGTTGATATGCCTTATAGTCAAATCATTTTCTTGATGATAGCCCTGGTTCTGGTAGCCGGGGCGCCGTCCGGTCCGGAACCGATTTTATCCGTTGGAACCATACTCCTTCTGTGGCTGGTAAAGACCTTAGGCTGGACAGCCCTGGTGGCCTGGATCCTAAATCGGTCAGATGCCGGCAAGGCACCCTCCCCAGTCCTTTATAGGCTTCAATGGGCCTCTCAGATCCCCTTGATAATTGACTTTTACCTGCTGGACATAAAGACCTATCTGCTATTCTTACCAGGTGTCTCTCTCTTTCCAACATTAATTGAAATCGTAGGAATCAGCCTATATATCTTATACTTCATTCTCCTCTTGACTTCATACTGGTGGGTGCTTCGCAGAAAAGGCCTTTCCGAACCTCCTTTACGTGAAGACCTGGAATTCAAGGTACGACTTATACTCCCTTTTCTGGTCCTCTATCTGATACTGGCCATATTAGGAGATCTTTTAGGAGCAATCCCCTCCAATGAATTTCAGGAACTGCTCAAGAAGCCAATTGGAGAATTAATATCTTCTGTCTTCTATCTAATATTAATATTGGTTTTTATGCCGCCAATGGTGCGCATAATGTGGGGATGCGTGCCTTTTCCCAAGGGACCTCTAAGGAACCTGATCGAAGATTTCCTCAAACGCACCAATGTAAGTTGCAAAGAAATCCTCATATGGCCCATGAATGAAGGCAGATTCTGCACGGCTGCCGTCCTGGGACTTGTCCCCGGATTTCGTTATATACTCTTCACCCCTTGCCTTGTAAAACACCTTCTCCCCCAGGAAATTGAAGCAGTCCTTTCTCATGAAGTGGCTCACCTGCGCCACAGGCACTTGCTTTGGTATATTTTTTTCTTGGGGACTTTCACGGTCATTGTATATCGTCTCTTAGATCCCATAGGGACATGGCTGATATCCCGCCGTCTATTTCTTGAGATACTGACCCAGCTCCAACACTGGCCCAATGCCCTTATTTCTTTCCTGGCAATACTTCCAGTGGGAATATTGCTTGTCCTGTATTTTCGCTTTATTATGGGTTATTTCATGCGGAATTTTGAACGTCAAGCAGATCTCTCTGTCTTTGAAACACAAGGGCACCCATGGAATCTTATCAACGCCCTGGAAAAGGTTGCCATCCTGGCAGGAGATATTCGCAACCAGCCCAACTGGCATCACTTCAGTATTGCAGAGAGGGTGAATTTCCTGGATGAAGTTGCCCGGCGACCGATAGTAAGGGACGAATATGAAAAAAAGCTGCTTCTTAACAAAGGACTATTCATTGGCATTGCAAGCTTGCTTATAATTATGCCAAGCCTCATGCCCACACAGTCATGGGAAGACTCGGCCAATAACAATTTAACTCAGCTATACATTGAACAACTCACAAGCAATGGAGAACAACGACCGGAATTGTATGTCATTATGGGTCAGATCTTTGCCCAAAAAAAAGAATACGCCAAGGCTGTAAAGGCTTATAAACAGGCCCTTGATCTGGCACCTGAAAATCCTGATATCTTGAACAACATCGCATGGATTTATGCTACTGCAGACGACCCTGAGTTCCAAAAACCGAAAGAGGCACTAATGTTCGCCTCAATGGCCGCCAATCTGAAGCCCGCAGGCTACATATTGGACACCCTTGCTGAGAGCTTCTTTATTAATGGATATGTGGAAAAGGCCATAGCAACAGAGGAAGAGGCCCTGAAAAAAGATCCTTCAAAAGCAGACTACTATCGAACACAACTACAACGGTTTAAAAAATCGGGAGGCAAGAACCATGGAATCCATTTCGATAAAAAGTAAGGCAAGAACCGAACTAATCGACATTACTGGACAGATACAGCAAACTATAGCTTCGGCAGGTATGAGTGATGGTCTTGCCTTTATCTATGTGCCCCATACCACAGCAGGTCTGATCATTAATGAAGGTGCAGATCCGGCAGTCCGACGGGACATAATCTCTGTACTGAATGAGATAGTTCCATGGGAATATGACTATCATCATTTGGAAGGAAACTCGCCTGCCCACATTAAGTCATCACTGGTGGGATCAGGAATACAGGTAATTTTCGAAGACAGGCAGTTGTGTCTCGGAACATGGCAGAAGATATTCTTTTGTGAATTCGATGGCCCAAGGAACAGGAAGGCCTGGATAAAATTTCTGTAAAGGGAGGAAACAGATCCTATGAGCACATGGCACATAGCAGTGAATGGTCAGACCCAGGGACCATATTCGGCCGAAGAGATAAACGCACATCTTGCTTCAGGGCGTATTGGCACGGATACATTGGTCTGGAAGGAAGGAATGGCGGACTGGACGTCTATTTCCCAAATACCGGAGCTGAATATGGATACTCAACGACCCGACATAGGACCTCCGCTACCCACTCCCGGCATGGCCCATGGTATGACGGCCCATGAAATAGACTATCAAATCTTCGGGCAGGAAATGCAGTTCGTGGAAATTGAGCTGGATCCCGGTGAAAGCGCCGTGGCTGAGGCCGGGGCAATGATGTATATGACGGATGGAATAGTCATGGAGACAATCTTCGGCGACGGCAGCACATCCTCGCAGACCGGAGGTTTTTTTGACAAATTGATAGGGGCTGGGAAACGGCTGATCACAGGTGAGAGTCTTTTTTGCACGGTCTTTACCCAGCAAGGCCACGGAAAGGCAAGAGTTGCCTTTGGAGCACCATACCCGGGAAAGATCATTCCCCTGGACTTAAAGGACTATGACAACCAGATAGTCTGTCAGAAAGATGCTTTTCTTTGCGCTGCAAAGGGCGTGTCAATCGGCTTGGCATTTCAAAAGAAAATCGGGGCTGCCCTCTTTGGCGGAGAGGGATTCATTATGCAGAAGCTAGAGGGTGATGGCCTTTCCTTTGTCCATGCAGGGGGAACCATTGTGAAAAAACAGCTTGGCCCTGGAGAGACCCTGAGAGTTGATACGGGCTGCATGGTAGCCCTTACTCGCACTGTATCCTATGACATAGAGTATATTGGAAATGTTAAATCAGCCATTTTCGGCGGCGAAGGCTTCTTTTTCGCCAACCTTACCGGACCGGGTCATGTGTGGCTGCAATCCTTACCCTTTTCCCGACTTGCCGGCAAAATCCACGAATCTGCACCACAAAACACCGGTGGGTCCAGCACCAGGGGGGAAGGATCAGTGCTCGGAGGCCTTGGAGATCTGTTTCAGAAATAATCAATACTGTTGTGTTCCTGCCGAATACGTGATAAAAATCGACCACAAATTTTGGTGAACCCTGAACCTCTACACACGTGGGCGGTTACTTGTGAGCAATAATTTTTTTCGTAACACCATCCTTTTTTCTGTATTTTTATGTATCCTGTTAGTCGGTTACCAGATAAGCGATTATAAATTCCGGGGAACCTCGCCCGATCAAGATACATTCACATCAAACCAGGCTGATTCGGTCGGAAACAAAGATACTGAGACCTTTGCCGGCTACACAGCGGAAATAAAACCGGCTGTAATAGTCAAAGGCACTATCAGGTCCGGCGAGACCTTTTCCCACGCACTGGAAAGAAACAAGGTGGATAGTGCCCTGGAATCTCAGGTCATTGAAGGATTTTCACAGGTTGTTGATTTCAGAAAATGCAGGCCGGGGGATTCTTTCTGTGTTTCACTGGACGATTGCGGAGGACTCATTCGATGTACTTATGAAAGGAGTTCGCTTGAAATCTATGCATTAGAGCCCAATGAGGACAGCAAAAGTAAGTTTCGTGCCTTCAGAGACTCGGTTTTGCTGGAATGCCGTTTGACAAAACTATCTGGGATAATAGACAGTTCCCTGTTTTCCGCCTTCTCAAAGATAGGGGCCAACAGTAGGCTCACCATGGCTTTCACAGATATATTTACATCCAGGTTGGATTTTAATACTGAAACCAGGCTCGGCGACCGGTTTGACGTAATCGTTGAGGAATATTTCAAGGACGATCGTTTTGTGGGTTATGGCAAAATAGTAGCAGCACAGTATAAAAATCATTACAAAGGCTTTGACGCCTATTATTACAGGCCCAAAGGCCAAACCAATGGGAAATACTACGATTCCACCGGCCAGGAGGTCGGGACTTCTTTTTTAAGATCTCCTCTTTCTGTCTACAGAGTGACATCCAAATTTACCAAGAGACGTCTGCACCCGATCCTCAAGGTCTATCGTCCTCACCTTGGCGTGGATCTTGCGGCCCCCATAGGTACACGCATAATGGCTGCGGCAGATGGCAGGGTCAGCTTTGCGGGCTGGCAAAAAGGCTTTGGCAGGACAGTTATCTTAAAACACCCTGGAGGTTACAAGACTTATTACGGGCACCTTTCCAGGTTTGCCAAAGGGATAAAAAAAGGAATCCGGGTCGAGCAGAAACAAATAATAGGTTATGTAGGCTCAAGCGGTCTGTCTACCGGACCGCATCTTGACTACCGAATCAAAGAAAACGGCGTATTCAAAAATCCTTTCAACATGAAATTCAAGCCCAAATCCAGACTCTCGGGCAAGGCACTGGATGACTACATTGAAAAACAAGGCGAATGGGGACAACTTCTTGAAAATAATTCAGCCCCCAAAACCCTGCAGATTGAAACACGAAAAATTAGGGAACGTCCGGATGGCTGGCTGGGTTAGATCTCCCCTATCTCTCCTTATTATCTTCGTCCTTTCCTTTCTTATATATCCTGTTTCGTGTCCTGCATCCAAGGCTGTAAATGCCTCTGTCTGGGAACCTCTTATAGAACATTTAATAAAGGATGGAGAGGACGAGGCGACAATTCGCAGCATATTTGCCAGACCCGAAGTCCAATTTAATCCCAGGGTCATGCCACGCAAACTTTCTCACAAAGAAAGCAAACTTGATTATAGTAAGTTCCTCAGACCTGAACGTCTCTCAAGGGCCGGTACTTTTTTAGATACGCATAAAGAATTACTAATCCGGATAGAAGGTGAATACGGTGTACCCAAGGAAATAAAAGTTGCAATCCTCCTTGTAGAGACAGACCTTGGCCGTTACCTGGGTCCTGATCGCGCTTTTAATATATTGGCAAGCATGGCGGCAGCAACTGATATAAATTGTATAAAATCCTGGCTTTCCCCTGAATTGCTTGAATCTACCGAAAGAAGACGCGTGGAAAAGAAACTCAAAGATAAGTCCCAGTGGGCCTATGAGGAACTCAGGGCACTTCTTGTCTATTCTGAACAAAACAAAATAGATCCCCTGGAAATCAAGGGCTCGATCTTTGGGGCCATAGGCCTGTGCCAGTTTATGCCTTCAAATGCCCTTCGTTTTGGAATTGACCAAGACCACGACGGTAAGGTAGATCTGTTCTCAGAACCCGATGCCCTTGCCAGTATGGCAAATTACATAAAAAACTACGGATGGAAAGACAATCTCAGCCGCAAGGAGCAGGAGGCAGTCATCCTCAGATATAACTACAGCCGCCCATACGCAAGGGCTGTACTTGATGTGGCGGAAAGGCTATCAGGCAATGAAAACGAATGATGGCCTAAACAGCAGCCCGAAGCGCAGGGTCAAGGGCGTTCTCAGGCCGGAACTCCTGAAAATGATGTCTTGACCCGTGTGGAACCATCGCCTGGATTGCCTGCAAATCGTCCTCAGATAACAGCGGCTTCACCACTGTTGTTCGAAACTTATGGTCAATACCACTCTGGGCAATTAGCGCGATGCTTTCTTCCAGTTGCTCTTTAGGTGCACACACACCTGTCAGGCGGTCATAAAGCTCAAACGGGGCCTTGATGTCCATGGCGATGAAATCCACAAGACCTTCTAAAAACAACTTGGCCAGAGCTTCCGGACGACTGCCGTTTGTATCTAATTTGATCTGGTAACCCATCGACCTGACACGATAAAAAAATAGAGAAAGATCAGACTGCAGCGTCGGTTCCCCGCCAGTGACGACCACACCATTTAGCTGCCCGCGCCGTTTTTCCAGAAACAAAAAGACCTCTTCCTCCGGAATCAGCGCACTGGTCGGTGGATCCATGGGAATCAAGGAGCCGTTGTGGCAATATGGACAGCGAAAATTGCAGCCCTGCGTGAAAACCATCGCTGCCACATGGCCAGGGAAATCGCTGAGGCTGAACGAGTTTAGGCCGCCGATTCGCATAATTGTTCATCTATTTTATAATAATTACGCAAGGCAAATTCTGCCTGCTTTCCCTCGTTCCACTGCTTGACAGGCCGAAGGTACCCGACGACACGGGAATAGACTTCCGTTTCCTCACCACACTCCGGGCAGCAATGTTGCTTACCCCGAAGGTAGCCGTGGGTGGGGCAGACTGAAAATGTCGGCGTAAGAGTGAAATAAGGCAGGCGGTAATTTTCGCAGACCTTGCGAACAAATGCCTTTACTGCCTGCGGGTCAGATGCGGCTTCTCCGAGGAAGACGTGAAGGACCGTTCCGCCGGTGTATTTTGCCTGCAGCTCGTCCTGCAGATCGAGCATCTGGAAAATGTCCTCAGTATAGTTGACTGGCAGTTGTGTTGAGTTGGTGTAAAAAGGTTTCGAATCGGCTGTCTCATCATTGGCGCTATGGATATCAGGATAACGCTCTCTGTCCAGCTTTGCAAAACGATAGGCCGCACCTTCTGCAGGAGTCGCCTCAAGATTATAATAATAACCGGTTTCTTCCTGAAACTGACTGAGTTTTTCCCGCATGAAATCAAGCACCCTTAAGGCAAAGGCTAAACCTTCTGTCGCGCCGATGTCGCAGCCGAGCATATTGAGGCAGGCCTCATTCATTCCTGTCAACCCGATGGTCGAAAAGTGGTTGTACCAGTATTGGCCTTGACGCTGCTTGACATTGCGCAGATAAAACTTCGTATAGGGATAGAGGCTCTTGTCTGTAAAATTTTCCAGCACCTTACGCTTGGTCTCAAGACTTGTCCGAGAAATCTCCATCAGCCGTTCAAGACGCTTGAAGAAATCGTCTTCGTCAGTGGCCAGATAGCCAAGGCGCGTCATATTAATTGTTACCACGCCGATAGACCCGGTCAATGGATTGGCGCCGAACAACCCGCCGCCGCGCCTCTCAAGGGCACGCAGATCCAGCCGCAGGCGGCAGCACATGGACCGGGCATCATCAGGCGACATGTCTGAGTTTACGTAGTTTGCAAAATAGGGAATGCCGTATTTTGCTGTGACTTCCCATAGCCTCTCCAGGCCAGGTGCCTCCCAATCGAAATTTGAATCAATGTTATACGTGGGTATGGGGAAAGTGAAGACCCGATCTTTCGCATCGCCCTCTGACAACACTTCAAGGAATGCGCGGTTAAACATGATCATTTCGTGCTGAAAATTCGCATAGATCTCTTTTTGTGGTTCACCTCCGATGATGACATTTTCCTGGGCCAGCGTGCCCGGTGGCTGTATGTCTAACGTAACATTGGTAAAAGGAGTCTGGAAACCTACCCGCGTCGGCACATTTACGTTAAAAACAAATTCCTGCAGGGCCTGCTTGACCTCTTTGTATTTAAGGCCGTCAAAACGGATGAAAGGTGCCAGAAGGGTATCGAAGTTTGAAAAGGCCTGTGCCCCGGCGGCCTCACCCTGCAATGTGTAAAAAAAATTAATGATCTGTCCGAGCGCAGTCCTGAAGTGTCGTGCAGGGCTGCTTTCCGCCTTGCCGGGTGCTCCCCTGAAACCGGATCGCAGCAGGTCCTGAAGGTCCCACCCCACACAGTATACTGACAACAGGCCCAGGTCGTGGATATGGAGCGCGGCGGATGTGTGCGCTTCGCGGACCTCCGGAGTATAAATCTTGTTGAGCCAGTAAGTCTTGCTGACTTCACTTGAGATATAGTTGTTAAGTCCCTGTAAAGAATAGGACATATTGCTATTTTCTCTGACCTTCCAGTCCAGACGTTCCAGATAACGTTCTACCAGGTCAAGATCAGCCTTCTTGACCATCTCCCGGATGCCCGCATGCCGATCTCGATATAGGATGTAGGCCTTTGCCGTCCTCTTAAACGGGGAGGCCAACAGCACCTCTTCCACCATGTCCTGAATTTCTTCAACCGTTGGCACAGTATCCTTAAACACCGTCTGAGCAAGGCTTATGACCCGGATTGTAAGCCGTCGGGCAGTATCCTCTTCGAATTCACCAGTGGCTCTACCCGCCTTCAATATGGCAAAAGTAATCTTTGATGACTCAAACGGTACCAGGCGCTGGTCACGTTTTCGGATCCGGGTCAGACCGATATACTCTGTAATGCTTACTGCCTGCTGGGGAAGTTCAACAACAGTTGTCATAGTTTATATTTCCTCTCAAAGGGATTGATATTCTTAACAAAGGGCTTTCTGGAACTCCGCATTTCGTACTACAGAACTCCAACATGTTGAGGATGCTCAAATATAAATCGCAAGATATAGTGGTTTTATCGGACTGTCAAGCATTTCTTGATATCCAGGAAGTATTATGAAAAAAGTGTTGCAAAATTGCCACCTGTGCGGTTAAAAAACCATGAATCAATATGTTCTGTAAATATTCGATAAACCCGTTGTAGGGGCGAACCTGTGTATTCGCCCGTTGTTTGGGCAGACACGCAGGTCTGCCCCTACTAATATCTAATCGCTCATTCTAGATATAAATGATGCCAGAAAGACCAAAAACATACCAAACCAACTTCAAGGGATCGCAATGGAGAAACTATCAGAGAAAGCTGAAAAGGACCGCTGCCGTAAATAAATTTATCAGAAATATCCCTAAATACTCTGCTGTCCTTCTTTTTGTGCTTATTTTTGTTTGCGGAATAATCAGTGGTCTTAACGGAATTGCATGTCATCATACACAGACACTTAATAGTAATACACCAGATAGCAAAGCTGATATCCATCACAGTCATAAGAAATTAATAACCAAAAGGGATATTCAGTCCCTGATTGACAGTGAATCCTTTGAAAATCTCAGGAAAAAAAGTTTTAGTTTTGTTTTCAATGAACAAAATTTCAGGGTTAATACCAGTCTTGATGTCCCCCTGCAGCAATTCATGCTGGATAATTTGGATCCATCTACAGCTCGATATATCGGAATTGTAGCAATGGATCCAACTACAGGCAGAATATTGTCAATGGTGAGTTATGACAAAACAGACCAACATAACAATCCATGTATCGACAATAGATTTCCTGCTGCCAGTGTTTTTAAAATAGTTACTGCTGCTGCGGCTATTGAAAAATGTGATTTTAATTCAGGCTCCATACTTAAATACAATGGCAGGAAACACACATTATATAAATCCCAGCTTAAAAAGCGGACAAACAGATACACCAACAGGATAACATTCAGGAACTCATTCGCTCATTCCGTTAATCCCGTGTTCGGGAAAATCGGTTCGCTTTATCTTGGGAAAACCGTTCTTGAAAACTATGCTGAGGCCTTTGGATTCAACCAAAATATTGATTTTGAGATTCCAGTTGCTCCAAGTCATGTTTCATTATCTGATGAACCTTATCAGTGGGCTGAAATTGCCTGCGGATTCAACAACGAAACCACATTATCTCCCCTCCATGGGGCATTGATAGCATCGGCGATTCTCAACCAGGGCAGGCTGGTAGAACCCACAGTTGTCGATCAGATAACTGATGAAACCGGACAGGTCATTTATCGCAGCCATTTGGTCACCCTTAACCAGGCCATTACACCCAAATCAGCAAAGGTTGTTAATAATCTTATGGAGGCCACAATAGAATCCGGCACTTGCAGAAAGGCTTTCAGGGGTTACCGAAAAGACCAAATCCTTTCCAAGCTTAATATAGGCGGCAAAAGCGGCTCCATTGACAACAAGGCACATGATGTCCGCTATGACTGGTTTGTGGGATTTGCCGAAGAAAAAGATGGACATGAAAAGCTTGTCATATCAGTTATTGTAGCCCATGAAAAATATATAGGCACAAGAGCAAACCATTATGCACGTATTGCAATGAAACAATATTTCCGCAATTATTTTGCAAAAAAAGATGAAAAAGTGCTTTTTAAAACAGCTTCTAGAATTGATGATTGACGATTCCAGCAATCTTCAATTTTCAGGACAGGACCTTCTTGTGATACCTCTACCGTGAAGAACCCAAAGCCCAGTCTTGTATTTCAATCCCATGATAGATAGTTTTAATATTCGTTAATCCATTATATTGCCGTTTTTGGTATTCGCTTATTGCCACGAAATGCATGGATGGATTCTGCATGATGTTAAGCCGTTGATACTGGTTTTTCTAATCCAAGTGTCTTTGGCAGGTACATGAAGAGTCATCACGATTGGCAGATCCGGATTGAATACACCGTTATAGATGTAGTCCAGCCATCCGTGCATCTGGATAATATCAATGTCGCCCCTCCTTGCCCGTTCAAGTGCCTTCAAAAGGTGTATCTTAACGGCTGTTTTTTGCTCCATGGTGTTTTTACACACATAGTCACCAAAACTTTGCCGGATGGTCACGTATTGTTCCCCAGTAATACAGGAATCAGCGGAGCAAGCAACTATGGACTTATGGCCTAAGGACCGGAGTCCTTTATCAATATTGTAAATAATAGTTTCTATTGGACTCAGTAGTTTCCGGTTAGGTTCTTGCATATAGTTACTTTCGCTAACACCGTACTAACGTATCGACGGCAGTATGTTTTTTATGAGTTTATATGAATAAAGTTGAGAAATAAATGCATTTTTTACTTG